>Ga0233425_10002501_pt1 | contig 35928 bp, 29 predicted proteins | sample Watercolumn_Towu_2_FD_181712 | JGI IMG/M metagenome (GOLD analysis project Ga0233425, IMG submission 181712) | Freshwater microbial communities from Lake Towuti, South Sulawesi, Indonesia - Watercolumn_Towuti2014_140_MG | ecosystem: Environmental > Aquatic > Freshwater > Lake | place...
AGCACACTGAACGATCAAAGGAGACGCTTCATGGCTCAGTACATGGTTGATATTTCTATACCGGCAAATCCGAATGCGGAGTTTTTTTCTTTGATTCCGGCACAGCGCGCTCATGTTGAAAGACTGCTCGAACAGGGCACGGTGATGGGTTACAGCCTTTCTCTTGACCGAACGAGGCTCTGGATCACGTTGACCGCACGCAATGAACACGAGGCGATGGAGATCCTGAAGGCTTTTCCCCTCTATCAGCATTTCACGATCTCTGTTCATCCGCTGATGTTCCACAATACGTCGATAAGAACGCTTCTAAAGGTTTCATTGAACTGAAGGCAAACGATGCGTGTTCATGACGACATAGATGTACACAAAAGTGCTGTGACGTCACTCCCGGCAACCACACGGATTGTCCATGCTCATCTGCGAATCTCAGATCTCCGGAAATCGATTGCGTTCTACAGAGACCTGATTGGCATGACGCTCCTTTCCAGCGATCGTAGCAGCGCAATCCTTGCAGGTGCTCCGGGCAATCAAGCGGTGCTTTTTCTTTCTGAGGAGAGCGATGCACGCCCGAGAGATCCGCGGACTCCGGGGCTCTTCCACATCGCACTTCTTTATCCCGATCGGTCAGACCTGGCTCTTGTGTTCACGCGCCTCAACGAACATCGCTGGCCCTTTCGGGGATTTGCCGATCATGGCGTAAGCGAGGCCCTCTATCTCGCCGACCCTGACGGAAACGGTATTGAACTCTATCGCGATAAACCTCGTGAGGAGTGGCCGTTGAGGAATGGAAACCTTGAAATGGTCACCGAGCCACTCGACATCGATGACCTGCTCGCTGATCTACCTTCTGGCAAGCTAGCGCCATCGGGCAACACGCCGCGGATCACTATCGGCCACATGCACCTACAAGTGTCTGACCTGCACAAGGCTGAACAGTTTTATCACACAATTCTGGGATTCGACGTCACGCAGCGAAATTTACCAGGTGCACTGTTCCTCGCCGCCGGAGGATATCACCATCACATTGGACTCAACGTATGGAACAGCCGGGGTGCACGTCCCTCTCCGCAACGGACTCTGGGCCTCGGTGGATTCGCGCTTCACCTCGGCGATCCGTCGGCCGCAATTCACATCGCCGACCGAAGCAGGCCAACACTGTACTGGGCCGGTGAGTCAGAGCGTGGATTTTTCCTGCAGGATGGGGATGGGCTACAAATCGAGATTCTCTACATATAGCATATCACTAATCAACTACATAGAAAAACTGGTATGAAGAAGTTTGCAGTTGCCGTCTTGTCTCTCATGATCGGCGTCTCCTTCCTGGCGGCACAACAGCAAGGCGGCTGGAAGTTGGACAAATCACACAGCGGTGTCATCTTCTCTGTGCGGCATTTGGTCGTCAGCGAGGTCACAGGAAATTTCAAAGACTTCGACGTTGTTGTCCGCGCTACAAAAGACGACTTCACAGACGCCAGTGTCGATGCAACGATCAACGTTGCGAGCATTAACACAGACAACGAACGAAGAGACAATCACCTGAAGTCGGACGCCTTCTTCAACGCGGAGAAGTTTCCACAGATCAAGTTCAAGAGCTCTTCATTTGAGAAGGTGGGACAGAATAAGTACAAGATTACAGGTGACTTGACGATACGCGATGTCACAAAGAAAGTCACGTTCGATGCCACGTACTACGGATCCATTAAGGGGATGGGAGGTGCCACCGTAGCCGGTTGGAAGGCTACGTTAGACCTTAATAGGTTCGACTACAACCTGAAGTGGAATCGCACAATTGAGTCGGGTGGACTCGTGGTCGGAGAGACAGTGACGATCACCCTGAATCTGGAACTCGTAAAGCCGCTAGCGTAGCTCCGGCTCCCTGCGATACAAATAGCAAAGCCCGCTCTCCTCACGGAGGCGGGCTTTGTGCTTTTGGTATCTGGCGGTCAACGGAGTGCGACCGCGTTCCTACACCTTCACGATCCACTTCATTCGATGCATGAAATACGCAATGCAGTACAAGAACAGCATAAATGCGACGGAATGTGCGAAGGAAGCGATCATCGGATCGCCAAACAGTGCGAGAAAGCCGTGTTCATAGTACCACGCCTTGAATGACGTCTCCGCTCCGAACAGCTTCATACCGAACAGCCGCCCGAACACTCCCGAGAGAACAAACATCGTGATGGCGTTTTGTCCGTAGATCGCGAACGGTTTTTCCCATCCTCTCCACCCCTTCACATCCAGGATCCAGTAACAGCACGCCAGGACGTTGAGCGCCAGTCCTGCCATGAAAACCGCGTAGGTGCTGGTCCACAGCGGCTTGTTGATCGGCAGCCAGTTGTCCATGATGAGTCCGATCAGGAGCAGGATGTTTCCCGCCACGAACATCCAGGCCGTTTTCACTTCTTTCGAGTTCTCCGTCCGTAGCCACGCCCCCGTGAAGACACCGAACATCGCGGTGGCAATCGCCGGGATGGTACTGAAGATTCCCTCCGGGTCGAATCCGGGAACCGGTGCTCCCCTCCACGTGTGTCCTTTCAGAAGATTCGCATCGATGTACCACGCCAGATTTCCCCGCGCTTCCCATATTCCCACGCCATAACCGGGAACATTCACAGTCTCAATGACGATCCAGAATAACGCAAGTAATGCGAATGTAATCCCAATCTGAGTGCGCGTCGACGTATACAGAACAAGCAGGCCAGCGATAAGATAACATACGGCAATTCGTTGAAGCACGCCGGGGATCCGGATTGTGTTCAATCCTGCCGTTTGAAGAAGTTCCGGGAAGATCACCGGGATGCATGCAAGGACCACGCCCACGGCTCCAAGGACGTAGGCTCGTGACCGCGGATGAACAGGTTCACCGTGACGAGGAGCAAGCGTACGCCGTATGAGAACGAGGATGTACGTAAGCCCGGCGACCCAGAAGAAGAACAGACTCAGGTGGGGAACGCCGGCGAGGAACAATCCGAGGAAGAAGATCACTCCCGCGCGCCAGACCACATGCCACGCGAGCATCTTCTTGTCTTCTCCCCGTTCCACGCGCTTCGCGAACGAGAGCATCATGGCAACGCCGACGATCCACAGGAAGAACGGGAAGACTGTGTCCGTGTACGTCCAGCCATCCCACGGCTTGTGTTTCCACGGTGCGTAGATATGTCCCCAACTGCCGGGATTATTGACAAGCATCATACCCGCGATGGTCGCACCGCGGAAGACATCGAGGGAGAGGAGTCTGTCGCTTGTCTTCGCTCCTGCCGAGGGTACCATGATGGCTCCTTATGAATGTCTCAGTTGTCGGAAGGTTCAAACCGCAGATCGGAAATCAACCGTCCAAACGCACGAACTCATCCCCAGGAGGTTCCGGACCGAAGAAAGATCACTACAATCCAGCCCACAAGAAGTGCAGCAATGATAAAGATTCGAAGTTTCTTGTCTGATGACATAGGTATTCGACAAAAAGTATTCGGGCAAAGATAGAGACTTTTGGCTGGACAAGCAAAACGGGGCACAGGCGCCGTGAGGTGGCAGAAACGAATCGCCTATTTCCGCTGTTCTTCTGCCGGCTCCGCATGAATCATGAATCTCTGTACCCGAGGGAAATGCTGGTACAGCTGCGTCTCGACCTGAGTGATAATCTGATGCACCTCATCGAGTTTCATCGAGCTGCTCAGCAGACATGCCAGCGACACGTGGTGGTGAGCAGCGTGCCGTAGCACGGTGATATCTCTGCAGCCGAGAATTCTTGGATCACTGCACACCAGATCCTCGATGGCCCGGCACAGTTCCGGTTCCTCCTCGGTTGCGTGCAGCGATTCGCCCTGGTCGGGAAGGTACTCCTCGAGGTGAATCGCAATATTTCCAACCGATGGAATCTCTGTACGGATTTCTTCTTCGATCTCAGAGGCGATGGCATGCGCCTCGACAAAGGTGTTCCCTTTCACATACTCAAGGTCAAAATCGATGAAGTACTTCCCCCCCGACTGATGCACTTCGAGATTATGGGGCGGTCGAAGACCTTTGTTGACCACGATCATTCTGATGCTGTCAATGACGGTCTCATCCTGCCGTCTCATCGGCTCCGCATGGACCGTCACATCTGCACCTGTAAATGCCGCCACAACGGCGTGTTCAATCTCATCCATAATCCTGTGAGCCCGCTCGAAGGGGAGCGTGCGGCGAATGCCTACGGTCGTGTCGACGAACATCTTCGCTCCCGACAATCGCACCCTCGTGGAGCGTATCTCTTCTACCCCTTCAACGGAGCGGATCACATCGTCAATGTTTTTTGTCATCTCTGGAGGGACTCGATCCATCAATGCATCAATGGTACGGCGGCCGAGCCGGTAACTCACAAAGAGAACGAGAATTGCCACAGCCAGTGCTGCCAGCGCATCGAACGAGGGATACCCGAACGAGACAAATACAAGTCCCGCAAGCACCGTCAGAGACGACCAGATATCACTCGAGAAGTGAAGTGCATCTGCCTCAAGAGCCTGACTTCGGTATTTCCGAGCTACCCGCAGAAGAGCCTTCGACCTGCTATAGTCAACGACAATCGCAATGACAATCACAACAAAGCTCCAGACATTTGCTTCCACATGCACGGAGCCTGTAACAAGGCGCTCGATTGCCTCCCAGATGATCCATCCGCATGTCACGATCAAGAGGATGGTCTCGAACAGTGCGGAGACGTTTTCCATCTTGCCATGGCCATACTGATGCTCCTCGTCGGCAGGCCTGTCAGAAACTGATACCGCGAAATAGGTAATAAGGGCCGCCATGAGATCGAGACCCGAATGCGCGGCTTCGGAGAGAATGCCCAGGCTGTTCGTCCAGAGACCCACGCCAAGTTTCATGCCCGTGAGAAAGATTGCAGCGACGACAGAGCTCAGGGCGATCGCTTTCTTTTCCTTGCTTGCGGCTTCCTCGGTCATTGAAGTTCCTCGAACGTTGCAGTCCCGATTGGGTACTTCCGCCAATCACGATAGTCGAAGTGCCACCACTCCGACTCAAACACCTTGAATCCCTCCCTCTCCATCATCTGTCGGAGCAACGCCCGGTGCCATCGCTGAAGAGACGTTCCTCCGGTGTACTCCGGAGCTGCGCGGTGGGAAAACTCGTCGTACCCTGTGACCATTTCAACTGTCCGGCCTGTCCTCAGGTCGGAGAGCGAGAGATCCACTGCACAACCCCTGTTATGCCTCGATCCCTTTGCGGGATCAGCGACAAACTCTTTTTGAGCCTGCGGTGTTGCATCCCAAAACATCTTTGTGACGTACCATGGACGATACGCATCGTGGATCACCAGACCGTAGCCCAACGCGATGAGCGACCGATGAACCCTCACAAGTGCTTCGGCTGCAGGCCTCTGGAGGAACGCGCGTGCCTGAGAATAGAACTGTTCTCCCATGAAGTTGTTGGTCGACGCATACCGAATATCAAGCCGGATCGTCGAATCAAGCATCACAAGCTCGACAAGATCTGATTGGAAAAATTCGCCCAGTTCATTTGGCGGATTTGCCCTTAGCGCCTCCTGTCGCAACAGTGATGGAGCTCGCAGCGGTTCGATGCGGAACGATTCACCGTCCGTCCCCCCGTATGCGATGCGCCGGTACTCCCTCCCATCCACAAACAAGAGCTTCGCCGCACCATCCTCGTTGCGGTCAAACCGGCAACTGACTACGCCAGAGGCACCCATTTCCGCCGCCGAGAATGTGTCCTCCGATTTTTGCTGGAGCCGGCGCGACAGACCCGACGTCTCCTGAAGATAGAGATCACCATCACGTTCAAGAACCGACAGCGTCTCGCCTTCCTTTACGTACTCTCCGATAAGGCCTCGCCATTGCGGCGGGATGTCAGCGGGTTTCTCCTGTGCCCAGCCAATAACACAGAAGAACGCAAGGACAAGTACGGCTAATTGTCGATGATGACGTACATGAACCATGATGATCGGCGCTTAGAACTTCAGAACTTCTCGCATTTTTCTCAGGATCGGTTGAATCTCGCGGTCCCAGTACTGCCAGTTGTGCCCGCCAGGGGATTCGTGGTATTCATACGCCGCTCCATATGCGCGAAGAAGGTCGGTGAAAGCTCGGTGAGCGGGCAGAAAACTCCTATAACCATCCTGCGTCCCCATGACAAGGTAAAGATACGGCAAAGAATCTTTTGAAATTTGACGATAGAGTTGAAATACGTCACCTGCTGGGCGATTATGGGCAGATGGTTCTCCAAAAGCCCTCAGGAGGCTTGGGAACAGGGCACGCTCAGGAGCCCGTGTTGTGTCATTCAATCCCCTTGGAAATGTGATGGCGCCGCTCAACGACGCGGCAAACCGGAATTGCCGCGGATGCCTGAGCGCCAGCATCACCGCTCCATATCCTCCCATGGAAAGACCTGCAATCCCTTGACGCGTCGTATCAATCGAATACATTTTGTTTACATAGGTGGGAATGTCGCGCACGAGATAATCTTCAAATCGATCCTGAACCGCTGAGGCAGAGTTGACGTACCAGGAGTTCTCACCATCGGGCAGAATGACGATGAGGCGCACTTCCCGCACATAACTCAGGATGCTCGTTCGTGTGATCCAGTCCTGATGGCCGCCCGTGTAACCATGGAGCAGGTAGAGAACCGGATACTTCGATGTTGGCGTGTATCGGGACGGAAGAATGACGGAGAGTTGCTTCGTCCTGCCTAGACTTGGCATGTAGAAGCTATCGACACGCGCAGTCGCCTGTGCCTCCGCATCAGAAGCAAGCAGTGCGCCTGCAAGAAGAAGAAACAAGCATCGCAAAGGGAGTTTTGTTTTCATAGGGGTATGATGGTCGACAAGATCACAGCATGCCATTTCTCTTTCGTAAAAACCACTCCATCGAGAAGAAGGCTATCACGAGTGCCATCATCCAGCGTACGTTCCAGAGTTCTGTCTCATGAGCGATGGAGACAACACGCGGCCTGAAATCAGTAAGTGCTAACACATCGCGCTGGAGACGTGACAGATCCTGAGGATCGTAGTACTTGCCGCCCGTTCGGGCCGCAATCTGTTGCAGCAGATGCCGGTTCATTCTGGTGTCCATGTACTCCGCGTTCAATCCGCCGACAGAGAACGATCCTTGCTGCTTTGCCAATTCCTCCCCGGCAGCAAACGCACTGGCAACATACGTATAGTCACCTTCAGGCAGTGGATCGAACGATCCTTCGAATCGTCCGTTGCCGAGAGATGAAAGGCTCAGCTGGCTTGTTTGCCCGCCTCGCTGAACGGACAGGAACACTTCTGCCTCCTGGAGCGGCAGATAATTCTCATCGTACACCTGCGCTGTGAATTCCACGGGTTCTGTGCCGGCAAATATCTCTTTCACCGGACGCACCTGGACCGGTTTCTCATCCTCCGTGGTGACGAGCCATCGAATGCTGTTCCTCATCAGGTTTTCGAGGAGCCGCTCTGCACCCGGAATGCCGTCAGCGTAGGTTCCCCACCGCCAGAATCCGTAGCACGCAAGGGCAATTGACTTCGTTCGATTGACCCGCCGGAGCATCAGCAGCGGCTCGCTTGTGGACAATGCCTGGATACGTCCAAACGCCAGGATTTCCGATTCGGGTTTGGCCTTCAACGGCTCATCGGGAACGAACACAGGTGGCAGTTTCGACCAGACCTCTGCCGACGGCAACGATCGCAGAATCGGACTGTTTCGTTGCGCCTCAACGACTGACAGGAACGTGTGTGCTTCCTCTCCCCGGCGCTGAGGAATGACAAACGGGATCACGGACTGGAGCTGTTGCAACTTCTGAAGATCGATGGTACGGCTCAGAATCGTCAGAATTCCCTTCCCCGCTGAACATTGGTCAGCGAGCGACCGGAGGAGCGCCGTAGAACTTGCGGATGTAGGATAGCCAACGAGCACGAAACACTCCGCGTTGTTCACATCCTCCGCCATTGGCGTTCCTTCGTAAAACTGACTGCTGCTCCGTTCAATAAACGTCTTGAGTGTGCAGTTCGGATCATCCTGAATGGCACGGCGCACTGATGCGACATCGGCACTTGGAGAGCCAGCGAACAGAAGGACACGCATTTTGTTCTTCAGCACTTTCACGTACACCGACGACCGGTTGTTCTGCGCACTCCGCTCACCGGCAAGCTGAGAGACCTCAACGGTGATCTTTCTGGAGCCATCGGCGGAAGGAACAAAAGAGAGAGGAACATCGTACTGTCTGATCCCGGGTTCGAGCGTCACGGTTTTTTGATCCCGGAGCGTGCCATCTTCGAGAAGAGCAACTTCAACTCGTTCGCGTTCAAAACCGGAGCTTCTGAGGGTGGCATTCACGAGGACTTTTGTCCCGACGTAGGCAACCGTATTCGCCAATACCTTCTGAAGGAGCAAATCCTTGCTCATGCTTGTGTCGCCAATCCCGAGGGTGAAGACCGGTACGCCAAGCTCCTCGGCTTTGGTGAGTGAATTCGGGCCTGTCGTCGCGTTCCCATCGCTCACAAGAAGCACCGCCTGCAGGTTGCGTCCTTCGAGTTCCGATCTCACCTGCCGGATCGCATCACCGATATTGGTGGCATCCGCCTGAAAGGTGAGAGAGTCGCTCGCAAACGAATCGATCATTCTCATTCTGGTGTCGAAGACGCCGGTGGTCACATCGGCGACGGACCCGAGTTCCTGGAAGGGTTCCGATTGGATCAGGTTCTGCAAAATTTCCTTCCGATCGCCGCCCCTGTCGCGAATCGTCATGCTTTTTGACTGATCCACCAGCACCGCCAGAACTGGTCGTTCGGTCCGATGAAACACGAGAGAAAGGAGCGGCTCCCCAAGTACGAGGAAAAGGAGAAAGAGGCCGAGTGTACGGAGGATAATCAGAACTGTGCGAAGGAGGCGTGAGACGGGCGGGATGGTAAAGCGATATGCCAGGATCGTCAGAGCGACTGCAGCCGCAGCAGCAACGATGATCAGCACACCATTCAGGGTAGTCGAGAGGTGAAGATCAGGCATCTCGTCAATCGTTAGCGTCGGCGAGGCATGCTATTTAATGTACAGCATCGTTCGCGAGGAAACGGAACCGCCGGCAATGAGGCGGCATACATACACTCCCGTCGCCACCGGTATTCCCGAGTCATCCAGAGCGTCGGTCCAGCGAAAGGTATTCATTCCCACCAGCGCTTTACCGGCATAGATCCTACGGATCCGTTGACCCAGGAGATTGTAGATACTCAGATCGATGGATGCTTCTGCACCAGCTTCAACAACGATTGTCGTTGACCCGTTGAAAGGATTCGGAAAGTTCTGACGTAAGACGAATGCTCCCGCAAGGGGAAGAGGTACATCAGTGAGCGCCGCGGAGGCCATCGCATCGACCATCCCCCAACCATAGAAATTGTTGGGCCGTGTCACCATCCCGGCGGAGCTGTCGTAGAGCGGACGTGCCGTTTGCATCAGGCGATCGCGCACCTGCATCGGAGTCAGCGTTGGATTGGCTGAGAGAATCAGGGCAGCAACACCTGCCGTCAATGGTGTCGCGAACGACGTGCCATCACCGAGTCTGTACCCCGCCTCTCCGTACATGGAATACACTGACACACCTTGTGCAACGACTTCCGGCTTGACCCGACCGTCCGCTGTTGGACCCGTCGAGCTGAATCCCGCCAACCGACGACTGCTGTTCACAGCACCGACCGATACGATGCTGTCTGCGTCGGCGGGCGCTATGAGACTGCCTGTTGTGCGCGTGCGCGAGTCCCGGTAATTCCCTTCATTTCCCATCGCCGCAACCAACAGCACTCCTTTTCGGGCTGTGATGCGACCCGCTTTGCTCGTCGTCGCGGTTCGACCATCAAAGTCATTGTAGGAATACCAATCGTTGTACCCCAGGGAGGCAGATACAATGTCTGCGCCGAGCCGCTCCATCCACTCGAGCCCTTCGACGAACAGATCCTCTTCAATCTTGATCTCGACGCTATCGATCTCCGTTTTTCCAAGGATGAACGAGGCGCCGAACGCCGCACCGATGAGTCTGCCGTTTTCATACCCTCCCACCACCGACAGCGTCCCCGCGCCATGATTCCCTTGCGTGCTGAACTCCCCGGCTGAACGGCTTGTGTTGCTGTCGCGTTGCACAAAGTCATACTCGGCTATGACCTTGATATTCTTCAGCACCGGATGTACTGTGCGTTGGTTATATCCATTATCGAGCATCCCGATAATGACACCCGATCCGGTTACGCCGCGCGCGTGCACATCCGTGACCCTGATATTTTGGAGCTGCGTCAACGATGATCCGTAGTCTATCGCACTGACGCCGACGACTTTCAGAAGAGGCTGTGGCGCCGGGAGGGTCAGGGATTCCGTCCGGCGGAAAGAGATGTTGACCGGATCAATTGCCGCTACGAACGGCAGCTTCATCAATGAAACTCGCTGCTCGCTGTGCAGCTCTGCACTGACCGCATTCAACCACCGCGATGTCGCCCGGATTGTGACACCTGCGGCACGGAGTTGGGCGAGATAGGCAGGAGAGACAGGAAGATCCAGCTCATCCACGAGGGTACCCTGCGGAAGGACCTTCCCCCGTCGCCAGAGGGCACGCTCAGAGATTCCCAACGATCGTGCGTCGGTGAGCACCTGGCTCTGAGATTCGCCCTTGTCCCGGAAGGCTATCCAGCAGCGTTGTTGCTGCGCCGATGAACTGGTGACACTCAGAAGATGCAAGATGAGAAACAGGACGGAGACTTCCCGAAGATGCCGGAAGGGAGTATCAGAGTACGCGTTCTTTGTACCGTGTCGCATCATACACCGATGTCAGAATCTACGAAGCTGATTCGCGAACGAGTCGCTCGATAATTTGGATTGCGGATATTCCCTCAGCTTCGGCGTTGAAGCTCGTCACAATCCGGTGCCGCAACACCGGTGCCGCAAGCGCTTTGACATCATCGATATCGGGAGTGTGCCGGCCCGAGAGCACCGCCCGCGTTTTCGCTCCGAGGATGAGGTATTGCGACGCGCGAGGTCCGGCGCCCCATCGGATCCAGTTCTTCACAAAACCGGGGGCGGTCGCACCTGTTGGTCGCGTCCGATCAACGAGGCTTACCGCAAATTCGATGACATTGTCAGCCACCGGGACGCGGCGAATGAGATCCTGAAAGGCAATGATCTCGTTCGCACTCAGGATGTGCCTGAGATCGGGTTTGTAGGGACTTGTCGTCGCCTTTACAATCGCGACTTCTTCCCGGAACGAGGGATAGTCGAGCCAGAGGTTGAACATGAAACGGTCCAACTGTGCCTCAGGAAGAGGATACGTCCCTTCCTGTTCAATCGGATTCTGCGTGGCGAGAACGAAGAACGGCTCCTGAAGGGAATATGTTTGTCCCGCCGCCGTGACATGGTGTTCCTGCATTGCTTCGAGCAAAGCTGCTTGTGTCTTTGGGGGCGTACGATTGACTTCGTCGGCGAGAATAATGTGCGCAAACACCGGGCCACGAACAAATTTGAATGATTTCTGGCCGGTCGCAACGTTTTCCTCGATGATCTCTGTGCCGGTGATATCGCTCGGCATCAAGTCGGGTGTGAACTGAATCCGGCTGAATTTGAGATCGAGTGCCTCTGCAAGCGTTTTGATCAGGAGCGTTTTTGCGAGTCCGGGCACGCCCACAAGAAGGCAGTGTCCGCGCGAGAGAAGGGCGATGAGGAGGTGTTCGATAACCTGCTCCTGACCGACAATCACCTTGGCGATCTCGGCGCGGAGTGCGGCGTAGGCGCTGGAAAGTTTGGAGACCGATTCAACATCGTTCATGAAGGCCACCGCTCGAAGGAGAAAACCTGGATAGAGTTACGTGAAGCAGTGCTCCACGTTTCAGTTAGAGTCGTCGCTCCCAGCTGATATTCTTTTTGAGCTCTTCAAGCCACTCGGCATTGATCCGGTTCCGCTTCAGATAGAGCGCCATTTGCTCCACGCGCTTGTAGTCATTTTGCAGGTTCACATCGTGGGCGTTTACACGCTTTTTCAACAGCACGATCTGATAGCCGTAGGAGGCTTTCAAGGGCACGCGGTGGGGCTCGCTGATCTCCCCAGGATTCAGGCTCTTGACCACAGATGAGAATTCAGCTTCCAGCTGCTCTACAGCGATCAATCCAAGATCTCCGCCGATTGACTTGGTTTCATCATCTTCCGAGTACTTGCGTGCAAGCTCAGCAAACGATTCGCCCTTCAGTGCCCGGTCACGGAGACTCCGGAGGAAGGTTACAGTTGCCGAGTCGCTTGCCGGTCCGCGTTCCGTACGAAGGAGGATGTGCCGCGAGTGCACTGACTCTCCGCGCCGTTCCAGAAGCTGGATAAGGTGAAACCCGAATTCTGTTTTCACAACCGGAGATATTTCCTTTTCCTTCAACGCGAAGACCGCTTCTTCAAATTCGGGTACAAACACAACCCCGCGCTTCGCCCATCCGAGGTCGCCCCCGCCAGCGCCGCTTCCGTCCTGCGAGTAGCGCCGCGCGAAATCTGCAAAATCGCCACCGGCGAGGATGCTGTCGCGAATGGCATTCAGGGTCTGTCTCGTTTTCACTTCGAGTGCTGAATCCGGCTTCGGTACTACATAGATATGGCTCAGATCGACTTCTTCGGGCACCTTCGGAAGACTGTCCCGGTATGATTCATAAAACTGTTCGACCTCACGACGAGCGATCGTGATATTCTGCTCCCGCTGTTGGCGTACCCGCTGGATGAGAAGCTGCTTCCGCATTTCAGGCTTGAACTCCCGCTTCATCCGTGAAACCGGTTTGCCGTAGATCTGCTCGAGCCGTTGCTCTGACCCGGCCTGACGGATGAAGTTTTGGAACTGTTGCTCAAGGGCGCGGTTCACCTCTTCTTCCGTCACATTGACGCTATCCAGAATTGCCTGTGCGAGAATCAGCTTGTCAGCGATCATGCCATCGAGCATCATGCTTCGCAGTTCCGGGTTTTTGGGGTCGATCCGGTTCTGCATCGCGTAGTAGGAAATTCTTTCGAGCAAATCTGACTCCGTGATGATCTCCTTGTCCACCACGGCAATGATCCGATCGACGACTGTCTGGGCATTACTCTCGCGCATACCCAGCGGGATCATGACGAGCGCGACAAGCACCCGCAGTAAGGTTCTTCCCTTCATAACATCATCTCCTATCTCGCGTAATTCATTGAACTCGAGTCAGCTTCGTCGCTCACAAGGAGCTCTACTCTATGCTTTGGCCGGAGTTTCTCAAGGAGTGCATCGTAGGCGCTCTTCCGCCGTTCCACCCCCAGCCTCGCACGAATGTCTGCCTCAACATATTGCAGATCGGCAACCTGGCCCTGGCGCATCATCTTCCAGCGGATCAGGACAGTGAATCCTTCGTTCGTTGAGACCGGGAATGACGGTTCCGGCCTCGTGGCGGCAGACGTGACGCGCCAAAGCTCCACCGGCAGCAACGTACTGGCCGTGACGTACGCGGAGTCCATCCGACCGACGACAAGCTGGCCTAGCTGAGGATCTGACACCATCTGACGAACCGCCTCACTCCACGGCGTTCCTCTGAGTACCGCTCCACGGAATGTATTTGCAGCATCGCGGTCGCGAAACACCACATAACTGATGAGCCCAACATCCGTCGAGAGCGTGAACTCCTGCTGATGCGCAGCATAGTACCGCGATACTTCTTCCGGCGTGCATGCAAGAGACCGCTCCGTGTACACCTCCTGCTGCAGAAGAGCGTTGATCGCGAGCTGCCTCCGCGTCCGCTCAAGCTTCGCGAGGACATCCTCATCGCTCTCCAAGCCCCGCTGTACCGCTTCCCGGTAGAGGATTTCGTCGTTGAGCCAGCGGCGTGCATATTCCGCTACTTGTGCACGCGTCGTTCCACGCGTCGTGTCCAACTGCGCCACGACATCATCGAGTGTCAGCGCCTGCCCATCCACCCTGGCAACCGCCTGACGCGAACCGTCGTTTCCTCCACAGCCGCTGAAGAGACCGAACGCGATGAGAAGAATGATCCTATTGCGCCACACCTTGTTTCTTCCTGAATGCCTGCATGAGAAGTTCTTTGTTGAGCACGACAGGGTACTGCTTCTTCAGCTCGGAAATCCATTCTTCCTGCCTGACTTTGGATGCATGCTCCTGATAGGCGCTCATGACCTCCGGTTTTGCCTCCTCAAAGGACTTTGCGTGAGCGCTGTCCTTCCCGAGCACCTTGATGATAGACGTGCCACTCGGATGCTCGAACGGAGGCGGAATGCTGTCAACCGGAAGGACTGCAGCATACCGGGAGAATTCGTTGGTGGGATTCGGCAACCACCCCCAGACTCCCTTCTTCTCCTTATATCCCGCACGCATCGTGTACTTCTCAGCAACCTCTCCGAAGTCTTTTCCGGCCTGAATCTCCTTGTACGCCGCTTTTGCCGCCACGGTGTCATACGACGTATAGATTTCAGCGAAATTCACACGATCCGGCCATCGGTAATTCTCTTTGGTGGAATCATGAAACGCTTTCAGCAGCGAGTCGTTGACAACAACCTTTTTCCAAACCTCATCCTGCTCGATCCGATACAAGAGAATGCCATCCTGATACTCCTTTAACAACTTGGAGAATGCAGGATAACGCTTCGGAACTTCCCTGGCGTGTTCCTCCACCATCTTCCCTTCGGTCAGCCTCTCGATCATGTAGTGCACGTTTTTGGGAGTCAGCATCATTCCACGGAACTCGCTCGTCGAATTCACGTGGTCAATGAGATTGTTCACCGTAGAGGGACGATTCTGAACCGTGAAGAGAATCTTGCTACGGAGTGAGGGTGTCAGCGTATCAGCCCATGTTGCGGATGACGCCGTTTTAGTGCTATCAAGCGAGCGGCAGAATTCTTCAATCGTCAGAGTGTCAAGCTTCCACTGATACTTTGCGAGCAGGGCTTTTGCATACCGCGTGTAGTCCGCGTTGTACCTCGTTTGCTGATATTGCTGGCGGAGGTCTTTTTCCGCATCCTGGAACTTGGCTTGCTCCGAGTATCCGGTGATCTTGAAAATGTGATATCCGTACGGCATGCGAAGTGGTTCCGTGACCGAGCCGAGTGGCGCCGAGAAAAAGATTTCGGCGACGTTGGGTGGCACACGTTCCCGATCGTAGAAGCCGATATCTCCTCCGTTCGGTGCGGAGCCCGCATCCTGGCTATACCGCTTCGCCGTCTCAGCAAAATCGGCTCCCCCTTTCAACATACGATAGATGATCCAGGTGGAATCTGTCACTGCAGCGGAATCCGACATATCCTCATGGAACCGCCGGAGAAGATGGCTCACGCGGACCGCCCCCCGATTCGCCTGTCGCCCCGTGACCTTGATGATATGGTAGCCGAATTGCGTCCGGATCGGCACAGGTGTGACCTCTCCCACGTTGAGTCTGTAGGCAACATCCTCAAACTCCGGAACCATGCGACCCGTTGAGAAGAATCCCAGATCCCCCTTGTTGAAGGAAACACTCTGGTCTTCAGAATAGGAGACCGCGAGCGTGTCAAAACTGTACTTGGACAACATCCCAAGCACCTTCAACGCCTTGTTGTAGGCCGTCAGCGTATCCTGGGGCGACGCCGACTGATCAACGCGGAAGAGAATATGACTGGCGCGCACTTCCTGCTGTTTGCGATCGTACATTTCCCTGACTTTAGGCTCAACAATTTCCTTGTCAATCATGTATGCTGTGGCGACAGTCACCTCATACCCTTCGAGCTCGCTCTTCACTGAAGAATCCGCCAGGAGCCCGCGGTCATAGGCCTGCTTGACCTTGAGCTTGAACCGCACGAGAAGGTCCAGGAATCGTTCACGATCCTCGGGCGTGGACGCAACCGATTTCTCCCACCCCCCATTGTTCTTCGCATACTGTTCTTCGAAATCCTCAAGCGTAAGTACATCATCGCCGACTCGGGCTACAATGTTAGGGTTGGACCCTGCACAACCCGCAATGAGAAGCCCGCAGAATACCGCAATCGTGGACAGCGTCAAAAACCGTAGTGCCATTCAATCTCCAGTAGGTTCAGGTGTGCTGATATGTGAAAAAGCATGGAAAATTAACCAAATTTGCACGCCCAAGCAAGGACTTAATCCCGGCCTGGTGTGCACACTTGTCGGAGAGTCCGGCGTTACCGAACGCTTTTGATGATCTCTTTCTTCCGCTTGAGAATCTGATTCGCACGCCAGCTTTGCATCTCGAACAATTGCGGCGTGGAGGAAGACTGGACCACATATTTGTCACCTTCTTTGACGTAAAAGAAGGTGAGCTGTGTTCCGGCGTAGGTTATCTGTGCGGTGGGTTTTGAAAGACGTGACGTGGATGAATCACGGAAGTCATCCGCCTGAACGTTCGAAAGGGAGGATATCAGGTTATTGACGGCCCATTCTTCCGTAGAGTCTCTTCCTACCATCCACGCGCTGTCTCTGAATGCGAGGACGAACGTGGTGTCTCCATACTGATACCGAACTTCTTTGATTGCATCCCGGGCAGGGGCGGCGATTGTCCGGTCACGCCATTCCTTCACAGCCTTGTTGAAGGTCATGGGCGAACCTCCCGAGACAGCGACAACATCATTCGAAGATGATTGTCGGGCATAGAGCTCGGTGTACGTGCTCCCCATCTTGGCGACGATGAAAGAAGCTTTCTCAGAACCCTTCTCGTAGACTTTGACCAGTGTACCGGTTGAATCAACCTGAAAGACACTATGCTTTTCGGGCTTGCCAGAAACCGTGCTTCTGATCTCGAGCATGTTCATATCATGCAGGAGCCCTGCGACGGCAGACTGATCTGCCCGATACGAAACAGGGCGTTCGAGAAACCACTCCACCCCCTTCTTCTGCAACACCACAGGCGAGCCCTGCGCGGTGATTTCAATCTTGTCCACAGAGAGCGAGTCGAGCATCACGAATTTCTCGCCGCGTTCTCCCGTCGAGCTCTTCTCTCCGGGTTTCTGCATGACAAGGTATCCGATCAAGACAAGAACGACGAGCACTCCGAGCAAGATGACGGTCGACCGACTCATAACGATTGCGCCTCCATCGCTTTCTTGAACGTTACGCGCCTCCGCCACCGAATCAAGCCGTATCCGATGATGAGGAGCGGAGGCCCAAGGAGGTTTGTGTACTTCAGAAGTTTCTTTGTGCCATCGGAGACCGGATCAAGCGGCTGCATCGCAATGTTTTTCGACCGAATGGTGATCAGTCCGGCATCATCGGCAAGGTAGTCGACAATGTTGGCAAAGAATGTCAGATTTCCGCGATTACTCATGAAATCGTCTCGCATGAAGTCGCCGTCCCCGACAACGATCAGATGTGTCTCGGGGCTTGCGGCCACCTCTGCAGCCGGCTGCTTGCCAACGAAAGCGCTCTTGAAGGAGCCACTCACCCGCACCGCGAGCGGAATGCCGTCTTCCGCCAGATCAGCTGGCGTATAACGCTGGAAGGGATCAATCATGAAGAAACCGGTCTGACGACCGCTCCGCTTCGACGAGCGCACAAGCAGTTCTTCCCGCAGACCTTTCGACGCAGCGCCTGTGGTGTCAATCGAACTCACGAAGTGAAGAATGATGCCCTGGAGATCTTTAACGACGGGATTCTCCGTATTGAAATTTGACGCCATCGGTATATAGGGAAAGGGCACCTGGCTCTGGAACGTGAACGCTCCTTGCTGCTGCATCACGGAGATATTCGCACACTGTGCATCCCGGACCAGGTCCGGATTGATCCGAACTCCGTACTCTTGCAGGAGCTCATCGAGCCCGGTCTCGAGGGGCTGTCCCATTCGCATTTGGAGGTTGGCGTTCACCCGGTTGAGCATGAACGCGATCTTCCCGCCGCGCATGAGGTACTGGTCGAGCTGATATCGGGCACTGTCCTGAAAGCGCGCGGACGGTGCAATAACCATCAGGGCCGCGACATCGGAGGGAACCGGCTCACCCTTGCTCAGATCTACCGGCGTAACGTCATACTGCTGCGAAAGGACCTGTGAGATCTGCCGCATCGATGCCAGTTCTGTCTCACCATGACCGGCTGTAAATCCAATTTTCTTCTTCGTCCTGTTCGTCAGTCGCTTCAGCGCACTGCTGAGGTCATATTCCAGAGAGCTTAGATTCTGGATGACCGGCAGAACCTCCTTCCGGTCCTCATACATCATGATGAGCCCGAGATATCCCCGCTTGACCTCAAGCCTGTCTTCGTTCACCACCTGTACCTGCACTGGTGCAATGCCCTGTTGTTGTGCATCCTGCTCCCCTTTTTCGCCCTGGGGATCGATGAACTCGTACTGGAGGTTTCCGTTCGAATACGCCCTGTAGTCATTGAGAATATCGAGGACCGCCCGTCGGTTGTTGTTGTAGGGCGCCGGTAGCTCCTCCGTGAAGTACGCCTTCACGGTCACACGATCATCCAGAGACCCGACAAGATTCTTGCTTGCATCGGAAAGTGTATAGACACCCTGCGATGTGAGATCAAGCCTGCCAAAGAGGCGGATCGAAATGAAATTCAGGACCACCAGAATGCCCAGAACGATCGCGACTCGAATGAACGTTTGCGTCTTTTGTATCTTCATGATTCTATCACCGAAAGTGGTTCAATATCCAGCACATCGAAGGCCTTTTGCGTCACCCCGCGCCATGATGAGCGGGAGCGGAGGGCGGAGTTACCACCTCCGTCTGCTGAGCGAAACGACTGTCAGGTACAACATGAAACCCAGCATGGAGACGAAATAGATAATGTCCCTGCTGTCGATCACTCCTCGTGCAATGTTGCCGAAGTGATAATCAACACCAAGAAACTCTACGATGCTTGCCAGGTAGTCCGGTACGTAGATAAGCACCTTATCAAGCATGTAGAGGACAAAGACGAGCACGAATCCGATGATGAACGCAATCACCTGGTTCTCCGTAAGGCTTGATGCAAAGAGCCCGATTGCCACGTACACACCCGCCATCAGCATCAGTCCCACATATCCACCGACCACCGGTCCATTATCGATATTCCCGAGAGCTGCGATCGTAATGTAGTAGACCAGGGTAAGGAGTAGAGCCACCCCCACAAGAGCCCAGGCTGCAAGGAACTTGCCGAGGACAATTTCTGCATCGTGGAGAGGCTTTGTCGTCAGGAGTTCAATCGTCCCGCTCTTCTTCTCCTCCGAGAGCAGGCGCATCGTGATGGCAGGGACAACAAAGAGGAATACCATCGGAACAAGTTCGAAGAGCAGACGCATCGTCGCAGCGTTAGCGAGAAAGAGATTGCTCGTGTGAAACCATCCGATGATGGCGAGGAATACCACGATGACGACATACGCAATCGCGGAGTTGAAATACGACTTCACTTCGCGCCGCAGGATCGTGTTGATGTTTCCGAACGAAATCTGAAACTGTGGTTGAGCCATAGGAATTTTCGATTGTCAATGTTCGATTGACGATTCTTCCATGTGCCGTTCAATTGAATTGCATGGCCCCGGAAATCGTCAGTTACTTCTTTGCCTTCTTACATCTTACGTCTCGCAATTCACTCTTTCGTCAGCTGATGGAACACTTCTTCGAGACTCGTGCCCTTCCGACCCATTTCCAGAAGAATCCATTTCTCACTAACAGCTTTCTTGAACAGATCTTCCCGAACGTCGGTCCCCTTCTGCCCGTGAACGGAGAACCTGTGAATGTCTCCCATTGCCCCGCCATATTCGATGGACTGAACACCCGGAATGGACTGGATTTTCGGGAACACATCGGTCATGACGTTCTGAACCGCTGTCTTGATCTCGAGTGTCACCACCTCGGTTCCCTGGAACTTGTCCTGCAACTCAGAGGGAGTGCCATCCGCCACAATCTCGCCTTTGTTGATGATGATGACACGGTCGCAGGTCGCCTGAACCTCCGAGAGAATATGGGTCGAGAGAATGACAGTCTTCGCTCTTCCAAGTTGCTTGATGAGATTACGTATCTCGACGATCTGATTGGGGTCAAGCCCGCTTGTCGGCTCATCGAGAATGAGAACATCGGGTTCATGAATCATAGCCTGCGCGAGTCCCACCCGCTGTCGGTACCCCTTGGAGAGCTCTCCGATGTCTTTGTGACGGACATCCTTCAGGCCGCACATTTCCACCATCAACGACATCTGTTGCTTTGTCCGTGCGCTGCCGAGCCGGTGCAGTTGTGCAGCATACTCGAGGTACTCGAGCACGTTCATGTCCATATACAGCGGATTCAACTCGGGCAAGTACCCGATCTTGCGCCGGACTTCCAGGGAATGATCAGCGATGTTGTAGCCATCGACATCGACGGTCCCGGCTGAAGGGGGCATGTAGCAGGTGATAATCTTCATCGTCGTTGTCTTGCCCGCGCCGTTCGGGCCAAGGAAACCGAGGATCTCTCCGGTTTTCACATCGAATGAGATGTCGCTGACCGCCTTCTCGTGGCCGTAGAATTTCGTGAGATTTCGAACTGTTATTGCCATGGGCGTTTCACGTAGTGACTGATAGAAATAAGAATAGACGTTGCCGCGGGGCTCACTGTTCCTGATCCTCTGAGAGCAGCGGATGCAATTTTATCAAGAAAGGGCAAAAAAAGCAAGATGTAAGGGAGTCAATGCTCAGAACAGTTCTGTCTGTGCACATCGAGGCGAGAGAAACTCTTTGCTGGAGAGGACCACTTTCGATTGGTTCAGACGTGAACTTCTGCAGGCAGCCTGAAAGAGTTGCTCGATTGATTCCGCGACCCGGCCTTCCCCGTTCATTCTGACACCAAAATCAGAGCAGGTGAACTCGCCGTTTCGCACCGAACGGATTCTGCTCACAATTGCCGAGGCACGATCCGGCAGCTCCCGCCTGAGCCATTCAAGAAAGAGATCTTTGACAGCATGCGGCAGCCGGACAATGGTGTAGCCGGCGAACCTCGCACCGCGGTTGGCAGCCTCACGGAGAAGTGAAGGGATTTCTTCGTCATTCAGTGCAGGAATGATGGGACATGCATTTACGGCGACAGGAATGCCGGCACGTGCGAGCACCTCGATTGTCTCGAGCCTTTTCTCGGGCGATGCGGACCGGGGTTCCATGTGACGTATGAGCTTCGCGTCAAGCGAAGTGATGGAGATTGCCACAGCGACGAGATTCAGCGCGGCAAGTTCCTTCAGCACGTCGACATCGCGCTGGATGAGGGCATTCTTCGTGACCACCGAAACAGGATTTCTGAAACGGAGAAATACCTCCAGACAGCGGCGTGTGATCCCGAGCTTCCGCTCAATTGGCTGATAGCAGTCTGTATCGCCTGATAGCATCACAACCTGGGGCTGCCATGAGGGGCGGTTGAAATGCCGGGCGAGCAGGATATCCGCATCCGGTTTCACCATGATCTTCGTCTCAAAATCGAGCCCCGATGAAAATCCAAGGTACTCATGCGTGGGGCGCGCATAACAATAGACACAGCCATGCTCGCACCCACGGTATGGGTTGAGGCTGTATGCAAAACCGACATCCGGGCTGTCATTCTTCGCAAGGATGGTGCGGGAATGGTCGATGATGAACTTCGTGAGAATATTCCGCTCTGGTTCGGGGTCCTTGAAGTATTCGCCGAGATCTTCCTGCACAGCTTCTGCGGAGACCTTTTCGAACCGATTGGGTGGATTCAGGCTTGTCCCCCGGCCGAGTGATTGCTTACACCCATCGCTGTCCTGCCTCCCGGCAGAAGCCATGGTACGTCGTGGCGCCGCTCCGATTTTCTTTCCGCCTGAGCCTTGCATCTCAACTCACTCTTTATAGATTAACCGGTTACTCACCCTTCGGAGAAACGAACGACATGCCATCGACACGATGAATATCGTTCTCATCGGCATTATCATCTATATCGTCTTTCAGCTTCTTGTCGGATTCATCGTTTCCCGGTCAATCCACACCGAGAATGACTATCTTCTCGCCGGAAGAAAACTCGGATATATCCTCGCCACGTTTTCCATTTTCGCCACATGGTTCGGCGCCGAATCGTGCATTGGAACGGCTGGCGCTGCGTACGAAAACGGACTGGCAGGAGTCACGGCCGACCCCTTCGGCTATGGCGTGTGCCTCATCCTGATGGGCTTGTTCTTTGCCATCCCTCTCTGGAAGATGAAGATCACGACGATCGCGGATTTCTTCCGTATCCGATTCTCCGCAAGGACCGAGCAACTCACAGCGCTCCTGATGATTCCGACCTCCCTCTTGTGGGCAGCAGCACAAATCCGTGCCTTCGGTCAGGTTCTCGCCGCTTCATCCGAGCTCAGCGTCACCATCACCGTCACAATCGCCGCCGCCGTGGTGATCACCTATACATATTCCGGAGGCATGTGGGCAGATGCCATCACGGATATTGTGCAAGGAGTCATTCTTGTCGCCGGGCTCCTGATTCTTTTTGTGTTTGTCGTTGGAGATCTCGGCAGCTTCTCGCGGTTCATCGATTTTATTCCGGCGGAAAAGCTCTCCTTCGTATCGTCTTCCGGATGGTCAGGTCCAAACACGCTGCATTTCATGGAAGCATGGACAATTCCGATATGTGGATCCATCATTGCTCAGGAGCTTGTCTCGCGAGTCATATCGTCAAAGAGTCCTACTGTTGCACGACGTTCATCCCTCATTGCCGCCGCGCTCTATCTTCTTGTCGGACTCATTCCGCTCACGATGGGACTCGTGGGGAGCAACCTCGTCCCGGGTCTCGAACACCCCGAGCAGGTCCTGCCGCTGATGGCCCAGCGCCACCTCTCGTCGTTCATGTATGTCCTCTTCGCAGGTGCAATCGTTTCAGCAATCCTCTCAACAGTTGACAGCACTCTTCTCGCTGCGTCTGGCCTTCTCTTTCACAACGTCGTTTTCCCGCTGAGCCGCAGACTCGACGAATCGGCAAAGGTGCGGTTTGAAAGACTCGGTGTCGTGCTTTTGGGGCTGTTCGCGTACATCATCGCTCTGTACGCCGAAGGAGTCTACAATCTGGTGAAGGATGCCTCATCGTTCGGAAGTGCCGGCATCTTTGTTGTGTTTGTTCTCGGCATGTACACGAAATTCGGCACTGCGAGAAACGCTCTCGCCGCTCTCTTGACCGGGGCCGCAGTGTGGCTCATCTCGCACTACGGATTTGCCTTTTCCTACAGTTATCTGCTTGCTCTCTCCGCTTCTCTGCTCGCGTACGTCCTTATGTTCTTCGCACCTTTCCCCGCACAAACGGAATTGTCTTCACCCGATCAGGCTTGACCGTCTCTGGTCTCTGGATTTGCGATGAGGGGCCACATCACAGCCGAGAGCTGAACGCTGAAACCTTTTGTCTTGTGTTTTCTCTCTTCCCTTCGACTCTCCCTCGACTCGGCCCTTCGGGCCTCGCTCGGGATCGTTCGGGGCAGGCTGTCTTCCTACTTCTCTTTTCTGATTTCTTTCTTCCTCTACAATCCTACTTTCATCTGGAACAATGGAATCTGTTTCGCTGATGTAGCTGTGTGTGCAGAGAGCCGCCGTATGCGACGAGACGTCTTGAGCTGTACCGGCGGCAGGAGTCCGAACACATCCTTCAGGGTTTCCACATCATACCCGAATGGGAAAAGGAGTGTTTCGGCGGCTTTGAGCACAAGCTCCGTGTACTGTTCAATATCGTACCCGTCTTCGAACGCGTAGAGGGCAAGCGGTTTCGCTTTCTCCGGCTTTTTCTTTCCCGACTGATCAAGGATAATGAACTCAATCGATTCTCCGGCAGCAAGGGAGACGCCCATCTCCTTGACCATCTTCGCAACCACTGCGCTGATGCTGTTGTTGGTGTACTCATCCGCTTCTTTCGTAATATGGCGGCGAAGCACGAGGTCCATCGGATTCGCCTTCCCGCTGCGGAGTACAGCGACAGCACCGCGCACAATCTCAAGCAGATCGGGAACCAGCGCCCGTGCCTCTTCAACATTGCGAGCGCCCGACATCCGATTGAGCATTGCTGTCTGCATGGTTTTGACGAACTTCGGCGTATCGCGCCGCCGCGCCTCGATGCCGCGGATCTTCACCTCGTCGTGACGGTACCACCCCACATACCGGTTTGCGGTCGTGATATCGGGATCCATCTTTGATGCCGGAAACAGAATCCAGTTATAGATTCCTTCCAGCGAAATATCGATTCCAACACGCCGCGAAATATCCTTTGCCAGCCGTTTGTAGTCCTGTTCCGTTGCCCCTTCCTTCTTCAGCCAAACGCAATCGATGATGGCGTGGAGGAGATGGAAGCCCTGTTCCTCGGCTACCTCTTTCGCCATAAGGATCGCATCGCGCGAAAACGCGTTGACCGATTCATGTGCCTCGATTTTTCCGAATCGCGCATTCTTGTAGCCAAGGTACCCGAAGCAGCTCACGAGCATCCATTTAAGCACATTCTGCCGCCGGTCGTATTTGCGGAACAGAACATCATCCTTTCCTTTGTACTTTTTCTTCATCGCTTTGTAGTAAGCCCGCTTCTTCACCACAGCGCGAAGGGTTGCAGGGACAATTCCCTCCCGCTTCTCGCAGACGGTGTATCCAAGCTCCGGCACGGCATCGTTTTTACAACAACGGCAGTTGACCGTTTCGGGCGAGACATTGTGTGTGACCATGATCGTGGGATACATTGACACAAAGTCGAGCTCCGCAATATCCTCGTGATATCCCAGCGGCGGATTGAAGATCAGCCCTCCCCGGTCCGCCAGGAGGAGCGTGGCAGCCGATTTGAATTCTTCCGGCTCACGTTTTTTGGACGGTATAAGAATATTGTGCTGGTATGCCCACGACAACTGCATGGACGACATGGACGTACCGATACTTGCACGGCCCTGCCGTTGTCCGCACATTTGCGTCAAGCGCGCCATTTCGAAGAGACCGTCGAGGTCGGCTTCGGCCACCGTCATCGAGTTTGTAGCATCGACGTGCCAGCGGCCGGCAAGCTCAAACGCACCATCCTTGTGCACAATTTTGCCGTACTGAAAGAAGCTCGACTCCTTCGTTGTGACATACCCGGCATCCTGATCGCGATTGAGCAGAAGCGGAACGTTCTGCCGCTGCGCCATCGCCGCCAGTTTCGGCATGAGAACGGCATCTCCGTAATCTGTGAGAATGATATCCGGATCGCAGCGATGGAGATGCCAGTTGAGTGACTCGAGCACATCCTGTGCGGTTTCCTGCTCGAGCACATACGTACGGTCGTCGTAGTGCACTTCAAGGTGCAGCTGTTTCTGGTATTTCGGCGGCACAAAATCGTTCGCATTCCGGAGCAGCATGATGGAAAACGGCGGAAGTCGGTACTCTGTCGCTTCACGATCGTCATGGAGCGTCCAGTCGATCAGCATCTCCTCGTCGTTAATCTTGTACTCGCCAAACGCAAGCGGGAAGAGTTGTGTATGATAGAGAAAGAGCTGAGCGGGGAGGATATCCGAATTGAAGAACGCAAAGTGCGGGAAGAATCGCTCAAAGTACCACACCGCCTCACGGAAACGCATCGGATCGTGGACGTGAACCTCGAGCACATCGAGCGAGCCGCCAGAGTAGATCTCCGTCTTCACGGTTCTCGTGATGGTCACCGGCACCGGATTTCGTGTAGCGAGGGTTTCCGCTCGCCGCGCGTCAGAGGGATTCAAATAAAGAAAAAAGGAAGGGAGGAAGGTGTGAAAACAGCGGTGTCTGTCGCCGTTCTCATCGATCAGCCAGATCGTGAGACCCCGCGGAGAGGGATAGCAGTCGAAGAACCAACCGGTAATGGTGCGAGGCATGACTCCACTTCCTGAGGGGGCTTTGCTCTGCGTTCCCCTTAAGAGCATTACACTGAGTTCCACAGAGGGATATAAAGAGAGTTCCACAGAGAGAAGAATTAGAACTGAACCTGGCTTTTCCTTCCTCTGTGTCCCTCTGTGATTCTCCGTGTCTCTCTGTGTTCCGCCTTTATTAGTTACAAAGAGTTCCACAGAGGGATGAAAGAGAGATCCACAGAGTAATTATTCCAAAAATCTTTCTTCTCTCCGTGTAACTCTGTGTCCCTTACCAAGACACTGACCGCGTGTCACGTTCTTTCATCGGCCAAGCGATCTTCCAGGCGGACGATCCTGTCCTGCAGCTGTTTAATCAGCTTCCGCTGCTCGACGGCAATGGAGACCATGATGCTCTCGAAGGGGATTGTCCGCATGGCATAGAAATTTTCCGCCAGGTGAAGCCTTGCCGCGCGAAACACATCATCGAACACATCCTGGTCCTCTTTGCGAAGCCCCCGTCGGTACTTCGACCAGCTTGAGATCTCGCTGTCGATGATATTGGTAAAGGTTGGCACGGTGCGTCCCATGCTCAGTCACTCCTTTCAATTCAGGTTTCTTCTTCACGTTCCTGCACAGCACCGCAACCGGCAGATCACTACCCTTCGTCTTCCGCGAACGTCAGGATATACCCATTGATGTCCTTCACCGAAAACTCCGTCGCCCCGTAGAACGTCTTTTCCAGCCCCTGAAGAATTGTGACACTCCCCTTCACTCGTTCAAAGAATGACCGGATGCCTTTCAATTTTACATAGAGCAGCAGCGAACCACCTGGATTCCTGCTGACATCAGGCAGAGTATCTCCAAGACTCGCAAACGTCTGAAACATGACGGTGACGCTGCCGCACGTCATCATTGCCCAGGCAGGGTCGCCGGTTTCCGGAACCCTCATGGTCAGCTCAAATCCCAGGGCCTCGTACCAGGAAATTGTGGCCCGGATGTCGTGTACAAAGAAATTCGGTGACAGAGTTTCCATCATCGCGCTTTCCTTTCGAGTCGTGTTGATGAGAGGGTGATGTGCGGCCGGGGAGAAGTACGGAGGTGCCGTGGGCCGGCGGCGTCGGATTCCAGAAACAACACCGGTTTGTCGTCGCGGCCTCTCGCCAGGTGATATACACGATCCATACCGGTCTTCAGTGTTGTAAACAACTGGTTGCGCTCCTTCGGCATGACATTCCATTCCGTGCATGCCAGTAACACCGAAACACCGCTCAATTTGATTTCCCGCAATGTTCCGAGCACACGCCGGAGAATTTGCTGCACCTCTCTGAATGATGCCTGCTCATCATAGAATGTATCGAGGAGACCGAAGATCATCGCCACATTTGATCCGATGGATTGAAGAAAGAGCGGCAAGCGCCTGCTGACCGCTTGTTCCATCTGGTAGCAGGTAAAGCCGCGGGAGATGTAAATCCGGTGGAGAAATTCATCCGGATCCATGCGCCTCTCCCGCGCGAAGTGCGAAAGAAGATGAACGTTGAACTGATTACATCCGTCCACTACTGCAATGGGCGCCCCCTGCGCCATGGCGTGTGCAGCCATTCTGAGGGAGAGCTGAAAAATCAGGCGATCACCATAGAGAAGACAGACCTTTCCCGGCGGCGCAACAAACGAGTGGACGAGCGACTGGGAGGAAACAGGACGGTGTCCACCATCTTGCAGGGGTCCGATACCTGCCCTTGTGTTTTCCTTGAAGACGTCGGACCTCTTTCGTGTATCGGGCATCCCTCTGGATAATTTCATATGTTTGATCACCACCTTCTCTGGAGATGACCCTATGTGCGGCCGCTATGCCATCATCGATGGCAAAAAAGTCCTCGTTGCCTACACCGCTTTCAACAAAGCAAAAGGCACTGCGCAGGCTTTTCAAGAACTTCCACGCTATAACGCCGCCCCCATGCAGCGTTTGCCGGTGTTCGCCATCCGGCACGACGAGCTTGTTGCCGAACAGATGCAATGGTGGCTGCTCCCCCACTGGTCAAAGGATGGGAAACCGAGCTTTTCCGCGTTCAATGCCAAGGCCGAGACGGTGGATCAGAGCAAGCTCTTCAGTCCGTATTTCAAAGGAAGCAGGTGCCTCGTGCCTGCCGATGCGTTCTACGAGTGGAAGCGCGTGACAACGACTCACGAGCTCCATGGAAAATCGAAGAAGACCGAAGAAAAACACCCGATGTGCATTCGGATGAATGACGAAGCGCCGTTCATGTTTGCCGGATTGTTCTCCGTGTGGAAAGATCCGCAGGGCAATGAACATCCAACGTTCACCATCATCACCACTGAGCCGAACGAGCTCATGGCAACAATTCACCGTCGCATGCCGGTGATTCTCCCCGAACAGCACTTTGAACAATGGCTCGACCGGTCTTACAAAGACGCCGAGAAGCTCAAGAAACTCCTCGTCCCCTACCCTCCTAAGAAAATGAAAGCCTACCGCGTCTCCGCTTTCGTCAGCAATTCCCGGAATGAAGGGAAAGAATGTATGAAAGAGGTGGGAGCATAGCCGTTAGCTTTTAGTGGTGAGCGTGTGGCACCACCTAAAAGCCAACAGCTCACAGCTAAAAGCCGCTCCCTCTCACGCCACCTCCGCGAACAACGGGTGTTGCACATTCACCGATGCACTGATCTGTTTCAGTACAGGGAACATGGTAACCAGATTCTGCGGAACGAGAACGCGATGCTTGTGACGTAGAAGGTGCCGCAGCTGAAAGCCGTTTACCAACGATTGCGCCTGCGGGTCATTGTGAAACACAACAAATGTTTTGTCAGCGCGCAGCCGCATCTGCTCGATCATGGTAACCAGGTGCCGGAGCTCGCGGTCATCGTACAAGTACTGATAGCGATCATTGACAAGATATTTTCCGCTCGGGTGCTTCGAGAACGGACGGTCCCACGTCAGCGCGTTTCGTCCCATGAGCCGGAAGTACGCCGCGCCGTTCCACGTCTGACACGTGAGCGGCATATGCTGCTTAATGCCGGGAAGGTCCACGTTGACGAGATGGAGTTTATTTTCCTGGAAGAAGTTGTACATGAGCGGACTGTTCCATGAATTGTGCCGGACCTCAACAAACAGCCGGTGCGGATGGAACGCCTTTGCGAGCTGCATGAGATACATCCGCCGCTCGCTGATATTGGTAAACGAGTAGGGAAACTGAATCAACAAACCGCCCAGTTTCCCCGCGGTGGCAAGGGGCTCCAGCATGCGATGTACGGCGCGGACATCGTCATGTGTTGCTTCGTACGTGTGGGTAAAGCCCTGGAACAGTTTCACCGTGAAGACGAACTCCTTGTTGGCCGAGACATCCTCCAGCCAGCGCCGGGCGTGATCAGCGGTCAGCGACGTACTATAGAAGGTAGCGTTGACCTCCACGCTGTCGAAGAACTGGCTGTAGTACTCCAGTTTCCGGAACTCCCGCTTCGGACGGGGAGGGTAGAAAACCTTACTGAACGGTTCCAGATCCCACCCTCCCATGCCAACATACACGATGCCGCGATGCGTGTCCATGCGACCCCCTTTCTTCCCCCTTGACACAAACCGGAAAATTATCTATCTTTGCCACAACCAGCATACGACATTTTTGTCGTCTTGTCAAGTGTAAAGTTGACAAATTTGTCACACTCCAAAACAGCCACGAAGACACAAAGGCCCGAAGAAACCCTTAGCCGACATCTTGGTGACTTCGCGCCATTGTGGCGGAAAAAACATGAAGCAATCAATCGCACAGCGCATCCGGCAGGCACGAGCACAGAAAGAAATGGACCAGGCGAAGCTTGCCGCAAAACTCGACGTCGCAACACGGACGGTCCAACGATGGGAAAAAGGCGAACAGGTTCCCGACAGCAACTACCTTATGCGCATCGCGAAGGTGACCGGCGTTGCACCGCATTGGCTGCTGACGGGAGATGGTGAGATGTTTCCTTTCAAATCTCCCGACGCGAAAATCCTTCCGCTTCCGACCGGCCGCTACAAACGCGTCGAGCTCGTCTCTCTTCCCCTGCTTTCCTCAGTGCCTGGTGGTGCGCCAAGTCTGATGTTCCATCCCGACTACGTCGAAAAGTACATCACCGTCGATGACATCAAGGATTCAAACGCCTTCGCGCTCGAGGTGAAAGGAAACAGCATGGCTCCGCGCATTGAGGACGGCGACATCATTGTGGTGAGTCCGAAACTTGAGGCACGCACGGGGGACATCTGCGTCGTGCGTGTGAGCGACGAGGACACGGTGAAGCGGATCAAGATCGAAGACCAGTTTCTTCACCTCATTCCGCTCAATCCGGAGTACGAACCGATGGTCGTCAGGAAGAAGGATGTGAGTTTTATCTGGAGAGTGGTGAAGGTGATTAAGAGTGTGTGAGGAGGAGTAGGGGAGTAGAAAGTATGAGAGTAGAGGGTATAAGTGTTGGGAGTATGAAAGTAGAGAGTATGAAAGAAGGAAGTACTAAGTAGAATGCGGCTGGCGGTTGGCAGCAGGCAGACGCAGCGGGAGTGTCAGCGTCTTGCAGACAAGGGTGTGAGAGTGAAGTATTAGAGTAGTAAGTATCGAAGCAGTTGAACGAGCGTGTGGAAGCAGCAACAAACGAAGAGGCGGCCGTTGAGCCGCCTCCATCATTGTGACACGAACACGCCCCTGCTCGCAGAGTCGAAGTGCTGATCGATGCTACTTGAACAGCCCTGATAGCTGCGAGACAAGGGTTTCAAAGGCTTTCTTGTTAATCCCCAGGCTGGCATAGCCGTGCACCGTCTCCCCTGCAAAATTACCGCCAAGTCCTATGCTGCCATAGGAATTGAAGTCGTAGGTTAAGGCAAGAGCCAGAATCTCTGCTTTCTCCGTGAAGAGATTTTCCGTGATAGCAAATGCCACGCCGAGCCGACGCCACGTGAGTTCCGGCGCCAGAAGTTCATCCCCAGGCACTATGGCGTCACCAAACGCAAGTCCAACTTCGAACACACTTGGTGATCCGGAGGCAAGGGGACGCCGGAGGTTCATTCTTGGATTTGACGACGTCCCAACAATGGGAAAGGGAACATAGCGTAATCGAAAGATCCCCATCCGTTCTGCAGGATCTAGAGCTGTCATCTTTCGAAGGGCAGTTTTGTAGTTGCGGTAGAGAATGCGGGCATGGGTTTGATCGCTTTCAATGACGATATCTGATTTTCTCACACTTGGTCCGGCATACGCGGTGTCTGCAAGATCTGCTTCGACAGATCGTGCAAGCCGGGTCGTCATTGCATCCAACAATGACGCCTGCTGGCTCTCCTCCCTGGCAACGCCAGCTAGATACTTCTTTGTATCCTCAACTACCTGCTTGCCTGCGAACAGGTACTTCTCTATCAGGGTGTCGACCTTTGAAGTGTCCATTCTGTGCGACCTCGCTTTTGAAGTAAGAGTAACGATAAACGCCTTGTCGTCTGCGAACGATGGCAGCTTCAACGTGTCTTTCACAAAACCCCGCTGAATAGCCAGCCCCAGCGAGTCTGGAAACCTCAGCAACACGTCAAAAATCGAATCCCTTGTGGCCCGATATGTTGCTCGGTCTTCTGCGAGTGCTTGGCGAAGAACTCGAATGTGATGCCCTACAATCCCTTCATTCTTCAATGAGTCTTCAATTTCATCGAGTTTCTTTCTCTTCTCAACTGAAATTCCCCGCCGCTCTTCCTTCCTCTGCTGATTTGTGACAGCCTGCAGTTCTTTCAGCTGATCAATTCCCATCTTAAATGTCTCCGGAAGTAAGAAACGCGCCTCGACCTCCACCCTCTGAATCGCCTCCCCGAGCCTGAACTCTGGCAGCATGACTTCCCAATACCGCTTCCCGTCGAGACTATCCGCTTGCCGAGAACATATTCTTCCTCCACTATAGATCGTAACGGTAACGGATTCGATGCTCCTCCTCATGGCAAAGACAGGAAAGAAACGAATGACATTCGTCATGTCAATCATCGGTTGACCATCGAGGGAGTTTGTGACCGCATAGTAGCTCAGTACATTTACTTCTTGCTGGGCATTCGAAGAACAGAAAAGCGACAGGAGTAGTACACACAGTGTGACGTATCGATTCTTCATGATGTTCTCCTCCCTCACCTTCCAAGAACCGGAATCGAAAACTGTACCAGGAGCTTACCAGTCGGCGAGATTGGCCAACCAATGAGCAATGATGGTGAGCCCGCGACGACGCTCCGGAATCCGAGACCGAGCATCCAGGCTCTTTTTTGATCAAAGTCCTTTGAGTTGAAGAGCTCCGCACTGATGACGTAATCAGCTCCCGACCTGTAAAGCAGACCCACACCTGCTTCGTACGACATCTTACCCACCGTAACTTCTCCGCGGAAGAGAGCTGAGGCGAGTGCATCGAATTGGACGTTGTCTGAAAGCGCCACGCTCATTTGCCCACCCACAAGCTTGTCAGTCGGCACGGTCGAATCAGTTTTGTTGAATTGTCCGTTGATGTATAAACCCCACTGAAGTTTACTACTCGAGCGGAGGCTGAGATGTAAACCGCCTGCAAATGACCCAACACCTTCCCGAATTGAAAGTCCTGAGTTCGCGGCAAGGAGGACCTTCGAGAATGAACTAACGGCTTCTCTGACTCTGGATTCCGCAGCAGTCAATGCGTCTGCGACTTTCGTTCGCAGAGCCAGCGCAAACTTGTTGCCAGCTTCGATGATCCCTTTCTTCCCATCCTGTTTTGCTATCGTGGGATGGGCGTCAAGCGTCAATTGGAGCTCTTGAGTCGTTGCGATTGCGACCATGATGGCAAGCGTTTTCAAGTCATACGCATTCTTACCTCCGGTTGCATATCCAGGAATCCCCGCAGCCTTCATGGACTCAATCACGCCCAGCAACAACGCGTCTCTCGTCTTCGGCTTCATCGCTGACAGGGCGGGCGAAAGAAACTCTTCAACGTGATCTGCAATTTTGCTGCGGAGAGCATTGAGCGCTGCATCGGGCGCCTCGGGCACCCACGTGACAAGAAAAACCTTTGGCGTACCCTTGATAGAATGGCGCACTGCTATTGCATTCGTTGTGTCAGACAGTTCAAAGTAGACCGCATTGAGAATCTGGAGCCGCACTTCTGCAAGAATCTTGTAGAGTTCGGCGAGTTGAGCACCTGGTTCCGTTGCCGCAATCTCGTCTGAAATCTTGTCTTGAAGCTCCCGAAAAACTGCAGGGTGCGCAATGAGAGGGTTAGCCATTATAGAACTGTGAAGCGCGTTTGAGGTCTGTGCCACCATCACTGACACCGAGACTACGAGGCCCGCCGCCAGCGAAAAGATACTCTTGCTCATTTACCTTTCCTTTCAGGTTGAGTCTCTGTTCCGGCTCTACGCACCCTTCCCTATGACGGTATTCTTGAATCCAACAACAGTCTTCAGAATATCATACCAAAATGGCGCACCGAGGCTCACGAGTAAGATCATGCCAAGCCAGCCGAGCAGAGACTTCGCCAGATTCTTGAACCACCCCTCGCTGAGCCACCCCGACAGAAAAGCATCTCTCTGCGCCTGACGCCATCGAAGCACCTGAAATCCGTTCGCATTCACCACCGACTGAATATCCCCAAACCGCTTCTCGATTTGCTTCCGGATTTCCTGATCGCTCAGTGGCTTTGCACCGGCGGAATCTCTGCCTGCAAAACGTGATCCGGAGAGGACCGAGTCGATCGGAGCTGAGACAACACGCTCCGCCCACGCAACCGCGGCGTCGCGAACGACTTTGTTCGTCGAGAACTCTCGATAGATCTCGAAGATGTTCGCATTCAGAACCACAACAGTCACGGCACCGATGATCAGCGTCCACAACCTCATGCGCCGCTCGTACAAGTCCTGGAACGACCTCTTTGTGATGTCGAACCATGTCTCAATTTCCGCACGCACGTGTTTTATCTCGTCCTTTGCTTTCGAGAACATCGGCAGCGACGCAACAATCTTCTGGAATTCTGCCACCGGCATCCGCTCGAGCAGTTCAAGATCCTTGTAACCGAAACTCTTGAAAGCAGCCTCAAGCTCACGAACGATCACTTCTGCGCGCGGATCTGCTCCCTCCATGAGCTTCGTGATGCGCGTCATTCCGTAGAACCGGCTCGTCTCGTCCTCTTTGTGCGAAGATCCGAACATCGCGAGCAGTTGAAACCGCATGTAATGCGATTTCAAATCGAGCCACTGTTTGACGATTTGCTGTATTGCCTGCACGATGAGACTGATCCCCAACACAATTGCTGTTGTCGCGATGATAGCATCAAGGATGTCGAACATGTTGACGTTCCTTTCATCTTTTGATTCAAATCCTACCCTCCGGACCCCGCACTGCGCTCTGCGTTTTCCACTCTCAGAATTTCCGAAGAGTCTCCGACTGAGCCTGCAGGAGCTCCTTGGATTTCTCTTCTCGATGAGTTGCTGCGAGCCAGTCCTTTACTCTCTTTCTCACTCCCGGATCGCCATTTGACGCAAACGCCTCCAAGACGTAGAGACATAGCTTCCTGGCCCTTGTAGTCGGCGCGACAGAGTATTCCTTAAAGAGATGCGGGAGCGATCGGGCGTCCTGAAGCTTGTAGAGAAACCAGGCCATTCTGCGGCTCTCGTAGTCGTTCCCGGTATGGAGAAGTGTGACAGCGGAAGCGTAGAATCTGTCGGTGAATATGGTCGACGCTGACCCTGCAGATGTGAAAATGAAGAGCGAATCATACTCTGTCAGCACAGCCGCATAGTCAGCAATTGCGCCTTTGTTTCCTCTCGATACCGCTTTCTTGAGGCTCTCTGCGACGGCAATTTTCACCTGACTCCCGGCTGCCGGCAAAAGGTACTTCAGATCCCTGTCGCTGAACGGATCGTTCAACTTACGAAAGTCCCTCAGCAGAACGGCTGCCGAGTCTCTTGCTAACACCTTGATTGGTGCTTTGGATTGAGCATAGGCACTTGGCACGAGTGCAGTGAACACATTTTCCTTCCTCTCCCCGATCGATCCGCCTGATTCCGCGGCAACGTCAGTTGTCAGTAGGCGACGGTCGAGGTCGAGTCTCAGAACAAGAGGCGCGTCTCCCGATTTCTGTCTCAGCTCTGCCGGCACGAAGCCGACCTGAAAGAGGTAGCGCGATCCCCGCATGTGTTCATTCGTCGGGTCCTGATAGAACTCCGACACGTTCAAGTGCACCTTGTTGCGAAATTCTTTCGGCGTGGCCTTCAGTATCCACTCATAGTAGAACCTGTCATCTGCGATTTTCTTCTTCCTTATGTAGAGCTTGTCTCCGTTGATCTCCGTCAGCCATGCAGACACCGGGAGATAGGAACCATCGCTTCCTTGGACTTCGCCGCGGATTTCCTGCTCCCGGTCAAATAGCAGGTCCCACGCCTCCGGCATGAACAACCGGACAGAGGCAGCAATGAAGTACACAACAAGCAGAAGGTAGACAGAGACCTGCACCCATCTTGGCATCGCTCTGAAATACTTTTCAAGAAACTGCCAGATCCCGGTCAGCGAACCAGTGCCATTCTTCGCGGGCATAATTGTACTCCTTTGTTCTTTGTTGGGCGATCGCTGCCCTCGGCAATCAGATCCATCCTTGATTTTGAAACCAGCCGGCGCGGTTCAGCACGTCGGTTGAGTAGTCACGACCAGCAGTATAGAAGTCAACATCGCGCCCATCGCGCAGCGCGCGCAACACATTCCCCACCCCACAATTATATCCTGCGACCGCCGCCCGGAACAAGTTCATGCCTTCCATCGATGGTTCCCGGCGAACAAAGAAAGAGCGGTTCCCCGCGAGAACCTGCGTCCCGTACCGAATATTTGCTTCGGGATCTTTCCAATTGCCTGTTCGTGCGAACTCATGTGCATCGAAATCGATCTGCATCAGGCCGCGACCGAAACCGCCGCCATCGGGAGGCATGCTGCCGATTCTGAAGCGCGTTGGAAACCTCCGGGACACAGCGTCGCCCGTCCCCGTTGGACCTGCAGGTGTGAGCGCCAAACCCCATCGAGACTCCCTCGAGCCGATGCCCGCGAGAAGAGGTACCGGAATGTCGAACTCACGGCTGGCGGCGTCGATAATACTTCTGTACTTGCTCGCTTCTGAAAGTTGATTCAGCAGAGATGTGTTTGTTGAACCAAAGGTTGTCGGGAACAAGAACCCTGCCTTCGGCGGAGGAGTTCGTAACAGAGCCGCCCACGTGCGGG
>Ga0233425_10002502_pt1 | contig 35918 bp, 14 predicted proteins | sample Watercolumn_Towu_2_FD_181712 | JGI IMG/M metagenome (GOLD analysis project Ga0233425, IMG submission 181712) | Freshwater microbial communities from Lake Towuti, South Sulawesi, Indonesia - Watercolumn_Towuti2014_140_MG | ecosystem: Environmental > Aquatic > Freshwater > Lake | place...
CTGACGATCGCCGACGGAGTCGGAGGTGTACCGGTCGTCTTTGAATTCGACAATAATCAGGCGGTGCTTGCCGGCTCTCGCGCCGTGGATCTTACGAATATTGCCCTCCAGGTGCCGGTGTCGGGTGGGGGATTGAACGGGATTGCGGACGGCAACTCATTCGCGGTGAACGAGGGGTTCGGCAGCGCCGATGTAGTGTTTGAGTTCGACACCGACAACAGCATCATTCCCGGCAACCGTCCAATCGCGATTTCCAGTCAAAGCACTCAGGACGAAGTGGCCCGGGCAATTGTCTCAGCCCTGCAGTCAGCTGCCATTGGGCTCAATCCTGTCTACCAGGGAGGGGGCACGGTGCGGTTGGGTGTCTTCCGACACACAGTCGACGCGGCGGCAACTCCAACCCTGACCAAGCAAGTGGTTGCTGCGACTCAAGACGAAATTGCAGATCGTCTGGTGGACTCGATCGTAAGCTCCCCATTGACACTGGTGCCGGAGAATGCCGGACAAGGGGTGGTGCGACTTGGCAGCACGACGCACGTCGTGAATACGAGCAACGCACCTCACCTGTCGCAGCGGGATATCTTGGCGTCACAGAACGAGCTTGCGAACCTGATTGTGGACGCGGTCATCGCTGCATCGATCGGCGTCACACCGAGCAATCTTGGGGGAGGCGAGGTGTTCATCGGGCCGCAAGGCACGACCTTGGACGTCAGCGGTTCTCCCGCGCTAAGCCAAGTCGGCCAGCCGGGGGTCAGCTCTCCTGCCACCACAGTGGCGGTGTCGCTGAATCCGGCGATGTCCGCGGCGGCGGTAGCTGCCCAGATCGCGACTGCGATCAGCAGTTCACCGCTGGGAATTACCGCGACTGCTGCCGGGGATATCGTGGATTTACCGAGTAACGCACGATTTGCGCCGCTGGACACACCGCTGGCGCCGGCGGGGATTTGGCCAGTAGCGTTCGCGAAGGAGGACAGTGCCTCCGCGGTTGGCGCTAGCATGGAAACCGCGCTGCGGCAAGCGTTCGCACGCGTCAACTTGACGGTGGATCTGTTGAGCACGGAGGCAAATGATCGTTTGGCGACGGCTGTCGATACCCAATTGCCGGGTGGCGGTGCAAGCCTTCGGGCCGATGGCTTCATTGGCGACAATCCGGCGCTCAATCTGCGCCCAGGGGTCGACGTTGACTTTCTGCAATTGGACCTCAATGCAGGCGAGACCGTGGTGATTGGCGTGCAAGCGCCGGGTAACTCGAACCTGCGGCCGGCCTTGCGCCTGTTCGATGCAGCGGGGAATCCGCTGATGTCCGCCCAGTCCGCGGGGTTCGTGTTTCCAGGTTTCCCCGCTGCCCCGCAGTCACCGCAGATCAACTTCAGTGTTGTCACGAGTGGCACGTACTTCGTGGGTGTCAGCAGCTCCAGCAACCTCAGCTACGAGCCGGATTACAGTGGCAGCGCCGACGTTCGACTGCAGATTCCTGCGCAGGGTGGCGCAGTCGGCGGGATTACGGACGGTGAGCGGTTCTCAATTGATGATGGAACGGGAACACCGCCGACGGTCTTTGAGTTCGACAGCAATGGGCAGTTGTTCTCGCCGGGGGCTGTGGCGATCAGTTTGGCCGACCTGTTGCTGCAGGTGCCCAGCGTGGGTGCCAACCCTGGCGGGATTCAGGACGGCAATACGTTTGTCATCAACGACAATCGCGGCAGCGGTGACGTTGTATTCGAATTCGACACAGATGCGGTCTACGGCGCCGGCAGCGTCCGTATTCCGATAGCCGCGGGAGCACCGGCCAGCCAGGTTGCGAGCGCCATGGTATTTGCGATTCGCAACGCGAACCTGGGACTGTCCCCTTCCCAACAGGGGGCAACCGGAGTCCGGCTGGGTACTGTGAACCACACAGTAAACACGACTGGCACGCCGACGCTTGGTCGGGTCAGCCTGCCTTGGGGCCAGCAGCAACTGGCGGCCTTCGTGCGTGACGCGATTCGCGATGCCCGCGTTGGGCTGCTGCCCGTACTCGGTTTCGGCGGTTCGGTGGTCTTGGATGTGCGTGCTCACCAAGTTGATGTGTCACTGGCACGCAACCTGGCCTACGTCATACCGTCGAACACGGGCGCTTATCAGGTAACCGTTGATGTCAGTGCCACGCAACCGATGGGCATCGTCCGTGACGGTCATCGGTTGAATCTCATCAATACAGAGGCCGTCAGCCAGACAGGTCTGCCGACCAGCTTCATTGAAGGTCGTCCCGGTACCACGCTTCCTGGTCGAACAGCCGTGATTGTGAACGCCGGCATGTCTGCTGCCGAAGTTGCCCGAGCGATTGCCACGGCTGTGGGGCAGTCCACCGCGGGTTACGTGCAACAGATCACGGCGGTCAGCGGCCACCAAATCAGCGACGGTGAGATATTCTCGCTGAGTGACGGGACTGTCACGACGAATTTTGAGTTCGAGAGCGGTTATAGTCTTCAGATACCCGATCCAATTGCCGATCCAAGCTCGATCTTGGACGGTGAGTTCTTCACGATTTCCAATAACAGTACTGCTCCGACGTTTGAATTCGATGCAGACCGCGTGGTCACTTCCGGCAACGTGGGCGTGCGCATCACCGACATTGTGCTGGACGTTCCCTTTGGCGGAGTGGCTTTGGGGGGAATCGGCGACGGGGACACGTTCACGATCAGCACGGGACCGGGGAGTCCGAGTTCGGTCTTTGAGTTTGACACTGACGGCACCATTGTTGCGGGCAACTTGGCCGTTACGGTGGCCGCCAACGCCAACCAGAATGATGTGGCAAATGCCCTGGTCCAGGCGCTCGTCAATGCCAGTATCGGCTTGTCGCCGCGCAACGTCGGACAAGGTCGCGTGCAGTTGGGGGTTTCGAATCACTTTGTGGACACCAGTGGGTCGCCCGGCCTGTCGCGGCAGACGGTCCAACTGACGCAAGACGAGGTCGCGAGCAAGATTGTGACGGCAATCAGCAACGCCAACCTTGGTCTGTCTCCCACGTATCTCGGCAACGGATTGATCCACCTGGGTGGCAATTCCACGCACCACGTCGACGTCACCGGAGCATTGGCACTCACACTGATCGGCGCGCCTGGCCTACACGATCCAACCGCTGTTGAGATCTCGGTGTTTCCGTCTACGGCGGTCTCACCGGTGCAGGTCTCTAATCTGATTCAGGCCGCAATTGCCACTGCGCGCGGGACTCGGGGCCTGAATGTGCTCGTGGCGGCGGCCGACGCCCGTCGCATCAATCTTGTTGGCTCCACGATCTACACGGATTTCTCCAAAGCACCTTCATTGCCGATCAGCAGCGCGGGAGATTCTGTCAAGACGTATGACAGTATCGTGCGGATCATTGGCCACTCGGTGACCGATCCGGGGCCATTGGGAATCGAGACGAGCTTGGCCGGTGACTCATTCGGTGCCTTCGACGTGGGGGGCGATACACAGGGCTATCCGGGTGCGCTGCGAGGCTTGGACAATGCACACGAGGGACTGTACCTCGACGATTTCATCATCGGCTTCGCGGAGCGGGGCGAGATGGTGCTCGGCGCCGCTACAAACAACTCAGCCTTCGTGCCGAATGCGGAATTGTTGAATCAGAATCTGCCGGTAGAGTGGGTCCCCACGCGTGATATCCTAGTGGGGCCATATCAGCTTGAGGTTCGCCAGGCAGAACCGTACGGTCTGATTTGGCAAGACGCTCGCCCCTCCCTCATACTGGAATCGGCTCTGGAGACGAATGACCGGTTGACTTCTCAGGTTTCGTTGGACGTGCCTCCGGGCAATCGAATTGCTGATGGGCAGACACTGCGGCTCAGTGACGGCCTGAACACGGTGACGTTTGAGTTCAATGATCTGGCGATCGCCAACGGTGTCCAACCCGGTCACCTCAGTCTTCCGTATCTTTCCACGGATAGCGCGGCGACCATGGCGCGCCGCGTTCGCGATGTCATCAATAGCGCTGGGGTGCAGGCGAGCATGAAGGTGACGGCGGCTCTGGCGGACGGCACGGTGGCGGGTGCACTGAGTACTGGAACAGCCAGTTCCAGCAGTCGCCTCCATCTGTTTGGCAACGCCATCGTCTCGCTGGAGGAAGCGGCAGTCACGCGGCAGATCACCGTTGCCGAAGAGAACGATACCCTCGACACCGCCACCGTGACGGGGATAGGCACCGAGGGCGTCGTCACGTTCGTCGGACAGGGTCAAATCGGCGACAACGCGTCACTTCCGATAGCGGACACCGATGTGGATCTGTTCTCGTTGTCACTGAAGGCGGGAGAGACGGTGTCGGTTGACGTGGATGCCCAGGAGATCGGTTCATCGCTCCTTGCCATTGTGTCAATCTTCGACGCCAGCGGAGTTCGAGTGGCACTTGACTACGACTTCTTCGGAAGCGATCCGATTTTGGAGTACACGGCGACTGCGACAGGAGATTACTTCGTTGGTCTCAGTGGCTATCCCAATTTCTTCTACAGCCCGTTGGTGGCTGGCAGCGGTTTTGGCTTCTACTAGGGTGATTACACGGTCCGGATCAGCAGCGGTACGAAAGGCTTCGAAATCCATGAGTCCGACGGCAAAGGTGACAGCAACGTACAGCGTGACCAGGGGCAGTTGTTGATTCAATCCAACGTGATCACGAACTCCAAGGAGTTCGGCATCTTGGTAGACGCTGGTGTCCGAGACGGCTCGGCGAGCACGCCCCACATGGGCCCGGTGCGCGTGACGCGTGAAGTCAACACAGCGCGGCTAGCGACGGGCGCCACCATCACTAACAACTTAGTCGCGCGAAACGGCCTCGGCGGCATTCGCTTCAGCGGTGCCGTGCCGGATCCCACGGGTGTCGGTCCTTTGGGTGCCGTGCCGTTCGGCCGGATTGTCAATAATACGATTGTTGGGCGCGGTAACGGGGGAGTCGGGATACAGGTTGACGAGAATGCCAGCCCAACGGTTCTCAACAACATCGTCTCCGAATTGCAGACGGGTGTTGCGGTGGACGCAACTTCCTTAACTACCGTCTTGGGCGGCACGCTGTATAAGGGCAATGTGACGGACGCTGTCGGTCTTGGACGCGGCAGTTCGCCCCTGGTACTGGCGGCGAATGATCCTCTGTTCGTGGACTCCGTGGCCAATGTCTTCTATTTGGCAGGCGGGAGTCGCGCCATCGACAGCTCGATCAATTCGCTGCAGGACCGTCCCGAGTTCGTAGCGGTCAAATCGCCGCTCGGCGTAGGCCTGTCACCGATACTCGCGCCGGATCTGGACGCCCTTGGCCAGACGCGCGTCGACGATCCACTGGTGAGTCCACCGTCCGGACAGGGAGCCAATGTTTTCAAGGACCGGGGCGCGCTTGACCGCGCAGACTTCTCGGGCCCAACTGCGGTATTGGTCGAGCCACAAGATAATGACGGTCTGGGCGTCGATGGGGATACGCGCGCGTCCTATGTCGAGTTGACGAATACCATTCTGACAAGTTTCTCGATTCAGCTCGTTGACGGTCTGGAGCCGAATCGAGCGCAAGCGGGAAGCGGTGCTGATGACGACACGGTGCGCGGGAATCGGGTGGCCGTCTTCCGGGACAACGAGAAGTTGACCGAGGGGGTTGACTACAGCTTTGCGTATGACGCCACCAATAACATCATTCGCTTGACACCTCTTGCAGGTATTTGGGAAGTAAATCGTATCTACGAGATTGAGTTGTCGAACGAAGAGGGATTTGTTATTGCCACACCCGACGGTGCTTCGGTGAACGACGGAGATTCGTTTACGGTCACCGAACAGGCAGGGCGCGTCGTGCGATTCGAGTACGACAGCGGATTTAACTTGACGGTTCCGCAGACTTTGACCCTACAAATACCGGCTGCGGGGGGGGCGGCCGTGGCCGATGGTCAGACGTTTACGGTCGGCGACGGTACCAGGACCGTCGTATTTGAGTTCGATAAGAACGGTGCCGTACCTTCACCATCGAATACCATCATCTTGATTAGTGACAAGGACTCATCCAATGAGTTGGCCAACAAGATCGTGACGGCACTCTCAGGTGCTGGTCTTGGCCTGAGTCCAGTGAACATCCTCAACTATCTTGGGCGCGCAGTGCAGTTGGGTAGCAAGGCTACACACACGCTCGATACCACGAATACCAGCTTGACTCAGACAGGGCAGGCTGCAGGAATCGAAGACGGGCAGACGTTTACGATTGACGATGGAACGAAAGTGGTGACCTTCGAGTTCACCGACACGGGTGTTGCCTCTCCGGGTAATGTCCCGGTGGTCTTTTCGGCAACTCAGACTCGTGAGCAGATCGCCGACGCGATTGTCTTGGCGGTTCGTAACGGGCGAGTAGGACTGACACCGACGCACGCCGCCAACAGTGATGGACTTGTTCATCTGGGCGGAACAACTCGCCACCAGATTGACGTCAGCTTGAGCAAGCTGGGGATTCTTGGGCAGCCGGGTGTCCAGCCAGCGTGGGGGCTGCGAATTCCGACGATTGGCGGGGTCCCGGATTACACGCAGATCAAGGACGGAGAGACGTTCAGCATCACAAATGGGGCGAGCGCTCCGGTTACGTTCGAGCTGGACGACAACGGTTTGGCAACTCCGGGCAACCGTCCGATCGTGTTCAGCATCAATTCCACGGCAGCTCAACTTGCGGCTGCCATCGCAATTGCGATTCGTAACGCGAACGTGGGATTGACTCCGACCAGCTCGGCGGACGGCGTCGTTACGTTGGGGGGCACGGTCAATCACCGCTTGACGATGACGAATACATCGCTCGTGGAGATGGGCCGAGCGGGAGTGCCTGCTGCCGAGCCGGTGTTGTTTGTGCCCGGCGACACGTACGTACCTGGCGTGCCCGTACGTGAACCGATATTCGATGAGAAGGACATGGCCTTGGTCGTTCGTGACGCGATCAATGCGGCCGTGACGAAAGGGCGGCTGACGGATGTCACTGCCACCGTGCGAACCGACGGCGGCGAGGTTGCCGCCGGTGAGGTGCTGGTGCAGGGCGCCGCTGACGTCACGGGCTCAACGGTCATATTGCGACCTGACATTTCGGACGTGGCAGGTAACCCGCTGAACGCGAATCGAAATGACGGCACCACGCGATTCACGATCTCCATGGGCAGTGGGCTTGACTTCGGTGACGCCCCCGAGTCCTACGGCACGCTCGAGGCCAGCAATGGTGCGCGTCATCAGGTCGTGAATGGCTTCTACCTGGGGACGGCCGTTGACGCCGATTTTGACGGACAGCCGACGGACGCGGCAACCGGTGATGACAATGACGGCGGTGACGATGAAGACGGCGTGGTGTTCTTGACGCCAATCGAGGGTGACAAAGTGGCGTCGATCCGAGTGACGGCGTCGGCGGCTGGAGTCCTTGATGCGTGGATCGACTTTGGTCGCGACGGTGACTGGTTCGACGCCGGAGAGAAGCTCGTACTCTATGAGGATGGAAGTCTCACCTCGCTGAGATCGGATCTGCAGCCGGGTCAGAACACCCGGTACTTCAAGGTTCCCCGCAACGTGTCCAACGGAAGCAGCTACTCGCGGTTCCGTTTCAGCAGCGGCGGAGGACTGAGTCCCACCGGTTTGGCGAGCGACGGGGAAGTCGAGGATCACGCGGTCACATTGATTGGCAACTCTTGGCACAATTCTGCTAATCCTGTCGACGTGAGTGGCGATGGCTATGTCACGCCTCTCGATGCGTTGCTGGTAGTTAACGATCTCAACAAGAACGGATCTCGGTCGCTGGCTGGAACCGTTCGACCGGCGGGCGGACCCTATTTGGACGTGACCGGGGACAAACTTGCCTCACCGCTGGATGTATTGTTGGTCATCAATGCGCTCAACTCGGCGAGTGGGGAGGGTGAGGAATCCCCGTACGGGAACCAGCCCGCGGCTGGCGAGGGGGAGGCTTCGGGAACTAGTCTGGCGACGCGAGCGGTCGTTCTGGCCGATCCCCTAGACACGCTGCCGCGGTATTTGATGGCACCCACTCTCGTCGACCACCGGCTGTCGCCAGAACGGATTGATGAGCCCTCCCGTCGTCGATCTGACGTGGAATCACTGGCCGTGGCTGGGGCGATGTCGACGGTACCAGAAACGATGGGTTCTGAAGTTTTGCGTATTGCCCACGACGCGCGTGGCCAGGATCTGGACGATACGGTGGAACTGCTTGGACCGGACATGGCAGCGGTTCGCTCGCTTTCAGTTCATGAACAGATCTTCGCCGACTTCGCCTGACAAAATCCCCTGCAGGGGGGGCTTCAACGGAATCCACATCGGGTACGGGAACTTCCCCGCCCGCTGGGCGTCTAATCGTCAGGAACGGTTCTTTGTGACCGATTGAGGTACGGCTTGCGTGCCTTGGGCGCCTGATTTATTGAGATCGGTGTCCGGGGCGATTACTATGCAGGGCGGGCGTAGCCAATTGCCTGCCACCATTCGGAACACTTTTTCCCACAGGCAGCTGGCAGTCTGTTCGGTCTCAACGCTTGGGCGCAAGCTACACGCTTTTCTTGGTTCTCATCGACCTCATATGCGCGGGTTGTTTACCTGTTTCCGAGATGCTTGCCGCCGTCGGTCGGATGCTGCGCGAGATCGTCGTCGAAGGCCCGTTGGTAGGACGTTTGAGCGGCTCGAGCACAGGAACGTTCTTTCTGCGTTACCGTTTGGTGCCATGCCTGATGATACAGGCGAGTACATGTTGGGCGACGTGTACGTGACCGTCGTGTTGATGGAATCGAACGATCAGGTCAGCGCGTTTAATGACAATTCCGAGACGTGGACGGCGAGTGCTATTGCAGCGGTAAAGAGCAAGATCCAGGAAGGGCTGCAATGGTGGGAGTCAGCTCTGGCAAGGATCACAGACAAGCACGCGCTTGATTTTGTGATCGATTTTCAGCACGCCGATCAGCCGGTCCCGACCCGATACGAACCGATTATCAACGTGTCGTCGAAGTTCAACGATTGGATCTACGACTTTCTTGATCTGGTAGGGCACAATCGCGAGGGCAGTTACAGCTCGGATATCCGTTCCTTCAACAACTCCCAGCGTTTGATGCACGGGACAGACTGGGCCTTCACGATCTTCGTTGTCAACGACGAGCATGACAGCGATGGCAGCTTTGCGCCGCCGAGCGGACCCGGGGACTTCGACAAGGCTTTTGCGTTTTCGGGCGGACGCTTCTTCGTGATGCCGGCTGGTCGACCGGCGAGCACCGTGTCCCACGAGACCGGGCACATGTTTTGGGCGTTGGACGAATACTATAACGCGGGGAGGTTTGCATATTCGCGCGGCTATTACAGTACTCAGAACTCCAACTCGTGGGACAATCCCGCGTTCAGCAATCCAGGCTCGGGGCAATCGCAGCAGCCAAGTATCATGGCATCGGGAGATCTGTTGCAGCAGGCTTATGTTGCCAACACGAGCTCGCGGGCTTCGTTGGAAATGATCGGGTGGAGGGACTCTGATGGCGATGGCGTGTTTGATGTCCTGGACGTGCCGCTGACGTTGTCGGGATCTGGGTATTTTGACGAGTCAGAGTCCGTCTACCGCTTTCGCGGTACTTCGTCAGTTCAGACTTTGCCGAACCGGAATCCCTACGGCCCCAATTCGAGTACTACCGGTCTGCAGAACGACATCACGTTGAACGAGGTCAGCCGAGCGGAATACCGGCTGGACGGCGGGGAGTGGCAAGCGGCGGCTGTTCTCGGAGGTCCGGTTGTCAGTCTCGACGTGTCGGTCGCGTGTCCAATTGACGCTGATCGAATTGAGATTCGAACGGTCGATGCCACCACAGGTGTGACGTCTCCAGTCTTTGTGGGTACGCGGCAACGCGCGACGATTGCTGGTGACTCTGGTGTGTTCGGTTTCGTGTTCGGCGACGAGGATCACGACGGAGTCTGGGATTCCGCGGAGCGCGGTTTACCGGGAGTCTCTGTGCAACTTGTCGATGCCAACGGAGCTCTCTTGGCGTTGCGCAGAGACGTGGAGCCGGACAGCTTTCCGACGGGTGGTACATTGCTCACCGGTGTGACGCCTGGTGTGATCCTCTCCGCAGTCGGCACGGGAGTGGCGAATTCGTCGGTGATAGCGATGGTACGACCGGGCGGTACCGCCGGGGATCATGTCTTTGGGAGTTCGTCCCAGGATCTGAATTGCCAAGGAGCCTGCGCCAGCTGGACGTCATCAACTCGGCAGATGCGTTTGGATTTCGGTCAACCGGTTGCTGTCATTAGCCTGGATGCGGTGGCTGACAGTGACGGAGATGTCGGTCGGCTCGAAGTCTACGATCGGGATGGCCGACTCATCGGGCGATACACAACGCAATCGCTGGCACCGGGGAGTCGAGAAGCAATGGTCGTCACGCGAGCCTCGGCTGATATCGCATACGCCATTTCGCACGCGCATGCGGGTTCGACCGTCATGTTCGACAGCCTGCAGTTCGGGCCAGCTCCGTCGTCAGTTACTGACTCATTTGGCGCTTTCAACTTGCCGTATCTGTCTGAAGGCCAGTATCGCGTGCAAGTCCAGCCTGATCCAAGGCAATTTGTCACGACCTCAGGTGGCGGTTATCAGGCAGTAGCAGTGACACGTGATCTGCCGCCGACGTACGTGGATTTCGGGATGGCGGAGACGCGTACCGTTTGGCAAAACCCAGGCAACAAGCTTGACGTGAATGACGACAGCTGGGTAACGCCGGTTGATGCCCTACAGATCATCAACATGCTCAATCAGTCCGGCGCTCGGAAGTTGGCATCTGCGGACAAGCCGCCGCCGTACGTAGATACGTCGGGAGACGGTCAGATTTCGCCTGTGGACGTACTTCTTGTGATCAATGCACTCAATCAGGGCGTGAGGGTCAGTTACATTGCTCCTGCTCACGGCGGGGGGTCGACGGGCGGCGGCAATGCCGAAGGCGAGTCCTTCGGTTCCCACGGGTCATTTTGGTGGAAGGGGCGAGCAGACTCGCCGCCATCAGAGCCAATTCCTGACGGGGGTGTGCCGCTGATCGGGAATAGTCGTGATCAGAGCAAATTGAGGGTCATTCCATCACATTGCGCGAGTGAATTGGTGGACTTCAGCCTCACCGACGGTCTTGTTGACGAGGCTCTCGCGGAGGCCTCTGCGAGGTCGATTGGTCGCCTGTGGGGTAATCGCTCACAAGTGTAGGCTCGTGAAGTGCGATATCCGATTTGGCACGCCCCGCTGCCTTTGGAGGTCGGGTGGAAGCGGATCGCGCTGGTGATCCCCTGTTTTCTCTGCAAATTGTTTGCATAAATTGCGGAGGGCGACTAGTGTGAGAAGGGGGCCTCGGTGTTTCTTGGTCCGCGACGGTCGCGTCTGACCACCAAGGGGTTGCTAGGTTCGCAAATCTGGTGAACTCTGCGAAGTGAAATTGCGTGTCTCCTAACTTCCTTCGTGACAGGACTTAGCGCTGCACATGACAAGGCAAATGACCAAAATCGGCCGCCGGTTGATTCGACGCCGTTCAATCGGACGCTATCCGTCGAGACAGGCCCGTCACCATGGTCGCAGGCTGTTCGGCGAATCTCTTGAGTCGCGAGTGCTGTTGGCAGGTGACTTAAGCTACCACAACGTTCTCCTTCCTTCCGACGTCGACCGAAACGGGTTAAGTTCAGCGATCGATGTTCTGATTATTGTGAACGAACTGAATATGTACGGCAGTCGGCCGCTTTATTCTGAATCTGGAACTGCTCTGGCGGGATCCTCCGAAGGCGAGGCCGCGGGAAGAGCCGTTCAGCGGTATGCAACTGACACTAACAACGACGGCTACGAGTCTCCCCTGGATGCGCTGTATGCGGTGAACCGCATCAACGACGGTGAGGGGCAGGGCGACGCGATGAAGTACGTGTTGCGAGCAGTGGATGCTGGCGGCAACCCGCTTTCGACCGTCAGTGTGGGCGGATCATTTACCCTGCAGGTTTGGGTGGACGACTTACGCTCAGGTGCCGAGGCCAAGGGTGTCTTTGCCGGATATCTCGACGTCTTGTACGACGCGTCAAGAGCAGCCGTCAGTCCAAGCGCTGCACTTGTGTACGGGCCGAACTACCAGAATGGAAAAAGCGGTGAGTTGCGCCCTGGGGTCGTGGATCACGCGGGCGCCTTTGACGGCCTCACTGAATTGGGCCCCGATCCATTGCTCCTGTGGAGTCTGAGTTTCGTTGCCACATCGCCGGGCGATCTCTTTTTCCGCGGCGAATCGGCCACCAACCCAACTGATCCCGACGATGTGGATGACGGCGGCGGATTCGACACGCTGCTTTTTGGCCAGAACATTCCGACGTGTCCCACTCTGACCGTGGGCAATCCGTGTCTTGGAAGCGTTGGTTTTGATCCAGCGAGTCCAGGCCTTAAGTTGACGGTTGTGCAAGACATCACCGCCGTAAATGATAATCCGCCCGCTGTAAACGAAGACTCCCAGAACAACGTTTTCGATGTCCTGGCCAACGACATCATGGTTCCCAAGCCTGGGGCCGTGAAGCAGTTGCAGAGTTTCGATGCCACTACCGCACGCGGTGGCACAGTAGCGCGTCACAATAACGGCACCCCTAGCAATACGAGCGACGACAGGCTGCTATATACGCCCAAGGCCAATGACTCGGGGGCCGACACCTTCACGTATACGGTGGCCAACGGTCTCGGCGCGACAAGCAAGGGGACAGTAACGGTCCAAGTGCTCGCAGTGAACGATCCGCCGAGTAACATCACGCCAGGCAATCGGGTCACGAATGAAGACCAGCCTCTGGTGTTTGCCGGTTCACTCTCCGTCTCTGACGTAGATGCCGACGCGGGGGGCGGGCTCCGCGTTACGCTCACTGCATCCCACGGAAAACTCGCCGCGTCCCCGAGTAATGCGACGGTACCCGTCAATAACGCGAGCACGATTACCGTAACGGGACTCGTTGCGGACGTAAATGCGGCACTCAACGGTCTGACCTATTCACCCGACGCCGATTATGCTGGCACGGACACTCTGGTGATCACGACCAATGACCTGGGGCACACTGGTACCGGCGGGCCTCTGTCAGCCACGAATACGTTGACTATCACGATTAACGCCGTCAATGACCCGCCGGTTAATCACCTGCCGCCCGCTCAGGAGACAGACGAGGAAGTGCCGCTCGTCATGTCTGCGACAAACGTTCCAGACAACTCACTTTCCGTCATTGATGTGGACCTCGGAAGCGGCACAGTTCAGGTTGCACTTTCGCTCAACCCGGCAAACGCTGGTGTTCTGGCCCTGTCCGATAAGGGCGGACTGTCTTTCACCGACCAGGACGGTGATGCCTCGATGACGTTTTCCGGGACGTTGAGTGCTGTTAATGTTGCTCTGGCCAAGGGGCTGACATACACCCCCGCCACTGCGTTTGTCGGGAGTGTATCGCTTGCCATGACGACCACCTCGCAGGGGCAGTCTGACCAGGATGCGCTCGCAATTGAAGTGGTGCCGACAGTTCGACCGCGAGCGATCAACGATAGTCTGAATACTGCTGAAGACGGAGCAGCTTCTGTTGTAGGTGTTTTGGCCAACGATCGACCACACAGCGGTGCAAAGGTCACTCTTCTGAGTTTCACGCAGCCAACAAACGGGGAGGTGACGCGGAACGATAATGGGACGCCGGCCGATCTGACGGATGACACTCTGAGTTATAAGCCTGACGCAGACTTCTCGGGTGCAGATCCGTTTACGTACACAATTAACGATACCTCCGGACTGGGAGTTGACTCGACGGCAACTGTGGCTGTCAATGTTCAGCCGGTAAACGATGCGCCTGTATTGGCGTTGCCCGGGAATCAGACAATCAACGAAGATCAGAAGCCTCCGTTCGCACCACTGTTCAGGTTCCCCCTGGGCTCGTTCCACGTCGACGATATCGATGCGGCGGCAGGTAACCTGACCGTGTCGATCGTGGCCACCTTGGGTGTTGTCGATATCGTACCCAACGGTGCAGCTGTCCAAGGTTCAGGGACTGCGCACGTGACTGTCGTCGGTACGCTCGCCCAAGTGAACGCAACTCTCAGTGACGTGGCCTACCGACCGAACGATGATGCCAATGGCACCGAGGTGCTCACCGTTACGGCCAACGACGGCGGCAATACGGGAGTTCCGGGACCGCTGACAGACACCGGATCGGTAACGGTCAACATCACGCCGGTGAATGACCCGCCTACGAACCAGATGCCGGCCGAAGTGCCGACATTTGTGACGAATTTCGACAACATTCTGTCAAAGGACAACGGTAACGAAATCCAAGTCGATGATGTGGATGACACCGACCTCACGACGACACTTACGGCCACGCGAGGAACACTCGCGATTGTCAACGAGAACCTGGTGCAAGTCGTGTATAGCCCCGACAAGTCCTCGGTTACGCTCACCGGACCTCAAGATGCAATTAACCAGACACTCGCCGACGGGGTGATCTACCGTGTGGCTACCGAAGGGCCGGCGGCCATTTCGGTAGTTACGACGGATGCCGGGGCCTTAAGCGATGAGGATGCGATTGAGTTCGAGGTTGTGGACTTCGTTCCTAGCACTATTGCGGGAATGGTGTACATGTGGGGTGACAAGGACCGTGATCACGTCGTGGACGCTGACGAGGTGGGTGCGAGACTGGCCGGGGTGAAGGTCTCTCTCGCAGGAACGACCTTCCGTAATCGGCAAGTGGCTAAGGAGTGCGTGACTGGCACCGATGGGAAATACAGCTTCACCAACCTTGAACCCGGTTCGTATCAGATTCAGCAAGAACAACCATACGGAGTGCTCGACGGTGAAGATCTGTTTGAGGCTCCGGTGACGGGACTCGGCAATGATGTGGCAGGGGTCGAAATTGGCATTCGGGGCGGCGTTAACAGCACAAACAATAACTTCACCGAGATCGGGATGGAAGCCCGTTACGTGAGTATCTGGAACCTCTTGGCTTCAGCACATGACCCGCGATCACAGTCAGGCTTCGTGTTCGCTCTCGGTGAGGATTACTGGAGTTCACTCAGAGAAACAGCGAGTACCCCACCGGAGTATCGCTGGTCCGGATCCCGTTACACCGACGTGTGGTTTGAATTGGTGGATAGTGCAAACGGAATCTTGCACGCCTTTGACATAGTCGATCAGAAGGCCAAGCAGGCAATCGTCACGGTAAGCTCTGGGCGTATGCTTCCAAGTTCGGATTACATGGCCTACCTAGCGGATCCGCTTCATAAGGGCTGCGTCGTGACCGTTATCGGCGGTCCCTCCGACTTCAACTTCACAGATGCGGCAGCAGGTGGTGAGGGGGAGAGTTCGGCCGTGTTGCGCTACCGACAAGGAGTGGATGCACTGTTTGCGGGCTATGCTGGCGATGCCGATCGTTCGTGACTGCGGACTGCAAACACTTTAGCGGAATCAGACGAGGCCGGTGCCCCGTGCGGACGCCGGCCTCGCTCGTTGAGGACTGCCGTTTGTGCGGATCAGTAGTTGAGACTGAAGCCAAGATCTACGCTCTGTACCCAGAAGTCCGTGTCGCGCCAGCGAAACTCCGGCCGCTGCGGGCTGCCCGGTATAAAGGGCGAGAAGTTGATGCTCCGGTCGATCTGGTCGCCGGCCAGCGCCATGCGAGTCCAATAAAGGAACGTGTAGCCGACAGATATCGACAGCCGCTCTGTCATGGCGTAACTCAGCTTGACCCCGGCTTCCGGAGCCCATACCGATACATGCCGTTTATAGTTGCCCATATTGGTGGGCTGCGCGAAGATCCCCCCTGGTGCGGGCGAACCTACTCCCATCACTTGCACCGTGTTATCACCGTCGATGCTCACTCGCTGTTCCATCGTACCGAAGCTGATCGTCCCAGTTGCACCCAGAGTCCATCGCGACACTTGATACTCACCGATGAGCCCCACTTCTCCGGCATGAAATGTATTGCGCGCCGTGAACAGATCTCGGAAGAAGAAGTCCGTCGGAAAGAGGCTTGAGAAGGCGTTCAACTGCACATCGTCGTTCACGCGCGTGAACCGGTAACCAGTCAACATGTCGAGACGGTAATTGACTCCAGCGTCGATCATGTATCGAAGGAATGCTTGAGCACCGAAGACTTCGTTCTCGGCCCAGACGTCCGCCGACCCCTGCTGTAACCCGGGCAGGCTGAGTTGCACGGCATCCTCACCTGCCGGGGGCACGGGACCCGTCGCGTAGAACGGCACGGCGAGAATGGGCGTGCCACCAGCATCTGATACACCCGAAAAACCACGGTTGTGGCCTTCGACTCCAAATAGCCGCGCACCGATCCCAGCGCTTGCACAATCGTCAAGCCAAGTTCCGAAAGTCACTCGCCCACCCGACTGCAGATCACTCCCGATGTTCTGGTCTCCGAACAGGATCGACGTGTATTGGGTCTCCACACCCCCTGGTCCCAACACGCCGGCCAGGGCCGGCGGTGTTGCATCGGGACTGGTGGTCACGAGCGGTGGCAAGTACCGACCCTTGTTCCACCATTGAAGGTACTCCGCACTTGCGAAGGCTCGTCGCCAATAGACGCCGCGCTGGCACCGTAGACAATCGCAATACGTAGCGCATTTGCCGCTCTTGCCCGAGCTATCATCGCCCTCCAGATCTCCTAGATACGAGGTGCACGGCGTCGCATCGAGGCCGTCACTACTGACCGGCGCGGCGTCGCTGAGAGACAACGCGTTTTGTGCTGGCAAACCCGGAGTCATCGCGGTATGGATGAATTGAGCGCTGGCGCTCTGCGGTGTGCCCATCACCCAGCTCAGGGCCAGCACCCAAATTGGCAAGCTTGATCTCATTGCTACGACCCGTGTGTTGGGAATAATCACCACGTTTCATGTCTTGAGATCGGACGCTAGTTTCGGAAATTGCAGCCAATCCCTTACAGTAGGCAAAGTCATCCCAAAGCCCCTGTCTTGCATGAACAATCCATCATCTCTTCCCAATGGTATCGAGTCGTTGCTGTGCAGGCCCCCCAGTGGACGCATTATGACTCTAGTACATGTCCGTCATCGGTGTTTCGCGGTAAGATTACGGGTACGTTCCGGAGTGCGAACCGCCGCGCTGACGGTGAATTCGGAACAGGGGATGACGGGGTAGGCTGGCATGAGTGCAAACCAAGTTCCCAAGGGCATTTTGGGACGTCTGTTGTCGTTCGTTGGCGGGCCTGTGTTACGCCGGCTTGCCCAATGGGGGGTGGTGGCCGAGCAGATCAATGCGCTTGAGGCCTCACTTCAGTCCGAAACTGACCAGCAGTTGCGCAAACGTAGTCTCTCCCTGCGATATCGCGCAAAGAGCGGTGAACAGCTTGGGCGGATGATGGTGGAAGCCTTTGCCCTAGTGCGCGAAGCCGCACGTCGGACAATCAAGATGCGCCATTTCGACGTGCAATTGATCGGTGGAATTGCCTTGTTTCACGGCGCTATCGCCGAAATGGAAACCGGCGAGGGTAAGACGCTCACAGCGACGCTGCCACTCTACCTCCACGCGCTGGTGGGAAAAGGCGCGCATCTCGCGACAGTCAATGACTATCTCGCCGCCCGCGACGCAGAGTGGATGCAACCGGTCTACCAGTTGCTGGGACTGACCGTGGGTGTGATTCAGACCCCAGATGCACCGGACAAACGCCGCCAAGCCTATGCGTGCGACATCACATACGGCACGGCCAAGGAGTTCGGATTCGATTTCCTACGTGACCGCTTGCTGTTACGCCGAATGGGATTGCGGCAGGAAGACTTCCTCGGTTCGGTGGGGGGGCACCGGTTCGAGTCCGACGGCGACCAGCCCGTCCAACGTGGCATGCACTTCGCGCTTGTGGATGAAGCAGACAGCATTCTGATCGATGAGGCGCGAACTCCGCTCATCATCGGTTCGTTGGGTGACAAGGCCCGCGAACAAGTCGTTGCCACCTATGAATGGGCGGCCAAAGCTGCACGCGAGTTTATCGAGGACGAACACTACGAAGTTGAGGATGATACGAAGAAAGTCGAGTTGTCGGCGCAGGGGCGACAGTTGGTCCGCGCGGTGAGCAAACCGGACATTCTGCGCAGCGTGGGGCTAGTCGACCTCTACCAGTACGTGGAACGGGCGATCAAGTGCGACCGGGACTACCATCTGGACCAGCAATACGTGGTGCGTGACGGCGAAATCGTGATTGTCGATGAGTTTACCGGGCGACTTGGAGAGGGACGCAAATGGCGCGATGGCATCCACCAGGCAATTGAAGCCAAAGAAGGGGTCGAAGTTACGGTACCAACGGGCCAAGCGGCCCGTATTACAGTCCAAGACCTGTTTCTGCGCTATACCTTCTTGGCCGGCATGACAGGTACCGCCCGCACGTCGGCTCGGGAGTTTTTGAGGATCTATCGCACACGGGTCGTGCCGATACCCACGAATCGCGCCGTGCAGCGCCAGCATTGGCGCGATAGCGTCTTTGCCACAAGCGACGCCAAATGGCAGGCAGTTCTCGAAGAAGTGCGCGCATTACACCAGGAGGGGCGGCCTGTTCTCATCGGGACGCGCTCCATCGACAAATCCGAACACCTTTCACGGTTGCTCCGCGACGCAGGGATTGAACACGAGGTACTCAACGCTCGGGAGATCGCGAAGGAGGCACAGATTGTGGCCATGGCCGGCGAACGCGGGCGAGTGACCGTCGCAACGAACATGGCGGGGCGAGGCACCGACATTAAGCTCGGACCAAACGTGGCTGAGTTGGGGGGACTGCACGTTGTCTGCACCGAGCTTCACGATGCCGCCCGCATCGACCGGCAACTCGCCGGTCGTTGTGGACGGCAGGGTGATCCGGGAACGGTTCGACAATACCTGGCGCTGGACGACGAGATCATTCGCACCGGGTTTGGACCGGATCGAGCAGAGAAAGTCAAGCGTCTTGCGGACGAGAACGGGCCGCTCGTTCGGTTCGGTCGACTCCTGCGCAAAGCGCAGCGAAAAGTCGAACGCCGTCATTTCCGCGACCGCATGGTATTGCTGCACCACGAAAAGGAACGCAAGAAGGTCCAACGCGAGATGGGGCAGGACCCTTACCTGGATACGCCCGACTAGGAATGGATCCAGGTCAGCTCGAATGGCGGCCGTTATCTGCAGCGAGCTGTTCGCTCCGGGTTGCGATCAAGTCAGTCAGAGAACGGCCTCCGGTTGAACTTCGCCAGCGGTCGCCGCGCAGTACTATTCCGCCGCCCGACGAGGCGGTTTGGAAACCAGCTTCAGTTTGGGAAAGGTCGTCGGTCCCCCGTGGAACGTGCGGCCACGGTGCAGGTAGTGGTCGTACAGGAAGACTCCCGTCCTCGCGTTGCCTGCAGCCTGGCAACGAAGGATTGCTGGCGAACCGCATTCGGGGCATTCGACACGCAGTCCATTGCTGTCCAGAAGTTCCTGCACTGTCTTCGTGAAGGTGCGATTATTGTTGAGGGAGCCGAAACTAGAACCCGCGTAACAATTGAGCGTGATTTCCAGCGAAACACGGATGGCCCGTTGGTAGTTCTCTATCTCCTCGCGCGTGGCCGCCAAGTTCACCAAGGCCGGTTGCAGCGGGGAGAGATTTCCTAAGAACCGGTTCTCAATGCCCTGGCGCAGAAAACTCGTGAGGTGGTCGAGCCAATTGGCGCAACAACGTTGTTCTGCCGGCGAAGTCCCGTGGGCCGGCCGACGGCCGAGCACCAGTTCCACAACTCCGATGCGGTCTCCTTGGCTGTCCACGGGGCCTAACAGGACAAACGAATCCGTGGGGTTGCACGGGGACTTCCGTGAATGCCCGGTTCCGCGCGGGTGTAGAAAATAGGATTTCGTGCGAGAAATCGCGTGCCGGATCAGCAGTTCACGTTCCAGGCTCACCGCTTGCCAAGCGGGGCTCTCGGCATCGCCGGCGCGAATCGAAGGCTTGGTCTCGCCCGGAGCGCGAAGCCAAATGGCACCTCCCGTCGCCCCAAACAGCCGTACCGCATGGGCAAGAAAGCGGGACAGAAGATGGTCGAGCCCGCAATCCGCCACCGCCAGCTCCGCCAGCGCTGCGTATTCTTCCCGCAGAGCGACCTGATCCACCGGCTTAAATGGTGTCAGCAGTTCATTGGGTATCGTCGCACTAATCATCCACTCACCCGCGATTTCTTGGATCAGCCTGGCCGCTGAATGAAACACCCTGCTTGACTTCGAACACGGTTATACATAAAGTATGAACATCGAGTTTGTCGAAAGCAAGTTCTTGAATGCCGTTTGGGACTGGGAAGCGGAAGACGAATATTCAGTACGAGCAACAAGTCCGTTCCCCGAAAGACGTTTTTGCGGTCCTCTCGGCTCGCTACGAATTGTGCCTGCCCGGATGGTAGGTAATGTTTCGGATAGTTGGTGAGCAGCATTTCGCAACGGCGGTCCTCTCTCTACTCGTCGCAGGGCGGTCCAGGATATGTCCTCTGGCCAATCTTCGGTGAATCCCGAAACGATTGAACAGACCAAGCAGCAGATTCGCAGCCTGGTCAGCGAGATTTCCCAGTTGTCCAAGAGCGACGTGGGGCCGGAGCAGTACTACGCCGCCTTCCTGCAACGCATCGTGCAGGCCCTTGCTGCAGATGGGGGCGGTGCCGTGTGGTTGTTTGGCGAGGGGCGTCGCCTGCAGCTGGCTTATCAGATCAATCTCAGCGCATCGCTCCAAGACTCCAGTTCTGATGAGGCCCAGCGGCATTTTAGATTGCTGGAGACGGTTGCCCGCAGCGAAGAAGGAACTCTAGTTCCTCCCTTGTCGGGCGCTACCGACGAGCAGTCTGGGGGCAATCCGACCCGATTCTTGCTGGTGCTCTGTCCGCTCCGCGGAGATAGTCAGAACGAAGGTTTGGTGGAGATCTTTCAGCGTTCTGACTCACCACCGGCCACCCAGCGCGGCTACCTGCGGTTCCTGCAACAGATGTGCGAGCTGGCCAGCGAATGGCTGAAGACGCAAAAACTTCGGCAATTCACGGATCGCCATTCACTGTGGGCCCAAGTTGATCAGTTCTCCCGCATGGTACATGAGAGCCTTGACTTACGCGACACGGCGTATGCCGTGGCCAACGAAGGACGCCGGCTGATCGGTTGTGATCGGGTCAGCGTCGGCATCATGCACGGGCGGAAATGTGTCGTGGAAGCCGTCAGCGGACAAGACTCGTTGGAACAACGGTCTAATCTGGTGGCGGCCCTCGGACGGTTGGCGACCAAGGTTGTCGCCACCGGTGATCCGCTGCGCTACGAAGGGTCCACCGAGGATTTCCCACCCCAGATCGAGAGGGCCATCGAAGACTACGTGGACGAGGCCTACTCTAAGTCCATCGTCGTTCTGCCGCTGCGCCGCCCGAAGAGTGCGGATGAGGCCGCACGGCAGTCCTCCACAGGTCACGTGGAACGTGAACTGGACCATGTGGGGGAAGTCATCGGTGCCCTCATTGTCGAACAGATCGAAACCGATTTGCCCCGCAATATCGTCGAACCAAGGCTGGACCTGGTCTATGAACACGGTACGCGGGCTTTGGCCAACGCCATGGATCACAGCAATCTGTTCCTGATGCCCGTCTGGCGCACGCTGGGAAGAGCCAGTTGGGTGGTCAGGGGCCGTGCCCTCCCCAAGACGTTGGCTGTGGCTTCCTTGTTGCTTGCGTCCCTGCTCATTCTCACGTTGGTCAAGAAGGACTTCTATCTTAAGGCAAACGGTTCGTTGCAGCCCGTCGACAAACGCGACGTTTTCGTCGACGTGGGAGGTACGGTGACCGACGTCCATGTGGAAGACCTCCAGGCTGTTCAGGCGGGAGCACCTTTGCTGCAGCTCGAAAATACCGACGTCGAAGTCCAACTCGTGGACGTGGCTGGCAAACTCCAGGCCGCGAATTCGCAGTTGCTCTCGGCCCAGGACGCAGTGGCGCGTCAGGCCGACTTGACGGAAGATGAGCGCATCCGGCTCTTTGGGCAAGTGGAGGAGTTGACGGAACAGATCAAAAGCCTGCAGAAGCAGCAGGAACTGCTCCGGAATAAGCAATCCAAACTGACGATCAAGAGCCCGATTGCAGGAAAGGTCATGATCTCTTGGGATGTGGCGCGTTCTCTCAAGGGACGGACGGTAGAACCGGGGCAGGTGTTGATGTCGGTGGCGGACACGCAGAAGGATTGGGAGTTGGAACTGTTCATGCCCGAGCGTCGCATGGGGCACGTCGACATCGCCCGCAAACAGTCGACCGGTCCCCTGGCAGTCAAGTACATTCTGGCCACAGATCCGGATACCAGCCGTGATGGGCTGGTGAAGACCATCGAGGAGATTGCGCAAGTTCACGGTGAAGAAGGGAACACGGTGCGCGTCCGCGTCGACATTGACCTGCAACAGGCGGGCGTGCTGGATCCTCGTCCCGGCGCGACAGTAACCGCCAAGCTCCTCTGCGGTCGCAGAGCAATCGGCTACACGTGGTTTCACGAAGCGATCGAGTGGCTGCAGTCCCGTGTGTTCTTCTAGTCCCACTCTCGTGAGAAGCGACCGATCTGCCGCCTCAAGGGAATTCGCCATTTTGGTAGTCTGAACGGGAGTCTCTGTCGATGTCGGAAGCACTTGCCCTGTCTCTGGCCCTGATCGTAACGGCAGCGGCCCCGCCTGCCAGCCGTGTTGCCACCACAGACAATGTCGCGACTGTCTCGCAATGCGTCGTTTCGTTGATTGATGAGGTCGAAGTGCCCGCACGCGTGGCTGGGGTACTGATGACACTCCAATTGGAGGACGGCACCGAGGTCCGCGAAGGACTGCGCGTCACCAAGAAGCAACTTCTCGGAAGACTCGATGACGCCGACGCTCTGGCCCGACAGAAGGCGGCGGGACTCGAACATCAGGTCTCGCAGGCTGAGGCCAAGAAGAGCGAGTCCAGCATTGCGTCGGCCGACGCGACGGTGGCGGTCGCGGGCGCCGAAGTGCAGGAATCAGAGGCTGTGAATCGGAGGGCCAAAGGAGCCGTTCCGCCCACTCAACTGCGGCGGCAGCAACTGACCGAGCAGCGGGCACGAATGGAAGCCGATGTGGCACGCCGCGATGCTGAGACCGCGACACTGACGGTCGCTCTCCGGGAAGCACAATTGGAGGTCGCATCGCTCAACACCGATCGTCATCGCATCGAGTCGCCGCTGGACGGTACCGTGGTGCAGCGTTACCGACACCCAGGCGAATGGGTCAATCCGGGGGATCCCATCGTGCGCATCGTGTATCTCGACCGGTTGCGCGTTGAGGGCTTTGTCGATATCGCGGCCTACCGTCCCGAAGAAGTCGCTGGCCGACCCGTGCGCGTTGAGGTTCAGTTCAAGAACGGTAGCGAGTCCTTTGAAAGCACGATCAGCTACGTCAGCCCCCTGGTGGAACTGGGAGGGAAATACCGAGTTTGGGCTGAAGTGAAGAACCGTGATGTGGACGGCTATCCGCTCGTCCGACCCGGCATGAGTGCCTCCATGTTCATATCCGTGGGGGCTCAGTAGCCGTTTCCCGAGTTCAAGTCGTTGAGACCCGACTGACAGTCCGGAGGTTGATCCGGCCCGTCAACGTTTCCGGTGTACTAACATCCCATGCCTACGCTTGCCGAGAGCCTGATTAGCAGCACGTCGCGACCGCTTCGCCTGCGCATGCGGCCCGATCTGTCGGCTCGCCAGCAGCGTTACCAAGGCGGAGTTTTTTGGGTCGTCAAGGAGCCTCTCGGCCTCAATTACTTTCGTTTTCACGAAGAAGAGTACGCCATCCTCTGCATGCTCGACGGACAAGCGAGCCTGGACGATATCAAGGAGCGTTTCGAGGATGAGTTCATGCCGCAGAAGATCACCTACTCGGACATGCAGCAGTTCATCGGCATGCTGCATCGCAGCGGATTGGTGATTTCCGAGGCCGCGGGGCAAGGACGCCAGTTGCGCAAGCGTCGCGACGAAAAGAAGCGGCGGGAGTGGTTGGGTAAGATTTCCAATGTCTTCGCGCTGCGTTTTCGCGGGATCGATCCCGAGAGGTTCTTCGACCTGATCTACCCGTACGTGGGCTGGTTGTTCTCGCCAGTGGCGATGGTCTGCGTCACGCTGTTTGCCCTGACCGCGCTGTCATTGGTCGTGGTCGAATTCGACTACTTCCGTTCGCGCTTGCCTACGTTCCACCAGTTCTTTGGCCCGCATAACTGGATCTGGCTGGGAATCACCATGGCCGTGGTGAAAATCCTGCATGAATTCGGGCACGGACTGTCGTGCAAGCACTACGGGGGCGAGTGCCACGAAATCGGTGTCATGTTTCTCGTATTCACGCCTTGCCTGTACTGCAATGTTTCTGATTCCTGGATGCTGCCCAACAAATGGCATCGCGCATTCATCGGGGCAGCAGGTATGTACGTGGAAGTGATTCTCGCCTCGATTGCCACGTTCCTTTGGTGGTTCAGTGAGGTGGGACTGCTGAACCAGATCGCGCTCAGTGTGATCTTCATTTGCTCCGTCAGTACTATTCTCTTCAATGGAAATCCTCTACTGAGATTTGACGGCTACTATATTCTTATGGACTTGATTGAGATTCCTAATCTCCGGCAGAAGTCTACGGAGGTGCTCAAGCGGTTCATGGTGCAGTGGTGCCTCGGCATCGAACAGCCGGAGAACCCGTTTCTGCCCCAGAGACACCAGGTGTTTTTCGGACTCTATACGTTGGCGGCCGTCATCTACCGGTGGGTCGTCGTGTTCTCGATTGTCTATTTCCTCAACAAGGTGCTGGAGCCGTACGGGCTGAAGATCCTGGGGCAACTGGTCGCCGTCGCCGGGCTGTTCGGGCTCATCGTACAACCACTGTGGCAGCTCGCGCGGTTTTTCTACCTGCCAGGGAGAATGCACAAAGTGAAACGCCTGAATTTGGGGATATCCGTGACTGCCGCCGCACTTCTGGTAGCGGCGTTCCTGTTCTTACCGCTGCCCTTCCATGTGAAGTGCACTTTGGAGGTGCAACCGCGCGGAGCCGTGTCGGTGTTTGCCCGAGTGCCTGGACGACTCGTGAAGTTCGAAGCCGTGCCGGGAAAGTGGGTCCAGGCCGGAACTCCACTGGCTCGCTTGGAAAACTACGACCTCGAACTGGCAGTGAAATCGCTGGAAGGTGAGCAGCTCCGACTGGAAACGCAACTTGCAACGCTTAACCGGCGCCGTTTCCTGGATGAACGGGTAGCCATGCAGATCCCAACCGCCCAGGAACTCCTTGTTACCGTGAAGGAGCAATTGCAGGAGAAGCAGCAGGATCTGGCGCGTCTAAGCATCATGGCTCCGATTACTGGCCAGGTGTTTCCGCCGCCATTCCGACCTGCGAACGACAACAGCGACGGGCGTTTGCCGCCGTGGTCGGGCTTCCCGTTCGACCGGCAGAACGAAGGCGCGTACCTGGCGGAACGCGACCAACTCTGCCAGATCGGCGACCCCGAACACTTTGACGCGATCCTGGTCATCGATCAAAACGACATTGACTTGTTGTCGGAGTACCAAGGGAAGCATCGCCGATGGCCGGAGGTCGAACTGAAGCTCGACGCCTATCGATGGCAGACGTTGTCGGGGCAAATCCAAGGCGTAGCTTCCGCACCCATGGAGGCCAGTCCCGCGAGTCTGGCAAGTCAAGGTGGCGGTGAACTGAACACGAAGACGGATTCCTCAGGAATGCTCCGGCCCATCAGCACTTCCTACCAGGCGCGCGTGCCTTTGGACGGTTCAGAGGACGCGCTACGTGTAGGGCTGACGGGTATTGCGAAGGTATATACAGGTTGGCAGCCGCTTGGCCGCAGGGTCGCTCGGTACATCTATCGCACGTTTCATTTCCAATGGTAGACCTGGATTGGCGCGACGGAACGCGATTCGGTCATGGCCGAAAGTCCTGGACGGCGGCCAATTGCAGGGTCGTTTTGAACAATTGGTTGACAGCTTGGCGTTTTGTGGCGGTTGGCTCAGAGAGCCGCCGTTTGTCGTATCCGGTTTCTCAACAGAGGAGATTTGTTAGATGGCAAAAGCCGAAGAGAAGAACGTAGAACAGTTGGAAGCGCAGAAAGCTGATGACGCTGCCCAGGCTCCCGAACAACCGAGTGCCTCCCCGGCACAGCCGCAGCAACCACAGATGGTTCAGGTACAGGTAGACGACAAACATGCGATTGCTCTGTACGCCAACTTCTGCCGTGTCACGGGATCTCCAGAAGAATTGATTATCGACTTTGGTTTGAATCCCCAACCCGTTGGGATTCCCCGCGACGCCATTGAGGTTAAGCAGCGGATCATCGTGAACTACTTCACCGCGAAGCGGCTCCTGGCTGCGCTGCAAATGTCCGTGCAGCGCCATGAAGCCGTCTTCGGCGTGCTCGAGACCGATATCCAGAAGCGACTGCGCACGCGCTAGAGCGGTCGACGCAATCGAACGTCTCCCCCAAGGTGCGAGGCCGAGTCTCACCGGCCGCGCCCTGTGCGGTGTTCGACACGATACCGCCACAGGCGCGGCCGGTTCTTCCACCAACCTGCGAATCTCCTTTGCCGGTACTCCGAGCGCGGCAGCTGGCAACGGACCTCGTCGCCATGACACCTGACAAGCTCGCGGCGGCACTCGATCATCACCGTGCGGGGCGGCTAGCCGAGGCGGAGCAACTCTACCGCGAGATCGTGCAATGTGACCCCCGGCAAGCCGACGCGTGGCACTTGCTGGGAATGGTCGCTCATCAGCGCGGCAATCACGCGACGGGCGTCCGTTGGATCGCTCACGCGATCTCTCTCTGCGGCGATTACCCCGACTATCACAACAACCTGGCGTCGGCGCACTATTCCTCGGGCAACTACGCAGCTGCCGAAGCGGCAAGCCGACAGGCCATACGGTTGCAGCCGACGTTCTTTCAGGCTCACAACAACCTGGGCAATGCCCTCCATGCCCAAGGAGAAACTGACGAAGCACTCGTCTGCTACCGAGAAGCCGTCCGACTCAATCCGGGCTACACGCTCGGCTGGGCAAACGCAGCGATTGCCTGCCGGAGTTTGGGAAGACTGGCCGAAGCCGTTTCCTGTTACCGATCCGCCCTGCAATTCGAACCCGATTCGCTGCAGCTGGTCTACAACCTTGGCGTCACGTTGCAGGAAATGGGGTGCTGGGAAGAAAGCGTTTCGTGCCTCCGTCGGGCAGCCTCTCTTGATCCTCAATTCAGTGCCGCTCTGGTACGTCTGGCGGTATCTTTGCGGCATCTGGGCTACTACCGCGAAGCCGCTGAGTGCTTGCGGCAAGCCATCGCTTGCGACCCTCAGGATGCTCACGCACACAACGACCTCGGCGAACTGTTGTGGCGCGCAGGCGAACGGAATGACGCGATTGGCTGTTTTCGCCGAGCCGTCGCGATCATGCCGCCGCTTGCCACGGCTCACTACAACTTGGCCAATGCCTTGCACGCGTTGTGCCAATTGGACGAGGCAGAGGAGAGCTACCGCATCGCATTGGCAGTTGAGCCTGATTCGGCTGCCGTGCTGACGAACCTGGCCATCACGCTCAGCGACATGGGGCGGACCGAGGAGGCGCGGGAGTTGTTCCAGCGAGCGCATCAGTTCGCACCAGACAATGCCCGCGCACACAGTCACTTGTTGATGATCCAGCACTATCTGCCGGGTGCGACTTTCGAGAGCCTTGGCAAGGCACATGCCGAATGGAACCGCCGTCATGCGGACAAACTGACGATGTCCCGGAGGCGGTACCCGTCCGCCGGCACGCTCGATCGCCCGCTGAAGCTGGGCCTTGTATCGCGGGACTTTCGCCGACACCCTGTCGGTTTCTTTCTGGCCGCGGTGCTGGAATCGCTTGACCGTGGAAGGTTCGAGGTCACTTGTTACGCCGACCAGGTAGAATGCGACGAGATGACGCAGCGGCTGCAAGCGGCTGCTCGTGGTTGGCGATCGGTGCATTTTTCGTCTGACAGCGAGATCGCGGAGATGGTGCGTCACGATCAGATCGACATCCTTGTTGATCTGGCAGGGCATACGGCCGGACACCGTCTGCTGGTATTCGCCCGCAAACCGGCACCGGTGCAGGGAACGTGGATGGGCTATGTGGGTACCACGGGCCTGCCCGCAATTGACTTCCTCATTTCGGATCGATACCACACGCCGGTCGGAATGGAGGATTGTTTTGCCGAAGAAGTCTTGCTCCTGCCGGACGGTTATGTGTGCTACTCACCACCGCCAAATGCCCCACCTGTCAACGAGTTGCCGGCGCGGAACGCTGGAATACTCACGTTTGGGAGTTTCAATAACCCGGCAAAACTCTCGGAAGAGACCGTGGTGATGTGGGGGGAGATCCTGCGGCGAACCGAATCACGCTTGTTGCTGAAGTACCCAGGGCTTGACAGCCGCGGCGCGACCAACCACATTCTCGACCGGTTTGCCGGACACGGAATCGACGTGCGACGCATCAACTTGGAGGGGGCCGCTCCGCACCACGAGTTGCTGGCACGGTATCACGCACTCGATGTGGCCCTAGACACGTATCCTTACTCGGGCGGCTTGACGACCTGCGAGTCCCTCTGGATGGGCGTTCCGGTCGTCACTCGTCCCGGTGATACATTTGCCAGCCGGCACGCTCTCAGCCACCTGTCCAACGCCGGACTGCCAGAACTCGTCGCACAGAACGCGGAGCGCTACGTTGAACTTGCAATCGACTTGGCCACTGATACACACCGATTGGCACAGTTCCGCTCGGAATTGCGCGATCGCGTCGCCCGTTCTCGGCTCTGTGACAGCCAGCGGTTCACTCGCGCATTCGAGGAAGTCCTTTTGAAGGTCTGGCAGAAGGCGGCGGCTGGAGGTTGATCGTCTACCGGTGCAGCCGAAATCCAGCCCAGCGCAACTGGACGGGGACCAACAGGCACCGTGATCGCTCCTCGGGACAGCGGCGTCTTACGACTTGGCATCATGCTCAGTGGATACCGAGCCTCCCAGACGCTGAAGCCACGTCTCCCATTCCCGCGCTCTGCGGTCCCAAGTGCACGTGTCCAGAATGAACGACCGCTGTCTCCGGAGGCGCGGTTCCACGTCGCCGCGGTCCAGGCTCGAAAAGGCTGCCAGGTCCGCGTGTACCGCTTCCACGAACTCCGTGCCGTATCCGGCCGCGCCGGGGCGCATGGGTACCAATTGAGCAAAGCCGGCGGTTGTCTCGGCGAGCGCACCCAAGTCGCTCGTCACGATCAGGCAGCCCGCAGCCATCGCTTCCATTGCCACGATGCATGAGGTTTCCGGAAAGATATTGGGATACGCCAACAGAGCGACGTTCCGTAGTTCTCTGGCAAGTTCGGGTTGTGATAACGAGCCGCAGTATTCGACATTATGCATCGTGCGGCACGCTTCATACAGGAAACCGAACTCGCGTTCGTCGTCGCCGTCACTCACCTGGTACACACGCATGCTCGAAAACACGCGCAAACGCACGCCGGGGACGCGCGCCTGAATCCGTGGAAACAACTGAAGGAGCAGGTTGAGTCCCCGAAATGGCGTACTCGTGTAGGCAATCACGGGCGGCAGATCCTTCGCATCGCACAGGTTTTCGTCGTCCTGGAAGATGCGTTCAAACGCAGGGGCAATTGCGTTCCGCAAGACGTACGTGCGGTTGGGGAGAATGCCGAACGTTGCCACGAACTGCCTGCGCTGCCAATCACTTACGAACACAAATGCGTCGTGCGCGTGCTGAGCGGACGGGTCAGCCAAGCCCCTGACGGCCGGTTGATCGGCGGCGTGATGAAGCCAAAGAACGATCTTGGAACTAGCCGGCACGCAGGTCCGAAACCACGGCCCCCAATGGGGTGCGTTCAGAATGACCCACGCGTCAAATGTGACAGTCGGAATGAGCGACGAGAGCTTCGCCAACTGCAGGCAGCGGACACCGCGAAAGAGGCCCGGCACCGCGGTGCCCGTCCACGTGTACACCTGATGACCGCGTCGTGCCAACGCCTTGGCTAAATAACACGTTGCCGATTGTGACCCACCCAGTGGCTCGCGATACGGTGTCTCCACGTTGAAGTCAAAGTCAATTGGGTCAACGAAAGCGATTCTCATCACCAAGGCCTTCCGTCGTTGTGCGATTCGTCCCGTAGCCGCACTCCCCACATGTGGTGGGGTCGTTCGGTTTGACGGCCGTCGATCAGCACGAACGAGTACGCTCCACCGCTGGAATCACAGCGTCTTCCATGGACGGGTGGTTGGCGGCTTGCCAGCGTGCTGACGGCCCGAAACCCGAGGTCAGCCGCACGTTCGATGAGAGTGGATTGCTTCCGGCTAACGAAACGTGCCGCTATAACCGGTATCTTCCCTCTAAAGAGGTGTACTTTGTAGATCAGCCGTCGTTTCATCATGATGAAACCTCGTTCCCTGAGAATGCCGCGCTGGTACCGACATCGGTGCGAAACAGCCACGAGACCGACCGAGGGTGAGATACACTCCACAACGTCGAATTTTCCCCGAAGGTGGAACTAGCACTTTCCCCCGAGCGTCCATGAAGTGGTTTCGGGGACCAAGTCTTCTCGCTTGCGCCGAGGCGACCTGATCGCGTCAGGTTGGCGATGGCTCGTGTGTCAGTCTTGTAGGTCTGGGCAATGTAGGTGATCTGTTCCCATTTTGTTGCAATGCCTTCTGCGCCAACTATAATCGACAGAATCTGCAGGAAATCGAGGCTAGAACCGGGTTTGTCGCTAGTGCGGGGCCTTAACACGGCCGACCGTTAGTTGCTTTCCCTGTTTTTTCCCCGCGTTAGCTGTCTTGTCCACTTACCCCAACCGCCCCCTGTTTTGAGGGCTTGCGCATGACCAAGCGACGATCTCGCCTTCAATCACGAATGTCAAAACGGAACGCGAAGCGAAAGACTGTCCTGCGAAATCGCACCATGGAGCGGAAGCCGTTTCTCGAAACGCTTGAGGATCGCAGGCTTATGGCGGTGGGCCCGAGGTTGATCGGCGTTCAGCCGAACAACAGCGATCTGTTTCTCTTTGAGCCGATCACTACTGATCCAACGTCAAATCTGCGCAACGTAGCACCGCGCGAGATCACGCTGCGTTTCGATGAGAACCAAGTGCTCGATGCGAGCACGCTGGCTGGAATTCGGCTCACGCGCGGAGGCCTCGACGGGAGGCTTTCGAAGCCGAGTCAACCGAGTCTCGATGACGTCGTGATCGTTCCCGGCTTCATTGGTGTTTCGAAGAGTCCCGAACAGAACGAGGTCGTAGTCCGCTTTGCCGAAGCGCTCCCCGATGATGTGTATCGCGTCGAAGTGTTCGGTGCCGGCTCGGCCAACCCGCTCGCCAATAGTCTGGGGGACGCGTTTGTCCCCACGCTGAACGACGGTGATGGTGACTTGACGAAAGACACTGTCGATTTCGAACTGGATCTGGGACCCCAAGTCGTTGCCGTGGTGCCACAACCTGTGCGTCGCGACGCACAGGGTAAACTGACGCAGCTGCGTAACCAAATCGAGGTCTACTTCAACAACGACGATTTGTTGAGCGGCACCGGGAGCCCTGCTCAGCAGGCCTGGGCGACGAATCCGGATTTCTACCAACTGATCTTCACGAGCAGTACGGTCCGTAACACCGACGACGTGGTCATCAAGCCGACACAGGTTGCCTATAACACTGACGCCGACCTGGCAGTGCTGACATTCGGTCAGGACCTTGACCGTCTGGTACATCCCGATACGGGAGCCCTGATCGGTCCCGGTACCTTCCGCTTGCGCATTGGCACTGACGAAGCAGCTCCCCTGCCCCCCCAGTCATTATCGCCGGCGGTACGAGTCTCATCGGACTTCAACACGGGCGATCAAGTTGTGGTGCAGTTCGTTGCCGCCCGTTCCGGCGAACAAGACATCCACGTCATCGTCTCCCGGCACGACTTGGGATCCGCAGCGAATAACGCCCCGCGTGTGCGCGTGAACGTTGTCGGGAGGTCGGTGTTGGTTGATCTCAACCAGCATGCGGGTGAGGAGACGACGGCCCAGGAGTTGGTGGACGCGATCAATGGCGACCCGTCAGCGCGGCAATTGATTGCGGCGATGGTCACGTCGGGTGCACCCAGCACCAAGATTGGCAACCGTGCCGTCAATTACTCCCCGTTGGACTTGGTAGGTCCCGGCAGTAGCTTCGATACGGCGACGGACCTGACTGACGGAACGGACACGGGACCTGTGCTGGTTGTGACGGGCAGCGGCAACGCGTTCACAGATGGCACGTACTTCGAATTGAAGGATCCGGCCGGGGGTCCTGTTCCGAAGAAATTCGAGTTCGACCGGGATGCTCCGCCGGCGTTGGATGACCCGACTTCCGTGGCTATCGTCGTCAACGACAACATGACGCAGGCGGAGGTGGCGGGAGCAATCGCGGACGCCATCAATGGTGCTGGATTCGGGATTGTCGCCACGCGCGATGGTAACCGCGTGCGACTGGAGGGTGACAAAGGGGTCGATATAAGCGCGGGAGTTCCCGGTCTTGCCAAGGAATTCCAGAGTGAGTTTGACAGCGGCCAATTGCTGGAAGTCCTCTTGGGAGGTCGCGCTTTCCAGGATGGGAATACGTTCCAAATCACACCCGTTCAGGGCACGCCAGTCACTTTCGAGTTTGATGAGGGATGGTACCTGAACCTGCTGGCCAACGATTTCAACGGCATCGCCGATCAGCAGTATTTCACGATCACGCAAAACGCCACACCCGTCACGTTTGAGTTCGTCGATACGCGCGTGGACAGCGTCGCGAACGGGACGAACGTGGCGATTCCGTTCGACGATACGTTTCTCACACGGGACAGTCTCGCAAACGCTATCGTATCCGCGATTCAATCGCAGATTGACGCGGGGGTTTTGACGGACCTCGCTCCGCGCCATCTTGGTAACGGGTCCATTCACCTCGGCGGGACGACGAGCCACGTGGTGGACACCTCGGGCACGCCAGCTTCCGCTTTGCTCCCCGATGCCACCAAAGTGGGCGTGGTAACACCCCAATCCGTTGCCGTTCGGTTTGTGCGTGACGCATCTTTCATCGCCACCGACGTTGCTCGAGCCGTGGCCCAGGCGGTCAATTCGACAACGCTGATATCAGGACTGAAGGCAGTTGCCGTCGGCACCCGTGTCAGCGTTGACGGCGACAGTTCCATCAACAGCGCACTGCCGGGACTGCAGACGGCCATTCAGAGTCGCTTCGATTCCGGGCCCGTACTCCTGATCACGAAGGACCACACGGGTTTCGGTGATGGCCAGACGGTGCGGATCCGTGACGACCACTCGACAGTATTGACGTTTGAATTCGACAAAGGTGCCGGCGTCACGCCCGGTAACATTCCCGTCACGATTACCGGTGCCGAGACCATCTCGCAAATGGCCTTGTTGATCGCCAATGCAGTCAACAAAGCTAACCGTGACACCGCGAATACCGCAACGCCTTTCCGCGTGACTGCGACGGCGCAAGGTGACCGGGTCTACCTGACGGCTGATCAAACCGTCGAATTGGACGGCCGGATCACGGCGATGCAGCAGGCCTCGCAGGGAATGATTGTCTCCTCGTCCATCGATCCCCGCCCGTTCGCGTTGGATTACCTGGGAAGCAACAGCGACCCGGGCCACCGGCAGACTCCGGAGGCAGTCGGCGGCAGCGTGGAACAGCATCTCAACCAGGCGTTCGCCGACAAGGGACGCGACGGGACACCCGGCGTCACCACAATCACGTACAACTTCCGCGAAGACCTCGGTTCCGGTTTCACAAACGTTGTCACCGATCAACAGCGGATGCGGGCACGGGAGGCCTTTCAGTTGTGGGGCGAGTATCTCGGTGTGCAGTTCCTCGAATCGGCCGGCGACGGCTTGACGATCGCTACGGCGGATATGAACGTCCTCAGCGCCGCCGGTGTAAACGTGCTCGACTTCCCCTCGAACAACTTTCGCGTACGCGTCGATCCGAACTTCGGGAACGGGTTGCTCGTCATGGACAGCACCATCCAATGGAACGACGACTACGGGGAGGATTGGTTCCTGAACACCATGGTCGGAATCGGCAGCATGCTCGGCCTGGAACTGGCCAATGACCTGCCGGTCACGAATCTGATGGCCCGGTACACGTCTAGCTTCCGCTTCTTGAATGTACCCGATCCGGAACCCTATTTCCCGGGCAATGCCGACATCATTCACGGGCAGCACCTCTATCGGACCGACGGTGTGGATGTTGACCTGTATCGCTTCACCATTGACGCCGCCTCGGGTCGCGAAGGGTTGTTCACCGCGGAGACGTTCGCGGAGCGATTGCCAAACGCGAGTCTTCTGGACACGGTTCTGACCCTGTACCGCCAGAATCCGGACGGCAGCCGTGAGATCATCTCGCGCAACGACGACTACTACAGTCGCGATTCCTACCTCGAAGCGAACCTCGGACCGGGGGTCTACTACATCGCGGTCAGTGCCCGCGGCAATACGGATTTCGATCCAACCATCGACGACACGGGTTTGGGAGGCACAAGTCAAGGAGCCTATGACCTGCGCCTCAACTTCCGCTCCCAGATCCAGGAAGAAAACACGATTCGCGATCAGGACCGCACGCCCACATCGCTCGATGGTGATGCCGACGGCATCCCCGGTGGCGTCTTCAACTTTTGGTTCCAGACTCAACCCCTGGACCGCATTCTTGAGGTCACCGGTAACGGACAGACCTTCCAAGATGGCCAGACGATTACCATCACCAATAACCGAGGAGCGTCACAGACTTTTGAATTTGATTCCAACGGTTCGGTGAGGCCGGGTAACGCAGCGATCGCGTTTACTGCTTCGTCTAGCGCCAGCCAGATCGCCAGCGAACTGGCGACTCGATTCAGTGCCGAATTCGGGAACGATACCGATCCACCCAATGATGATTTTGCCCTGGCCTCGGGTAGCCAGGTTGTCTTCCGGAGCAACAAGTACGGGCGGGAGCGGACCATCGTCCTCGACCCGACGGTAACCGGTATAGCAATTCACGGCCGACAGATCTTTGTCGACAAGACGGCTGGCCCCAACGCCGATGGCTCCTTGGGACAACCGTTCAGTCGTATCGCCGGCACCGGAACGAACAATGCGTTTGGCTCCTCACAACCCGGTGACATCGTGCGCGTCGTCGGCAACGGTGGTCTTGATGGCAAGATCGAGACTCCGAAGGACAACCTGGCGTATGAGTTTGGATTCGGCACCCTTCCCGGACAGATCCTCAGCGATGGTACCGAGATGGCCGTGCCGCGCGGCGTGACCGTCATGATCGATCCGGGAGCGGTCTTCAAGCTGCGGCGTTCCTGGATCGGTGTGGGCAGTTCGTCCACGACAGTGAACCGCGAAGGCGGGGCGCTGCAGGTGCTCGGCGCGCCCATTCTGCTGAACTCGTCCGGCGCGGTCATTCGTGACGCGAACGGAAAACCGATTCCAGGTAACGTCTACTTCACCTCGTGGTTAAACGAGAACATCGGTTTTGATACGCACTTGCCGACCACCAAGCCGTCGCGCGGAGATTGGGGGGGCATTGTCTATCGCGTAGACGTCGACAAAGCCGCATCGCGACCCAACCTGGAAGAACAGGGTATCTTCCTGAACTACGCCAATTACGCCGACATCAGCTACGGTGGCGGCGGAAACGTCGTGATCGACTCGATTCAACAGGTCGTCAATCCGATCCAGATCGTCGGCATGCGGCCCACGATTTCATTCAACACGATCACCAACAGTGCCGATGCGGCCATGTCCGCGGCCCCCGACAGCTTCGCGGAAACGAACTTCCACGCACCGCAGTACCAGAAGGACGGCCAGTTCACCTCGGACTATCAGCGCGTCGGGCCGGACATCCATGGGAACAGGATCTTCGACAACTCGACAAATGGACTGTTCATTCGTATCGA
>Ga0233425_10002503_pt1 | contig 35917 bp, 26 predicted proteins | sample Watercolumn_Towu_2_FD_181712 | JGI IMG/M metagenome (GOLD analysis project Ga0233425, IMG submission 181712) | Freshwater microbial communities from Lake Towuti, South Sulawesi, Indonesia - Watercolumn_Towuti2014_140_MG | ecosystem: Environmental > Aquatic > Freshwater > Lake | place...
GCGCACGGCGCCTTCGATTTCGAAGCCGCCGATCGCGATCGCCTCCGAGGACTCCAGGGGGACGAGCTCTCCCCGCAGCCGAAACTCCCAGGGGCTTGCTGCGCGTCCATCCGGTCGGATTTCCAGCAGCGGGCCGGTCGATTCGTCCTCGACGCTGATCATCGTGTAACCGGAATCGTCGCTCGGCTCCAGTCGCATTCCGGCTGGCAGCCGGATGCGGAACGGTCCCAGCGTGCCGCGACTGCTCGACATACGGATCCGCGCATCGACGCGAACTTGTCGAGGATCAACCACATGAAATTGAATATTGGCTGCCGATTCCAGCACGGGAGCCGGCACGGCTCCCTCTTCGTTTTGCCGCCAGGTCAGTTGAAAATCGCCGCCAATGCCGACGACCGTCAGTTCGGTCGAATCGGGGGTCGGATGCTCCAGCGGCAGCAGCCCCGAGCCTTCGCTGACCCTTGCCATGATCTGGCGAAATGGAAACGTGACTCGCAGTTCTGACGTGGTCGCGCGCGGCGCCGTAAAGTGCAGACGCCGTTCACTGGCTAGTTCCCGAATAGGTAGTTCCATTTCCCATCGCAGGCTGCGCGCTCGGGCCTCTCCGCCTTCGACCCACCAGACGTAACCTTCGGCCGGTTCGTAGTGCAGGAAATGTTTGCCCGTGCCTTCCCAGTTCGGCAGCTCGCGCACGATCGCGTCGCCGAATCGCAGTGGAACACGGATCCAGTCGCTCTTCTTCAGCAGGATATCGGCGACCATCTCGAGCCGAACGCGGGCTCCGTCCACGTTCCCCGAGACCTTCAATCGCTGGATGCTGTAGGCCGGCGGCGAAGCGCCGCTGGGGCCGCCGCGGTCACGATCATAGAGGCGCTGGAATTCCTCCAGTCCCATGTCCAGCACCGGAACCAGATTTCCGTTCCGGTCCAGCAGATAGAACAAGTCGGGTTTCGCCTCGCGAATTTCCGACCCTGCGGGCAGGTTTGGCCGCGCACCGACCGCCGGCCGGCCCGGGGGCGGCTTTTTGGGAGGATCGACGGGATCTTGTGCGCGGACCTCGAGGGCTAGCAGCAGCAACAACATCGCTGCCGCGGATACCTCTCTCGGGTTCCGCCATCGTTCAGCGTGCCCCAATGATGCGGCCTCAAAATCGAGTGACGCGGCCTATCAAATCACCAGCCAGCCTCAGGGATAAGTTCGTGCGCACGGCGGTCGCCTTCCCTGCGTATTCCATGGGCAATCGTCTCCGAAAGAGAACCTCGGCGACCGACGCCGCCTTCCATGCTCGCACGGAGTCTTATCTTACCCAGCCTGCGTCGATTCTCAAAGCTTTGCTTCGGCGTCGCCGGCCGGTTTGGAGACATTCCCGGACCGGCCTTCGAACCGGGCGTCTACACGCCGGATCACCGCCATAAGCTCTTGATGTGTTGATTTTTGAGACGCGGCGACCAGCTCGGGCCGGTCCAGGTCCAACGGCCCACCCTGCAAATTCGTAATAATCCCCCCCGATTCCGCCAGGATCAGGGCCCCCGCGGCGACGTCCCAGGACCGAACGCTCGTCGTCCAATACGCATCCAGTCGCCCCATGGCGATATAACAGAGGTTGAGGGCGGCCGAGCCCAATCGGCGCAGCGACTGGCTTTCTTCCAACACCTCGATGAATCGCTCGATTTCCAGCGAGCCGCGTCGAACCGCCGGGGAAAAACTGGCAGCCACCAGTGCGGCCGAAAGTGTACGGCAGCTGCTTGGTCGAATTGGAACCCCATTCCGCCGAGCACCTTGTCCCGTTGCGGCCACGAAGCACTCGTTCGCTAACGGATCGAAGACCACGCCAACCACGGGCCGCAGTTGTTGTCGCAGCGCGATGGAGACGGCGAAGCCGGGAAGTTGGTGGACAAAATTCGTCGTCCCGTCCAACGGATCGACGACCCATTCCCAGCCGCGTCGACCCGGTATCGGATCGCCTTCTTCGCCGTGGAAGCCGTGATCTGGAAAGGACTTGAGCAACGTCGACCGGATGACCGACTGGGCCTCAATATCGGCCTCCGTCACCAGGTCTTTCGGTCCCTTTTCCCGCACGGACTTGCGTTCCAGCCAGTGCAGCAACACCTCCCCCGCACGCCGCGCCGCATCTTCGGCGACCTGGACAAATTCTTCCAATTCTTCCAACGCATTGTCAGCCATCCGGTGTCTCCGCCCGCAATTCGAAACCAGCTGGAGCACCCCATCCGAGGCTCCCCCGACGCTTGGGCCACGATTCCAGCCACCAAATATTTTTGTGCAAAACTATGGACAGGTGTTCCGATCCTGATATCATCGAGGGAGTTCGGGAGAAATGCCGATAAATAATGGCCTTGTAATAATTTATAGCAGAGACTAATCCTTAGACCATTCGGCCTCTTTCTCTGTTCCGGCCCCGCCGCTTCGCCTTGCCGCGTTCGGCGGGGTTTTTTATTTACTGTGTCCGCTCCGCAACTTCAGCCTCCCCCGGGCGGCCGGGCAGGGCTTCATCAGCGAGTCGCGCATGTGGCAATTCCAGTCCGATGCAAATTCGAAGGCGAGCAGCGGCAGTGCTGGGAGTCCTGAGGCCAGCCAGCGACCATCCAGGGCGGTCTGGTCGGACGATGCGAGCACCTGGACTGCCCATTTCCGCGATGGTTCGCCCCGGCTGACGATTCGGTTCCGTGATCAGAGTCTGGGTGAGACGGAACCGGAGTTGCTCGGCTGGCTGCCTCAGGCCGAAATCGGCAGGCTCGAGACCGAGGATGTTTATGTCCGCGGCGACGACTTGATCGCCAGCTATTCGGCTGCGACGAGCCCGTTGCGCCAGCAGATCTACTGGCGGCACCTGCGGGGCGTTCACGGCGTTGAAATGATCTTTTCGCTGCAGAACCAGGAGCTGCAGGGCGCCCCGGTCGCTCACGTTCGCTCGCAGCTGCCGGCGACACAGGTCTGGTTGTCGAATCGCCTCGGGCAATTCGAGCATTTGCGGCCCGACGGCGCCCAGCGCCTGCCAATTTCCGGCGGATGGGTCGCCGTGCCTTTGCCGCGCGACCGGGTCTACCTCGAACATCTTCATCCGACCGATTTTCGTAACGGTTCGGTCGGTGTCCGAGACGGGTTGCTCGAGATAAATTGGGAGTTATTCGGAGAGCCGATTGAAAAAGGGGTGATTCGGCGCGCCCGGGCTCGAGCGGAATGGGTGTCCCAGGCCGAATTCAGTCCGCAACTGCTCGCGCAGCGCCGCGAGCAGTTCGCCTGCAGCCCCATTCCACTCACTACGTAAATGTTTGCCCCGCCCCCGTTCAAGGCAGATCCTGGTAACCGAACGATTTGGTCAGCTTCGAATACGGTTTTCCCTGAACTTCGACATAGGGGTAAACCAGAAAGTTCACCGGTCCACTGGCGGGCGGCGGTTCAAGTTGCAGGTCACGACCGGTAGTGAATGCGATCCGATCGGCGGTGAGGTTGCCAAAATAATATTCGGTCATACCGGGGTCTTTGTTGGCTTCAGAGATATCCACGGGGACCCAACGGCCCTCGGAGACGAATTTGGCCCAGCAATGGTAGCCGCCGATCGAACCGACCCGTTCGACACTGCGCGCCGCCGGCAGGGAAAATCCAATTTCGAATTTTGCCGGAATTTTGCGATCCCGGCAGAGCGAAATAAACAGGCTGTGAAAGTCGGTGCAGTTGCCGAACCGCGAATCGCAGGCCCATCGCGCATCGCCTCGCCCCCATGGTTGTCCCTCGGGCTTATCGTATTTCATGCGATGGTTGACAGCATTGTAAAGTGCGCGCGCGACCTGATCGATGTTGCCTTTGGGACGATCGGCGCCGAAGACTCTTTCGGTCAACGACCCGTCCGCTGGTTCCAGTTGCGTGGCGACCAGATACCGCTGTTCGTCCCCGGACCAGATCGACTCCGCCTGCTCGACCCGCAACTCACGCCGTTCGACTCGATAGCGTATTTCGAAGGCGATTTCCCCATTCGCGTCGGGAAGGGCCTCGAAGTACAGAATCGGATTTCCGTAATTGCGCTCGCTCAAAAGCTGGTAACTGGCGGGAATCTCGATCGACTCGATCTCCACGCGTTGTTCGTGGCTCTCGCGTGCCAGGGGCAGCCAGATCCTGACCGGAGTATCGGCCGGCAGCTCCTGGATGGTGGCTCCATAAATAAAGCGGAATTTACGCACGGTGGAAGTCGACCGACTTCCTTTGGTGTCGCCGGCCGCTGCGGAGTCGACGGCGAGCATCGCTCCGGCAACAACGACGACAGCGACCCAACCAAAGCAGCTGTTCATGGATCTCTTTCGAAAAGTGGATTGAGGATGGCCGCGCGGCTGCGGGCAGTAGCCGCAAATACCGGAGGCCGGTCGAATTAGAATATCGGCGGAACGAACCGATCGCTACCGGTGGGGCAGGGTCTGCCGCCCTCGCGCCGTGCCTGACGCCGACACGGCGGATTTGGTATACAGTCTTTCCCTGTCCCCGCATCACCGAGGATCACCGCATGTCGCTGGAGTTACGCAATCGGATCCTGGACGCATTGCAGGCGCTGTGGATTATCGATCCGCACACGCATATCAATCCGCACGCGCCGGCATCGTCGTCGCTGGCCGACATACTCGGCTACCACTACTACACCGAGCTGGCCCATTCGGCCGGGGCGCCGAAGTCGGAGGTCGAGCACCCCGAACTTGACCCGCGCACCAAAGTGCAGCGTCTGGTCCAGTACCTTGGTCCCCTGGAAAACACGATCCAGTATTCCTGGCTGATCGAGATCCTGCGGACCTATTACGGGTTCGACGACGAATACCTGACGCTCGAGAACTGGGAAGCGGTCTACGAATCGTCGTTGCATCGGGCGGTCGCCCCCGATTGGGCCGATCAGGTGCTGCAACGCTCCCGATTAGAGGCGCTATTCCTGACGAACGACTTTGATGATCCGCTGGAAGGCTGGGATACGACGCGCTATATCCCCTGCCTGCGCACGGATGATCTTGTTTTCCATCTGCGGTCTGGGGGCGTTCAGGAACGACTGCGATCCGCCAGCGGCATCGACGTTGCCGATCGCCAGTCGTTGGATGAGGCGCTTTGCGTGCTGTTCGAACGGTTCAAGTCGCGGGGTGCCCGAGCCTGCGCGATCTCGCTGCCGCCCGATTTCCAGCCGGCGCTGACGACAGCCGCGCGCGCCGACACGGCGATCGAGAACCTGTTGCGACTTGGTGTGGAGGCTTCGGAATCCGATCAGCGCGCCGCCGCGCATTACCTGTTCTGGACCCTTGCCGATCTATGCCGCCAGTACCAGTTGCCATTTGACCTGATGATCGGCGTCAATCGGGGCGTCTACTCGGCCGGCGTCTACCAGGGCCGCGACCTGTACGACAGCCGTGTATCGTTGATCCAGTACAAGCAGCTATTCAATGCATTTCCCGAAGTGACCTTCCCGATCTCGGTGCTGGCCAGCGTCACCAACCAGGAATTGGCCAGTTACGCCTGGATTTTTCCGAATGTGGTCACCAACGGACATTGGTGGTACTCCAACACTCCGACATGGATCGAACACGACCTCTCGGCGCGTCTGGAAGCCGTTCCGTGCACGAAACAGATCGGGTACTACAGCGACATGTACAAACTCGAATTCGCCCTTCCCAAATTCAACATGTACCGACGGATTCTCGCCAAGGTGCTCGCCGAGCGCTACGTCATCGATCGGGGCTGGAGCGAAGAACGGGCAGTCGCATTGGGCCAGACGATTCTCAAGTCAAACACGGCCAGGATCTTTCCGACCTAGCGGGACCCGGTGGGAAACGAGTTGCGCGCGACATGCCGTTTTCGCGCGATCGGTTTCCGATAGCCTGTAGGGGCCTGTAGGGTGGGTCGAGGTACTCCGAGGCCCACCAACATGACGGCAAGGACGCTGCCAGTGTCGCGGAATTCGCTTCGATGAAGAAGTGCAGTGAGTGGCCGTGGGATGATGCGAACGACCAGGCATTGCGGCACGAGCTCGAATGGCTGGACGCACAGCAGTGTCCTCTCCCAGGAAATACCTGGAGTTCTGGTGGGCCTCGGAGTACCTCGACCCACCCTACAGCCCGAGCGGAGCTCGAATCACGCCGCGAAAATCTTCGCGTCGCGCGGTAGACTGGGTAAACTCAAGACGCGAAAATTCACGGCTTGCCGACAATTATTCGAGATTCCCGGTTTTTGCGCGAACCAACCTGTCGATCGACTGTCTAAGACCGACGTGCGGCGAGAGATGCCGTCAGCGGACGCTGTCCGCCTGCCTGTTCTGCGATTTTTGGCTGAATTCGCTTGAGTCGTTGGAACGCAGGCACTATTATTGCAGCCTACCTGATCGTTTCCGGTGGAAAACGCCGGGGACGCTCGCGTCGCAACCTGTTTGTGTGACATTATTTCTGGTTCATGTTCTCTCGAACTGCGTGGGAATCGCAGGGGAGGAAGCTGTGCGTACCAATATTAACGCCACCATAGCTACTGTTTTTGCCGTTCGTATGGATCAGGCAAACGTAGCGGTCGTTGATGGTCGCCGGGTCTCCTCACGGTTCACCTTGCGTCTGTCGGGCTGTTATCGCCCATCTGCCAGGTCCGTCGGCAGTTGCCGTCCAGGCCGCCCCGTGGCGTGCCGGGCACAAGCACTCGCCGACAACATGCCCGCCACGCGCGCCCTCAGCGCGCACGCGTGGCATTTGCCGGGCGGTCACGTCATGCGGGAATCGAAACCGCTTGCCGTCGCCGCCTAGTTGGCGCTCGGACGAAGCTCCATCGAATCGTCTGAGCGGCAGCACGCGGTGCCCTGCGACCGTCAGCCTTGTGCTGTGCGGTTTCATGGCGGCCTCCCCCTGGTGTCCTGGGTCTTCACTTTCCGCCGTTTCGAAAGAACATGTCATGACCACAATTCTGGACGAGATTACGTTAGAAACTTCCACGACGGAGATCCGGGAACTGGTGCTGGCGGCACAGACCGGAGATCGTGCGGCGTTCGGAGAGCTGTTCGAGCGTTTCGAATCGCAGGTGTTCGCCGTCTGTCTGCGACGGCTGGGAGACTTCATGGAGGCGGAGGAACTTTGCCAGGACGTTTTTATCCAGGCATTAAACAAGCTGGATCAGTTGCGCGAGCCGGAGTGCATTGGGGGCTGGTTGCGGTCGATCGCCTCGCGGATGGCGATCAATCGCGCGGTGCGGCGACGTGCGGTCACGCTGGTCGAATTCGATTCGCTGAACGAAACCTGCGTGGAGACCGCGACGCCGCTGGACGCCGTCCTGACCCGGGAACGTCACTCGCACTTGCGAGCCGGCCTGGAAAAACTGGGTGACCTGGACCGCGCGACGCTGGTCGCGTTTTACGTGCAGGGACAGTCGTTGATCGAGATGAGCGACGCATTCAAGGCGCCGATCGGTACGATCAAGCGGCGGCTGCACGTCGCGCGCAAGCGGTTGGCGGAGGAAGTCGACGCGGCGAATTGCGTCTGAATTCCGCGCCTTGGACGACTGGCCGAAATCGGATCGGGCGGCGCGAGCCGTTGCGGCTCGCGCCGCCACCCGATAGGTGATCCTCGCCGCGCTGCCGACGCAACGTCCGAATGGGCTCAGCCGTCGGATCGCCCGCCGACGTCAAAGCGAATCCCTTGGGCCAGCGGCAACTGGGCCCCGAAATTGACCGTACAGGTCTGACGGCGCATGTAGGCCTTCCAGGCATCGCTGCCGGCTTCCCTTCCTCCCCCGGTTTCCTTCTCGCCGCCAAACGCGCCGCCGATCTCGGCGCCCGAAGTGCCGATATTCACATTGGCGATGCCGCAGTCGCTGCCTCGGGCCGACAGGAATTGTTCGGCTTCCCTCAATCTCTCGGTGAAGATGGCGGAGGACAGGCCCTGATCGACTCCATTTTGCCAGGCGATTGCCTCGTCAAGGTCCCGATACGGAATCAGATACAGGATCGGCGCGAACGTTTCTTCATGGACAACCGACATGGAAGCCTCGGCGCGGACCAGCGCCGGCTCCACAAAGTTGCCGAGTTGTTCCAGCCGGCGGCCGCCGTACTCGATGCGACCACCCGCCGATACCGCTCGATCAAGTGCCTCCAGCATTCGCTCGACAGCGCTTGGGCGAATCAGCGGTCCCATCAACGTAGCTTCACAAGCCGGATCGCCGATCCGGATGCTCCGATAGACCTCGACTAATCGATGCACGAATTGGTCCAGGATCGATTCATGGACGATCAGTCTCCGCAGCGTCGTGCAGCGCTGGCCGGCCGTTCCGATCGCGGCGAAGGACACGGCGCGCAAGGCCAGTTCCTGGTCGGCCGAGGGAGTAACGATCACGGCATTATTGCCGCCCAATTCCAACAACGAGCGGCCCAGTCGGTCGGCGACATTCCGCGCCACAAGCCTGCCGACCTGACAGCTTCCCGTAAACGAGACCAAAGGGATCCGGCGATCCTGGCCTATCCAGCTGCCGACCGTCTCGCCGGTTCCCAGGCAGAGCGTAAAAAGCCCCGCCAGCCCTGCCGGTTCCAGGATCCGGTTCGCGATGTTCTGCACGGCGATGGCTGTCAGCGGCGTCAGCGGGGACGGTTTCCAGAGGACGCTGTCGCCGCAGACGGCGGCCAGGCAGGCGTTCCAGGCCCAGACCGCGACCGGAAAATTGAACGCCGTTATCACGCCCACCGGTCCCAGCGGATGCCATTGCTCAAACAAGCGATGGTCCGGCCGTTCGCTCGGCATCGTCAGGCCGTAGAGCTGGCGGGAAAGACCGACCGCGAAATCGCACATGTCGATCATCTCCTGGACCTCTCCTTGTCCTTCGGCGACGATCTTGCCGGTTTCCCTGGTGACCAGCATCCCCAGGTCTCTTTTGTGCGAACGGAGCGCGTCGCCGAATTCGCGGATCAATTGACCCCGCCGCGGCGCCGGGAGATTCCTCCAGACCTGAAATGCGCGGGACGCCGCCGACAACACCTGTTCGTAATCGTCGCGTCCTGCCAAGGCCACGCTGCGAATCGCCGATCCGGTTGCCGGATTGATCGACTCGACCTCACCACCCCCTGGATGCTCATGCCAGTGATCCGAGTAGACACCGCGGGGGCGATCGGAAATCCCTAATCGTTCAAGCAGCGAATCGATCGATGCATCCATGGCAGCCTCCGGATCATGGTAGCCCTGCAATCAGTGCGGCTTCGGCAATAACTCCGATTCAATGATCTCCAACTCCGGTAACTTCACCTTGGCACCCTGGGCGGTGAATACCACCGGAATCAGTTCCTTGGAAATCGCCGCGTCGTAGGTCAACCCGAAGTATTTGTGGGCCGGAGTGGAAATTCTCATTACCCAGCGGAACAGGCCGACAGAAAACTGTTTCCAAAGTGACAGATCGGGATCGACGAAGATCTCTTCCTCGCCCACCTCGATGATCCACCGCTCCGCGTCGATGTGGATCTGGCCCCGGCGATGCAGTTCCCGCAATGCGCCGCGGATATCGGGTTGCTCCATATAGCCGTAGGTGACGATGACCGAGTCGATATCGTTTCCGAGATTGACCACCTCGTAGCGCTGCGCACTGTTTGCTTCGGCGACGCCGATCTGATTGACATACAGCAGCGTGACGTGGGAGGGCAGAACGCCGTATTTCTTCAGGAATATCCGCATGCTCACCGGCACGTAGTCGTCGCAACTTCGAATCGGGCGAGAGCAGAGAAACACTGCCGCCCGGTCGCTTTCCACCAGCCGGCGCCGACCTTGGATCAACGAACGGGCGAACGGCAGGTTCTCGCGAATGGTGATCTCGATTTCGTCCAGCATGTCCCGCAACGCTACCAGCCACTCCAGCCGCTTTCCGTCACGTACCCCGAAATCGTAGAACGCCTTGGCGAGATGCGAACGGCCCCATTGCCAGGACATCATCATGATCACCAATCCGGTGGCGATCACGACCGGAAAGTACCCGCCGCTGGTGAACTTCAGCAGGTTGCTGCTGAACAACAGCAAATCGAGTGTCATGATCGGGATGCAGACCGCCAGCACCAGCGCGAGTTTCCAGTTCCAGCGGTAGTAGGCCACGTATCCAAACGCCAAGGTCGTAATTCCCATCGTACCGGTTACCGCGATACCGTAGGCCGCCGCCAGGTTACCCGCAGTGCGGAACATCAGGCTGACCACGATGCAACCGATGAACATCGCCCAATTCACAAGCGGTATGTAGACCTGTCCTTCCGTCTCCCGGCTGGTGTACCGCACCAGATGCCGCGGGCTGAAACCGAGTACGATCGCCTGCTTGACGATCGAGAACATGCCGGTGATCAGCGCCTGCGATGCAATGAATGCGGCGATGGCGGAGATGCCCAGGTCGAGCAGTAGAATGCCGTTATCTACCGATTCATTTCCGGAACGAAACGTCAGGGCGTAAAACGTATTGGCGCGTGGCGGAACGCCTTCGTGGAGCAGATACGCGACTTGCCCGCCGTAGTTCAACAGCAGGCAGGGGAAAACCAGAAAGAACCAGGCGAACATCACCGGCCGCCGGCCAGAATTCCGCGGGTCCACGCTTTCCGACTCGCGGACCGCCTGATCGCCGCGGGTGGTGAAATGACCGATGTCCGCATACTTCGCCTCGCCACCCGTGATCGCCAACACCACCATGCCCAGAATCACGAACGCGCCCAGGCTGGGGAAGCTCAGCAGGAAACGGATGGCATAGAGCGGGTTGAAGGCGTCGAACACGTCGGGATTTCCCACGACCCAGGGAAGGCCTTTGATGGCGATCCAGGGAAACCAGACCAGCATCATGAACCAGCCGAACATCCCTCCCACTTTGCTGGTCCCGCGCCATTGGGGCTTGAACAGCACGAACAGGCTGACCAGTGTGGCGAACAGCGCCCATTGCTCGCCCAACGGTTCGTAGGCACCCAGCATGCTCACGGGAGGCGTAATGATCCCATCCGCCGCCAGCAAGCCTCCCGCCGCGACAATCAGGAAGGCCAGCATGGATCCGCCGACGATTTTGCCCGTATATCCCTTCAACAAGCCCCAAAGCGCGAACGTACCACCCTCGCCGCGATTATCCGCGCGCATGATCAGCAGGTCGTATTTGACGGTCAGGAATATCAGTGCCCATAGCACCAGGCTGAAGCCGCCGATCGCATCTTCCCTGGAAACCAGCCCCGCACCGCCCGCCGCGATCATGGTCTCCACGTCATCGCCGGCGGTATGTTCGTGCTTCAACCGCACCGTCTCCCGGGTAATCTCCATCACGGTATACAGCACGGAAGTGCCGATGTCCCCGTAGACGGTACCGGTTGCCTCGCGCATCCGCGTAAACAGGTTTGCCCCATGCCCGGAATGGGAACCGTGACCGGACGGGTGCTCCGGCGGGGGCGTCGGAGTCGCTGCCGCTGCAGATCTCGAACCTGCAGGGGAGGACGCGGGTGGCAATGGTGCCGAGGCAGGGGCCTGCGCGGCGGGAATGAACTTGCCGGCTGAGCCCTCAACACCGTCGCTGGACGGCGGTGGTTCCGGCGCGCTTTCCGATTCGCTCGTCATTGCTGTTGATCAACTCTCCTGAACCCATGGCTTCCGATAAGGGCGCTCCAGCAACGCATTCGCCTCGGCGTCGCCGGGAAATTCCTCCTTGACGGCGTCCCAGCGGATCGGGCGCCCCAATTGAATGGCGATGTTCGCCAGATGGCAGGCGGTGGCGGTTCGGTGGCCGATCTCGACATCGCAGATCGGCAGCTTGCGCGAACCGATGCAGTCCAGAAAGTCCTTGTGGTGATTTTCACTCAAATAGAGTCGCTGTGCATCGCTTTCGAGCGGTTCCTTGAGCAGCGAATCGTCTGATGCGGTGAGCTTGCCGCGTGTCACGTGCATCCGTCCCCGTTCGCCGATAAACGTCGTCCCCTCCGGGATATCCGCCTGGCCCTGGCCGACAATCACTTCCAGATCGCCGGGATAGTTGAAGGTTACCCGGCAGGTTTCCGTGACTTCGTGCCATTTCTGCGGATGAAATGTACCTTCGCCATGGATCGCGATTGGTCCGCGATCGTCGCACCCCATTCCCCAATGCGCGATATCAATATGGTGAGCTCCAAAATTCGTCATCTGCCCGCCGGAATAGTCGCGGAAAAAACGGAAGTTGTAATGCACTCGATTCGGATTATAGGGTCGGACCGGCGCCGGCCCCAGCCAGAAGTCGAAGTCGAGTTCTTTTGGCGGATCGCAATCCGGGACCGGTTGACCGGGGTGATTGGGGCCGGGGATTCCAGCCAGCACTTGCCGCAGCTTGCCCAGCCGCCCCGCGCGAACCAGTTCGCAGGCGCGGCGGAAGTTGGCGTCGGATCGTTGCTGCGAACCGGTCTGCACCACCCTTTGGTACTTCCGCGCCGCCTCGACCATCCGTCGCCCCTCGCGGATCGTCAATGACAAAGGCTTTTCGCAATAGACATCTTTGCCCGCCTGACAGGCATGGATCGTCATCAGCGCGTGCCAATGGTCCGGTGTCGAGATTACCACGGCGTCGATGTCCTTCCGCTCCAGCAATCGCCGGTAGTCACTGAAGGCCAGGCATTGGCGCCCCGTCTGCTCGACCTGCTTGACTGCCTTGGCCAGCACCTCCTGGTCGACATCACAAACCGCCACGGCCTGATTGATAAAACCGCGCAGGTTGGACGACCCTTGATTCCGCACGCCGATGTGCGCCGTGCGGATCCGGTCGTTGGCACCCAGCGCCGAACTGCGAACGAAATACGGAATGGCGAACGTGCCGGCAATCAGAGCGGCCGAATTGCCGAGAAACTTTCGTCGAATGATCGAAGCGGACATCGTCGGACTCCTGGCAGGACCGCATAATGCTAGCAGATCGATCGCGGGCTGCCAGGGTTTGACTTGACCCGGCTGGAAAATCCCTGTTAGACTCGAACCACAAAACCCTTCGCTTCGACCGGCGCGATTCTCGGCGCCTCGACGGGGTTTGGCAGCAAGGAGGAGTGGTCATGTCCAGTACGATCGGACTCGTCGATGTCAGTGCCACCAATGCGCCGGTCGACGGCGGCCCGTCAGCATCGTTGCCGGCAAAGCGGCTCGGCAATCGCTCGATCCTGGAGTGGGTGGTGCGCCGCGTCACCGATGCGCAAACGCTGTCGACGGTCGTGGTGGTGGCGGACTACCGCGATCCGCGCCGACAATTGATCGATGCGATTACTCCGGCCGACGTCCCAGTGTTCTTCGGTAAACAGTCCGACGCGCTGGGCCGGCTGGCGGCGGCGGCCAAGAAGTTCTCCGCCGAGGCGGTCGTGCGCGTTCGCGTCGACCATCCGTTTGTGGACCCGGTACTCATCGACCGGTTGGTTCGCGAAGCGCAACTCGACCCGACATTCGAGTACATCAGTTACGGCAATTCAAGAAACTGCGCAACGCTCGCCTCGCGCACCGGCCTGTTCGCGGAATGGTGCCGGTCCGATGCTTTGGCGCGTGCCAACCGTGATGCGACAGATGCGCAAGACAGGCAGGATGCGATGCGATACGTGCGGACGCATCCCCAGCTGTTTCAAACCCGCATCCTGCCCGCGCCCGAGGCGCTCGACCGCGACGACCTGCGGCTGGCGGTCGTCTCCGAGGAAGATCTGGACCACGCCCAGACAATCTACGATGCCTTGGGACCCGAGAGTCTCGATTGGCAGCAGATCGCCCGGTTGCTGAACCACCAGCCCCAGATCCGCCATCGGATGGCGTTGCTTAATCGTTCGGACGCTGTTTGACGACATAATATCCATAGCCTTCGAAAGGAATCGAATATCTATGGAACCAGGCTGGGTCAATTTCACATCGTGTTCCCGTGTCCGCCATCGCCAGGATTCGTCGCTCGAGCGACGGCCGATGGATATCGCCGTGGCCGACCGGTTTCGAGCGATTATCTTTGAGCCTGCGGGAATGATCTACGACGACTCCGCCTGGCAGCGCTGGTTGCTGCAAGTCCTGGCCCGCATGGGACTGCAGACGCAGTACCAGCCGTTTTTCCGTTTGTTCGAGACGGAGTTCCTTTCGGAGTCGTACTGCGGTCGCCGCGATTTCTGGGAATCGTGGCGCGAATTCCTGCTGCGTGTCGGGCTCCACAAAGGTCAGATTGACGAGTTGGCGATCGCGGCGCAGGCGAAGCGAGCCCAGTACGAAAACGACTTGCGGCCGATGCCCGGCGTCTCCGCCGCGCTGACTCTGCTGCATGCCCGCGGCGCCACGCTCCTGGCACTCGCCAACACCACCGATTGTAAACGGCGGTTCATGGAGAAGCTGCACAGGCTGTCGATTGCCCAGCGGATCAAGTCTGCTGTTACTTCGCGCGACCTGGGATGGGCAATGCCCGATTCGAAATGTTACCTGGCGGCGGTCGAGGAAATCCGCATGCCTCGATCGGAGATCCTCTTCGTTTCCGCTGACAGCCGAACGCTCGAGGGCGCCATGAAAGTGGGAATACGGACCGCAACGCTACGCAGCACCGCACAGGTCGCCGATATCACCGTCGACAGGCTGGACGAACTGGCCCCCATGCTGCAGGCGACAGATGGCATTGCCCGCCGGCAGTTGATCGGCAATGACCTGTCGTTTCCGCGCGCGAAGGCGGGTTGACCACCGACCTGGAAAAATGGGCCGATCCGAGCGGTGCTGAGAAGCTGCGGGGGACCGTCACGGTTTGGCAACGTCGGGCCGTGGGCTGGAGGTGCCAGCCGATAACCCGGCATAATCGGCAAACTTTTCTCAAGTTGCCAGGACGGCGTTGCCGATCTCGTGAGCACGAACGCTCATCGAAGGCACCAACCGGAATTCTCCGCCTATGACTCGTTTGATCCGTATCCTGGTTTTGCTTGCACCATGCGTTGCCGCCAGCGGGTGCACGATCTGCTGTGCGCCTTTCGACGACGACTACGGGTGTTACGGCGGCATCTTGGATCGGGTGGATCGGGCACACGGCCGGGTCGGATCGAAATTTGCCGCGGCGGAAGCAGGCAGCGCTTCGAGCGAAGAGGTGTGGATGGAATCGATCGTCGAGGACGGGTCGGACGAGCGTCCGCACGTGGCGCGTCGCGACCATAATCCCGATTTCGACCTGGATTGATCGTCAACCCAACGGCCGTACCCGCACGCGATTTCCGATGACCTCGGTGACGACGATCGGCATATTCCGCGCGATTTCCTGTCCATCGCTGATCACATCGACGATCGTATCGCCGAAACGGGCCTTGCCGGACGGCAACAGCGGCGTGGTGGTGGTTCCGCGTTTGCCGAACAGGTAGGTGAAATCGACAAGCGATTCACGCCTTTCCAGTTCGTGCAACGCCTCCGGGTCTGACGGGGGGAGCATCAGCCGGCGCAGCAGCGGCGCGCGGTGCATGTACCGCCGCATCAGCGCCAGCGAAATGCAGGCGCCCCCTACCGCCGCAACCATCATCATCAACGATTTGGGGAACTGATCCAGCTGATAGTTGTTGCTCGGTATGACGAATGTCTGGCTTGCCAGCACGATCGAGACGATCATCAATGCGCCGCCCGTCAGTCCCACGACGCCGAAACCGGGCAGGATGAAAATCTCGATCAGAACACAGACCACTCCGCACAGGAACAGCACGATTTCCAGCCAGCCCGCCGTGCCGTGCAGGAATTGGCTCCAGAAGTACAATACAAAACAGATACCCGACACCAGCCCCGCACCGGTAAACGCCGGAGTCATGAATTCGATCATCAGGGCAAACCAGGCGACAAACAACAACAGCCCGGCGATTTTGGGATCGGCCAGCCCCTCGATGAACTCGTGGGCCCAATTGGGGCGAATCGTCTCGGGTTCGGAATCCAGCGAATACAATCGCAACATCTCGTCGAATCGGTCGGCGCGGAACTGCGCCAGCCCCAGCTCTTCGACATCGCGACCATGCAGGCCGTCGATCGTCGCGATCGCGGCACCCTGCTTCCATTGAGCAGCGTCTTGCATCGCGGCCAGTTCGTCCGCCGACAGGTAGCGAACTTCACCCGTGCCTTCGCGTGTGTATTTGAAAACGCGAATCGAGGAATCGACCAGCGCCAGCGGCAGCGACCAGGTTGTTCCCCGTTCCATCGCCATTACCGAAAGTGGCTTGCCTAATTCGGCCAACTGTTCCCTGTCGATACGTTCTCCCGGTCCACCCAGGACGGCGTTGCTGCCGATGACGAGCTGCTGACAGGCCAACGCGATCAGCGCTGCGTCCGACCTCGCCTGCTCCGGCACGAAGGCGACTGTTCGCACGCGGGCCGGGTCGAGTCGTGCCAGGAATTGAGCGAAGTTCAGACTGGCCGACAGATCGCCGCCCGAGGAATCGATGGCGAAACAGATAAAGTTCGTCCTGTTCCGTTCCAGACGCGCTTGAATCGACCGGGTCACCCAGTTCATCGTCGTTCGATTGATCGGGCCGCGCAGGTCGACTCGTACCGCGTGCCAGCCGTCCTGAAGCGAAGGATCCTGTTGCAGGTGGGCCAACGGCACCTTGAGTGCGTTGGCCAACTCGTTCTTGTCGGCCGCAAGATGGCTGGCAAAGCCGAGCGACAGCCGTAGTTCCCGGCCGCTGAATCGCCCCATTTCGCCGGCGGGGATGACCCGATCGACAGCGCGCACGGCCGATTCTCTTTGCAGCGTGTCTAATTCGAAACCGCCAACGTAGCGCACCCCCTCGCTGGTCTGCACTTTGAAAACGTCAGCGTTGCGATCCAACATGCCGACCGCCACCGGTGCCGGGAACACCCTGCGCCGTTCCGCGATTTCCTCGTAGCCGCGACGCATCGTCGGATCGATGAACGATTCTCCAATTCCGGCCTCCCCAAACGTCGCATCCGGCGCGATGATGATCTCCTCGCAGGCCAGGGCGGCCAGGATCGCATGGCCCTGCAGGCTGTGAGGAACGTAGGCCACGGTTCGCACGCGACGCAACCGATCACCCGCCAGGAAACGCGCCAGTGCCAGCGAGCGTTCGAACTGACTTCCCACACCGGTCTGCTCGTCCGAACTGCGGAACTCGATGACCAGGATCGGTCGCGGGCCGTCGGTCGGCAAATTCTGCAGCGCACGATCGATCGCCTGCATGGTGTTCGTGTCGACCGAGCCCGTGATTGGCAGCGGCAAGGGGATCAAACGCACGTCGACGGGCTGCGTGGCGGCTGCCGGCGGCGCTTCGTCCGCAACGACTGTTCCGCGACAGGTCAGAGCGGAAGGATCCGCCAGCCAGGCCGCGCACAGCGACAGCAGCACGATTCGACACCGATCAGCCAGCATTGCGATTCGGCGTGTCGAGCCAGATCTGCGTGGCATACAAATCATCGCCCGTCTCCGGCAAAGGGTATGGGGATCGTGGCGCTGTCTATGCCACACAGCGGCACGCTTGCGTAATTATACGTGGCACCGGTGGTCTGACCAGCGACATCAGTCCCAGCACTCTTGCGGGATCGCCGGCATACTGCGATAAACGTAACAGCCTCAACGCTTTGAAATCGTTCGGATCCCCCTGCCGACCGCCGGTCGGCAGCGCGCCAACCCCCGCATTCCGCCGGCAAGGTATCCCGGTATGTCCTACGGCCAGAAGCATCCGCCTTTTGACGCAGTACAAGTTGGCATCGCGCACGTTGATATCGTGCAGGCCGAAGCGGTCCGTAGAAACCACCGCGGATGCTGGCTCGCGGCCCTGGGCATTTTCGCGGTCATTGCCACGATGGTGATTGTCGCTGCCGCCGTGCCGCTGCGGATGTTCCAAGCCCGTACGCCGGCCGATCCGGACCAGGACTTCGCGTTTGCCCGGGAGTCCCTGCAGAGCAAAGCCCGCGGAATCGGCAAGCGGGATCTGAAATCGCTGGAGGCTTTTTTCGAACATCTGCTGAAAAGTCTGCGCGGGGAAGATCGTAAACCCTTCCTTGAATTCGTCAACCTGGACCGCTTCTTCGAACAGACCAAGCAATATCCGGAATTTGGACAACAGACATTGTTCACGTCCGCATTTTTCCGGTTGATGCTCGGAGAAAACCTGTTTTCGCCTCATTCGTTTCAACGCTGTGACATCGTGCACGCCCACCGCACGCCCGACCGACGCGACGTGACGTTGATGACCTACTGCTGGGACGGCGAACATGCCGTGCCGATGGTCTGGTGGCTGACTCATGCCCAAGGGGAATGGCGGATTTACGACTGGAATGCACTGCCTTTTGGCGAACGAGCCTCCTTACGGATGGTGCGCCGCAGCGGTTTAAGCGAATTCAGCGATCTCTACAACAAACTCGCCCGCTGGGACCTCCCCTCGACACTCGATACCAGTTCGCCGACTTATCGGGAAACGCTGGACGAGCTCTTCATGGACGTCGACGCGGGGCTTGTTCCCGACAACCTTCGCGATTCCCTGCTGCTGGCCGCGGCCTACAACGCCACTTACTTCGAGCGAGGGCGCGCCGCGTTGGAGGCCTTGAAACGCTGCAGGCATCCCGATCAAGTACCCGGGTTTCACTACCTGGAGGCTCTGGTGCGCGACTACCAGGGGAATCCGGAACTGGCGCTGCGGGCGCTCGAGCGCTACGAAGCGGTGCTCGGCGCCGGACCCGACATCGGCCGCATGAAGGCCCAACTGCTGGCCAATCTGGCCCGGTACGACGAAGCCCACGCGGCCTGGCGCGGATTGCTGCGATTCCTGCCCGAGAATGAGCAGGTCCTGCGCGAATGTCTGTTAACTTCAGCCGGAAACCCGCCCGACGAACTGCTTCGCGTTTTGACGCGTCTGCCGACGCTGGAATCGTTCTTGATTCGCACGGCGGCCGAACTGACGGACCCGAAGCAGGCTCCGCACGTCGAATGGCTCGCGGCGATGGCCCGCGAGCACCTGCCGGAGTCGTGTGCCGACAGTTTTCTCTCCGGCGTGCTCGCCCGACTCCAAGACGACATTCCACAGGCCGAGTACTTCCTGCGACGTGCCGTCGACCTGTTCCAGCACCAGAAGACAGCTCCCACCACCGCTTCGACCAGTGTCGTTACGCCCGGGGCGAAGCCCGCCGCGACGCCAGCGGGCGGTGCATCGCCCGACGATGTCGAACCGCTCAACACGCCGCTTTCGTATCTGCGCAGTATGCTGATTGACGAAGATGCCGACGCGCTCATGGTCTATCTCGTCGGTGATGACCGCGAAGAGGCGTTTCGGTACCTCGCGATGCAGCACGAACTTGGAGAAATTCCGACGGCAGGCTTTCGCCGCGTCGTCGTCCGGCACCGCGAACTGCAACCCAAGTCCCCGGCAGGCATTGTCGCCTGGAGCCACCACCTCAAAACCGAGGGGCGCGAACAGGAGGCACTCGACTTGTTGACCTCCTCCGTCGAGTCGGGAATTCATGATCCGGAGCTGCTTCAGGAATGGGTGGAACGCATGGTACGTGCGGGACGTACCGTCCAGGCCTACCAGAAATACCCGCGAATGAATCTGCCGCCTGGCACCAATCCATTTGAGCGGATTGCGGTCCATTGCCAGGGAGAACCGCTGCGCGACCAGCTTGCCGCATTGATCGCCGTCCACCGTCCGGACTTCCCGTCCGATCCGATGCTGCCGATCTACGAGGCAATTCTCGCCGGGCACGAGCATCGTTGGGACGAGGCGGACGCCATGCTTGCCGCTCAACTGGCGACAACCGGCGACGCGCCGCGCCGGTCGTCATTGACCCAATGGCGCATCAAGTTGCGCCTGCGCGCGGAACGACTTACGGAGATCTTCCCCCAGGTCGATCCCGCCGGCGAGTACTTTGGAATTGTCATGCATCACGCGATCGAACTTCGACAGTGGCAAGTGGCTGAACAACTGGCACTTTGGCTGCGAAGTTCCCACCTGCCGCCTGACCTGAAGGTTTATTGGCGAGCCGAGTTGTCGGCAAAAATGGGAAACGACACGGGGTGCGTTCAGGAACTGCTGTTGCGCCCCGATCAAATGCTGAGCTCGCCCTATGCCTATTTCTTGCGCCGACACCTGCTGCGATCGTTGCTGCGGCTGAATCGCCTGGACGAAGCATGGAATCAGGCCGAATCGTGGTGGAATCATGATAATGACGCAATTCACTGCCTGCAGGTCGCGATTGCCCGTCGCGATCTCGAGCAGGCTCTGCGGCTCGCCGAATCGCTGCGGAAGTCGGGCGGCTCGACGGAGGAACTCTACTTGGCCGATGCGATCGCGGAACCGCTGTGGTCGCCCGAGTTCGCTCGGTTTCGCGCGCAGTACCCGCCGCATGTCTCTTACCGTTTCCCTGGTTACCGACTGATCGCGATCTGGTCGACGCCGCCCGCGGATACCCAGGCGATCGTACGGGCAGTGACAGGCACCATCCGCGGCGACGACACCGTTTCGTTGGACTGGCAATCGATGCCGCGAGGCGAAGCGACCACCTTCACCGCCGACTCTCGAGTGTGCCTTGTGACGCGCATGCATGGACCCCTGATCGTCGATGGCAAGGAAATCCGCGCTGATGACGGTTCCACCGCCAGCTTGCCGTCCGCGGGCGGGGAATGGTGGGGAATTGAGCTTGCTGGACCGGGGGCGGAACTGTATGGAGAGTCGCGAAGCAGACTGATGCAAGGGCTGTTCGACGCCGGCTGTGCGGCGCTATACCTTCCCAATCACCGGCAACTCGTACCGGTGACAGCGGACGTGCGCGAACGGCTTACGCGGGAGTCGGAATCCGATTGGAGCTGTTTCCCGGCCGTTTCCGTCGACCTTTATCCGATCGATGAAGCGGCGGACGAACCGCCCGTTTCCCGGCGCTTCCGCCGCCTGGCGGCCCGGCAATTGGCTGCCGCGGAAACAGGAACGCTGCGCGTGGTCGTTCGGAACCAATTTGGCAGCGCCCAGGAACAGCTCGAACTCACCAATATTCGGCCGCATGCCGGAACCCAGGTCCTGCGTGGCAGGTTGGTCGGCGATTCGAAGTTCGACCCGCAATTCAGGCAGGGAGAGATCGTCGAATTCACGGAGACGGATATCCTGGCAATGTCCGCGGCGCACGCCGAAAGCGTTCACTCGGGAGGTAAATAGATCGATGAGACAGTTGCAGTTGAACCACGTCGCCATTCATGTGGCGGAGGTTGAATCAAGTTGCGTTTTTTACCGCGAAGTGTTGCAACTCGACGATATCCCGCGCCCGGCGTTTAACTTTCCCGGTGCCTGGTTTCGCCTGGGAATTGACCAGGAACTGCACCTGATCGGCGGCCGAACGGTTCCCGTCACGTCCCACCATCGCGGCACTCATTTTGCGTTGCGAGTGGATCATCTCGACGCATGGGAATCGCATGTCCGGCAGCTGGGAATACCATTGCACCGGCAGACTCGCCCCGACGGTGTATTGCAGATGTATGTCACCGATCCCGATGGGCATGTGATCGAACTGTTCCAGCAGCCGTAAGATTTCCGATCGCCGGGAGCAGGGTGGGCCGAGTTAACCGGGTCACGCAGGTTGCAGCGAATGCGCCGGTCGCGGTCAGTTTTCTCATCTGGAAAACCTTGCGCGACGAAGAACGTAAATGCCACGGCAGGCATTCGACGCGCAAGGCAGCCGCGCCCCAATTCCTCACGGAACTCGAATGCCATGACCCATCGAAAGCTGGATCGAGCAGCGATCCTGATCATCGACAGTGACGCGATCACGCTGACAGCGACGGCAGCCGTTCTGGACATGAGCGGCTACGAATGCTATTGCGCGCAAGACTTCGAAGCGGCCTTGAAAGCCCTGCAGTCGAACCCGATCGATCTGGTGATCTGCGACGTAAACGTCCGCGGGACCAGCGGCCTGGAAATGTGTCGCGACCTGAAATTCACGGCAAACTGTCCCGACATCCCGCTGATGTTCGTGTCGGCCCAACAGCTGCCCGATATCATTCGCCGAGTTCACGATGCCGGCGGGTCGTACTACCTGCGTAAACCATTTGACCCGTACGTACTGATCGAACTGGTCGAAAAGGCGCTCTGGATGCCGCACCTGATCCGCAGCCGCATCCGGCAGGTCCGATCGGTCGGCACGTCGGCCGACAAGTCGACGATCTCCAATACCGACCAGGCGACGGGCTCCATGCCGATGCCCGTGCCCAGTGCGCATTTCAATATCGCCGACGGTTCGCCGGTTGCGAATTCCCCCGCCGGGTTGCGTTGACATCGGGGTGCGATGCCGAGGTGACGGGGAGTCGCGAAACAAATTTCGCGTTACGCGGCGGCGGTCGGCCTGCCGTCGCTGACGAAGGTCGGTTCATCGGCGTCGGTCTCCCGCGGCTCGCTGATCAGCCAGGTGTTCCATCCCAGGTATGCCGGATCTCCTCCCTCTCCGCCCAGCCGACAGGCAGGAATTTCGGCGGCGCGGAGCACCGGTTGCACGTCAAAATCCCATTCCGGACCGACATACATTCGCACAAACTGTCCCAGCCATTCCAGCCGGTCACCGAACGGCGTGAATCGTCGGAACTGGCGGTAGCTGAGTGGTCCCAAGCGGACGCGGAATTTGTTCTCGATGCTCCAGACGCGATCGCCGACGATGACGTCCATTCCGAGTTGATTGTTGAGCATCTCGGCGTCAGGATCGCTCAACATCCGCGATTGATTCTCCCGATTCAGGTAGAGCCATTGGCCTTGAAACTGCTGCACCGTGACCGGAACGCGAAAATAATCGTTCAGCATGGCGGTCAATGCCCACACATTCCGCGGTCGGTGGCTGAAATGAGACGCATAGTAGAGCAGTGTTCGGTCAGCGAGTGCCAGTCGGTTGCGCGTCGTGGGGGGCGCGAGTCCCACCAGGCTGAACAGGCAGCGGGTAAAGAGATCCTCGCCCAATTCCGGAGATCGCAGCGTACGGTCGTAGCCAACCGCGAAGTGGTATTTTTCCCAGGCCCGATAGAACAAGGAAATAATGCGATGATTGAAGGCGTCGAGGAAGTCGCGAAGTGCGGTGTCTTTCTTGCGTACGCGATCGATGACCAGTTGTGTGTAGTGCTGTGGCAGCACACCCTGGGGGCCGTACAGTCCGATGAACGTGACGACCATCCGGATCAGCGGCATGGTTTCCGATTCGCGCTCGCGGCTTGCGCCGGCGATCGATGGCAGCCCGCTCAAGGAATGAACTTCACAGGGAGGGAAACTGTGCGAAGCCAGCGCCTGGAAACGGACGATTTCCTGCGAGGGCGGTCCGTCAAATCCTACGAGTTCCCGCGGTTCGCACCCGTGCGATCGAGCCCACTCCCGCGCATAATGCTCCAGCAGGCGGACTGCCTGAAAGAACTCGAAACGCCACGGCTCATGGAGCAGGGTTCGAGCTAGACCAGTGTGCGTTGACTCGCTCGCGGTGGCCATCTTCTCAGCGGGGATTCGCTTCGCTTGTTGGAGTAGGCGATCATCTTGGTGAACGAATTGATCGAGCAGTACTCTCCCAGGAACCGTTCCAGCACGCAGGCGAACAGGAAGAGTCCGCTTTCGACGTAGCGATCCTCGTCGAACAACAGTTCGACTTCCACGCCGCGGCAGAATCCGCCGGAAACGGCATTCGTTCCGCCCGGCACTCGGCCGACGACACGTCGACTTTTGATCGAAAGCAGGCCTTCGATCAGCCGCCGCGCGCCTTCGGAGTCGGTCCGATCGTAGAGGCGCAACATATCGCGAAATGCATCGACGCCCTTTTCGTCTTCGGTCAGCGAGAGCTGATTCAGGGAGAGATGGGAGATCAGTTGCCAGAGTACCCCGTGCCGGAACTGGGGTCGCAGGGTTGCCGTGGGCGCGGTCAGGCACGAGACCGTGGTAATCGGACCGGCGACGCCGAGCGTAAGTTTCGGCTGCCCGCCGCCGAACGGCAGCCGCTCGGGCAGGTCGCGATTGGTGCAGGTGACTTCTACGTCGACCGAGATGTCGGGTGACTGGGCGGGAGTGAAATCAAGGTTGACAAAGGTGAGAAACGTTTCGGATCCCTTGTCGACCTCGCCGCCGACGTAGTTGGCTCGCCGCCGTGTCGCATACCAGAACGCGCTCGGATCGGCGTCGGATTCCTCATGCCTCACCGAGTAAAACGGCTGGAACAGCGTGCGGGCAAGCTCGGTTCGGCCTTCGACCCGATCGATCGAATAGACTTCGTGAGCCCGAGGACGCCGGGAATCGGGAACGACATGGTATTCGACCTGGGTCTCGGTCAGCTGAATCGACTCGGCTCGCCGCGAAAACAAGTTCACGATCGGCGTACATCCGAGCTGAAACGTATCGGCGGAAACATGCCGTTCCAGGTCGGTCAGGTGGCGATTGAGGTACAGAAAGATCGCCAGTCGGTTGGAAGCCGGCCGGGCCGCGGCGGGGATCTCCTTCAGGTCGAAGAACATGAACTTTTCGGGAAACGAAAAGTACTCGCTCAGCAACTGGTATCCCCAGAAGGAGCGCGGATCGGTGCCCAGCAGCGACTCGTGAGCCTCAAATCCGACGTGCCGCAGCGCCGATTTCGGCAGCAGCAGCGGCGGTCCGCTGGCCGCGGGATCGGCGATCGCGATGCCCAACGTATTATTGAAGATCAACTCGTACAGGCTGCCCATGTAGGCGTGAGGTCCGCGGAGAAAGAACCGCAATTGATCGAACGTCAGCTGGTTGACGGTGAGCTTCTCCGAATGGCACTGCAGTTCGATGCGAATTACCGCTTCGGCCTGCTGGCTGAAACGGGTTTGCGGCGCCTGGAACGGATGCCCTTTGAAACTCGCCGCCTTGACTTCCAGAGGCCACAACGTCACCGGGTACGTGGTGCGGAACTGGCAAGGCTGTCCATCGATCGGCTCCGACTCCACCGTCGATCCCAGCGGGACCGGATGGCCGTCGGTGAGTTCCACCAGTTGTCGATCGAGCTGCAACTTGACGATGCAGCACGACGGTACCGGCCGCAAGTAGTGCGGAACGACCACGTTCAGGAATGACTCGGCGATTTCCGGAAACTCGTCGTCCAGCTTCTGCCGGATGCGGGCGTTCAGATATGCGAACGATTCCAGGATCCGGCCTACATGCGGATCTTTTGTGCTTTCTGCGCCGAGCTGCAATCGGCCGGCGACCTTGGGATGCGCGGCTCCGAACTCCGCGCCCAACTGCGACAGGAAAGCCAGTTCACGATTGTAATACGGCAAAAGTTCGTCGGTCATGACTCTCTCAGGATCGAGAAACTTCCCAAAATAGGTTCCAGTTGCGTGTCGAAAACGACCGGTTCCGGCGCCGGTTCGGCGAACAGGACGGCGTCGATCCGCAGTCGCAGTCGGCGGTCGCTGGGATCGGAGTTGGTGAGCAGTGCAACGCGTACGGATTTGAATCGGGTTTCGAACCTGCGAATCACCTGCTCGATGGTGTGCCGTAATCGCTCGCGATCCTCGACACTCCCGGTGAACGCGGCATTGAAGTCGGGGATGCCGTAGTTGGCCAGCGAGGTCTGCAGCAGGGGGAGGTCCTCGGGCGGTGAACTCGCGCGCCAGCGGGTATTCAGCAGGTTTTCCAGGTCACGCTGCACGGAGGCTTTCATGTCGCGGAGAACCTGCGCACGATTGCGAGGCGCTTCCTGGGATTTTTCCGGTTCGTCATCGATCAGTCGATCGAGCACCGACGGGATCAGCGGTTGATCGTCGCGAATTCTTGCCATGGCTGCTCGCTACTGCCGAAACTCAATCGTTTCCAGCGCCATGATCGATTTGGCTTCGTTGCCGACCAGCAGCATTCGTTGGCCCACGCCGCGGACCGGTCCTCCCGGCTCCTGCCGCCAATCGGTAGCCCGTCCCAGCCGCAGCCCGTCGTCACCCTGTTCGGCGGTGACCGGGTAAATCGCCGGCAGGTAGACTTCGCCGTCCGGTCCGTTGTTGACGACCATCCGCGCGCGGCGCCAGAGCAGGTCGCGCGGTCGCTCCGGCTTGCGAAACTCGATGATCTGCACCGACTCGTAGGGGACCCAATAGTACTTTCCGGTACTTGTCAGCAGTTCGAAATAGGAGCTGTTGAGATCGTCCAGGTCGCGCAGGTCGTCGAACGGTTCGCCGGCGTGGGTGCCTGCGACGGCCGGCCGGATCGCATCCGCCTCGGCGAGCAACTGGGCAGCTTCGGCCGGCTTTCCTTCGCGCAGCGCGAGCGAAGCCCGCAGGTGCAGTTCCATCCGCGGCGTGACGTCGGCCAGCACTTCCGGCGGCCGGCCCAGCTTGTAGAAGTCGGATCGAGCGGTTTCGGCTCGGATCAATTGACGGATCAGGGAGATGGCCACCGCGACTTGCGAGTCCTGCGTACTGATCGCGTCGAATTGCTTGTCGGCGCGCTCCCATTCGCCCTGGAAGCAGAGCAGGTCCGCCAGCCAGCCGCGCCGCGCGGTGTCGGCGGGGTGTTTTTTGACGCCGTCGGTGGCGACCGCCAGTGCCTCCGCGAGTTTTCCAGCCTGGAACAATTCGCTTGGTGTCATCATTGCTTCCTTTCCTGCGTAGCCGCCGACCCGAATCCGAGCAGGGCATCGGCGTTCAGTGTATCAGACGGGACGATGGCCGGCATCCGGTTATTGGGTTCGCGGCGGGGACAATTCGGTTTTGAGCTGGATCGAAGTGGCCAGTTCGTCCAGCTCGTAGTGAGGCACCAGGTGCATTTCGCAGCGGAATGCACCCGGCTTGCCTTCGACGGCCTGCACGCTGACATTGGCTTCACGAAGCGGGCGGCGGGCTTTGACCGCCCGTGTGGCTTCCGAGTCGGCGGTGACATACTTGGTGATCCAGCGCTGCAGCTCGTTTTCGATCTCGCCGGCCTCGATCAATTTGCCGATCTTGTCTCGGCCGATCACTTTCACGTAATGCGCGAAACGCGACGCGCAGAAGATGTGTTGCAGCAGCGCCGAAATCCTGGCGTTGGTCGTGGCGACAGCCCGGTCGTACTTCTTGGGTTTCTGCAGCGAGGGCACCGAATAGAACGCGGCCAGATCGGTGTCGGGACAATGGCTGAGCGGGATGAATCCCAGGTCGCTGAGTTGACGTTCCAGGTCATCGGTGACGTTGATTTCGGTGGAGCTTCGCGGAGTGATGCCGGGTGAGTCGGTGCGGAAATCGCATTGGGCCAGGGGCGGCACGATGCCGCCACCCTCTTCATCGCGGCGCACTCCGCGGATGTCGGCCAGCCAACCGGCAGCCGCGAACGCCCGGATCAAGACGCCGCCTAAAGCGTAAGCGGCGCTGCCCCAGAGGTGTTTGCTGCGGTCCGGCCCCGTTACATCCTCGTGAAAACAGAATCGATCCACCCGTGTGCCGTCATCGGCATAAGGGGCGCGCATCAATACGCGCGGCAGGACCAGTCCAAGGAATCGCGAATCTTCGGCGTCGCGCAGCGATCGCCAGTGCAGGTAATCTTTGCGTTCGAACGTCTCCGCGTGATTCAGGCGGTGGTCCATGTCGGAGAAGTCGTCGAGCGCGAAAATCGACGGATGAGCGCTGGCGATCACCGGGCAGAACGCCGCCGCGCCGACCTGAGCCAGCGAACGGAGGATGCTCAGGTCGTCGTAAGGGTAATCGGGCGACGAGAACGGACGCATGTCGAGGTCGGTGATCAGCACGCCGTAGGGTCGCCCGCCAGGGCTGCCGAATTCGGCTTCGTATACTTTTTGGAACAAGTGACTGCGGTCAAATTCCGCGGCCCGCTCGAAGTCCCGTTCCAGCTCCCGCCGCGTGGCGCTCAACACGCGAATCACAACCTTGGCATCGTCTTCAGCGATCGCGCAATCGTGAAGGTACTTGAGGCCGCGCCAGGATGCCTCCAGTCTCTGGAATCCGGGATGGTGCAGGATGGCGTTCAACTGGCGGTTGATCGCAACATCCAGCAGTCCGGCCTGCCGGTTCAATTCGGCGGCGATTTCCGATTTTCCGACAGCGGGGAGTTCGCCAAACAGCGCGACCAGTGCTTCCCGGACCGTCGTCGCATCCAGGAAGCGAGCCATGATCGACGATGCGACCGCCGCTCGATTCCGTGTAGGGTCGGCGGACGATTTCGCTGCGAGGCTGGCTCCGTCTTCGCTATGCCCCGTCGCCGCCAGTGCCGCGTGTAGCAAGGTTGGGGCCACAATGGCTGCCGGCGGGCGGCTGGACGCGACCGCTTCCGCCGGGTCCGGCGCTGTTGGGCTGAGCTCCGACCCGCGATCCACCGCCATGAGCTATCCTTCCCCGCGCGAATGCGGTGGGGGCGTCGCGGCGACGCCCGCTGTTGGGTGTCGACCGCGGCGCGTCAGGCCTTCTTCGGAATGCTGGCCACCATCCGCATGGACGTGGTGAGTTCTTCCAATTGCAGCCAGGGGCGCATCCAGACCACGGCATTGTAGCTGCCAGGCTTGCCCGGAATCTCTTCCACTTTGACCTCCGCCGCCCGCAGCGGGTAGCGCGCCTTGACTTCCTGGCTGGGCGACGGGTCGGCGCTGACATAGTTCATGATCCAGCGGTTCATCCAGGCAGCACAGTCCTCTTTTTCCTGGAACGAGCCGATTTTGTCGCGAGCGATGACCTTCAGGTAATGCGCGAAGCGCGAGGTCGCCATCAGGTAGGGGAGGCGTGCCGAGATGGCGGCGTTCGCCGTGGCCTCGGGTCGATCGTATTTTTTCGGCTTCTGCGTGCTCTGCGCGCCGAAGAAGACCGAGTAGTCGGTGTTCTTGTAATGGCAGAGCGGCAGGAAACCAAGTTTGCTCAATTCCGCCTCGCGCCGATCGGTGATCGCGATTTCGGTCGGGCATTTCAGATCCATATCGCCGTCGTCGGTCTCGAACACGAAGGCGGGCAGGCCCTCCACCTTGCCGCCGCCCTCCGCGCCGCGAATCGCCGTGCAGAAGCCATACTTGGAGAAGGCGTCGGTCAGTTTTGTGCCGAGCACATAGGCGGAGTTCATCCAGCAGAAATTATCGTGGGCGATCGCCTTGGCTTTTTTGCCGCCCGCGCCTTCCACCTCTTCGAAGGTAAACTCTTCGACTTTCGACATACTGGGCGCCGTCCCGTACGGCAGGCGGGCCAGGGTTCGTGGCATGGTGAGCGTGACGAAGCGGGAGTCCTCGCTGTCGCGATACGACTTCCACTTGGTGTACTCCACCGTATCGAAGATCTTCTCCAGGTCGCGCGGTTTGGTCATTTCCGTCCAGTCGTCGAACGCGAACAAACGCGGCGCGGCGGCGGAAATAAACGGGCAGAACGCGGCGGCCGCGACATTGGAGATCTTGCCCAACATGTCGATGTCCTCGGGCAGATTCTCAAACTCGAAGTCCCCGATCAGCGCCCCGTACGGCTCGCCGCCAGGGCTGCCGAATTCGTTTTCGTACATCTTCTTGAACATGTTGCTCTGGTCGAATTCCACCGCGCGCTCCAGATCTTTGGCCAGATCGGATTTCTTGCAGTTGAAGACTTTCAGCTTCAGCATGGCGCTGGTTTCGGAATTGAAGACCAGGTAACGCAGGCCGCGCCACGATCCTTCCAGTTTCTGAAATTCGGGGTGATGCATGATCGCCCCCAGTTGCTTGGAGACCGTGGCGTCAATTGCGGCAATCGCTTCGTTGATCGTGCGGGTAACGTCCTTGTTGAATGTCACCGTCCCGCGTGTCGCCTCTTCGACCAGAGTGCGAATCAATTCCTCGGCCCGACTCCGCTCGGTTTGCTTGGTTGCCTTGATTGCGGTTTCCAGAAAACTTGCCGATTGAGCTTCCGCTTGACCTGCGGCTGCACCCTGTTTTTCAGCTCCACTGCTCATCTTTGATTTCCTTTTTGATTGGCTTGTTTCAAGCATCCAGCCCGGACATCCGCGGCATGGTCGCGGAGTGCGTGTTCGCTGCACGCGTCAATGCGATTTGGACAGAGTTGTTGGGTTGGGGGCTGCCCGCCGTTACTGAGGCGTTTCGATTCCCAACTCGGCCGACAATTTCTTCAGGTCCTCGGTGTTCTTCAACACCTTTTCCAGAATGTTCTCCAGGTCTTCACTGCGGTCGATTTTGGCCAGCAGGTCGCGGAGCCGATCGCGCGTTTCGAGCAGCTTGCGCAGCGGTTCGACTTGATTCGCCACGTTGATCGGGCTGAAATCATCCATCGAATTGAACTTCAGCTGGACGGGCATTTCGGAACCGTCGCCTTTGAGCGTGTTTTCCACCCGCATGTTCAGTCCCGGTGTCATTCGCTTCATCACGTCATCGAACGAATCGCGATCGATGGCGATGAAATTCCGATCCTTCAGCGGCTTCAAGGGAGATGTCGGGTTCCCGGAAAAGTCGCCGATCACGCCGACAACAAAGGGAAGCTCCTTCTGCACCACCGCCCCTTCCGTTTCTACTTCGTACGTGATGTGCACGCGAGGTTTGCGCACCCGATCCAGCTTCTTGTGAATGCTCTCACTCATGAGAAACGTTCCCTTTCCAATTGTCGAATTCTTCCGGGGTCACCCCCGGCGGTAATGTTCGCGGAAACTACCAGAAAAGTAATGCGGGATTAGTCGTTGTTTTAGAGGTTTCCTCAGGTCGTTGCAACAGTTGGCCGCCCAAAGCGCCGCGGCGAAGTGCCGGAAGCGGCGAGCGGCGGAAACGAGCCTTTCACGGTTGTCAGCTGGAGGAATCCTCGGATTCCAGCGGAATTCCGGTACGTTTGGCCAACTCGCCGCGCGTCGTCTCGTCCGCAATCAACTCGCGAATCAGTTCGGGAAGCGTCATTCGTCCCCATTTGACGACCTGTTCGAGCGCGTAGGAGATGGGAGAATGCGGCTCGGTGCGGCGAAAGAACGAGGCGACCGTGAGCAGCGCCCGGAAGGCCTCTTCGCGCGTCTGGATCGTGCCGGAGACGGCCGTGCCTTTCGCGGACGTTGCTGCCCCGCCGGCCTCGCCGCCACTCGCCGCGCCCGCAGCCTGATCCGGCGGCGCGTCACCCGCCGGCTTGCCGATCAAGCGCCGCAACCGCTCAATGCTCAAATTCAATCGGTCGCGCACGCGCGATGACGGCGGCGCCACCGAATCTGCACCTTCGGCGGGCCGGCAACGCGCCTCGAGCACCTCCCGCAGCTTGTCCCATTCCGCCAGACTGGCCTCGGCATCTTCCAGCCAGCAAGTCAATGTATCGACCGGCGTCAATTTCAACGCTTCGTCAATCGTCGCACGCAACTGGTTCCGGCGATCGATCGACGCCTTGCTGGAATCCAGCTCCGCCTCCATCGCATAGTAGTAATCACTCCCGCTGATGCGGGTTCCGTTCGGGCCGTCGAGAATTTTGATCTCGTCCAGCGCGCTGATCAACGTTCCGTCGGAATCGACGCCGTTCAGCGCTTCCAGCTGCATGACCGTCGTCACGTAGCCCTCGTCGTCCGGCGCCGGATGGATCCCGTCCCAGTATTTCTCGCAGATCTCGCGGATCAGCCGTACACCGTCCCGTACTCCGGCGAACCCATGCGCGCGCGTCAGGTATTCCAGGTACCAGGCCGCGACCCACAGGTCTTTGGAGATGGAGGCAAGGATCCGTGGCGCCTTGGAGGAAACGATGTTCCACTGTTTCTTGGCGTCGTCGACCTTGGCCTGGCGATCTTCCGGCTTGGCGATCCGCCATTCCCGTTCCGCGGTGCGCGCGGAATCACGTGCTGTCTTGATCGTCGTATACTCGGTCAGCCCGTTCCGATCCCCCTTGAGCTCGACGCCCGACGGCGAGGCTTCAGATATCGGGTTCAGCAGTTCGGAAAAATCGAGTGTCTCCGCCGATGCCATCTGCTCCTCCGCCAGCGAACGCCCCCTAATCCCGCTTCTCGGAGGCGAATCATGCTTCTAATGCTTTCGGCAGCGCCAGTCGGCCGTCCGCAGTGCTTCGCGTAAGGCTCGCACGAAGTTCCTCAGTAACGCGCGCAAGATTGTGGCTCTGTCGAATTGGCCACCAACGCGCGTTAGTTCGGCGGTAGCGGACAATCCGGTTGCATCAGCCGCGCTGGGCCTGGAATTCGATGGTCCCCTTGCGGTCCCCCAACTCATAGTCGATTTCCCCATTCATCTTGTCGCCGCGCGGTTTGCCTTTGTACTTGACGTTGAATTTGCGATCGTTGACTTCTCCAGCCACTTCGAAGCGCAATTCATGATTCACGACTTGCACATTTTGAGCTTCAAACTCCCGGTCGATCCCCTTGCTGGTGTATTTTCCTTTCAGGCGGTCGCCATCCTGCGAGAGTTTCAACTCGGCCTCGAGTACACGTCCATCCGCCTCAATGCGAATATTCCACGTTCCCACCAGATCTTCGGCTTCCACCGTCCGTTTGGCCGGCCAGGGGAACTGCATATCCTGGCCGTCAAAGTTAATGTCGACTTTCCCATCCGCAATCTCATCGCCTCGAACCGCGCCAGTAAACCTGGCGACCAATTTGCGCCCATCCACATCCACGGAGATGCCCACCGAGATGCGATCGCCTTCCATTTTTCCCATTTCGATCGGCCGCTCGACGCGCCCTTTGTAGGTTCCGGTCACGACCTTGCCGTCAAAACGCAGTTTCATCAGATCCTTGACCGTTTCACCGCCCTCCTCATGTGTCCAGCGCCACGATCCGGACGGATCGACCGACTTGGCTCTTGACGCCGGGGACGACTCCTGGGCAGCCGCAGGGGAGAATGCGGGAGACAGGATCAGTGCGAAACCCAATCCGATCAGCAGCGATCGCAACGTCCAACAAGCTGAAAACCGAGTCGACAACATGCGCGTTTCTCCGAAGACGAGGAATTCACCGACCGAAAGCCGAAATCCGATCCGAATCATAGCAGATCCGCTCGGGTACAGAACACCGGCCGCTTCGTGTTTGATTGAAAGGTTCCGACGAAGTAAGATTCCTGTCTTGCCGGACCGATACCGGTTGAAACGGTATGCAGGGAATCAAAAAGGGGGATGCGGTGACCGAGGAATACAGTATCAAACGCCTCTTGGCATTACGGCGTGTTACACGTGCGGCAGCCGGCAGCCTCGCCAGCCAATGCCGGGACGTGCTGCAGACGATTCATTTTCCGACCCGTCCACGCATGGTGCTTGGCGAATATATCGCCAGCGGCAGCAAGGAATCAGTGCGAGGGGCCGACGGTGTCTTCTCCGAATTCAAGGCCATCTACGAGTCGGTCTCCGCTGCTCGTCCGTTCGGCTTGCGGATGCCGCTGACCTCGCCGTTGGTCAACCTGGCTACCGTGCCGGAAATCGCCGCTTGGGAATACACGCACGAGGCCAAATCGGATCAAGGGAACAAGAGTATTTCAGTGACGTCGCCGCTGCGCTGGGTATTGCATTTTTCACCCTATCCGCCCCGAAAGGTTTTGGAGTTGATTGCGGCCCGCGACCAGTCAACGGCCGAACTGCAGCTTGCCGTGATCCATTACGTATTGATGCAGATACTGCTGAAGCACCAGCCTGGCTTGATGCGACTCTTCGCCGCTCTGCGCATGCCGATCGAAATCGGCCGCTATCCCGGGTGCGGCGAATTGCCCGTCCCGATAATCAGCAGTGAAGTGCGTACGCTGCTGCCGCCCGATCCGGTGCTGGTAGAAAGTACCGAAATCTCCGGGCAGGATGCGTTCGAGGAGATCGTCGATCTGCCGTTCCTGCGGGAACTCGCCGATCCGCTGAAAACAAGCCTTAACGAACTGCTGCAAAAGGAACCGGAACTTCGCGAGTGACCTCCGAGCCAGGTCGCCGCTTGCCGAATCGGCGCGGGCATGGGCAACGGGCATCGTTGCTACGACTTCGTCCCCTTTTCGACGATACTGGACAGGCTCTCTTCCTCCTTGCGTTTGCCATCCGATTCCTGGAACGACTCGACGATGGGTAAGGGATCAAACGACGCCCAGGCAGGCAAGGACGACATGAACGTCAACAGCAGGGAACCGCCCCGTGCGATCCAGATCGCGTAACCGATCGAGAACGTGGTGGAAACGATGGCGGTGGTGCCGACGGCCACGCTGGGAAGAGTGAATGTTGTCGGCGACGAGCCGGCATCAACTCCGGCGCGGCGCTGCATGCCTTCCAGCGTCGCCACCAGTTCCTTCGTCGCCAGTTGCTGCTCCAATGCCATATAGGCGGCCGAGTCACTGACTGGGTCCGGCATCATCGCCGATCCACGAACCCGCTGACCGGAAAACTCCGTCACCAGCCGATCGACCGATGCCACGCCGCCCTTGGACGCCGCGGCGCCGCCCGAGGATTGCGTAGCGCTCGATTCAGTCACCACCGCTCGACTCGAGGCCGCCGCCGAGCCATTCGAGCCGCCGGCCGCGGCAATCATCGGATCGGCCTGCATCGCGTCGGATGCCTGGTCGGGTTTGGTATTTTCGGAATTCGAATCCTGATTCTCCTCTCCCTGCGAATCGCCGTCGCCCTCTCCCTCTCCCTCGCTGTCGCCCTCTCCTTCGCCACTGGGTGGCGGAGGCGGCGCTACCGCCTGCACCCGCAACTCCACCGTAACCGGCGCACTATACGTTGTGCCATCAAATACCCGGTACTGAAACTGATCGATCCCGCTGAAGGACATGTCCGGCATGTAACTGAACGACCCGTCAGCGTTCAACAAGAGCACTCCGTGCTGCGGCCCTTGAACCAATTCCGCCGTCATGGTATCGCCGTCGGGATCGGAATCGTTGGCGAGTACGCCACCCGGCAACACGACCAGGGGCGTCGCTTGAGCTAGATCGTAACCGTCGCTCACCGCCTGCGGCGCTGAGTTCGCCGGGTTAATGGTAATGTTGAACGATCCGCTGGCCGGTGTCGCGCCGTCTTCGCCGCCGTCGGCCAGAGAGAACTGGAAGCTGTCGCTTGAGGTGTTGCTGCCGTCGTGGTCGTAGGTCAGCAGGCCGCCGTCGATATCGGCCTGAGTGAACGTGTCGTTCACCGCCAGCGCGACGCCGTTCAGACGGAGTGTTCCGTTGCTTACCGCCGCGGTCAGCGTGTAGGTCAGCCCCACGCCGCTGTCGTCGACGTCGCCTTCGTTGAGCATGCCGTTGGTGATCGTGTTGCCGGTCGAGCCTTCGGTGACTGTTATGCCACTGTTGGTAGCCACCAGCGGGCTGTCGTTCACGGCGGTGATGTCGACATTGACCGCGCCCAGGTTGATCGATCCACCGCCGCCCGCGCCGCTGTTGCCGTTGTCGCAGACGGTCACCTGGATCAGATCGGCGTCGTTGCCGAACAGGTGGGCCGTGCCGTGCAGGTAGCTGATCTGAGTGGTGTTGTCGAGATAGGCGTTCAGCGCGGCCAGGCTGCCGGTGAGCGTCAGGCTGCCGGTCCCGGACCCGCCGACCGTCACGCCGCCGCCGGAACTGGCCGACAGGTTGCCGCCGCTGGCGGTGCTGAGCGTCAGTGTGAGGTTCCCGCCTTGCGCGTCGACGTCGCCCAAGTCGATCGACGACAGGTCGACATTCGACGCCACATCCTCGATCACGACGACATCCGACGGCAGGCTGCCGGAGTTGAACGGATCATCGTTCAACCCGCTCACGATGATCGAAGCCAGTTCAGTCGCCGAGCTGAAGGCAGTCGTGCCGCCGTTTGTTGAAACATCGACCTTGGTTCCGGCCGTTCCCGAAGTCTGGTCCCAGGCTCGGAACGTAATGTCGCCGGACGTCGCGTTCTGGCCGTTCGGCACAAACCGTACCAGGTCCGTGGATCGCAGCAAGAGCGCCGAGCTGTCGCTCACCGAGCCGACGGCATTCCAGTTCGAGCCACCGTCGGTGGAGTATTCCCAGCTTCCGTTGCCGTTGGTGGTGGCGATGATTGCAATGCCTTCCACCGCGCCGCTGTCGACGTCAGTGATCCGGTCTCCGCCGGCACTGGCAATAATCGATGCCACGGTCTGGCCGGCGTTGGATGTCTCGTCCTCGGTAATCGTGGAGAGCGTCATGCTGCCGCTATTGTCGAG
>Ga0233425_10002504_pt1 | contig 35912 bp, 34 predicted proteins | sample Watercolumn_Towu_2_FD_181712 | JGI IMG/M metagenome (GOLD analysis project Ga0233425, IMG submission 181712) | Freshwater microbial communities from Lake Towuti, South Sulawesi, Indonesia - Watercolumn_Towuti2014_140_MG | ecosystem: Environmental > Aquatic > Freshwater > Lake | place...
ATATGTCTGGCCTGCCCGACGGTCAGAAGATAATCGATTTTCTTTTCCAGAAGGGCATAAGACTCGGAATCCAGACGGCCCTCCGGATAAATTATAAAGACGCCGGGTATTTTTTCAGTTGAGCGGACGGTCAAAGACATGAGGTTCTCCTTCCCTTTTTCTCTAAAGGTCTGGCCAAAAAAATTTGTAATTTCTTTGGCTAAAATAAAAACCATTCGTTAATACGAAAATAGAATCCGAGCTTACGGCCTTTTTTCATGTTTCGTGGTGCCACGCCCCCAAAAGGCGGGGCATGGGAATTAGTTCGAAAATAGCGTTTGGCGTCCAACGAGGCTATTTTCATCTTTGGTGGTGTCACGCCCCAAAATATGGGGCATGGCGGAATAGTAACTTAAGAATAAATTTCTGCGCAAAATGGATAGAATTTTGTAATGAGCAAGCCTTTTACCCGGACCAGCTTAAACATTTACCTGGTTAATCCAATTTTGGTTCCGGCTGGTCCGGGTTGGGTTATAATGTTTCAGTTATATCTGGACAGAAAAGCTTTAAATAGCGATCAGCAGAGGTGTTTCCCAAAGGCTTCCCGGGCCCAGGCAACCCGGGTTTCGGCCGTCTGAAAAATCTCCCGGGGGGCCTGATCAATCTTTTCCAAACGTCCCCGAAGACCGCTCTGATTGGCCAGTTGAATGGCCAGCCCGGGCCGGGCGTTTAATTCCAGTAAAACCGGTCCCAGGTCCAGGTCCAGAACAAAATCGGCTCCGATGTAGTTCAGCCCGGTCATCTCCGTCACCCGGGCGGACATGAGGAGTATCTTTTCCCAATAAGGGATTTGGATATTGTTCAAAGGATGACCGGTATCGGGGTGCCTGGTGATAAGATCGGTATGGTGAACACCGGAGAGAGTTAAGCCGTTGTCCAGTTGAATACCGACTCCGATGGCCCCTTTGTGCAGATTGGCCTTCCCGTCTGAGGCCCTGGTGGGCAGTCTGACCATGGCCATGACCGGGACCCCGCGGTAGACCACAATGCGTTCATCCGGAACCCCCTGATAGGCTACCTCGTGGAAAACCGGGTCGGGATGGATCAGGGCCTCGATCAGGGCCTTGTCTTCCAGCCCTTCCAGAGAATAGACCCCGGCCAGGATGGTGGAAAGGTGATAGGCGAATTCCGCCCGGGTAATGGTCCGGCCGCTTTGGGTCAGGAATCCCTTATCGTTTTGCCCTTTGATCAAAAGGATCCCATTCCCCCCCGACCCTCGGGCCGGTTTGACGGCAAACTCGGATATCCCGGCCATCTTTTGAGGAACTTCCTTGATGCTCCCCTGATGTTCGACTAAATAATAGAGAGCCGGAGTGGGGATCTGATATTTTTCGGCCAGGGCCTTGGTTTCAACTTTGTCGTCCACCAGCGGGAAAAGGGATCTGGGGTTGCCTTCCATGATAAAGTCGGCATTGCGGCTGTTCATGCTCAAAACGCCCAATTCCTTTAAGCGACGAAATTCTCCCAGCATTATGAGGCCTTACGGAGATTGCGGAATCGGAACAGCTCGGACAGGCGGTAGCCGGTATACCGGCCGATGAGCACCTGAAGGGCCGCTACTCCCAGCATTAATTCGGGATAAACGAAAAAGAATATTTGCAGCCGTTCCCAATTAAGAACCAGATAGGCGATAACCGATACGGCAGTGCTGCCGGCACTGGTCATCAGGGCTTTGCGAAGGCCGTCTTCTTCGATGACCACGAAAAAACGTTCAATGGTCATGGTCAAGATGACAAAGGGGATCAGTCCCACGGCCATAAATTCTTTCTGCCCCAATTTGTTGCCTAAGAGGGCCAGGAAAGTGAAACAGCAGATCACCAGGGTCAGCATCACCGACATGCGGGGAACCAACAGGAGATGCAGGCGGTCCAGTATCCGTCTGGCCAGATAACCGACCAGGAGGATCCCGGCGAACATACCGATTCCGAAAAGGAGGCCGGTGCTGCGGAAGGCCAGGGCCATGAGGACGGGCATAAAAATGCCGAAGGTCGGGAAGCCGAAGATATTGCGGAGGATGGAAATCATTAAGGCCCCAATGGGGACCAGTAAAAGGATCCGGAAGGTTTGTTGAAAATTGTCCGGAAGATGGAAGAGAGACCAGCGGTTCAACCAATGGTTCGACCGGACGATGCGTTCAAAAAGGAGTTTCCATTGGCGGACGACCTGACGATTGACGATCCAGCGCAGTTCCGTTAGTTTGGCATTGGTTGGTTTGACCACCGGCAGATCCCCAACGGCCAGAGGGAGCAGCTGGGCCGGATTCTTGATCCTTTCTCCCGTCTCAGGGTTTAATGCTTCCCACGTTTTGCCAAGCCAGATTTCAATCCAATGGGTCGGCTGAGTCTGAATCCCTTCTTCCAGGCGGAGCCCTTTGACCGGGCGGCCCGTTAAGCCGACGGCGGCCAAAAGGGCCAGGAGGGATTCGCTTCGTCCGTATCGTTTTTCCACTTCCGCCCATTTCTGCACGGCCGGAGAAGAAGGGGATGAAAATTCCTTTTCTCTCTTAAAAAGATCCAGGATCTTTTCGAGACGAAGTTTGGGAGTTCCATTCTTCCAGGAAGCGAAAAAAATCGTAAGGGCTGTGAGTTCCTCCTTGGCAATCTTCAGTGTATAATCGCCTTCCCGAGGAGGCTGTTCAGGAGAGATCCGTTTGGGGCCGGAGACCACCACAGCCCGGTAACGAAATCCCTGGCGTTCATCCCCACCGTCTCCGGACCAGGCCCCCACCCGGTTCGATCCTTGGCGTAGGAGGTTAAAGGAATAGGAACCGGAGGTCACCGATTCTTCCAGGAGGACATTCCCGCGGCGGGGAAGGGGTAACCCCAGGGAGAGTTGACTCTCTCCCTGACCGGGTTCAATGTCGGCCTCAATGACTACCTGCCAGACTTGTCCCTGAGCCATAGGAAAAAGGGGGTATCCCAGTTTCAGGATACGATAGGTCATTAAGCCGGCGGCCAGGAAACAAAGGAGGATGGCCAATAAAAGGGCAGGGCGTTTCACTTTGGCCGGGCCTCAGGACAAACGGGAACGGTACAAAAGGACCTATCGCAGTCGACGATAAAATTATTTTTGAGCGTATTCCGACCCAAAAGCATGGGGTAGGTGACACTGGACCGGTCATTCAGATTGACCAGAGTCCGGATCCGTTTCGATCCCAGACACATTTCGATCTCCACAACCGGTCTTTCTCCTTTCCCCATGGCTGAGCGGATGGTCTTCCAATGGACAAGGGGGAGACGAATGGCCAGGCCGCCGTACTTCTCCGGCAGTTTAAATTCAACGATATTATCTCTAACCGAGAGTTCCCGGACATCGAGAGAAGACGTTCCTGCCCCGGTATCAACCCGGGCCGGCATTTTGATGCCCCAGGGTAGAAGAATGACCTCTTCAACGTAACCGACGGTGATTTTTCCATCGGCCGCCCAGACGAAGCTTGAACAAAGGAGGATCATAAGCAAGGTGCAAGTGAAAGTAACCCGGATTGGCATTGAAGGAGACCCCATGTGTCTAATGGCTTGACAAAGGCGGCCTAGCCCATTTAAGCAAAAAAGTTGATTCGTGATTTTCAAAAGATTCCCCTTTATGACTTATGTCCGTACTCCATTGATTTATTATACCAGAGGAATTATCTTAATTCAAACAGGAATAGGGCGTTGGAAGAACCGGGGGAGGGAAAGTTCTTTGATCCTTTCCTCTTTAATGGTAAAATTCAAAAAAGACATTAACCCTTGTCCTACAGGAGCTAATATGGACCAAAGCCCCGCCTAAAAAAAGATTGGATGATAATGAGATGAAAGAGTTGATTTGCTGGTTGAAGGATATGGAGCATAATGTAGGGGGCATTTATTCCCGGGCTGCGGAGTGTTGTGATCATGATCCGGAATTAAAAGAGTTTTTGGAGCACCTGGCGGAGGATGAAGCCTGGCATTACCATGTTATGGTCAGTGCGGAAGAGCATTTGGGAAAAGAAACTCCTAAAGAGGTTATTGAAGTGGATCCGGAGACGGATCGGAAGATTACAGCTTTACATGGGGATTTGATGGATCATGTCCGGAAGAGGACCATTGATCGGGAAGATTTTTTTGACACATTGATCGCTTTAGAATTGACCGAGTGGAACGAGATCTTCCTCTATGTCGTCAATTATTTAAAAAAAACCTATAAGGAATTCATCTATCCGGCCATACGCATCCAGTCTCATCTGAAAGAGATCGAACTCTTTTTGGAGAAATTTCCCGGGGGTCGGGATAGGCTGATCAAATTGAAACAAGTTCCGTCGATCTGGACGGAAAATATTTTAATCGTCGACGACCAGGAGATTATAACCCAGCTTCTTAAAGCCTTGCTCAGTCGAGAAGGAAATGTGCAAACAGCCTCAAATGGACAGGAAGCCCTGGATTTAATCCGAGAATCCTATTTTAAACTGATTGTCTCAGATATAGATATGCCCCTAATGGACGGATTTTCTCTTTACCGTCAGGCTGTGGAAAACCTTCCTTCTTTGAAAAACCGATTCTTGTTTGTCTCCGGTTTTTTTTCGGAAGACAAAATGAAGTTTCTAAAAGAAAACAGCCTGCCTTTCATGGAAAAACCATTAAACATTAACCGGTTTAGAAAAAAATGTTTAGACATTCTCCTTAAGCCCTAAGCGTTTTTGAAAAAGAACCGGTCTATCCAAACAGCAAGGAGTTTTCCGGGTATGGAGATTAAAAAAGTATCCGTTATTGGAATGGGGACCATGGGAAGTCAGATCGCCGTGGTCTGTGCCAAGGGCGGCTTTAATACAAAGGTTTTAGAGCGATCCGAAGATCGGCTATCCCAAGGAATGGCCTATTTAGATGCTTTCTTAGACAATCAACTCAAAAAAAATAAGATCACCCGGGAGGAGCGGTATCGCCTATTGAAATTGATTCAAACCAGCCTCTCTCCTGAAGAGGTTTTTAAAGAAGCCGATCTGGTCATCGAAGCGGTCTTTGAAAACCTCGAAGCCAAACTGGATATTTTCAAAGAAGCCGACCGGCGATGTCCTGGCGAGACGATTCTAGCCAGCAACACCTCGACCCTTTCCATCTGCGAACTGGCTGCGGCCACCACGAGACCGGACCGCTGTATCGGGACCCACTTTCTGATCCCGGCCGCCCTTACGCCATTGGTGGAAGTGAGCCGGGGGCTGGATACATCGGATCAAACCCATCAAAAAGTGATCGAATTTTTAACCCGGTGCGGGAAAGAAACAGTAACAGTGGCTGATTCACCGGGATTTGTGATCAACCGGATCTATCTCCCTATGGTCAATGAGGCCTTTTTCGCTCTGGAAACGTCCTTAGCCAATGCGGCTGAAATTGACCGCTGCTGTACCAGGGGGCTGGGTTTTCCTTTGGGGCCTCTGGCGGCGGCCGATGCCTTTGGTCTGGATATCCTCTTGGATTGCATGAAAACCTTTTATCGGGAATTGGGCGATAAATACCGGCCGGCTCCCTTGCTGGTCAAGCTGGTCAAGGCCGGTCATCTGGGCCGGAAGTCCGGCCGCGGGGTGTATGATTATAGTAAGTGAGTTTATAACCTCAGAGACTGGGCAGGAACAACATGGATAACGCCCAGTCCGTCAAGATCGTTCAGGCTGAGTATGGAAGCATGAATCGCGCCTGTTCACTCTTCCATGATGAGCCTCCACTGGACCTTACCGACCTACCAGATGCTCATTGCCGTTCCGGGCTCCATCTCCACCTTCGGCGGGGCCGGTCTTGCCAGCCTGGCCGGAACCGGGGACTTTGATTTCAAAGACCGGCATCAGGTCCTTAAAGATGTGCACAGCCTCAAAGGAGCCGTGGCTACAGCCAAGAGTATGGTGGAATTGGCCGAACTGATTAAGGCCGGAAAACAGACCATTGAAAAAAATTAAGGGAAGGCGAATTGAGGTAAAAAAAGGAAATGGAACAGAAACTCATTTTTTTCGGCTGCCCCTTAGACTGTGACGAGCGGGATGAATCTATTGAGGAGAAAAGGCTTTCCCAAAGAGATCACAATGTGATTGAAGATCCCTATGAAGGGGTCATGTCTCTGATCCGCCAGGAGTTTCCAGCGGAAAATTGGTTTGAAAAAGGTTCCCTTCCCGTTTCCCCCTGGCTTCGCCCTGTCCCACCCCTTTCGGAGGCCGCCACCCTTTCCCTGGAGGCCTTTGTTCGCTTCTTGGATGAAGACGGCTGCCGGACCTATGCCCGGCAGGCGGGGGATTTCGTGGCTGAAAAAATTCACCCCCATCTTCCCTGCCTGATTGCCGTCGATCATTCCTTGACCGGAGGGGTCTATCGGAAACTCAGGGAATTGCACCATCCGGACGAAATCTCCCTGATCGTCTTGGACAGCCACACCGACGCCCTGCCGGTTTCCACCGTCGCCGAAGCCATTCAGTACGATCTGGACACAAATCCCGATTCCCGGCACGACCCTCAGGACCCCTTTTTGTATAATCGCCCCGATTCTTATAACGCCAGTTCTTTCCTCGATCACCTCCTGAGCGAAGACATCGTTGAACCTAAAAATCTTTACATCTTAGGTATCGGAGATTTTCCTCCCAAACAGGCCTTCCGAATTAAGGATCAACGAATCCAAAACTATGTCGGTCGGTTTCAAGCCTTAAAAGAACGAGGTGTCACCCTGGTGACCAAACAGGATCTCCTGATGGGATCGGGAAAACTAAAAAGCATCTTGAAACAAATTCGGACTCCCTGGGTTTACCTGTCCATCGATATGGATATCGGAGCCCGTAATGCCCTCAACGGGGTCCGATATCTGGACCGCCAGGGTTTAAACGGCCCCCAACTCCTTCGAATCGTCGGCTCTATCAAAGAGGTTTTCAAGAGAGGGGTAAAATTGGCCGGAATGGATCTGTGTGAATTTAATGCCCGGACTGCCGGACAGGATGCAACCTACCGCCTGGCCGCTGACCTCATAAAGATGATTGTTGGCGATAGAGAGCGAATAAAATAGCCCTCGTCAAATGATGATGAACAGACAGGTTATTTTAAAAGAAGAAAAAGGGTCAACCCTAGAGAAGCGGCCAGAGAACCTGCGGAAAAAAGAAGCAGGGCTTTCAGGTAACGGGGCGTAAGGGCCTCGGCCTCTCCTTCCCTTCCAAGGAGATCGACCATCCAGGCCCAACCCGGGGCCATGGTTCCCAAGATAAAAAATAAAAAGAGCAGGATCGATCCCGGGACGATCTGCCAGAGACAGTAGAGGCAGTGATGAAAAGGCAGATCCATGAACCGGGGGGCGAAACTTTCAATATACACCAGGAGAAAGGTAACGGCATTGAAGAGGGAAAGAAGGACCATGCCGGGCAGCAAGAGCCTTTTTCTTCCGGCCGGGGGTTGCCCTTTGATGGCCCGGGCCGTATAGAGGCAAAGAGCGATTAAGGTCCCTTGAAGGGAAAAGTAAAGGATCTCCAGGAGGGTTTTATAGGCCGGACCCAGCAGGGATTGTGGGAGAGTGGAGGTGGGTCGGCTGAGGATGTCGGTGACCGTCGTGCAACAGGAAACCGGGAAGGTCGGGGAAAGGGAGAGAAAGAGGATCAGCTCACCGATCCCCTCGGCCAGCACAACCATTGATAAGAAAGCTAAGAAAAGCAGTTTGGGTTTCAGCAAGGGCCCGGTATCAGTAGCCCGGTCCAGGCGATGGAGGATCAGCCAGCCGCCTATGAGGAAAAAACCGAAAGGTTTGATCAGCTCTTCAAAAAGGGTCAAGGATCCTTGCACCTGAGTGACCCCGAAAAGGCACATGGCCCCGTTGATCTGGGGGATAAAACTCGCCAGGGTGAAATAAAAAAAGGGCCAATTGAAGAGGCGGATGATCAGGACCGTCACGGTCAGGGAGAAAAGGAGGGTGGATTGGTCCTCCACCTGCAGGCGTTCATGGGGCGCGGGATTGGGCCGGAGGCGGAAATAGTGCCTTAAGGCCTTGGCCCCAGACCAGCCAAGGAGGACCACGGTCAGGAGATCCACAACCACCACCGTAATGCTTAGGGCATTAAGGATCATGGAGAGACCAGCCGCCCTTTTTGTAAATAAAAAAGGTGATGGGCCTTTTCCCGAATAAGCGGATCATGGCTGGCGGTAATGACGGTTTTCCCCCGTTTAATGAACCGGGAAAAAATGGCCAGCAATTGATCCACGGCCTCGGCATCAATATTGGAGGTCGGTTCATCGGCAATGATGATTTCCGGGTCTTGGACCAAAGCCCTGGCAGTGGCCACCCGTTGCTGTTCGCCGCCGCTCAGCTCCTCCGGCCGATGATCCTTTCGATCCGCCACCCCCATCTCTTCCAGTAACCGGAGGGCTCGATTTCTGCGCTCAGTGAGGCTTATACCCAAGGGGATGAGAGGAAAGGCGACATTTTCCCAGGCCGAGAGACGGGGGATCAATTGAAAGGACTGGAAAATGAACCCCATGGTTGTGCGCCGCAGCCGGGATAAACCCGCATCGGAATATCGGGAAAGGGGAACCCCCTTCAACAGGATCTCCCCGGAAGTGGGGCGTTCCAGGGTCCCCAATAGGGCCAGAAGGGTCGATTTTCCCGATCCGGAAGGACCGTAGATTACGGTCAGTCCAGCTCCGGGAACAATCAGGTCCACATCCTCTAAGGCCCTGACTTCCGAATTCTTTCCTGGGTGGTAGATTTTGGTCAGTTTTGTAGTTTGAATAATCGGGTCCATATTACCGAAGGGCACCGTAGGGAGCTTTTTTTGTCCCGGACCAGACCGCCGCAAGGCTCCCGATCCAGGTGATCAGAAAGACGAACATCCAGCCGGCCAGAGTGGGCAGGGGCAGATAACGGGTGGGGATGGGAAAATCGGGGACCAATCCCACTTCGGCCACGAAAAACCGGGCGATCAACATGCCGTTAGCCCCTTTCATCCAGGCCAGAGAACAAAGGGTGGCCAGGGCAGCAGCCCCAAGACTGATGATCCCGCACTCCAGGGACTTGAAAACCATCATCTCGGTCCGGCTCCAACCCAGGGAAAACAGGAGGCTGATCTCCCGGGTCGTTTCGGACTGTCCCAGACCGGAAGAGATCAGAAGGGCCGGTATGGTCAGAGCCGCCAGCATAATCCAAAAGGGGATAAAGATCCCCCCAGTGGCTTGATACCCTTTATTCAGCCATTGGTGGGCCTTTTCCCTGGGGATCAGGCCTTTTCCCTCAAGGCCCTGAATCCGGTCCGACGGAAGAGGGAGAGTCGCTACCGCGGCCTCGGTGACAAAACCATTCTTCCGGAAAAAGGTCTGGGCCTCGGACAAAGACATGACCAGCAGTTCCGAATCCCAAAGGGAGGCGGGCTTCAGGACTCCAGCGACGGTAAAAATCACCCCCGGATTGGCCGGCAGGGAAAATTGAACCCCAGGATGAAGATGAAACGTCTTGGCCAAAGAAAAACCCACCAAGACCTCTTTTTCCCTGTGAATCTGGCGGCCCTGATCCAAGGGGAAAGGACCGGCAACACGGCTGGGATCCAAACCTGCCAGGGCCACGACACGATTGATAAATGTCGTCCGTCCAATGATCCGACCCGTAATCTCTTTCTTCCCGGATAAACCGAGTTCCTCCTCCAGGGCCTTCAGTGCCGCTTCGGAAATTGGACCCGAACTGCCGTTTTTCTCTCCGACCATTGTCCATGCCGGGCCGGATTGCACGGAAATCAGGGCCTGACAACGCAGACCCTTGGAGATAGCCAGGGCCGTGATCAGCGGGAAGAGGATGGCCGTGAAACAGAGGATCAGGGTCAGGCTCACTTCCCAGTTCCGAATGACACGCCCTCCGGCCGAGGAGAGAAGATTGCGGAAAGAAGTGCTCATTGATTCCTTCTGGCCTCCATCCAACCCTTTTGCGGATTTTCTTCAAAATAGGTGATGGTGGCCGTCCGATCGGGCCCAAAAGAATAACCGCCGGGAATGGGCCAAGTCAGGGCATCATCGTAGGACATGATCCGGGGATCATAATTGATGAAATTCCAAACCGGTCCGGCAATGGCCCCCATCCCCAGCCCTCCCAGGGCCTTCTGCATAGCCTTTATATCCCCTGTCTTCCCCTGTTCCCAGGTCCAATGATCCCAGACCATCAGCAGGGCAGTGGAAAAGCAGAGGAGTCCTAGAATGAGAAAAAGGATTGTTTCTTTTCGAGTCATGAATCACCTTTCCAAAGACCGGGGTACTTCATCCCTTCACCATGAACCTTTTCTTTATTCCATCTGCTTCTTCCAGACCGCCAGGGCCTCATCATAGGTCAATACCTGCCCTCCAAATCCGCGGACAAATTGTTCGGCATTTTTTCGAAGGGCAAAGGGAATAAATCCCGGGGCCATATCGGTGATCACCGAACTTTTATAGACATAAAAGGCCTTCCGGGCCTCAATGGGCCGGTTGCTCAGCAAATCGACCGCCGTGGCCGATTTGAATTTTTCTTTTAAGCGCAATTGGATCGTCAGGCCGCACTGGACCCCGCAGGAGATCATCTCCTTCCCTTCCAAGGAGAGGACCAGATAGCGCGTATGGGGATAGGCGCCGACATTCATGCCGCAGTTCGGACACCGTTTATCTTCCCCGCCCCAGGAAGGGAAAACCATGATCCCCAAAGTGGACAGACAAAAGAGAATAATCCAAATGTCAGAGGGTCTATTCCGGGAAGTGATCATTGGTATTCTCCAAGGACCCCGTTTGGTTTTCCGACCGCCGGGATCGATTTTTCATCGCCTGTTGTGCGGCTCTAACGGTTTTCCTTCAAACTCCAGAGATATAACGTGATGGAATGCAGGTCTTTTTCGTCGACTTTCCCGGCATAACCCTTCATGGCCGAGGATCCTTTGACAATGGCCTCTTTAATCCTGATCCGGGAATCCATTTTCGAAATCAACTCCGGATTGGTGAAGGATCGGGCCTGTCCTCCGTCGTAGTGACAACCAAGACAGCCTTGATTCTGGACCAATTCCTTTCCCCTAAGGGACCGTTTGGCGACCCGGTCCATGATCATTTTCTTATCCGACCCCATATCCGCCAGGGTACGGTCTAAGGCCTCTTTAAAGGTTCCCAATAAACCGGTATGGCCTTTCTGGAATTGTCGTGCCTCCTCCTGGCTGGAAAAGGCGACTTTGCTGACCGCAGTCATGACCCCGGGAAGATCACTGCCGATAACCCAAAAGGCCTCTCGGGCATCGATGAATTGTTTTCCGGAAAAATCCATAACCTCCCATCGTCGGACTTCGAGTGATGTTTTTTCGTAGATCTGGGCGGCACAAAAAATACTGCAGGTTTGGAAGGTTTCTCCGGTAGATAGAGTCAGGCGATTATTGGTCGTCTGATACATGGAGAGGTTCATGGAACATAAGGGACACCAGCCGGGATTCTCTGCCGGGAGATGGGGGGAGAAAAAAAACAAGGCCAGAAAAAAGAAGAAAGAGAAGGTTTTTTTTTGCATGGGAGTCTCCTTTTCACACATTATCTCTGAAGGACCTCAAAAGGGGGAACAATGGAAAATCTCCATGAGGAATAAAAACTTCCGGTCATTGTCAGGATCAGGGCCAGACCGCAGGTGATCCAGAAGGGATAGGGAAAAAAAGCGGACGGGATGGAAAAAGGGATCAGAATGTCCTGATTGGCGAAAAAAAAGCGGATTAATCCAAGACCGTTAAAAACCTTGATCCAGATGTGGGAGAGGCCGACAATAAAAGGGAGTGCCGCCAGGGCCAAAAAGAAATGTTCCATGCCTAATAGTACCAAAATCTCCTGGGTTTGCCAACCCAGGGCCTTCATCAAGCCGATCTCCTTTCGCCTTCCAGCCAGCCCCAGACCGGTGGTGACCAAGAGGATGGGCAAGGCCAGAAAAAAGGCCAGGCTGTAAATACCGCTGAAAATGCCGGCCTTAGTGTCCATCCCCCGTTTGATATAACTCTGGATCAGGGATCCGGTCTGGATGCGGAAAGGAGGACCGTCTTTCCTTCCCAGGTTTCCGGCAGCCGCCAGCTTTTCGGCCACTTCTTTTTCCCGGCCGGGATGAGTGAGGATAAAAAGGTCCGTGGCCTTGCCCGGTGTTTGCAAGAAACCGCTCCCATCTTCAAAAGACATAATCATCAGATCGGAGTTCCAGATCCGAAAAGGGGAATGAAAAATCCCGGCAATCCTAAAAACATGATGGGGATCGGAAGACGGAGAAAAAGACTGTCCCGGAGAGAGACCGAAGAACCGAGCCGCCTGTTCACCCAAGAGGACCTCCCCGGAATCCCGCACCGGCCGGCCCTGAATGATGCGCACACCCGCCGGGAGATGGGCCGGAGAAACCCCCAGAACGGCCAGGAAATAGTTATTATAATACGTTCTGCCGATGATCCGGGGAATGACTTCTTTTATGCCGGGGATGGTGGAGATCCTGGGAATGAGGTCCAGCGAAACCGGAGCATTGGACCCGAACTGATCCTCGGTGAGGTAGATCTGCGAACCGGCCACCACCACCAGGCCGGCCTCTTTTTTAATCCCTTCCGAAATGGCCAGGGCCGTAAGAAAGGGGGTCAGGATGGCCGTCAGGCACAGGAGGATGACCAGACTGCGGCTGCGATTCGTCCAAATGTTCTGTAAAGCCGGTCCGATGAGGGTGCGTATGATGGAGGTCCACCTCCTTTGGACATCCTGAACCGGGTTTATGGGGCAGAAAGCTCTTTCGGAAAAAACTTCTGCAGCATCCGGGTCAGGTGGATTTCTTCCCGAAAGACCTCACCGATCAGGATCTCCCGAACAATCCCTTGGCGATCGATCAAAAAATTGGTCGGTAAGGCATACACTCCATATTTCATAGCTAACTGACCATCCCGATCCAAGGGGATCGGAAAGGTGATATTCATCTGGGCGGCAAAGGCTTCGGCGACCTGGGCACTCTGTTTGACATTGACCGCCAGGACCAGAAACCCTTGGCGGCTCAACCGTTGAAAATATTTTTCGATCACCGGCATTTCATAACGACAGGAAGGGCACCAATCGGCCCAAAAGCGCAAGAGCACCACCCGGCCTTTGGCCGAATCCAAGCTCCAGGTTCGGCCCTTGCTGTCTTGAAGGGAAAAAGCCAGGGCCCGGCTGCCGATCTGCGGACCGGACCCTGGAGGGTCTTTGCACGCTGATGCTCCAACGATCAGAAAAAGAATTAGAATGATGCCGGGCCCTCGCAGCCCGGCAATCGTTGGTTTAGGAAAATGCCTCAAAAGGCCACCGCAGTTTACTGCTTTCCGTATTTATAAGCAGCCGTCATCAGGGCCTCGAGGTTCTCTTTTTTTAGATCCGGCCAGAGATCGCATCCCGGCCAAAGTCCGTTGATCCCGGCGGCATAGCAGTCTTTAACCACCTGGTCCACTTCTTCGGCCTTCATGGTCACCAGGGTCCCATAGGGATCGAAATTGCCCAGCAGAACCACATCCGGTCCGATTTTTTTGCGGGTCTCCGCCAGCGTGTTTTTCTGATCCACACTGATGGCATCAGCCCCGCAGGCATTCATCTGTTCAATAATCATATCGGTGCTGCCGCAGATGTGCAGGATCTTGGGCGATTCCAGGGCCGCAAAAATTTTGGCCAGGGGGGCCTGGATCAGTTTCTGAAAGATCCGGGGGCTGATGATATCCGGGCCGGCCCCCATTTCCCGAATGGTGATGTAATCGGCTCCGGCCTTGCGGTAGATGTGGGCAATTTGAATGATGGCTTCGGCCAACTGCAGTAATATCGCTTCCACCTGGGCCGTTTTTTTCAGAGCGGCTTTGGCCAAGTCCCCGATATCGGTCAACTGCCCGGCCAGGGTATAGGGACCGAGGACCCAGGATCCGATGGCCACTTTTTGCCCCACTTCTTTTTTCAAGATCTCGATGGCCTTGACCACCAGGGGAATTCGCCCGGCGGTAGACAGGTCCGGAATCTGGATCTTTAAATCATCGAACTTGTCGGCCACCTTTTTGGTGATGGTCGGGTAGACGATGTCGGTGCGATGTTCATAATAATTCACCCCCGCCCCCAGGGCCTCGGCCTCCACCCCCATATCAAAGGGAACCACGGCACATTCGAACCCGTAGATCTCTGAGGTGGTGGCGGCGATTTTGGCCATCTTTTCGGCATCCAGATGCAGCTCGGCAAAATTCCACTTCAGGGGTTCGAGCCCTTGGATGGTGATGTTCCCCATGCCGCTAAAAACCGGCAGCCGGTCCACTTTTTCCCTATTCAATACCTTGAGAACCCTTTCTCTGGAACTCATTTGTGTTTCCATAAAATCATTTCTCCTTATCACCCGTACGTTACGTTCATGTTCTTCTGAGATTGACGCTCCCCGCACCCAAGGCGCAGGAATGACCCGCACCATGGTGCGGGGAAGCCGCTCGCTGTTCATGTTCAACGATAACCGGTATCCGCTAGTCCAAATACGAGTTACGACATGCGATATACCCTATCCCCCTTTTCCATCTCCTCCCTACTTCTTCGGCGGAAGATGCTGGGCCAAATTCGGGAAGGCATCCTTCATGTGAGGCAGCCACATGGAATGGGCAAAGATCTTCTCAAACTTGGGTGAAATGGTTAATTCGATATATTCCACCTTGCGGGCATATTCATCGGCCTCTTTCCGTTTGTCGGCATTTAACAAGGCCATGCGGGCCCCGTCCCCGGCGGCGTTTCCCACGGAAAAGACATTCTTGGGGTCGCAATCGGGAAACATGCCAAGGATGGCGGCCGAGAGCTTGTCGATATAACTGCCGAAGGCCCCGGCCAGGATGACCCGGTCCACCTTGTCGATACCCAGGGTCTCCATGAGGATCTTGCTGCCGGCGTACATGGCCGCTTTGCCCAACTGGATGGCCCGGATGTCGTCCTGGCAGACCACCACGTCTTGACCGATAGAGGTTTCATCGGCCCAGGCGATGACATACTCATATTGGTCCACGGAATAGCGCAGACGAGGATTCTGGATATCCTTGTTGAACTTGCCGGTTTTATCGATAATGCCGGCCAGAAAGAGCTGCGGGATGGCGTCAATGATCCCGGAACCGCAGATTCCCTTGGCCTTGATTTCTTCGGGTTTCATCTCCGTATTCCATCGCGATTCATCAATGACCTTGAAGCGCACTTCTTGGGTCTCTTTGTCGATCTCGATTTTTTCAATGGCCCCGGGAGCGGCCCGCATCCCGTATCGCAATTGGGCCCCTTCAAAGGCCGGACCGGTGGCACAGGAGGCGGAAATCAGCCGCTGCCGGTTGCCGAGGATGATTTCCCCATTGGTGCCGATATCGATGATCAGGTCCAGGCTGTCCTGGTTATAGGGGGCTTCGGCGATGAGCACACCCACATTATCGGCCCCGACAAAACCGGCCTCGATAGGCAGGCAATGGACATAGGCCCCTGGGGAGATCTTGATGCCCCAACCCCGGGCCTCTTTTTCTTCCGTTTCTTCCTTCTGGGCAAAGACGGCGCAGTGGAGGCAGCGGATCGATTCAGGGACCACCTGGGATTCGTCCAGTCCCAGTTCCACTTCAGCAAAACCCTGTCGTCCCTCCATGGGGAGTTCAGCCTCCTTTTGGCGGTCTTCCCGGCGGATTCCTTCTTTGGGGATCTCTTCCACAGCCTTGAGGGCCTTGGGACGATCTTCTTTCATATCCTTTCCGGAGAGGAAAAGCTCGATGGAAATGGCCGCTTCCTTTCCGTCCCGAATAGCCCGAATGACATTCCCCGGACCGGCGGCCCCATCCCCACCGGCAAAGACCCCGGGCCGGCTGGTTTCCAGGGTTTGGGGGTCCACTTGGACCGTGCCGGAAGCGGTGCGACTCAATCCCGGAAAAAGGGTATCATCCGCCCGCTGACCGACGGCCACGATGACCGAGTCCACAGGGATGAAAGGGGCGGTCTCTTCGGAAAAGCGGGGAGAAAACCGTCCCTGATCGTCATAGACCGAGACGCAGCCGACGGTTTCCACACCCTTAAGCTGTTCGTTTTCGATGACGATGGCGCTGATCCCTAAGGAGGGATGAATGATCACCCCTTCTTCCTGGGCCTGGTCGATTTCCAGATCCTGGGCCGGCATGCGGTCCTGGCAGGTCAGGTCCGTCGACTCCAGACAGATGAGGTGCACCTCCCTGGCACCTAATCGTCGAGCAGTTCGAGCTGCGTCGATGGCCACGCTGCCTCCGCCGATGACGGCTACCGTACCGGACAGTGTTCGGGGTTCCCCGGAATTAACGGCTTTGAGCAGATCCAAGGCCTTGAGGACCTGGGGATGATCTTCCCCGGCGATATTCAGCGACTGGCTCTTCCAAGTCCCGGTGGCCAGAAACACGGCCTTGAACCCCTCAGAGAAGAGACTTTCGAGATCCGACACCGGACTATTGGTTTTGATGGAGACCCCTAATTCTTCGATCAGGCGGATCTCATCCTCCAGGATATTTTTCGGCAGGCGGTATTCGGGAATGCCGTAGCGCATCATCCCGCCAGCCTGGGGTTGGGCTTCGAAAACCGTTACCGGATAACCCCGATTGATCAGATCATAGGCACAGGACAATCCTCCCGGCCCGGAGCCGATGACCGCAATGGCCGCCTCTTTTTTCAGAGGCACCGCTGCTGCCGCGGGTCTACCCCCGGCCCCCTCCCAATCGGCCAGGAAGCGATGGGCGGCCCGGATGGAAACGGCGTGATCCACCTTCCCCCGTTCGCAGATCCCTTCACAGGGGTGAGTACAGACCCGGCCGCAGACACCGGCAAAAGGGTAGGAGAGCCGGACCAGCTCCAGGGCTTCCTTGAATTTCTTCTGGGCCATGAGATAGAGGAAGTCATCCACATTCACCCCCGCCGGACAGGCTACCCGGCAGGGTGCGTATTTCCCTTTCTCTTCCCGCTCCTTTTCCTGAGGGATCTTGAATCCGAAATCCCGGGCCTTGACATCCAGGGAATGGTGCAAACTGGGGGCGAAGGGCGAACGGCCGATATAACGGGGATTGATATTCAGGTAAATATGATGCATACAGGTATTGCCCACCAAAGACATATCCAAAATGTCCTGGCGCTTGATCCCGGCCCGTTCGGAGACCTCAGCCACGATATTATTGAGACCGTCGATAATGGCCTGATTGAGGATCTCCAAGCCGTCGGCATTGGTCATGGTATAGCTGATGCGGGACATGACATCTTCCCCGTAGACAATCTGGGGATTCATCATCGAAGCCGTGGCCACCACGGTCCCGTCGGACAGGTCGCAGAGGTATCCGGCCACAGTGGAGGTGCCCACGTCCACGGCCAGGCCGTAGCCCTTGGGATTAAAGCCCGGTTCCACCCGGATGACTTCCTTGTTATGCCAGATAGAGACGGTAATTTTCCACTCCCCCTGGCGGACCAGGTCCTGGAGGGACATCAAGACTTCATAATCAATGGTCAACTGGGTCAGTCCGTATTGAGTTTCCAGGGCGGCGGTCAACCGTTCCCAGTCTCCCACATTGTCATGCAAGGTGGCCTTGACCAATTCCAGGGCATATTTCCGGACGATCGGTTTGATTTCAATAGGCCGGGAGGTAGGGGCCTTGCGGACCACCTGTTTGCCCATACGGCTTTCCTCGGGCACGAAAACCACCACGTCATCCTGGATCAGGGCCTGGCAGGACAAGCGGTAGCCTTCTTCCACCTGCCGCAGATTAAAGAATTTCCGTTCCGAGGGTCCCATGGGGGTGACGCTTTCCCGGCTGGAACGGATCCCGTATTTTTCGAATTCGCCTTCTTCAATGCGCACCTTACAGGTTCCGCAAATGGCCTGTTCTCCGCAGACCCCTTCTATATCGACCCCTAAAGCGACGGAAGCTTGCTTGAGAGTTTTCCCTTTATCGACATAGCCTCGACACCCGGAGGGTTGAAAAATAACTAGACATTTCTGGTTCTCACTACTCGGCATACCTTATCCTTTCTTACGCCTTACTTGGCCCCTTCTTCGGTTTTGAGCATCTTGATCAGTCTGATGGCCTCGTCCACGGCCGTACCGGCATCCTTGGCATATCCGTCGGCACCATATTTCTCCACCGTTTCAGGGGTGATGGGGGCCCCGCCGAGCATGACTCGTACTTTGGGATTCTTTTCCTTCAGTCTCCTGACGATATCCGGCATGCTGATCATACTGGTGGTCATCAAGGCCGAGAGACCGACGATATCCGAATCGGTGCGCAGTTGTTCTTCGACAAATTTTTCCAGCGGCACATCCTTGCCCAGGTCGTAGACATTCCACCCGGCCACCTCGAACATCATCTTGATCAGATTCTTGCCGATATCATGCACATCCCCTTCGACCACGCCGAGGACGATAGACCCCTTGGCCTCACTGGTGCGTCCGGAGGCGACGATGGCCGGCTTCAGTATCTCCAAACCGGCATAGAGGGCATCGGCGCACAAGAGGAGTTCCGAAACGAAATATTCCTTTTTGTTATACAGGTCACCAACCTGAATCATCCCTTCGGCCAGACCGTCCAAAGTGGCCATAAAAGGGTCCAGCCCTTCTGCTATTGCCGTTTGGGCCAATTCTCTGGTTTTATCCTCATCGAATTCAACGACTGCCTGCTGAAGACCTTTAAGGATCTCCTGGGTCCGTTCTTCTGATGCCATGATCATTCCTCCTTCTATGATTAAAGTGATTGGTTATTTAAAGAAATCGTCCCGGGCCTTCTTCATCTGAACAATATTGTCCAATGGAGAGCCGGGGGCGATCCCGCAGCCGGGACAGAGAAAATCCGTGCCGTTGTTTAAGGCGGTTATCGCTTCCTGATAGACTTCTTCCGGGGTGCCGCTGAAAATAGTGGTGGCCGTGGCCACATTTCCGAAGACCTTTACGCCGTAGCGGTGGGCGATTTCCACCGCCTGTTTCAGATCGGCCTTTTCCTCAATGCTGATACCGGCCACCCCGGCCTGGCACATGAATTCGATAATCGGGTCGGTGTTGCCGCAGACGTGCAGCACCACCGGGCCTTTGATACGGCTGACGATCTCCTTTTCCACCGGCATGACCAGCTTTTCATAAATCCGAGGATTCAACAGGGCCGGTCCGGAGGTCGGTTCGGCAAAAACAAAATAATCCGCTCCGTGGTCAAAGGCGAAGTTGGCGGCGGCAATGGCCGCCTCTTTGGTCACATCCAAAGTCTTGGCCACCTGATCCGGTTTTTTTAAGGCCCACTTGATGAATTGTTCCGGACCGACCAGATTGGCGGCGGCCGTAAACGCCCCTTCGGTTTCCCCGAAAATGACCATTTTGTCGCCCACCCGCTCTTTAAGGAGTTTCAGGTGTTCCTTATAAGCCGGGAAGCGACCCCGGGAGAGAAAGTCGGAAGGGAATTCCAGCGTGTCCACCCCATCGGCATAAGGGAAGGAATTGATGTAAAACTGGCGGTCGATGCGCGGGGTCCCCAGTTCACACCCCAGGGCTTCACTGAGGGCGCAGATATCCCAGCCCAGGGCCTTGACCCATTCAAATTCACCGTAAGTATGGCCGGCCATGGCCAGTTCGGTCATAGCCAGGGGATCCGTATCGGCCAGGGGCCGTTCATAGCCGCATTTTTTCATAAAATCCACCACCCCATAGGTCGTCGAGCACCCCACAGGAGTCCTATCCACTTCTTTTCCCTGCAAGCGGTTTAAAAACCGTTCTCTTAAATTCATCGTCATGACAACCTCCTCTAAAAAAAGGTTCTAGGTTCAACGTTCACGGTAAAAATTGATTGCCTTTTTCCTTGAGCTTTTTTGTTTGCTTACGGCTCACACCCACCCCTTTGGAGCGGGCACCGGTTTCAGCAAGCGGTTCATTCAATTTCCAAACATTCCCTTATACAACTCTTCCGGTTTAGGAGGGGTCCAATTTTCCGGAACGCAGCATCCCAGAGGTTTAAAAAGTGTTTCCCGGCGGATGATCCGTTCCGATTGCGTGTCGATGAAGACGGCGTATCCGCCCACCCCCGAGGCCGGATGCAGGGCCCGGCGGGGAAAAAAATTTAAAGCATAGACCTTATAAAAACGGATTCCCTCCGGGCCTTTTTCCGGAGTGAGCAGGACGTTTTCCGCCACCAGGGCATAGTCCTGTTTTTTAAAATCCGGGATGTGGGCTCTCGCAACGTTCAGGGCCTGTTCCCGGGTGATTCGAAATCCTTCGGGAAATGAAACCGTCGGGTACAGCACGGCCCCCAGGGATTGAATCCGCCCCTGGGGGTCGATGGAAAAACCCAGAGAGGTTTCATAGATGATGATCCCTTTGACCGTTTGCCAGTAGCTGACATACCAGGAACCGTCTACCTGTTCCGCTCCTTTGAGGCGCAATTGATCGGTCTGAAGGCCGAAAAACTTCTGATATTTTTTAACCAGCAACGGACCGCTTAGGGTGATTTGATCCCGGGTCCGCCGGGCTATCCCTTTTATTTCCAGAAGCGGAACACCGTCTCCGGAACGCATCGTCAGGGGTGTGCGGGTCTCCGGATTCCATTGAATCATCAGAGGCCGACCTTCGAAAACAACCGTTTCGGTGTGCGCCGCAACCGTTGGCTCTCCTGATCCCCAGATCATCAAACCCAAGAATAACCAGGTCCACATTGGTGTCCGAGTCTTAGTCAATCTTCGCCATCTCCGACTTGCGGCAGTTCTTTGGGAGCACACTTCGCTTTGAACTGGCCGGTCATTTTTTGATGGATATTTAACCCTACACCTTAAACCTTGACACTTAAATATTTCTCTTGAATCTCCTCCGCCGCCTCCAGTTGGGCGGGTGTCCCCTCATAGACAATGGAGCCTTTTTCCATAATATAAATCCGGTGGCAAATCTCCTTAAGGGTTTTCAGATTCTGTTCCACCAGCAGGATGGCCGTTCCTTTTTGATTGATGGCTTTAATGGTATTGCTGATCATGTTGACCAGTATGGGCATCAATCCTTCAGTGGGTTCATCCAGGAGGATTAATTTGGGTTTGGTAATCAAGGCTCGGCCCACCGCCAGCATCTGCTGTTCCCCACCCGAAAGGGTCCCGGCTTTTTGATTGAGCCGTTCTTTGAGGCGGGGAAAGTAATAAAAAATTTCCTCAAGCTTATCCTGATCCAGGGGGCTTTGGACCAGAGGAATTTTTAAGTTTTCCCAAACGGTCAATTTGGGAAAAAGGTGCCGGCCCTGGGGGACATAAGAGATTCCTTGACGGGGAATCTTGTAAGGGGGCCATCCCGAAAAACTCTCTTCTTGAAAGCGGACCGTCCCGCTTTTAGGAGGAACCAACCCCATAATGGTTTTTAAGGTCGTCGACTTTCCGGCCCCGTTTCTGCCCACCAGTCCCACCAGTTCCTTTTCCCGGATCTCCAGGGAGGCATTGTGCAGGACATGACTTTTTCCGTAGAAACAATTTACCTTTTCAATGTGCAGCATATCAGTGACCCAGATAAACTTTCTTCACTTCTTCATTTTTTCTGATCTCTTCAGGATTTCCTTCGGCCAGCACCTCTCCGTAATGGAGAACGGAAATCTTATCGGCCAATTCCATGACCACATTCATGTCATGCTCCACCAGGACTATGGTTTGACCGGTGAGCATGGTCCGCATTTTTTTAACCAGGGACATGGACTCGTGGGTGCTCAGTCCGGCTGTAGGTTCATCCAACAAAAGCAGTTCCGGTTCGGTGCTCAGGGCTACGCCGATCTCCAGCAGGCGCTGATCTCCGTAAGACAGTTCGGAGGCAATCAGCTGCCCCTTGTCCTTCAAACCGGTCAATTCCAAAAAGCGTTCCGTTTTTTCCTCCACATCTTTAAGACTGGCGGCTTTCATAAAGGGATTAAAAAATTTTTTCCGGGATTGAACGGTGACCCAGATGTTTTCATAGACGGTCAATCCAGAAAAGAGACTGGTGATCTGCATGGTCCGGGCAATCCCCTTATGGGAGATCACATTGGGACTTAGGTTGGAAATCTCCTGGTTTTTAAAAAAAATCTGTCCCCCCGATACCGGGTAGATCCCGGTAATCAGATTCAACAGGGTGGTCTTCCCGGCCCCATTGGGACCGATGAGGGCCCGTAATTCTCCGGGCTGAACTGTCAGATTGGCCCCGCGAACGGCCAACAGTCCGCCGAAGAACTTGCTGACGTTATTGAGGGTTAAAATAGGTTCCACGAAAATATGACTCCTTTATCCACTATTTCTTTTAAGTAACCCCACCAGGCCTTTGGGGGCCACCAGGACCATAAAAACCAGGACGATTCCGATGACCAGGTCCGTACCTTGGAGAAAGTTGACTAAATAATGTTCCAGGATCATAATAATCCCTGTTCCGATGACCGGACCTAAAAGGGTCCCCATGCCCCCCACAATGGTGTAGACCACGGCATGGCCCGACACGCCCCAGTGAAGGAAATTGGCCGAGGCATATTTCAAGGTGATCCCGTAGAGTCCTCCGGCGACGCCGCTTAAGGCCCCGGCGATGACGAAGGCCAACAACTTGTATCGTTTCACGTTGTATCCGATCAGGCGGGCCCGATCCTCGTTTTCCCGGATGGCGATGAAGACCTTTCCCAAAGGAGAATGGACCAAGCGACGTAAGAGGAGATAGCAGACCGTTACTACGATCAGGACCAGATAATAGTTCGTATTGATATTGGTCAAGTCGATGGTCAAGGGACCGACCGACAGGGGGGTAAAAGGGATGGTCAATCCATCGGCCCCGCCGGTCAGGGACGTCCAGGTTTCCCCCAAGGTACTTCCGATAAGGGCGAAGATGAGAGTGATAATGACGAAATGGATTCCCGATAATCTGACGGAGAAATAGCCCACAAACCCGGCAAAGGCCATGGGAACGAGGATGGCCAGGAAAAAGGAGGGAATCGGCCCTATCCCCAGTTTGGAAATGGGTATGGCCATGGAATAGGCGCCAATACCGAAAAAGAGGGCTTGACCGAAACTGAGCAGACCCGTATAGCCGAAGATGAGATCAAAAGAAACGGCAAAAAGGACCCAGACCAAAACCTCCGTCAGAAAAGTCATATAGAAAAGATCAACAAAAAAAGGGATCAATACCAGGACAACCAGGATGACCGAAAAACCGATAAGAAAACCCGTTGGTTTTTGATGAGGACTGGACATGGACAACCTCTATTCTCCGAAAAGCCCCTGGGGGCGGAATAACAAGACGATAATCATGAAGGCCAGGGAAAAGACAGTGGCGATGGCCGGCGGAACGAAGATGGAGCCCACTCCCTGAATCAGGGAAATGATAATGGCGGCCAGGACCGAGCCCTCCAGATTACCCATACCCCCGACGATGACGATGATGAAGGCCATGATGAGGATTTCCCGGCCCATCATAAAATCCACATAGACAATCGGAGCGGCCAAAACCCCGGAAAAGGCCGCCAGGGCCGCCCCGAGGACAAAGGTCCACATGTAGACCTGGTTCACCGGAATACCCAGGGCGATGGCCATTTCACGGTCCTGAACTACGGCCCGCATCCAGAGACCGTATTTGGTTTTATTCAGAAAAAACCACAGCCCGAGCATCACGCCGATGGAGATCAGGGCGATGACCACCCGCATCAAAGGGTACTGTAAATCAAAAAGCTGGAAACGGGCCTCGATGGGGACATTGATGCGCCGGGGCGTGCCCCCGAAGGTCATGAAGACGAGATGTTGCACGGCCAGCATGATGCCGAAGGTGCAAATAATGGTAGTGATGGGCTTGTCTTCGATGGACCGGAGAAGACCCCGTTCCATGATCATCCCCACGACCCCCACCACCATCGGGGCCAGAATCAGGGCGATCCAAAAGTTGCCGGTCAGATCGATTAGATACCAGGCCACGACCGCTCCCAGCATATAGAGAACGCCGTGGGCCATATTGATGATGTGCAGCAGGCCGAAAATCATATTTAAGCCCAGGGCGATCAGGGCCATAATCATTCCCCAAATCACCCCATTTAGAATGGCAACAGCCAGATTGGAAATCACGATTCTTTACCCCGGTAAAAGGTTGAGGATTTAAGGTCGAGGGTTCAAGGTCTAAAAACGACCTATCCCTGACGGACAGATCATTCGTTAGGATCCTTGAACCCAAACACCTTTTATTAAGCCGATCCATGAAGACCTGGGACGTCTAAAGCCGCCCAATTAGGCCTTTCCCCGCAGATCGACCATGGGCTCGTACATCACTTTTTCTTTGGGTATGCGGGCCAGCACTTTTAATTTAAGATCAGGGGTGACTTCGGAGATGTAGTGGTCATGAAATCCCTGATGATCCTCCTCGCGCATGACCAGATCCCCTTGGGGGGCCCAGGGGCCGGCCTTGACCTTCATCTTGACTACCGCCTTGACGAAATCGGCGTTTTTCGAACTGTCTTTCCAGCCGACCTGTTCGACACCTTGTTTGATCATGTAGGCTGAGGTCCACATGGACCACATATGGGAATGGGCGCTGGTGAGTTTGGAATCCTTGGTATCCTTCCCGTCATCGCTGACGCCGACAGCCGTGCGATAGGCCCTCTCAAAGGGTTGGAGATCCTTCGGCACCTGGTCGAAGTGCCGGGGCTGGAATTCAAGATAGTGGGCGCCGGACGATTCTTTTCCCACCACTTCCTGTCCGATCCCTTCGGTACAGCAGATGACCGTAAAGCGTTTCATCTTCTTGTGGAGCCCCAATTCCACGGACTGGCGCATAACGCCCAGGGCGGCAGGGTTGAGGAAGGCGGTGAAAAGGACATCGATATCCGGGTCGATTTTCTGGAGGAAGGGGATGAAGTCTTTGGTGGTCTGAGGGGCCCGAATGGCCTGGACTTTACCGCCCGCGGCCTTGACCCGTTTACCGAATTCTTCTTCCAGGGAATGCCCCCAGGCGTAATCGGCCACCACAAAGGCCCATTTCTTGCCCAGGTTTTTAAAGCCCCATTCCCAACCGGCCATGGCCTGCATCAGGGCATGGGTATGGATGCGGATATAATAGGGAACGGCGGCCTTGCCGGTCAGGGCCGAGGCCATGGCCCCGCCGGAGAAATAGGGGATTTTAAATTGGGTGGCGATGGGGAAGCAGGCCAGTTGGATTCCGGAGTGAATGGAACCCATGATAAAATCAACTTTATCCTCCAGGACCAATTTTTTAAACATTTGAGCGCCATGGGCCGGATTGAACTTGGTGTCGTAATCGAGGATTTCGACTTTCCGACCGGCAATACCGCCTTCGGCATTCAATTTGGCTACAGCGGCTTTGCCGACTTTGTCAAGCCAGTAGCCGTATTCGGTGGCTCCGACGGTTAGTTCTTGAATCATGCCGATCTTGATCGGTTTTTCGGCTCCATAGGTGAAGGGGGTAAAGGCCCAGGAACTAAGGCTCAGACCGGCCGCGCCCAAGGCAGTGGTTTTAAGAAAATCGCGTCGTGAAAAATCCTTCGCTAAAAGATCTTTTTCGGTGTGCTCATTTTTTTTTGATTCCATATTCCCTCCAAAGTGAATGAATAGGTTTGTTGAGTCCTTTTTAGTGATTTTCTTTACGTGCCTGAATGGTCTCGGCCACCTCCCTTCGTCAATAAATGCTGGACCTGATCTCTATTCCTATCCCTTTTCCGGCAAGACCTGGTCGATCAGTTCGGTCAGGTCAAAGAGTTTCAAAGCGCTGCCGATGCCCTGAGCCCCCTGGTTCAGATTGTAATGACAGAAGGGGCAGATGGAGACCATGGCTTCGGCCCCGGTTTCCTCTCCCTCCCGGATGCGCAGGGCGGCATTGCGTTGGGCCCAATCGGGAAAGCCGGTCATGACTCCTCCTCCTCCTCCGCAGCAATACGAATTGGCTCGGATGCGCTCCATTTCCACCAGCTCCGTACCCGGAATGGCTTGGAGCAAGGCCCGGGGCGCATCATAGAGGCAGTCTTCTTCATTGAGACCGATATAGGCCCCGGCCCAGAACTGGGATCCGTCCTGGTCGATCAGGAACTTGCTCAAATGCCGTCCGGCATGACAGGGATCATGGTAGGTGACTTTTTTCGGCAGGGATCCGGCGAAGGGCAGTTTCCCGGCTTGATGGAGATCAAAAAGGAACTGGGACACATGAATGACCTTGAGACCTTTCATCATGGATTGATAGTCCTCAGCCAGACTGTAATCTTTGAGGATGGCCCGGTAGCAGCCGGCACAGGCGGTGACGATGGTTTCAACGCCCTGTTTTTCGTGCAGGCGTTTAAAGGTTTCCAGATTGGCTTCGGCCATTCGTTTAAAGGCTTCGGCGTCGCCCAGGCGCATGGCCGTGGACCCGCAGCACAGTTCGTTTTCCCCGAGGATACCGAAGTCGAGGCCCAGCTTATTGAAGATAGAGGCCGTGGCTTGAGGAATGACCCGGGCCGGAAGATTATAGGCCCCGGTACACCCGACGAAATAGAGGATCGGGGCCGGTTCTTTATTGATGTCTTTGATCGGTTTCTGTTTGCCTTTTTTAAATTGGCGGGTCCAGTCGGTCCGCACCCGGCGCGGTCCCTGATAGGGGTTGTCATAACTCCTCAGGGATTGGGCGATGACCTTTTGGGCCGGCAGAGGACCGGCTCCGGCCTCAACCGCCTTTCGTCGCAGGGCTTCAAATATTTCGGGAATAACCGGTTTGTGATCCAACTGGCATTGGGACTGGCAGCCGGCGCAGATAGTGCATTTATAAACGGCCTCCACCAGTTCATCATCCCATTCTAAATCCCCGTTCAGAATGCCTCGGGCAAAGGCGATCTTGCCTTTGGAGGCCATGAATCCTTCAAAACCGAACTGGGTCCCCGAAGGGCAGATCTCACGGCATCTGGCCGGCGGGCCGTAGTCATAAGCAACCTTGCAGGTCCCGCAGGCCGTACAGCGCCAAATCGCATCTTCTAATTCTTCAAGAGAGGGAAGGTTCCATTTCATGTGCGACTCCTTATATCAAAAATTAGATGCCTAATTTCCCGGGATTCATGATGTCATTGGGGTCCAGCAGTGCCTTGATCTTTTTCAACAACATCAGATAGCCGGGATGGGCCCGTTTATTAATTTCAACCGCAAAATCGACCGGGGGTTTATAAGGCATCCCGCCGTGATCCAGGTCGACCTTCAGACATTCAACTATGGCCTGCCGGGCGTTTTCCGTCTCTTTAGGATTCTTTTTATTGAAAGGGATCATGGCCCGCAGCATGCCGTAATGGACACCGCGATACATGCTCATCCGAATCGAAGGAGAAAGGTTGTGATCAATTAATATTTTTTTCCAATCCTTGTAGACCGGGGCCCATTTGTTCGCCGGTGTAAAAGTCCCCGGCCAGGAAATTCCGGCACCGCCCTGCTTGCAGTAATTCTTGGTGGAACCGACGATTTGACTGGGCAATTGCGTCCGGGCCCGGAGGGCTTCTTCGGGGTATTGGGTAACCTGGATGGAGGTGCCTTTTTTCTGTTCCTCATCCACGACCATCCGCCAGATCTCTTCCCGGGCCTCTTTTTCCTTTTCGGTAAAGGAATTGGTGTTGGCAAAACTGAACCACTCCGGGGCCGTATCCGGTTTTGGTTTGTAGGGATAGGGTATGGGCACCTGGGCCAGCCACCAGGAAACGGCCGTGAGGTCGTCACACATCTCATAGAGACTGAGATTCATCATATAGGAGACCATATCGTCTACATTCTGACAGGAGACGGTAAAGACCTTGAGGACCGGCGGTATGGGATGGACGGTGATGCCCAGTTTGGTCACCACGCCGGTTGAACCCAGCCAGCCTTTGAATAAACCATCCATTTGGGGCATGGGCAAAACGCTGTGCCAGGCCTCGGGATTAATGGCACAGGACCCGACCCGGACCAGGTCGCCGGTGGGCAAGACCACTTCCATGCTGGTGATCTCCTGACTGTTCAGACCGTATCGGGCGTTTAAGCCACCGATACCGTGAGAAATGGCACAGGAAGAGACGGAGGCCGAAGGCGGACCGACGGGCCATCCGAAGCGCAGCTTATGCGTGTAGAGGGCGCTGGCCAGTTGGGCATGAGAGACCCCGGGTTCGATGACCGCATAGTGGGATTCGGTATCGATGGTCAGGATCTTATTCATGCGTTTCAGGTCTAGGAGGATCCCGCCCCGTTCCGGGATGGTCAAGCCGCCGATATTGGTCCCGGCCGTATAAGGAACAACCGGTATCTTTTCCCGATTGGCCAGGCGCATGACCCCTTGAATCTGCTCAACCGTCGTGGCCATGACCACATAATCCGGCATCTTGGGGGTGACAAAGGACATATCGTAGGAATAGGCATAACGGATATGCTTGGATGCTGAGGCATTTTCTTTACCGACAATAGAAGCCAGTTCACTGAGAATGGCATCTTTGTTGACGACGTGCATAAAAACCCTCCTTGGTTCAGGTTTAACGGCTAATGAATGTCCACCCGGCGATCGATCGGCAATTCACCTTTCCGGGTGGAAACTATTTGGCTGTAAGTTCTTCAACTCTCACCAACACTTCATCCGAGAGCGGGTTACTTGCGGGCGATGGTCCCCTCCCAGGTGCTGACCTTGGTTTCTTTCTGTTCTTCCTCGCCGAACCAGCGGGAGGTGACGCATTTGGACTCAGTGTAAAAGGCCACACCGTCTCGGCCCATGACATGGAGATCGCCGAAAAAGGACTGCTTGTGACCGGCAAAGGGAAAATAGGAAATCGGCACGGGGATGCCCACATTGACGCCGACCATGCCGGCATGGGTCCGCCGGGTGAATTCCCGGGCATAATGGCCGCTTTGGGTGAAGATAGCCGACCCATTGGCATAGGGACTGGCGTTCATAATGGCCAGGCCTTCTTCAAAATCTTTCACCCGTTTGATACAGGTCACCGGGCCGAAGATCTCCAGATCGCCCACGCTCATGCCCGCTTTGACATGATCCAAAATGGTGGGACCGATGAAATGGCCTTTTTCGAATCCGGGCACGACGATATCCCGGCCGTCCAGGATCAGTTCCGCACCTTCAGCGATGCCTTTATTGATCCAGTTGATCACCGATTGTTTGTGCTCTTCCGAGACCACGGGCCCCAATTCCGTTTCGGGATGATAGGCGCAGCCGACTTTTCGTTCTTTGGCGAATTTGACCAGGTAACTGATGAATTCGTCCGCACAGGCCTCTTCCACACAGAGGACCGGCAGGGCCATACAACGCATCCCGGCGCAGCCGAAGGTTGAATTGATGATCCCCAGGGCGGAGCGCTGCAGGGCGGCATCGCGCATGACCAGGGCGTGGTTTTTGGCCTCACAGAGGGCCTGGACCCGCTTCCCATGGGCGGCGGCCGTGGAATAGATGTGCAGACCCACCGAGGTGGAGCCCACATAAGAAATCCCGCGGACATCGGGATGTTTGAGGAGCAAGCCCGCTTCATCGCGGCTGCAGGTTACCAGGTTGACCACTCCCGGAGGCATACCGGCCTCGATCAACAGCTCCAGCACCCGGACGGCCGTCTGGGGCGTCAGACTGGCGGCTTTGAGGACAAAAGTGTTTCCCATGGTGATACAGAGTGGAATCATCCACCCGAAGGGGATCATGGCCGGAAAATTGAAAGGGACGATGCCGGCGAAAACACCGATCGGCTCCCGGTACATAACCGTATCATGGCCGGTGGAGACATTCATCAGGGCATCTCCCTGCATCAAGACCGGGGCGGCACAGGCCAGTTCCACCACCTCGATGCTTTTGAGCACATCTCCCCGGGCTTCATCCAGATTTTTCCCCAGTTCCATGGAAACCGAAAGGGCCAACTCCTCCAGATGGGCTTCCAGGAGTTCGCGGAAACGAAACATCAGAGCCGTTCGCTGCTGGATGGGTCGCGACGACCATTCGGGATAAGCGGCCTTGGCCGCCGCCACCGCACTTTCCACTTCGTCCATGGTGCAGCAGGGGGCCTCGGCCATCACCGCTCCCGTACTGGAATCAGTGACCGGCATGCAACGGTTTGAATCTGAAGACATCCACTCATTATTGACACAAAACTTTAATTGCTTGATCGCCATAGATTATCCTCCCCATATGGACTCTTGAGTTGTATTATGATGAACGGGTGCTGACGGCGGGGGCTCAATTTTTTTTCTTTTTCCGGCGGTCCCTTTTACACCCGTGCAGGGATCGAGTTCATCCGGATCAAAAGGGAAAGAACCCATGACTCGGCAAAGGTGCCGGTCCACTTCCAGAAGGTCCTGGGTCATGGCCTGGGCGGCCCCGAGACCGTCTTTCTTAATGATGCACTCCAGGATTTTCTTGTGTGATGCTTGAACCTCCAAGTAAAACTCAGGGGTTAATTTTATTTTCGTTTTGATGGATTCCAATAAATTGTCAACGAAATCGACAATCAGAATCAAGAGGGTGTTCCCGGCGATTCGGGCTAAATAGCGGTGAAACCCGATTTCCTTGGAGACCACGTTGTCACCCTCCGTATGGTTCTCCTCGACAATTTTTTGCAAATTCAGGATATCCTGTTCCGTGGCCTTTGAAGCGGCGATCCGGGAGACCGTGGGCTCGATCAGATAGCGCAGGGTGGTGATTTCCCGCATGGAGACCGATTGAAAATGCAGAAAATTAATGATGCTGTGAATGGTCGTCCGCATGCCCACTTCGGCAATAAAAATGCCCCCGGAAATCCCTTTGCGCACGTCGATCAAACCCATGACTTCCAGGACCCGCAGGGCTTCCCGCATGGTGGCCTTGCTGACCATAAATTGATCGGCCAGTTCTTTTTCCGAGGCCAGGCGGTCCCCGGGCTTCAACTGGCCGGAGAGGATGGCGTCCCGAATCTGGTCGATAATTTGATCGGAGATCTTAAAGGTTTTTTTGGCGGCTTGAAACATGAATGTTTTCTCCCTGAAGTGGATGGAAAGAATCGCTCTTCATCCCTTTACTGAAATCTAAAGGGCTTGTCAAGCGAAATATTATAATATTTATATTCTTTATATTTTTTATGTTGATTTTGATTTTTATTTCAGGTAAGAGAATAAACGTGTTCGAAGGTGGAACCAAGAGCCACATGCTCCAGATTTTAGACCAAAGACTAGTAAAATCACCGTCATCCATTTTTCTGAACCCTAAACCTTAAACCTTTGATATAAAGGAGACCGGCTATGGGAATAAAAATTGATCCCTTAAAATGTACGGCCTGCATGGCCTGTGAAATGGCTTGCGGCTACCACCGCGACGATGCCTTTGCTTTGCTTTCCTCCTGCATCGTCACCTACCGGACCAAAGAAAAAAAAGATTATTTCGGTGTTGTTTTGAAAGAAGGGGAATATCTGGTCATCGCCCGACCAGAAGGCCTGGAGGTCAAAAAAATTGGGGTTGTTGAAGAAGGCAGCAAGGCCGATGCCTCGGCCAAACCGATGCTCCTTCGGGAACCCTGCGATCTGTGCAGCGATCAGGCGGATGGTCCCTTGTGCTTGCGGTTTTGTCCGGTAAACGCCATTTATCAGGAGTAGAGGAGAGCAGAGATGGAATATTTATCTTCCAATAAAATAGCCGTTATCGATTTGGGAAGTTCCGAAATTGCCGAAGAAGAACTCGATGAGGGGTTGGTACGGGAGAACATCGGCGGTGCAGGGATTAACCGCTATTTATATCACAAATATGAATCCGATGATCCCCTGGTCATCGGTTCCGGCTTGCTGACCGGGACCCTTGTTGCCGGATCGGCCCTGGCGGTGATGACCGCCAAAAGCCCCCGGACCGGGTCCTTGTGCCATGCTCCGATCACCTTGACAGCCGGTATGGAACTGAAATTTTCCGGATTCGATTATTTAGTCATTAAAGGTGTGTCCTCGAAACCGGTTTTTCTCTGGCTTCACGACGGCATTGCCGACATCCAGGATGCCGGTGACCTCTGGGGAAAAGACACCTGGGAGGCCACCGAATCGGTTCGGAAGGCCGTAGGGGATGACCTGGTGCAAGTCCTGGCCATCGGACCGGCCGGCGAAAGAGGCTCCGGTCTGGCCCAGGTGGGTAACAATTATTGGGCCTCGGGCGATACCTGGGGATTTGGGAAACTGTTGGGGCGGAAAAAATTGAAATTGATTGCCGTCCGGGGGATGGGTTTGCTGGAAATCGCCGATCCGGAAGGTTTCATCGCCCAAAGTCAGGAACTGCTGACCGAGATAAAAGGGGGGGGCTGGGCCGGTAAGGCAGGGATAGGGGATATCCTGGCGGCCTTAGGGGAAGAGGATGGACCGTCCTGGCTTGCCCCGTTAATCCATCGCCACAAGGCCTGTTTCAATACGCCTTATGCCGCCAATACCTTTGTTTTTCTTGATGAGGATCCGAAACGAATGACCGAACCGGAAACGCCCGAACCGGGAATGCTTTTGACCCGATTCAGCGACCTTTTGGGTTTTAAGCAATGCGGGCTTTCGGCCCTGGAGAGCGGAAGGATTCTCAAGGAATGTGCCCGGATGGGATTGGACGGGACGGCTGTTTCCTCCTTGTGCTTAAAAGCCGGCCTGAAGGATTTGGAGGGCATCAGAAATTTCCTCCCTGGGGCTGACGGCCCGGTGGACGGCCAGGCAGCCGGTCCATTCAGCAGCTTTGCTCCGGGGAAGCCGCTTTTCGCCGATTTCGGCCTGGCCCCTGACGGGAGTCAGGACGCCGCCTGGTGGGCCAGAAGGCAGGCGGTGGCCTATTTGTTCGGAATCCATCCCCTGTTCATCCTTATGGCCCCGGAATTGACGGAAGAGAAATTGCTGGAATTGGCCAATTTGGGCACGGGCCTGGAGGTGACGGCGGAAACATTAGACCAGGCCATCTCTGAAGTGGTTAGGGGGTAAGATTTCAAAAACCGATTCAAGGTTAATAACGAAAGTAGAATTCCCCATTGATCGATTATTCTTTCTATCAAAACCTGAACCGCAAAATCCTGGACGGGGATGAGGTCACCCTTTCTCAATGGCAAGGGACAGGGGGACAAATCCCGCCGGGGGAAGACCGGCCTTTGATCTATCCCCGGATCGGGATCTATTCCGGGAAAGGCTGTTCCCACTCCTGGTTGTGGTTTGTCGACCTCTTTGAACGCTTCGGGTTTTATGATCTTATTTTCCTGGATGAGGCTCAGGTGAAGGACGGGCAGTTGGAGACCCTGGAATGCCTGGCCCTGTCCGGCGGAGATACCATCGCTATCGCCGAAGGGCTGGGGACCTCCGGGGCAGGGCAAATCAGGCAATTTCTTGGGCAGGGAGGACTTTATCTGGGGTCCTGTGCCGGGGCCTATTTGCCCCTCCATTCTTCCAAGGAACATCTGGAGGCCTTTAATTTTGTTGAAGCTAAAATAACCAATCTCATCAAAACGATCCCGATTTCTATCTCTTTGCCGGAAAAAAGCCTTTCCCCTTACGGGTGCGACTATGTCTACCATCCGGTGCGGGAGTCGGTGGAACTGACGGCCGCCGAGGAACCGGCCTTGAGCGGATGGGGGCGTTTTGAGGCCCCTCTTTATGGCGGACCGGGGATGATTCCCGGCCGTGAATGCCGAGTCTTGGCCCGCTACAGCGGCTTTACTTCCAAGACCCTCTTTTTAGTCGATCCGGATCTGGCCCGGGAAACCCTGTTGAATAAAGCCGCCATTTTGGGCCATCCCTTCGGCCAAGGCTCTTTGCTCCTGTTCGGACCCCATGCCGAACACCCCTATTTCCCTGAGGCCAACAAGCTGGTTACCGATCTTATGGCCTGGGAACTCAACCGATCCGGCCGGCGTATTGAAAAAGATGAACCCCCCTGGGCCGGGATTTTTTTAAGCGGAGCGGAGATCAAATCCTGGCTCAGAGGATTGAAACGGGAGATCAGCAACTCCAGGATTGTGGCCAACGGCTTAGAGACCCTTTCCATCCGCTGGCTGATCGGTAATAAAATCTATGAGCCGATTAAAATCCGTTTCTTTTTGGAGGCCCTCTGGGGTCGTCTGAGAACCCTGGAAAAGGAAAAAACCCTGCTCCTCTTCGGAGAGGCGGAACAGACCCTGCCCGATAGGGCCCGGCGATTGACCGTACTCCTCAGGGACCTGAAGCATACCCTGGACGATCAGGGGGATACCCTTCCTCTGGCCGAAAAATTGTTTCAAGACCTTCAAGGCCTGACCCGAATTTTCTTAACCGTCTATTTCCGTTCCCGGTGGTCGGCAGCGGTCCTGAGCCTCAATTGACGGAAAGGGTTTTATGTCAAAAACCAATCGAATCTTTTTCTGGTTGTTGGTATTTTTCCTCCTGCCCTGGAGTGATACATCCCTCTGGGCCATGAAAACCGCGGATCCGCCTTCTTCCTGGTTTATTGATCTGAGCCGGTTTTCTCGTTCCGCCCACGGATCCCTGACCTGCGAACAGTGTCATGGAGCCATGAAAGAGAAGGATCGGCCCCATCCCAATCTTCAGGACCCCCGGTTCTTAAAGGAGGAGGCGACCCGCCGCTTTGATTATAAACAGTGTCAAGCCTGTCATCGTCTTTCCTATGAACGCTATCTAAAGGGGGCCCACGCCGCAGCCCTGGAAAAGGAACGGAAAGGCCTGACGAACACCCCGGATCTCTCGGGGAAAAAGAACCCGGCCCCGACCTGCGGGGACTGCCATTCCTCTCATTATGAATCAGCCCACCGCTCCCGTCTGGAAACAGGCCGGTGGATGACCGATCAGTGCGGAACCTGTCACCCGGCCCAGAAGGCGACCTACCTGGACAATTTTCACGGCAAGGCCGCCGTTCACCTGGGGAATACCAAGGCCGCTTACTGCACCGATTGCCACGGGGCCCACACCAGTCTTTCGCTGAAAGACAAACAGGCGGCCCTGCAGGCCTGCCTTCGTTGCCATCCTCAGGCAACGCTGAATTTCGCCGCCCAGGTCATTCATCCCACCCTGCCGGCGGAGGCCAAGGCCGATCCGGAAAAGGCGGCCAAGGTGGCGGTCATCAAGTGGGTGACGGTAGTCATGGGCGGGCTGGTGATCCTGGTCGTGGCCTTTTTTTACGGTCATTCCCTGGTCTGGCTCCTGCGGGATCTCCATGAAAAGATAAGAAAGCGTAACTAATGGCTGCCACATCAATACCTGACGCTGTCCTGATTCGATTTTCCGTGCTCCACCGGTTGCTCCATTGGGTGGTCATGATCGGTTTTGTGGGATTGGCCCTCACCGGTTTTTCCCTCTATTTCGGGTCCCAGTGGTGGGCCAGGGGCGTTGTTTTCCTTCTCGGCGGGCCTGAACGGTTCGGCTATTGGCATCGATTCTGGGCGGTCATCACTTACGGCAGCGTCCTCATCCATCTGGGCTGGCTGTTTTATTTCAAGACCCTGCTGAAGGGCCGGCTGACCGGTCCCCAAACCCTCTTCCCGTCCCCCAAAGACTTCAAAGACCTCTCCGGCCATATTCGCTATTTTTTAGGGCAGGCCCGGCCGCCGCGGTTCGACCGTTTTACCTACTATGAAAAATTCGACTATTGGGCCATCCTGGTGGGCATGAATACCATGGGCCTCACCGGTTTAATTTTATGGTTCCCGGAATTCTTTTCCGTTTTTATGCCCGGCTATTTCATCAACCTGGCTCAGATTATTCATCTCTATGAAGCCATTATGGCCGTGGCCCTTAAACTGGTCTGCCATATGATCACCGCCCACCTTCGGCCGGAGATCTTTCCGCTGGACCGGACCATTTTCAGCGGCCGCACCACCGCCGAACGGATGCAAAAAGAACATGGCGGGGAGTGGGACACCTGGTCCAACCCGGCCGGTTCCGGCCCGTCAGCGGTCGCTAAGGCCGTAGCCCAAGAAAAGTTGGCCGACGCTCTTCCGACCGGGAGGGAAGGAGGGACGATCTGATGAAAAAGTTTGTCTTCTCCCTCCTGATCGGTCTGACCTTGATCCTGGC
>Ga0233425_10002505_pt1 | contig 35884 bp, 36 predicted proteins | sample Watercolumn_Towu_2_FD_181712 | JGI IMG/M metagenome (GOLD analysis project Ga0233425, IMG submission 181712) | Freshwater microbial communities from Lake Towuti, South Sulawesi, Indonesia - Watercolumn_Towuti2014_140_MG | ecosystem: Environmental > Aquatic > Freshwater > Lake | place...
ACCGCACCGTGTTGGTGCGGCGGCGGCAGGGGGTCTTGGCGGATGACAGGTTACCTGTCATGCAGGGGAAGCCACTGGCGAGGTGCTTCCCCTGCTGCATTTCTGGAGAGCATTTCGTGCAGGCGATCGAGTGCGTGTGGGTACGGGCGCTGCGAATGCCGGCGCCTTCAGTATCATGGCACGACGGCTCCGCATGCTCGTGTATATGGCTTTTTGTTCACGTGAACACAATGTAGCCGGCGCGACTCACGGCGTCTGGCCCCGACAGTCAAGTGCGGCTGGAACCCGACGCACTATCAAGCGCGACCATCGACGCGATCTCGGCGCCTATGATGATTGGCGAATGCTTGGAAGCGAAATGCAAATCGTCGAGCACTCGACTATCCGAATCCTGACCGGTTTCGTTCCCACCCCATCCTCCGCGCCAAAAGTGATGGTACTGCTATCACTTTTCGCCGTCGATCGGCAGTAGCCAGAGCCATGCTCCCGTCAATCGCATCGCCAAGCACCTTGCCGCTCGAAGCAACGGCCACGCGAGGCGCCTTCAGGTCGTGGGCGAAGAGACGGTTCCTGATGCCGATTGATGCCAGGGGCAACAAGCATCGGTCTTCGGAACCGATGGTTGGGGGTTCGAATCCCTCCGGGCGTACTTCGATGCGGTTGCGGAGTTGTCTGATGCAACTTCTGAACAGGCAATCAGTTGCGTCCGCAAGTCGCAACGGGCCAAAGCCTTGGGGCCGACGAGTCCGGTAGACTCGTTGGCTCTTTCTTCTTGCCCTTTCGGTGCAAAGCGATGCAAAGTGTGCCAGTACGCGGCGAACTTGACGGCACCAATACGGGCACCATGGGCACCTATACGGGCACCGTTTTATGTGCGGGTTCGCGGTGGTTCGCGAGTAGCCGCCGGAGCATTCGCACCGATTTCCCCGCTTTGTCTGCCGCTCCGGACCCTTCTGGCCAGCGACAACCGCCCGAGGTACTACGTGCTGGCGTGCACGCAGAGGGTGGAGTAGGGGCTACGCCGCCAGCTTCCGCCGTCGCCACACGAAACTCAGCAGGCCGATAACACCCATATCATCCCATCACTCTCTACCTTAACGCGCAGTACATCATCGCTAGAAAGATTAACAAGACACACAATCCCACGATTATACCGCCAACCGTCAGAATGCCGTTGATTATGGGGCCAGCCTTCTTGCCGAAGATGCTGTCCATGTTCATCTTGCGGAACTGCTCAATGAGAAAACGGTTAATGAGTTTCCCGATGAAGTCTTGGATCGTCTTCATTCTCACGACCTCCTTTCTCTCGTACGTAAAGGAGCAGCTTCTGAATACGGCCGGTCATGGGAACGAGCAGTTTGAGAAGGCTTACGATAAGCCCCGCGATCCCGTCGACGACGAGACACGGCGCCGCAAAGTCCATCAGGAACTCACCGATCGAGCGCCCCCCTAAACCCAGGCCCAACGCCTACGGTTTCGTCCAGAAGCCCCTGCACGCGCTGTTCAAGCAGCGTGGTTAGCGATGCCGCGGCCTCCTTCTTATCTCGGCCCGGGGCCACGGCGATCGGTTCGCCAAAGGTCACGACCGCCTTGCGAGTGCCGCGGACCGTGGCAGTCGGCAGCCCCAGGACATCTTCCTCGAACTTGTCAAGCGTTTCGGCGATCCGTTCGATGTTCGGCCGCTCCGATACGTAGTTACCGGGGTAGCTGAATACCTGTACCGCGAAGAAGAGGTCATCCAGATTGTCGGTGTGTTGCTTGCGGGCTGGATCGCCGTCCGGAAGGTTTTCCAGCTGCTGAATCGCGTGGTGCCGCAGCGTTTTGACGCGTTCGGGGACCGTCGAGGCCGTCGTGTTGACGCCGTAGTGCGTGTCGAGGCGTGTGAGGACGGAACACACGAGCCGCCCAATGCGCTCGGGTATGGGGCCGGCGCTGGTGCAGCCGAGGAATTCGAGTTCCTTCAAGGCCAGCAAGCCCTCCGCCAGCCGGTAGATGCGGTCAGACAAAGACAAGTCCGGCCGAGGTCTCCAGTATACCGCCCGTTCCAGCCGGTCCATCAGCGCCAACAACTCGGGGGTCGGATCCTGGAGATACTGGTACTTGATGGCGCAGGGAACGCAGACCACCGGACGCGGCCCTTTGCGGGCTGCCATGAGCGCCATAGCCGCAGGCCCCTCGCGAAACGGCGTGAGCCGCTCGCCCAGGTGATAAACCTCGCCTTCGGGGAAGACAACAAGAGGATGAGGGGCGGCCTGGAGGATTTCCACTGCCTGGCGGAAGGCCCGCATGTCGGTGCCTTCGCGATCCACGCTAAAACAGCCATGATGCTGTAGGGATAGCTGCCGCAAGCGGTTGCTCCGCTGAAACACCTGCCAGGCGATCATGAAATAGCTGCACAGCCCTGCCTGTTCCAATGCCCCAAGAAACGCGTAGCAGTCGGCATGGCCGGGGTGATTGGGAGTGATGAGAACGCCCTGCCCCACTTCAGCCGCCCTGCGCAGGTGGTCCAATCCGCGGGCCTCGATTTCCAGCAGGTGTTGCTTGCGCACTTGATAATGGCGGCGAAAGGGTCGCCACAAGCCGATCCAACGTGGACTTAGCCTTGGATCCCACCAGCGGGGCGGGGTCTGAAATAGCTGCCGGTTCATGGCTGGCCACCTCTCCCTTTTGTCGCTCGGCGATATGCCCCCAACCTTGGCGCTTCGCAAACGGCTTGCATCATAACGCCCCCTCAATCGCTCAGTCTAGTGCTCGGGGGGATTCTCCGTGGTCCGGCGTTGCGAGCTGGAGTGTGACGGCCAAGCCCCATCGCCATGCCCACCGCGGACGCATAAGGCCGAACACGGCGCTCGCCGCTACCAGGATACCGAGGTATGCGGTGAAGGTCTCGTCTTGTCCGCCGCCGTGCTTGGCGAACAGATAGGCAATCGTGCCGCCTAGCGCGGCGACAACCAGAAACCATAGGACATCGATAGCACGACGCGCGGCCATGGCATGGACTTTCGCTCTTTGGATTCGTGCCCCTCGGTCTCTGCGGCTCCGGCAGTTGACAGTCGCTCTGTCAGGGTTTGCCTTTGATCCTATCGAGCGACGTGGCGGCCGCTTTGCGGACTCGCGGGTTCGCATCTCGTGCCAGTTCGGTGAGGGCCTTGGTGGCTGCGCGCGCGTCGGGACCGATATGGCCCAATGCCCACGCCACCTCCTCCAAGAGGTTCGCATCCGCATCCTTCTTGCTGAGCAGTTCCACCAGCGCCGGTACCGCCGCCTTGGCGTCCGGCCCTATACCGCCCAACGCACGGGCTGCGTTCTCACGGTTCTTTTCGTCCTTTAGCGCGGCAATCAGAGCGGGCACGGCCGATCTGGCCTCGGGCCCGATGTGCCACAACGCCTTCGCCGCCGCATCGCGGACAACCTGGCCTTCGTCCTGGAGCAAGCCGGTCAGGGCGGGTACGGCGGCCTTGGCCTCCCCTCGCTGCAGACAGCACAGACCATAGGCCGCGGCCGAGCGGAGTTGCGGATCCTTGTCCGCCAGCGTTTCGGTCAGCACGGGCACGGCATCGGGCCCCATCGTGCCGAGCAGCATCGCGACCTGACCTCGATCGCGCGATTTCTTATCGCGGAGCAGCGCCACCAAGCCGGGAATCGCCGCACGGGCCTCGGGCCCCTCCCCGATCAGAGCCGCGTTTGCCGTGGCGCGGATGATCGGGTCGCGGTCGTTCATGGCCTCAACCAGTCCGGGAATCCCCCCTTGCTTGAGGAAGTTCATCAAGACCTCGGCGGCCTTGAAGCGGATTTTGGGGTCGCTGCTCTGAGAGTCGGCCTTCCACGCGGCCAGCGGCCGGCCTTCATACATCGGCTCCAGCTTCTTCTCCGGGGGCGAATCCGGCTTGGGTTTCGGTGCGGGAGGCGGCGATTCCGCTTCCCGTGGCGGTTGGAGCGTGCGTGCGGACGGCGGTGAGGTCTTGGCGGCGACGCGCGCCGGCGCCGACTTTCCCCCTGCGCCGGCCGGACCTTCCGGCGCCGGCGGGTCGCCCGCAGATCCACACCCCAGAAGGATTAGAGTCGCAGTCACACTCAATAGTCGACTGAACGCATTCATCGCACAGGCCTCCGGGGCAGCAGAATTCTGATTTCTTGACGACGTCTTACTCCACAATAAGTCTACTCGATCGCACAGTTGCCCTTATCAGGAAAGGCCGTCGTGAGCCAGGCCGTTCCGAAAAGCTCACCAAACGGGCCAATCAGGGCACCGATAATGATCAGTCCGCTCTTCATCAGAACATCCCCCTACGGAAATGCGAGCATTCCGGCCCTCGTCATAAGGGCGTCATCGACTGATAAGTGTAACGACCAGCCGAAAAGCGACAGTCCGAAACACAATACTGCGAGCCTTCTCATGGGACCACTCTTCCACTCCGGGGCCGCCCGAGAATTACTGCCTCTCCCAATGTAGTGGGGAGCAGCGGTATGTCAAGATACGCTGGTTTGATCGGCGCGGCGATGGCCAATCCAGGCCGAATCGTCCGGTCGGTCCGAGCCCGAGAAGAGGCAAGGAGTTTCCGGCACCACAAGTCCCTCCGGCGTGGGCATCGTTTGGGACGTAATCGCGCTCCGGAATTCGGTCGTTTTTCAGGGGGCATCACGAGACGTCTGAGCAGATGGAAGACCGCTCGACGCAACGACCGCACTGAGCGACGCGCGTGGCCCAGCGCGTCCGCAAGGACAATCGACGTGGCCCGCCCACGTTCACTCCAATGATTTGTTCGGCACTATTCCTTTCGGATGCTTTCGTCGAGAAACTTCTTGGTCTCCGCATTCTGCTTGCTCAGAAGTTCCCACGTCTCCGCCCCAGGCTTCAAGCCCGACAGGTCCTGCCTGACCTGGGCCACCTGCATCGGGCCATCGCCCGTGCGGACAAGGAAAACCGCCCCCTCCTCCAGCCGATAATCCGTGCCGTTGAGCGTCACCGTGCCGGTCTTCCCGTCCGTGGTTACGGCCTTCCATTTCACTGCCCGGCCGTCGGAAGCCTGGCGGTCCCCGTGAAATTCGGCACACTGGGAGCTGATGTTCACCGCGCTGCCACTGTGTGCCCATCCGCCCGACGGAGGCGTTCCAAGGTCGGACCACACAATCACCGCGACCATGTCCCGAAACGTGGCGTGATGGCCGTCAGCCCGTCGAGTGTGTATCGCGTGCTGAAGGCGGCGGGCCGCGTCGGGCGATCGACGAACCAACCGTCGAAGAAAGGCCTGGGCTTCCAGCAGCCGCAAAAACCCCACGAACACTGGCACATCGACATCAGCTACATCAACATCCACGGCACGTTCTACTACCTGTCGACGATCCTCGACGGCTACAGCCGGTACATCGTGCATTGGGAGATTCGCCGCTCGATGACCGAGCAGGACGAGTTGGTGGTCCTGCAACGCGCGAAAGAGAAGTTCCCCCACGAGACGCCGCGGATCATCAGCGACAACGGGTCGCAGTTCTTGGCCAAGGATTTCAAGGAGTTCATCCGCGTCTGCGGAATGACGCACGTGCGCACGAGTCCCTACTATCCGCAGAGCAACGGCAAGCTGGAACGCTTTCACGGGAGCATCAAGGGTGAGTGCATCCGGCCCGGCACGCCAATCTCGTTGGAAGACGCGCTGCAGATCGTGGGCCGGTACGTCGAGCACTACAACTCCGTTTCATACTGCCACACCTCGCTATCTGCCTGAAAAGCCGAAGGTTGTCTGCCCGGGAGTTGGTACCGCGGGGGCCCGTCGCCGGTTGCGGGCGCGTTGGACCAGGTCGCTGGCGGCCGCGGTTTCCAACGATTGGCGTCGAAATACCCAAGGGCCGTCCGCGAGCGGGTGCTCGCCTTGGATTGCGCGGTTGGCAACCGCCAAGCGAAGCGTCCGCGTGCTGATGCCCAAGAAGTTCGCCGCCTCCGTGAGATTCATCCAGCCCTCGGCTTGCCGCTTTTGAGGACAGTAGCAGGCGATTTGGTGATGACTTCGTAGGCTGGTCACGCGCTGGCGAGTCCACCGGTTTCCACGGCCAGTGACCAGACCGTTGCGATTCAGCACGCCAGCGATCAGTTCGTCATCACAGATCACCGCCAGAATCCTTACGGCTTCGACGATCTCTTTCGAGGTATGATTGCACTGGCCGCGGCGACGACGCGGCAACCGCAGTTCCGTATGCACACCGCCCTTCCAATGGACCACCAGGATGATCTCGCCAGCTTCCGAATCTACGTCGGCGACGACCTCGTGAATCAGGGTCCGCACGATGCGTTTCTTCAGCCGTGCGTCAGTAGAAGGGGCATTCCATACCGTTTCCAGATCTTCCGCCAATCGCTCGAACTCTTCCGGGGAGGCCGGCGCACTTGGCGGTTGACGTCCTTCATGTTCTTCGATGCGAAGCTCCAGCGCCCGAACGCGCTCTAACGCTTGGTTCCAGCGACGTTCCAGTTCGTCGGCAACCAACCGGTTCTCTGGATCGGTGGCGTCGTACTGTCTCCAGGCACGATTAGCGGCATATCGCGCTGCCTCCAAGTCCCGCTGTAAAGCGGCCAAGACTTCGTCCTGCCGATTAGTTTCCTGCTCGCTCGCCAGTACAGCTGCTTCCATCGCTCCCGGCTCCACCGTCCAAAGAACCTGCCTCCCGATGATTTGATCCACGGCCAAGCCACCGAAGGCGATACACTTCGGCTCGCCATTGTCCAGCCAGCCACGATGGCAACAGTAGCGAAGCACGTCGTGCCCACGGCCCGTGTAGCGCACGGTCAACTTGCGCCCGCACCGTCGGCACCGCAACAGCCCAGCTAACAAAGCCAGCCCTTGCTTTGCCGCGCCAGGCCGATCTTCACCCCGGTAGTTCTCCGAAATCATCTTCTGGATATGTTCGAACTCCTCCCAGCCAATGTACCCCTCGTGGGCACCGGGAAGCAAGGCCAGCCAATGCTCTCGGGCTCGCCGCCGAGAAGTGCGTCGAGGAAGGCCGTCTGTGTACCGGCAAGTTTGCTCGGTCTTACCGTAGGCATAGGCGCCCCCGTACGCCGGATGCGTCACGATGCGATGGACCATTCCATACGACGGTCGCCTCCACGCCAACTCGCCGTCCGACCTGCGCACGGGTAGCCGTAGCCCTTCGTCCAGGAACCATAGCAGCGTCTGCCGAACGCTCCCCAACTCCGCCACCTTGCGGAACACCAAGAGAATGGCTTCCTGAACCGAACGGTCAGGATCCTTCTCCAGGCGTTGGTCCTCGGCCTTCAAGTATCCCACGGGTGCCGCCACGATCCATTCTCCACGACGAGCCTTCTCATGACGGGCTTCCAAGGAGCGTTGCCGTAACAGGTCAAGTTCGTACTCGTTCAAGCTGCCTTTCAGGCCCAGCAACAATCGATCATTGCCTTGGCGCGGCGAATACACCGTCTCCTGGTCGATCAGCACCGTATCCACGACACGGCACACCTCGACGAGTTGTTGCCACTCGCGACTGTTTCGCGCAAAGCGCGATACCTCTCGCGCCGCGACCGCGCCGACTTTGCCCAGGCAGACTTCGGCCACCATCCTCTCGAAGCCGCTTCGCACGACCGTCCCTGATGCCGAGCGGCCCAGGTCTTCATCGATCACCTCGACCTCCCGAAACCCAAGGGATTGCAGGCGATCTCGCATCGCGTATTGTAACGCCTGGCTCTCCCGATTGTGCGCCACCTGGAAGGGTGATGATTGGCGGATATACAGAACTGCTTTCCGATCCAGGTGCTGGGGCTTGATCTTGTCATTCATCGCGAGCCTCCTTTCCCGGTGCATCGTCGCGAAGTGCCTCGCGATCGCTTCGCAGGATCTTGGCCAGCAGCACGACCGTCTTCCTGCGAACTTCCGTAGGCAGTATGCGCCAGGATGGCGTTTGGGGACGCTGGCAAAACAGTTCCAGTTGAAGGATGGGAACCTTCCCCATCGGCATCTCCTTTCTTCTTGAGTTCGAGATGCCGCTGTTCTACCAGAGTGGGAGGGATACTGTCTTCAGCCGTCGAGAGCAGCTCCTTCAAGTGCCGCAAGTGTTCATATCCGACCTGAGGGCCTTGCCCCAGCCGCATGGCGCCGCATGTCGCGCGATCGAACATCCATTGCGGAATCTCTAACGTCCTTTTGTGACCCGCCTCGTCCAAGTCGCACCAGAATACGGCTCGATCACCGCGGACCATACTGGTACGGACAACAACGCCCTTTCCATGCCACGGATGCCATGGATAGCACACTTCTCGTGACTCGGTACTATGGGTCTTGTGTCGTCGAGTTGTACAACGAAGTGCGCTTGCACAGCGCCATCGGCTACGTGGCGCCGGCGGACAAGCTCGCGGGCCGCGAGGCGGGAACCTTCGCCGCCCGCGACCGCAAATTGGCCGAGGCGCGGGAGCGCAGAAAGGAGCAACGCGAGGCAGACCGTTTACAGACGGTTGCCTGATCGAAGGAAAGACGCTACGATGAGCAACGACCTGGGCGGAGGATAGGGCTCTGGTGGGAACCAACCCGAGCGCCGACCCAGGGGTTGTGAGCGAGGCCCGGGCGGCGGCGATGCCGTCGCCCACCTCCCTCGCTTACAACACGAACGCGAAGAATCCAAGCACTGCCAAACAACTTTCACAACCCTACGATCCTAACCCGCCGAGCGACGCTTCCATTTCACGCTGAACCAAGACCGGGCAAAAAGGAGAAGCACTGCGATCCGGCCGACCCTGAGGATGCCAAGCGGGGAGATAGCTGGGACCACGTGGCCCTCGATCCCGAACATCGCCTGGTGGTGAGCGTGGTACCCGGCAAGCGGACGGTCGAGAACGTGGAGGCGTTGGTCCAGGACTTCAAAGAGCGGACTGGCGGCCGGTCGATGAACCTCATCACCAGCGACGAATACAAACCCTACCGGCGCGCGATTCTGGAGGCCTACGGCCAGCAGATCGTGCCGGAGCGGACAGGAAAGCCGGGCCGGCCCAAGGCCCCCTCCTATGAGCCGTCGTCCGCTTTGAGGTACGCGACCGTTCATAAAACGCGTGAGAAGGGACGGGTGGTAAAGATCGACTTCCGCGTCATCTTCGGGACCGTGGCGGCTGTGATGGCGGCGCTGAAGTTGTCGAAGGTGAGCAACAAAATCAACACGGCGTTCGTGGAGCGACAGAACGGGACCGACCGCGGCCGAAACGGTCGCAAGACCCGCAAGACCTACTGCTTCTCGAAGGAATGGGACATCCATGACGCGGTCACCTACTTCACGATGTACACCTACAACTTCTGCTGGCCGGTGCGGACGCTACGTCAACAAGATCCCGACGGCCATTGGCTGCCACACACTCCCGCCATGGCCGCCGGCCTCACCGATCATGTGTGGTCCCTTTGGGAATGGCTGACCTTTCCGACATTGCAGCGCAAATAGGACACAAGGAAATAGTGGGGAAGCCCTTAAACCAGCGGGTGGGGCCTTCTACTGTATCGAGTTGGCCTCGTACTATAGCCACCGGCTGATCTGGTTCGCATCAATCGGCTCGATTTTGAGTTATACATTCCTATTGGTTGACGCCTAGCAGTTTACAGAGGGTGACTTTCATGCAATGTGCTACCGCCAGGCAATCTCCCTGGTGGCATTGAGCCTGAAAGGGATCATACTCGGACAGGTGATCCGCCGGGTACGGAAGATCGCCGTGGAGTACGCCGCCCGGGTCGAGACGAAGGACGGGCCGCCCTCCCTGTGATAGCGAGGTCAAGAACCAGGGAGGTTTTGTGGATTCGGCACAATCCACGCCGAGCGGTTACTGCCGGCAATGCGGGGTGATGCTAAAGCCAGGCCAGACGAAGTGCTGCCTTTGCCACGCGGAGCCATCGCCCGGCGCTACCACCGAAGCCGCCCCGGCTCGCAAGCCTGCCGCAGGCGGAGGATCGGCCGGCCCCGCCACCGGGCGTTTCCAATACGGCCTTTCCTCGCTGCTGTTGTTTACGACGCTGCTGGCCATTCTTTGCAGCATCGCCAGCATGAGTCCGGGCTTGGGAATCGTGGTGGCCATTCTGTCGGTCCCGGCCATCGTGCGCACGTGTATTAGTGCCTCCTGGCGCGGGGCACGCGGTCAACCCATGTCGTTCGGCAAGAAGGTGGCCGTCTTCCTGCTGACACTGCCCATGATCGTCACCGTGATTGTGGCTGCCGGCGCCGCCTTCTTCTTCACCTACCTTGGCGCCCAGAGCATGGGCGGTGGGGATATCGGCCGCCCGGGCGCAATATCCGAGAAAGTCACGTTCGCGCTCAGCGGCAGCGTCGCGGTTGCGGTCACTATCCTCCTGACGTGGCTCTTTTGGAGGATCTCGCGGCCTGGGGCATGCGGCCAACCGATCTCGGTCAGCAGGGCGCCAGCCGCTTTCGTGCTGACCCTGGTCATGCTCGTCGTCGTGATCTTGGCCGCCGGCGCCGCCTTCTTCTTCACCTGCTTGGCGACCTCAGGCATAGCAGAACGCCTCATAGACTCCGGGGTGATCGCCCGCAGGCACGCAGACGAGGTAAGGTTCGGTGTCGCGCCCGCGCTGGGCGGCATTGCCGCGCTCGTGGTCGCGATTATCCTTACATGGCTCTTCTGGAAGATCTCGCGGCGCAAGCGCAATGGCTGAGGGGGTGTCGATGGACTGGACCTATTCGGTGATCATGCTTGCCGCCATCGTGATCCGTTGGGTAGGTACTTCTCCCGACGGGCGGACTTTGATGACGGCGGCACCCAAAGAAAAACATGAACTCCTGATAAGGACCACTCTTTACGTCGGGCCCATTCGGCTGTATGACGGGAACACCAGGATTCAACGCCTGGCTGGCACTCGCGGAGGATTGGACCGCGACCGAGCAGGTGATAGTTTCGCCGGACGGAACGTTCCTGGCGGCGCGTAGCGAAGATCGGATGGCCGTTTGGGACGTGGCCAAGGGGATGTGCGGCTGGTCTTGGAGTCGGTGGGAACCGCTGTCGCCGACTGGGCCGTCCGGAGGATTAAGGAACGGGAAGGAACGTGTCCGGAGTTCAGGTCGGCTTCCAGGAGAATCAGGGACAAAACGAGGAAGTTCATCGCGGAAGGCAAGGTGTGATGAGGCGTCCTGCTTCCCCCTAGCGTGACCCATGGCAACCGACAACGTACCAACCGCTGACCAGCCCGAAAACCTGTTCATCGAGCCGAGTATGAGAAGACTCACTGTTCATTTGCCGACGCCGCGGGACCGCGAAAAGATCTACCGGTTGCGGCACGACGTCTATGCCACCGAGTTGAGGCAGCACGCGGAGAACGCCCGACAAATGCTCCGCGACCCGTTGGACGAATTCAACGAGTACATCGTCGCCAGCGTGGGCTTCGAGATCGCGGGCTTCGTGAGCATCACGCCCCCCGGCCACAGCCGGTACTCGATCGACAAATACCTCCGCCGCGAGGAACTGCCCTTCGCCTGCGACGACGGCCTGTATGAGGTCCGCCTGTTGACGGTCGCGGAGCGGTTCCGCAATACGCCAGTCGCCTCGCTGCTGATGTATGCTGCATTACGTTGGGTGGAAAGCCGCGGCGGTACGCGCATGGTGGCCATCGGGCGCGAAGAGGTGCTGCCGCTGTACCGCAAGATCGGCTTCCTGACCAACGGCCGCAATGTAAAGTGCGGAGCAGTGACTTTCGCACTGATGAGCACTCCGATTCTGCGGGCATGCGAGCATGCCCTGCGGCACATTCGCCTGTTGCGAAAGCTGGCGTCCCTCGTTGATTGGAGGCTTGACGTGCCGTTCCTGGAGCCGCCGCGGTGTCGCCACGGCGGGGCCTTCTTCGAGGCCATCGGCACCAGTTTCGACTACCTGGACCGCCACCGCAGAATCATCAACGCCGACGTGCTCGACGCCTGGTATCCGCCCGCCCCGGAAGTTCTGGCCAAACTGCAAGAACACCTTGCGTGGATCGTGCGAACCTCACCCCCAACGCACTGCGACGGCATGCTCCAGGCAATCGCCGAGGCGCGGGGCGTGCCGGCCGAGTGTCTCGTGCCCGGGGGCGGCTCGTCCGCGCTGGTCTTCCTGGCCTTCCGCCAGTGGCTCACGTCGGCTTCGCGAGTGTTGATCCTCGATCCGACTTACGGCGAATACGCCCATGTGCTGGAACAGGTCATTGGCTGCCGCACGGACCGTCTCATGCTGCATCCAGCCGATGGCTTCAAGCTGGATTTGGCTCGGCTGGAACGCCTGAAGCGGGGATACGACCTGGTGGTGATCGTCAACCCGAACAACCCCACAGGCCGGCACGTACACCGGGGTGATCTGGAAGCCCTGCTGCGGCGCGCCCCGCCGACAACACGCTTCTGGATCGACGAGGCCTACGTCGATTACGTGGGCGCTGAAGAGTCGCTGGAGCGTTACGCCGCAGGGAGCGAAAACGTCGTCGTCTCGAAGTCGATGTCGAAGGTCTACGCGCTGAGCGGACTGCGCGCGGCGTATCTCTGTGCGCCCGCGGCGATCGCGCGGCAGTTGCTCTCGCTCACACCGCCGTGGGCCGTCAGCCTGCCGGCGCAGATCGCCGCAGTTGCTGCCCTGGGCAACCCGCAGTATTATCGGGAGCGTTACCAGGAGACACATCGGCTTCGAGACCAATTGGCCATCGACCTGGAGACGATGGGGATTACCGTCGTCTGCTCCGGATCGGCGAATTTCCTGCTGTGCCGTTTGCCCGCCGACGGCTCGGACGTGGCACTGTTGCTGGAACGCTGCCGTAGCCGCGGGCTGTTTCTCCGCGACGTGTCGTCGATGACGATGCAGGTGGAGTCGCACCTTTTCCGCGTCGCCGTGAAGGATGAGGAAACCAACCGGAGGATGCTACGGATCCTCGGCAAGGTGTTGGGGAGATGACGGGGGTTTTGATCGCCGGCAAGAAGGCTGGACGCCCCATCGGCCGCACGCCGATGGGTATCGTGACCGGCACCATCGGCGGCCCGTTGCACGCCTCGCTGGAAACCGTGTAGTGCCCCACAAACACAATGTTCGGAGTTTGGTTAACCCTTTGAGATGTACCAGCCCAGCGTCGGCGAGTTTAGCGCAGTTTCCCAGATCCAGCGATCGGAGACGACCGAACCCTTGACGCTCCTTCGTCCCCGGGCTGTCGTGTTCGCGAGGTTCCCCCTTTAGATCTATCTACCGGCGAGAAGGGCCAAGTGGCGGAAGGAATTTGGAGAAATGTCGGTGGTGGCGGAGTGCGGAACCCACAGGCAGAACCCAAGGGCAATCCATCGCGGGTGGCCCTTCGCGCTGGTCACTGCCCTCACACCACATCCGAGCGCAACCTCCCCCACATCCCCCTCTGCACTCTCCAATCCAACTCCGCCACGACCGCCCGCAGGTTGCGTTCTGTGACGACGGCTCGGCCGCTTTCGGCGGCCGGCAAGTCCAGAAGCTGCTCCTTGGTGACAACCCGTTGGGATCAGGGGTCGGCGAGCGAGCCGGACGCGAAATGTACCGGCGCTTACGCAGCGGATGGAGTAGCAGGCTTCGGCATCAACATCTTTCGGCATCCACGGAGTAGACGCACAGCGTGCTACGTGCCTGCGTCCCGCTGTGTGCGGTGCTCACCCCTTACCCATCAAGCCTCACGCCCCATGTCTCTGTAAACCCGCCACCGGAAATACAGGAGGATCGCGGCGAAAACCAGCGGCACGGCAACCATTGTCCAGTTCGAGCGGGGGGCGATTCCGAGTGTCTGTTCCAGGTCGGACGCCTGAAGTACACGCTGAATGCTGCGGAGCACCGTAAGGATGACAACGACGCTGAGGATCGCACGGTTCTTGACCGGATCCCACGCGGCAAGTCCCGCCGCCAGCCCGAATGCCGCCAGGTAGCAGCCTAGCATCCTGGCCAGAAACAACGCCGAAGCATCCGGCAGCTTCGTAGCCCCGAGTAAGTGACAAGCCGTCCAGTCGATCCACGGCACGGGACAGTTCAGCACTACGCCCAGGGCGACGTGATAGACGGCCACGAACCACGTCACCCCGCGAAGCACAAGATACTTGTTTTCCATGTCTGACATCTCCTGGCGATCAAGGGAACGAAATGTGGATTATCGTGGTCTCACGGCGGTCAACAACTGCCGTGCAGCACCTCATATTCCCGCGACCCCGGGAATTGGGCGTCACGGAAGAAATGCAGGCAGCCCTTGACGGGGCCAACTGATGTATAGAAAGCCGACGCGCATCGGGTGATCCGCTGTTCGTCCAGGAACACTGCGCCGTGGTAGTTGCTCACACCGACGTTGACGATCCCATAGCCCGGCCGGCGCAGCAGCAACGCCGTGGCCACCCGCAGCGAATCCCGCCAGCGGGCCTTCCGGATGCCACCGAGGAGATACGCGACCGGGCCGATCCTCGACGCACGAAATTTCCGCCGCCGCCAGCTCTCGTGCATCCGGCGGTAGATCTCCCAGAGATCGACGAAGTAGTTCAGCGGCCAGATGCCCCGCGGCGTTCTCACTAGGACGATATGCACACCACAGTCAGGGTGAACCTGAAGACGCCACGGCGCATAACTGGGCAGCGGCATGACGTCGTCGAGCGAGAAGTGATACTTGCTGCCGGCGCGGAGTAGTGCTGTGACCATACTTTCGCGGTCTACCGATTCCTGCGGCGTGAGGTGGTAGCGGCCCACGGGCGCGGCGCTGGCAAACGTCATGTTCACCACGGCCGGCCCCAATTCCAGCCCGTGCTCTAGCAACGCGGCCAACTCGGGTAGGTTGTGCCGGGTGACCGTAGCATTGAGCCCCAGCTTCAGCCCGGTGTCGATGACATGGCGAATGGCGCGTCGCTTTTCCTCGAGATGGCTGCGGTCGTAGCGTTCGAGGACTCTCTCGTCGAACGAGTCGAATTGCATGCAAACCCGGGCCAGCCCGTGCGCCTTGAGCCGCCGAACGAGGGATTCGTCCGTTCCCAACAGGTAGCCGTTCGTAACCATTCCCACGCTGAACCCCATGTGCCGAAGCCGCCGCACAATCGGGAGAAGATCGGTGTGCAATGTCGGCTCGCCACCGATCAGGTGCAACAGCCGGCCGCCGCGGCGTTTGACCTCCGTGGCCCGGCGGCAGATCTCCTCGGTGGAAAGAAAGACCGGCTCTTGGCCATCGTACTTGGCATTGGCCCCACAGATGGCGCAATGGAAATTGCAGGCGTTGGTGATGGAGATATAGTTGAGCACATTCCGCGGGTCCAGGGGCGGCGCCTCGCCCGGGTCGACGAAGCACCGACCGCGGAGCTGCAGATACAACTCGGCATCGGACGAAATGGAGTATTCACACGGGCCGGCTGGGCAGTTGACCACGCCGACCATGCAGTCCTCCCGACGGACAATCTCCGCGTCGTGCGAGGCATTGCAGCGATTGCAGATCGCGGTTGTCCGGGCAACGATCATGGGCATTCTCCCCCGGGCAGGCCAAAATCCGCCTCGCAGCAAGCAACGCTCTTCCCCTCCCGGACGATAGCCGTGGGACAGTACTGGCAACGGACCATCCGGCCGCTGGCGGTGAGCGACGGCCCGTCGTCGTAGACGATCATCTTATGGCGTAAGAGGGCATTGCGGGAGCACAGTCGCCAAAGCAAGGCGGCGAGCGTGCCCAGGCGGAACGTCGAGAGGCAGTTCATGAGCGTCCTCAGGAGCGTCAAGCCGGGCTGCTGTCTCGTCTTGTGGACGAAGCGCCCGGAGAGAAGCCGGGGAATCCACATCAACCATGTGTCGAGAATGTTCGAGCGGATTCTCACGATCGTCTTCCGCGGGCCGTTGTAGATGATCGGCACAAAATAGGAGATCCACACCGTCTGCCGGGCTGTATTGGCGGGCACATAGGCGTATGGTTCGATGGCATAGTCTTGGCGGTAGAACGTCTTCACCTGCTCCAGAGACGAGGGAAGGCCCGTCGCGGTTGGCGCTTCCGGCCCGTTCGGCGCGTAAAGCCCTCGTGGATCGACGCCCCGGGCCAGGAACAGGAACGTCAGGTCGGGCGAGTCGAAGAACAATTGACTGCAGGCTGGCAGAACCTCGTCCACGTCCTCGTAGAGCGTCATGGCGATCGATACGTCAAGGCCGGTGCGGGCGGCTTTCTGCGCCAGTTCGACGAGACGCTTACGGACATCGGCAAACGTGGGCCGCCACGGCAGATCGGCTCGCGATTGCCCCGTATCGACGTGAAAGAGGATCGAATCCAGCCCGGCATGCCGGAGTTGCTCGAGCAACTTCTCGTCGGTCAAGAGCCCGTTGGTCAACAGAAAGACGTGCCGGCCGCGGGCCTTGACCATTTTGATGATGCGATACAGGTCGGGATGCAGCGTGGGCTCACCACCGGAGATGGTAATCGTATGTAGCGGGCGGAGCTTCACGGCTGCGTCCAGGTCGCGATCGATCTCGGATAGGCTGCGGAAACCCGAACCCTTGCGTTTGTAGCACGCCCGGCAGGAAATGTTGCACTCGTCGGTGATCTCGATCGTGAGGTTTGGCGCGGTCGCGTCGGTCCACGGCATGCGGATCATGCGGAATCCTCCGGGCAGTATTCTCCCTCGAAGTAGCCCGACCATCCGTCGAGTGCGCTGAGACAGGCCGGCTTGATGTCGCCTTGCCGCTGTCCCTGAGCCACAAGCCGTGCCTCGTAACTGCGGAGCCCGTTGCGCCGCACGCGGAAGAGGCGCACCGGTCGTAACTGTCCCAGCCCGGCGCAGAGGCAGTAATGGGGGTTCTCTCGCAGTCCGTGCTCCAGCCGATGGGCGAGGTCGGCGGGAAGTTCCCCACTCAACTCAATATGCAGAGTATAACACGGCCCGTCCTTTCCTTGGTCCGGCGCCAGCAAACAGAACCGCCGCGGGACACCGGCCAAGAGGTTGTCGAGAAGGCATTCCACGTGCCGGGCATGGAGCTTCTCGCCGTACCGGTCGGAGATGTGGTTGGCCTTACCGAGAAACCGCAGCGTCGGCGTAGTGCCGAGGAATCCTGTGACCAGCACGCGGTCCTCGAGCCGGTAACGATAGAAACCGCCGCCGGTCGTTACCACCACTGAGTATTCGTCGCCCGCCGCCACCTCGTGGGCTGCCAGGCAGTCGCCGTTATCAGCCAGGAACTCAAAGAAGTGCGAGCGAACGGCCAGCACCGGATCGCGCCGTGGGGCAAACGGCAAAGAGACGCAAGCCTCCGTGGCCAGTAGCCCTTTGCCTTGGATGGGAGTGTGGGGGAAGAACTCCTGGAGCCGCCGCGCCTCCGATGCGCTGGCAGCATCGGTCCAACAACTGATGACGGCCACGTGGGGCCAGATCTGCTCGAACACGGAAGGGTACCGTCCGAGCGCTTGCAGCGTCTCGACGCGGCGACGAGTGACGGCTGGATATGTCTGCCGCAGCGTGTCGAGGACCTCATCGGCGTAGTCAAGATACCAGTCCAACAGCAGCGTGAGAAACGAAGGGCTCCAGACCGAGATTAGAGCCAGATCGGGGGCTGCCAGTAGGGCCGCCAGCGTGGTGTTGCGGAACGCGCGAATGTCGCGCAAATCGGCGATCTTTGGCGGCGCTACGGCGAAAAGCAAGAAGAGCGCCCGGCGGCGAGGCCCTAGGTAGTCGGCATCGTCGTCAAAGCCTATGCGGACGGTCCCGTGTCGGGCCCCTTGCGATCCGCCGGGCGGCGAGATTGACCAGTACATCCGACCGTCCTCCAGGCTAGGGTACTCCTCATAGAGCGCGAAGATCCAGGGCAAGATTCCCCGCTGGAACTCCCGGCGCAGCATGCGCGTGTAGGGAACGAGCTTCCTCGCCGACACCGATCCGCTCGACGGTTGGAAAAGGAGCACCTTTTCGCTGGTCAATACCCCCTCCTCGCCTCCCGCGATGCGGTCCACGAACGCCGTGTAGTCTTCGTACTTCGTCAGCGGCACGTTTCGCTGAAAATCCTTGACCGACGAGATCGCCTTAAAGCGGTACTCCCGGCCGTAGGCTGTCGCCCGGTTTTGCCGTAGTAGATCCAGCAGGTATTCTTTCTGGGCACCCTCGCAATCGCCAAACGCGGCGAGCATGCGCGTCCAGGCCGGGCGGGCAGAAGTCTTCCACAAGAGGTGAGCCACTCGCCGCGGTAAAACGGGGACAGGCCCCATTTGTCGGAACGGCCCGCAATCAGCCTTAGTCCGATGTCCGGCCTCGCACAAATGAAGCCGGTCCCTTTTTCCTCGCTTGCGTCTACCGGTCGCCATACGTTTCCAGTCTCCTCAAAATCGACCGCCTCAGGTTACACTCCTCGAACCTGGCAAGGCACACTAGCTCGTCGCCACGGGCATACCCGGGGTTCGTCTGCTCGAAGTAGGCCACGTCGGGCCGCGTCCGCAAGGCGCCGGTGATCTCGGCCATGCCGGCCCGCAGACGCTGGTCACTTGCGCCGGCCGTAAGGATCCATCGCTGCGTATCCAAACGGCCGGGGAACAATTGTGCGGCGGCCGCCACCAGGACTTCGCGCTCCAATGCCGAAATCGCTCGTCCGGGCCACGGGTGAAAGCTGTGAAAGAACACTGGTAGCGAGTGAAACGTCTTGTAGCCCTTGCTTGTCAGGAGCCAGTAGAGGGGAATATGCGGCGCCCCACGCAGTCTATCAAGCGCGAACCGGGCCACGGCCAGTGGCAGTGCCACCGAACTCCGGCTGGACTCGTTCATCACGGTATCGCCAGAGAACATGACGCGAACCGACCCGCCGCCCGCAGTGCAATCGATTACGACTACGGTGGAAAAACCGCAGACTTGCTCGCCCTGCCACACCACGATGACGTGGTCCTTCTTGCGAAGATCGGCCATGAATCGCTCGGGTGTGACGTTCTCGTAGTATTCCTGCATAAGTGCGACCATCCGCTCCAGATCGGCGGTCGGCACCTGCCGGGCATCGAGCAACACCGTCCGCGTCATCACAGGGATCCCAGTTCCAGATAGGGTGGTCGGTTGTCGAGTCTGGCGAAGAACGGCTCACCGTCCGCCCAGCATACGACATACAGGCGGCTGGGATACACCCAATGCCGCAGGCGCGTCAGTACAGGTAGCAGCGGATCGCGCTCGTGCATGCCCGCCATCAGGAATGAGCACGATTCCCGCTTGGACCGTGCCAGCCGCTCCAGCAGGGCCGCGAACACCTCGCGATCATCTCCGCAAATGCAAACCAGTGCGAGATAGCAGTAGTTGAGCACGGCGCTCACCGGCGGGAGTGCTGGGAGTCCAGCGGCGCACGAGTAGAGATTGTAGAGCAGCCGTACGCCTCGTAGCCACGGCGCGTAGCCCGTGACCACGCTTCGGCGAAAGGTCTTCTGATCCCAACCGGCCACGAGGCCCACGGGCCGGCCGGCCGAGAACGCGATCAAGACGTCTTCCGGCGCAAGGCCTGCGAGCAGCCCGTCGTGACAGAAGAAATCGTCCTCGGAATAAGCAGGAAAGAACTGCCGGTGGCGGCCCTCGGCGTTCAACAACGCGGCCAAGGCCGGCGCGTCGTCGCCGGCCGCCGGCCGAATTTCAAGACGGCCGTTTGTGGTCGCCCGGATGCGCTGTCTCAGCGAGATAGCGAGGCTGCGGAACTCGCCGATGTCGTGGTACGCTGGCAACCGGCCCCGCGCTGTGGTGAGCCGCTGGGCCAGGCGGTTGCCGCTCAGTATTGTCGAGAGGTAGATCCGCGCGGCGCCATCCTCGTGCAACTCGCGCAGCTTCTCGTAGCCGCGCGCCAGGTTCGGGGTTCGCCGGTATTCCTCCACCACACGTAGGCTGCTGAGGTATCCCACATTCGTCGGTACGCCGTTGACGTACATCGGCTTGATCGACCGCGACCCCATGCCAGCCAGTCGCCCCGAGCGGGCATCACGGCCCACAATGACCTGGCTCGTTCGGCCCTCGACCCTGAGCGCATCGAAGAAGTTCGGATCGCGGCAATATGCCACCCGCACGCTGCCGGGCATGGGCACCTCGGCCATTAGCCGCAGCAGCTCTTCGTTGTCCGCCTCGGTGGCAACTTCGATCTCAATCCTGGACATGGGACGGCACTTCTCCCTGGGCCGTGCGGACGCCTAACGGGAACCCTCGTTTCTGGAAGACCTCGCGACGTAGGAGAAGATTCAGGGTAAAGAACATGAACGCCTTTCGCACCGAGCGGCAGTTGGCCCTCAGGTCCCGCGCCCGACGAAGAATGCTCCGCAGGCCGTAGAACGACCGCCGTGCGGCGTGGCACCATTCGCGGACTCTCTCGGGTGTTGCGCAGAGGGGGTCGAAGGGGACGTCGGCAAACCGGTATCGGTCACTCAGCCACCATTCTTGATAAATCAGGCGGTGCTCGGCCTCCATCTGAGCATAGAGCGGCGTGCCTGGGAATGGGACGACGTGATTGAACGCTGCCAGGAACATCCGCTGCTCGACGGCGAACGATGCGGCCCGCCCAGGCGTCTCGGGCGTGTCGGTCGGCAGGCCGAGCATGAAAGTGCCGTAGACCACGATCCCGCGTCTCCTGAGTTCCGCCACGGCCGAAGCGTAGTCAAGGCCTTGGTTCACGTGCTTCTCCATGCTGGCCAAGCCCTCGGGGCTCAGCGACTCGAAGCCCAGCAGGAGTCCCACGCACCCGCTGGCCGCCATGAGGTCCAGTACTTCGGCGTCCCTTGCCACGTTGACGCTGGCTTGGCCCACCCAGTTCAGCCTGAACTCTGCCAACGCCCTGAAAAGCTCCTTCGCCCGGCCGAAATCATCGACGATGTTGTCGTCGACGAGGAAGACCATCTTCTCCCGCAGTTCGCGGATTTCGGCCACCACGTCGGCGACGCGCCGAGGTTTGTATCGCCCGGCATGGAATGCAGTGATCGAACAGAATGCGCAACGGAACCGGCAGCCCCGCCCCGTCTCGACCAATGCAATTTTGAAATACCGCTTTCCGGCGAAGATAGTACGGTCGTAGCCGGCAAAGTCCGGGTCCATGCCCTTGTGTAGGTACCGGCCGGCCAGGGCGCCACGCTCGGCGTCGGCCAGCATTTGCGGCCACACCGACTCGGCCTCGCCGACACAGATCGCGTCGGCGTGCTGGAGTACCTCGTCGGGGCAAAACGTGGCGTGGTAGCCACCAATGGCCACAGGGACACCCCGTCGACGATACTCCGTGGCGATCTGGTAACCGCGCTTTGCGGTAAAGGTCTCCACGGAAATGGCCGCCAGGTCCGTGGGGCGGTCAAAGTCGATCGGCTCCATGCGATCGTCGAAGAACGTCCGCTCCCACGAGCGCGGCGTCAAGGCCGACAGGACCGCAATGGCCAACGGTTGCATCTGCCAGGAGCGAATGTACTTCGTGTGGGGAAGGCGTCCGACTGCCGGGTAGATGAATGTCACGTGGGGCACGGTTTAGCTCCAGTTGTCGCGTCGGCGTGCTGCAAGGCGGCTGGATCTGCCGGGGGCGCCACCGCCCACTCACCAGGCGGCCCCAGCGGTTGTTCAAAACCCTTCGCGATGTGGATTCTACGCACGAAAGAGCGATAGGTGAGATTGCCCGCCAGAATTATCGGAAAGCGGGCAAGGTTACCCACCGCGCGGCGGAAGATGCTCTTGTAGCGGAAGGTCTCACGGTAGGCCCAACGAAAACCCTCGTAAAGCTCCACGGGTGTCATCCGCTTCGGCTGAAAGACGACATGCATCGTATCGTAATCGCCCCAGTTGTAGCTCAGCATCCGTCCCTCGTCTTGCAGCCGATGGAACAGCGGCGTCCGCGGATAGGGCGTGTAGATCGAGTACCGGGGGATGTCGATCTTGAGCCTTTGGACCGCATCCACCGTGGCCGCGAAGACGCTGATATCGTCGGCGTCGAAGCCGAAGACGAACGTGCCCTGAACGACGATCCGGGCCTGATGAAGACGGCGCATCAGCTCGGCATAGTGGCCCGGCTTGTTAAAGCCCTTGCCGATGTCGTCGAGTGCCTGAGGATTGACCGATTCGAAGCCGATGAGCAGAAACTGGCAGCCGCTGCGTACCATCAGGTCGAACAACTCGGCATCGGCCGCGATCGCGCTGGTGGCGAGCCCACCCCATTTCTTCTTCAGCGGAATCAGGGCGCGGAACAACTCCTTGGCGTATTCGGTATCGTCGAAAGGGCTTACGTCGTTGATTACGAAGCGGCGCGCGGGAATGTCCCGGACGTTCTCGATCACCTCTGCGATCGGACGTCGCAGGAAGCGTTTCCACACCACGGGCACCGTGCAGAAATCGCAGGAGTGGACGCAGCCTCGCGTCACCTGGACGACGTAAGGGACCATGTAGCCGCTGTTACGCTGGAGATCGTAGCGGGGCGTGGGGATGCCCCGGGCGTACTTGCCCTCTTCTGGTTCCTCCCGGTAGACCGCCGCCATGCCGCCGCGGCGGAAATCGGCGAGCACCTGCGGCCAAGTCCGCTCGGCCATGCCGATGACGATCGCGTCAGCGAACTGCGCGGCCTCGTCGGGCATTAAGCTCACATGCACGCCGCCGAGGACGACCGGGATGCCTCGGCTGCGGAAGTGCGCGGCCAGCGCGTATGCCCGGCGGGCGGTCCCCGTCATCACGCTGATGCCGACCAGGTCGGCCGGGTAGTTCAGCGGGACCGTATCGACGCTCTCATCCACCAGCCGGAACTCTATCGCGGACTGTGCCCCTCCGATGGCGGCCAGGGTTGTAAGCGTCAGGGGAGCCTCTCTTGCCGACCTAAGCCGCCCCAAGATCCAGAACTTGTGCATGTTCGCATCGGGCATAATCAGAAGGACTCTCATCTTCTGCTCCCGCTCGGAAGTTGAAGAAGCCACCCTTCGCGACTATCCGCCATTCTCGCGATTGGGAAGTGAATCAGCAAGACAGGGCGATAAACGGCCGGTAATGCAACGGGGCGTGCCCGGGCATCTGTCTATAGCCCGCAACCACCGCATACGCTCCACTCACGACTGCCGGAGGCCATCTCTGAGTCCAATAGCGCCTTCGAAAAACCTGCATCTACTGCCCCGCGCCAACTCTGTCATAGCCCGGACAGGATCGTGTCCGCAGCAACTCTTGAATAGACTTCCTGCTCTCCTTGGAGCCAATAGGCGGCGATTTGCCGTTCGACAGCAGTGCTTCCGCATTGCTGTGTTGGCAGATCCCCAGCGTCGGCGATGCACTTCTGACCGATTGCCAAGTCACCATCGACAAACCGCAACCCGTCGAGCCAATACGGCTTGTAAGCTATGTGCTTTCTGAGATATCCGGAATAGTCCATTGGAACCGGGCCCATTGCAAACTGTCGCAGTCTCCAGTGGACAATCGTGGTGCGCGCAGCAAGGCCATCGATCTCCGAAGACGGCCTGAGTGCGGCGGAACGCAAGAGATCGCTCGCCGCGTTCGTGTCCAAGAAGCCGACACCATCGGCGGCAGTAAGCAGGTCAACACGCTCGTCGTAGGGCGGCACTTCGTATCGCATCAGTGCCCAAGCGAGGACCGCCAGGCCTTCACTCCGCCAGCAACCGTTGATCACGGCCTGCTCCTCGGCGCGGCCGAGCGGCGCATCCAGCAAGTGGTGCTCGTGTTGCTCGATTTCGGAAGTGAGCCCGACCGCATCAATCCAAACAAGCAGTTGACGGCGAAATACTTCGGACTCTGCGCTCTTGGCGTATTGTTCGAGCAGGGAACGATACACAACGGCTGTCAGCACGAGTGCCCGCGCCGCCACTCGCCGGGCGGATGGAGCCGAGGGCTGCTCTTCCGCGCCTTCCTCCCCAGATGCCGCCTTAAGCACTTTTGCCCGCGCTACCGCACCAGCGGATGGCGGTGAAGGATGCTCCTCCGTGCCCTCCTTCCCATACGCCTTCGGCAGCTGGCGAGGTTGGCCGGCTGGTTCAGGCCTGAGGCTGGCCTCACTTGGCGAACCCCCTTGCTTCTTGAGTCTCGCGTTGCACGCTGCCACGAACCTCTGCGGCAGTGCGATGACATCTTTGGGGTCACGCCGCAAGGCTTGATTGTAGTCTGTCAGGGCCTCGTCGTACTGCCCGTTCCACATCCGGACGGTGCCCCGGTTGCACCAGGACTGTTTGTCTTGAGGGTCAATCTCGATGGCTTTCGTGAAATCCGCGACAGCCTTGTCGCACACTTGTTTCTCGACCAACACCAGGTTTTCTGTCCCTGCCAGGGCATGGTCCGGGGCGCAGCGAATGGCTTGGGCGTAGTCCGCGATAGATTTGGCGCCGTCCCCCTTGGTCAGCCAGACACCGCCGCGTGCTATATAGGCAGCGAAATCCTTGGGATCGGACCGGATCAGTTCGTTGTACTCGGCGATCGCCTTGTCGTACTCACCCTTGGCCTCCCAGTCTGTCGCACGACTCCATGCCAGCCTGCGGTTGCTCGCCGTATCGGAGGCCTCCAAAGCCTCCTTCAAGTCCGTATAAATCTCGAAAACCTTGTCCTGGCCAAGAAGAGTCAAGACTTTGTGAATCTCGGAGCAAAAACTGCATAGTCTCACCCCGCCACAGGTTCTTCTGAGACTTATCAACAGTCCCAGCATACCGCTCGACATGAACTGCACGTTGGAGAAATCCAGAATGAGTTCCTTCTGCCCCCTCTGTTCGGCCAAACCCAGCAGTTGACTACGGACGTTCTGGACAAATGTGTCGTCGAGTACGCGGCCTTGGAATCTCACCACCGTTGCGTTGCCGACCTCTTTAATCTCAAGTCCGACCCGGCGAAACAGCTTGTCGAAAAAGCCCATGCGCGTCGCCCTTTCGTGAACAAGAGGTGCGTTGACGTCGTACTTGGTTGTGGTGGTTTCCGTTGTTGGGGTCGTAGGGGCCTTTGCGAGCGGCGATCAGCCCTGTTGCGCACCAAATGGCACAGCGATTCATGGAACTCATTCTTTTCGTGAAAAGGCGAGCGTGGTTGCAGCAGCCTCCACTACTCCAGCGCTTTCAGCCTCCGCTGAGCCAACAAGTATGGATCGTTGGCCCCAAGTTCCGCTGCGGGCAAGACCTTGCGATATAGGTCCGCGGAAATACTTCTGAGGTTGTTCTGTTCGGCAATGCGGCCCAAAACGTACCACCCTGTGCTCGCTATTTCGCCAGCGGCGGCGTCAGTGGCCTGCCCAAGGTACTCCAAAGCCTCGGCAGTCTTGCCCAACTCGGCATAGACAACGGCGACCGTGGCCAAGGCCGCTGCTTCCCGTTCGGCCGGGGCCCTTCGGGCAGCCTTCAAAGCGTCGTCCAGCGCCTGCTGGTCCACGCGCCCGCAGATGACTGCGTGCCACGCCAGCGCCTGCCAGACTTGATACGGTCCCTTGCCACCGTCCGCTAACCGTTGGAGCACCTTACGAGCGATATCGAATTCGCCGAGAACGCTGGCCTCCCATGCCAAACTTTCTTGGCACGCCGGCGAAGCGCTCACTTGCTCGAGATGCATCCGAACCCACTGTCTCGCTTCTTCCCTACGGTCCAGTTGCCTCAAAGCCAGCAGACGGAACCAGTGAAGTTCTGCCGCCCGAGGACGGTCTTTGAGCATTCGGTCCGCAACCTCCAGGAGCTCTTTCCACTGCTTGGAGTTTGTGTATGCCTGTGCCAGCGCACGATCAATATGCAGCGCCCGGCCATCAGAAGGGCTCTGCTTTTGCGCCTCCAACAGAACGGCAATAGCCGCCGCGTTGGGGCGCGTGGATTCACACAGCAAGGCCGCCGCCGCCAAGCGGATGGGTTCTGCTTGCTCTTGCTCGGCCCCCCGCCAAAGATGGGCGAACGGCGAGGCGGTAAACGGATTGAACCATGCGAACTCAGGTTGTTCTTCCTGCCAGGCCCAGTCCAGCCATTGTTTCGCACCCCGTTTATCCCCTGCCGCAAGCCGCTCCAAGGCTGCCGCACCCAAGCAGGCCGGCGAGCCATCATGGGCCAACAGACGGTACGCTCCTTCTTCGAACACCGTGTAACAGGCAAAGGCTTTGACCAGCGGTCCCCGGATGTCAACACGATAGCCGCCTTCCTTGTCGCCAACAACGGCCATCGTCGACATGAAGACTGCATCCAAGCTGCTCTGCACGGGTCGTTCATGTTGAGGATCGCTCTTTCGGCACGGCTGAAAATGCGCGTGGACGATTCGCATTGCTTCCAGCCGTTCTTCATCCGTAGCCTTCTTAACGAATAAGGCCTTTGCCTGCTCCTTCCGTTTTCCCCCCAACAGCATCCCAATGCACAGTTCCTGGACGGGTCGTCGCGGATCGTCCGGGGCACAAGTAGCATCCTCATAACGCTGTATCTTGCCAAGAGCCTCGATGTACGCTTTGGCCTGCGCGGTGTTTCCGTCGCCCTCGCCGCCTTCGCCTCCCGCTGCGAGCAACGCCTTAGCCTGCGGATAAAGCCGCGCCCAATCCAAGTAGGTCACCGCCGCGACAAGTGCCGCACGGCGTTCATCGGCTCCCAGGCCAAGCTGCTGCGCCTTCTGCTGAGCCGCGTCTGCACCACGCTGGGCAGCGATCGCCGCCAGCATAATCGATGGGATCCGCATTGCCCCTTCCTTCTCTGCCAACTTCTCGACTTCGGCGAGTTTGCCGGTTCGAAGCAGAAGCAGGGCGAAGCAGCTATCGAGTTCGCCCGGGGCCTCGGTCTTTCCGCGCTGTTGGCGGGCCCGACGGTATTCCTCAATCGCTTCCTCCAGCCGCGCTTCGGGGCCATGCCGCCAGCCCTCCGGATTATGTTCCAACAGATGGGCATAATGCCAATCAACCCACCGTCTTTGACCGCATACTGCTGCGAAAACGTTGCGGGCCCGTAGCGTTTCGCCTCATCTTTGGGGAGCTCGCGGACGCGAAAGCCCGGCGGGGGCGAAATCCGATACCGTACTTGGCGGACGTGCGGCATGTGCAAAGCCAACGGAGACTTCCGGACCTTCCAGGATTCCGTTGAGTCGACCGACTTGCCGGTCGGATTCTCCGGTTTTGAGCCCGCACCCACGCCCGGCTTCTCGCCCGGGGTACCATCGGGCATGTCGGTTTCAGTTCTACCGGCTTTGAGGTTACCAGCGAAGGTGAAGAGCCACGGCAAGTCTTGGAATACCGAGCTGGGTGCCAGCGTAAGCAGCACTTCGTCTTCCTTGCTTTGAGCAACATTCGCCTCGACAGCCTCGACCTGAACCTCGAACGACCGGGACACATCGGGTTTGGAACTGTAGGCGAAGCGTGTCAGCGACTGCGACTGGTAGCTTCGCTTCATTTCTGCCTTCCAATACTCTGCCATCTTCTCCCGGCCGATCGCGTCGTACCAAGCGCGTTGCGCTTGGGCGAAAGCCCCCGTAGTAATCGAGCTTGTTCGCACGCGGTCTTGGCCGCCTCCCACGAGGAAGTACTCGTGCGTGTCCACTACGCTGTGCTGCCGGTAATCGCCCCGCGGCGTCCGTATCAGTGCCTTCGTGTCAGAAGCGGCCACCAATGCCAAGCGTCCCTGGTCCTCGTGAGACAACTGCCCCAGGGGGACATCGCGCACGGTCGGATCGATCCACAAAGGCTCCTTGCCTGGCATGTAGACGACAGCATGGTTGAAGCGACCTAAACCCGGCAAGCCGGGCACGAGCTCGCTTCCGTAGCCCGAGTTCAGCAATGCCAAGTATGCGGGCTGTCCGGCGGCGCGGAGCATGGCCACGAGCAGGGCCGACTGGTCTTTACAGTCGCCGTAGCGTCGTGTAAGCGTGTCCTGTGGCTTGGCCGGGACGATGGCAGCTTGGCCGAACTCAATCGCCACGTAACGAACCGATCCTTGTAGCCTAGCCAAAAGTTTCGTCGCTACGCCCCGCCGATCGGTCTCCGCACCTATCGTCTCTTTCACCAGGGATTTGACCGATTCCAGGTCGATCTGCGGTTCGACCAATGCTGCGTAGCCTGCCGCCACGTCGGCCCAGGACTTGCCGGTGGAGAAGGACACGCTCGGCCAAGCGGGGAGTTCGGGGGGCAGATACGGCTCGGGAAACACGAACTTGACGGGTGGCCGCACCTCAAAGGACAACCGCACCTTGCCGCCGCGCTCGCTCCGCACCGGTTTCGTATCCGACGCGCGGACTTCGTAGCGGAGCGGCAACTCAACGGGAGCCTCGATCGTCACTCGCAACTTGCGCGTTGGGTAGAAGCGAATCAGCGCCTGTTCGCGGACCAACCCGTGACCGAAAAACGGACGCATCTGACGTACGACAATCTCTTCCTCGACCACCGCGCCTACTTTAACGGCCGGAAGCGGCACGCGTAGGGCGCGGCGGTCGGTTAGAACGTCATCCGAGGACGATCTCGCCGGAACCTCGGCAATCGTCTTGGGATCGAGCAGGTGGACGGCACCGTCCGGTGTAATCACCCGGGCGCGCATGGATGGTCTTTCTTCGTGCCAGGGCGACCATTCCCCAACGCTCCAGGCACCGCTCTCCACCCCATGTTCGGTCAGACAACGATACACGCGCCGCACTGTCGAGCACTGCCGTCCTTGTTGGTCAAATTCATAACACACTTCTTCCAGGAGCATCTCTATGTCAGCGTTTTCCGGCGCGGGTCCGGCCGCGGCCGCCCGAAGCATGACGGCTGGCGGGGCGGTCAGTGCCGGGCCGTCCCAGGGTTCGTCGGCCTCGGCTGTGGCTGCCGGCTGAAAGGCGCCGAGGATCAGTACTGCTGCCGCACAGAAGGACGATACACGCATCACGGATATGACCTCCTGGAGCGTTCGCGGTCCTTCCTGAATCCTAATGCTCATCTCCGACGGCGCCAGTGTCACATGCTACCCCGCACCCGTAAATAACCCGGCTGGGGCAATTCTGGGGGGCGGTCCGGCATTCTCCCTGGGTCATTCACGTCTGCCTACTCAACAAGAAAGGTCGCTGCGACGGATGGCCTTGCAGCGTCCTTATCTGACACTTAGTGGCTGGGTTCGCGCCCCCCCCAAAATTGCCCTTTATGGGTTATTCACAGCCGCATGAACCGTAGCTAGCGTGACAAGTTAGCTACCAAGAATACTATCCGTTTCAGTAGAGAGAGGAAGCCAACGATGAAGAACCAGTTTCGAGCCGTTACATTCGGGGTTTTGATGTCAGCCGGTGCTTGGTCCTTCGCAGCCAGGGCCGCCGAACCGGCTGCGGGAGATCCGTATCAATTGCGGGTGGCGCATGCGGCGGACGTCGGTGTCGGCGACGTGCTGCTCACGTGGACAGACGCGCCAGCCGGCAAGAAGGCGTACAAGCTCTATCGCCAGGGTAGCGACGGCGCGTGGACCGACCTTGCCACGCTACCGCCCGGCAGCGCCGAGTACCAGGACGACGGCTTGTCGGCCACGAGCCGGTACGTATACCGGCTGGTGATTACCAGCCATGAAATGCCCGAAACTGGCATTCTGACGAGCAAGGACCAACCGCAGAAGGTCTCCATGCCGCTTGCCGGGGCGAGGGAACTCGTCCTGCTGACGACGATCGGCGGCGACAATGACTTCAACGACCACTCGACTTGGTGCATGCCGGTGCTTGTCAAGGAAGACGGCACGGCGGTGCGTTTGCTCGAAGCGCTCAAGCCGACTTCAGCCCAGGTCGGCTGGGGCAACCCCGGCACCGCCGAAGACAAGCCCTGGAAAAGCCTAGCGCGAGTCAATAGCGTCGTCCTGGCCGCCGGCGACAAAGTGCTCATCAAAGCGGGCAGCGCCTATAACGGCTGCCTCAAGCTGCAGGGATCGGGCAAAGAGGGGGCGCCGATCGTCGTGGACAAGTACTCCCCCGCTGCCTGCGGCACATCGATAGACAAGCCATCGGCGCCACCCGCGAGGAGGCATGTTGTGGGAGCGGGGCTTGCGTGTATATTGGTATTCGCACGCCCGCGGAGGGGCACCATGCCACGCAATGCACGCCTTTGCCTCCTTCTGCTCACGCTCTTGGCCTACGGCTGTTCCGAAGCTCCGCAGGACAAGCTGGAGCAACTCAAGAGCGCCGCGTCGGATTGCGCAGGCCAGGCGGCCGAGAAGCTGCACGACTCGTCGGGCGTGCCCGTCGATAAGATCAAGGGCCTCGCGGCGGCGATCGACGAGCAGGACATTGAGCGGGTCAAGGCCGTCTGCTCCGAATGGGACGCCTTTCTCGGCGCCGACGCGATGGCGGCCTACTATCGGGCGTTCGCCATCGAGGCCCAGTCGGGGCCGGCGGCGACAAGGGAGCATCTGGCCGAACAACTCGCGGATCCAGGACTGAGCGAGCAGAACAGACGTGCGTTGGAAGCCCTCGACGCCTTCTTCGAAGCCAAGGGCACAATCAGCACGAAGGACGCGGCGCTGATCGTGCTGGGGATTGCCCTGGAGATCAAGTTCCGGCACGGCACCAGCAAGCTGGTCAAGCCGTTCATGGACAACCCCGACGGGACGAAAGCGGACGCCTCACGCTGACCCGCACTATCTGCCCGCTTCTTCGACCTTGTACGTGTACGCCATAGTTAATCCGTTCTCAGTATCGGAGCAAGCACATGAAAGCCCTGCTATACCTCGGCCGCGTGCTTCTGGTTCTCGTTGCCGTGGCGATATTCCCCGGCAAAGCCGAAGCCAAGAGGATCCCCATCTTCTTCGGCTGGGGCGATAAGATCTCCCATGTGCGCGACCTGCCCAGCGACGTCAGGCAGCAGGCGCGCCAGGAACTAGGCCGCGACGTAGCGGTCGGTTTCAAGTACAGCCGGTTTCATATTTTCTGGCTGGACATTTGGACTTGGGGAGGAAGCCACGTCCTGTACTCCGGCGACAATTACTCCGAACCCACGCCCGCTGATTGGAAAGAGATTCTGGGCGGAGAGGGGAGGGAAAGCCTCGGCAAGCCGTTCTTGTACCGCTTCCCGCTGGGCTTGACGATCCTGGGATGTGTAGTCGTTGTCGCCGTGCTAGGCAAGACAATTGGTTCGAGGCTATTCCCGTCGGAGGAAACCCGTGTGCGAAGGCTGTTGAAGGACGAACGCTATCGCCAGGCCGTGCGGACGTACGAGAACATAGTCTCGCCTCCCGGCGGTCTGTCGCGGATCGAGGGGAGTCAAGAGGGGGATCCGCAGGTGGCGTTTGCCAGCGCGGTCGAGTCGCTTCGGGCGCAAGGCGTCCCGGCCGCTGAGGCCGAAGAGAACCTGCTCTTGATACTCCGGGTGAGTGCCGCCGGCGAGTGAGAGGGAACTTCGCCGAAGAAACCACGACGGTCATTATCCTCAGGAGCAAGTACCATGGTTCGTCCATGTTCGCTGCGCGGAATGCACGTCGCCAGGACTTTGGAAGTTCTGGCAATCACCTTGACGGCGCTCGCGCTAAACGGCTGCGGGGGCGACTCTTCCGTGCCCGAACCCTCATCGAGCCCGCCGTCGCCAGCCTCGAAGACTGGCAAGCAGGTGGTTGACGAGGCGGCGGCGAAGCTGCCGCAAATGCTGCCCGACGCCGACCCCGGGATTCCTGCCTGGGCCGGCCAGCAGGCGGACGAGCCGTTCGATGTACGAAAGTACCTGGAAAGCCGGGTGGCCCCACCCGACAACGCCGCATCGCTGTATTTTGCCGCCTTGGCGGAGGTCAGCACCGACATGTACCGGTACCCGCCAGTGCCAGGGTGGCCCTGGGATGCCGACAAGGTGCCGCCGCAGGTGAAGGCCGTCGCGGGAAGCCGCGTACAGGAAGCCGGTGTGGAGCAACTCCGCGCCGGAGCGGTGCCGCTCGTTGAAATCGAGCGGTTCCTGGCCGACGCCCAACCGGACCCGTGCATGAAAGCTGGCCCAGTGGATCGATGTCCTGGGCCTCGGCGCCGAACTCGAAGCAAGCGAACGCGATCTACTGCACACGCGCATCGGCTGTGCAGACCAGCAGGCCATCGTCGACGCGCACTGGCGTTCGGAAGGGCTACCCATGGACTTTGTGCAATACCTGCGGAATCACCCTGTGTTCAAGGAGTATTGGCTGGACGGGCTACGGTTTGTCGACGGCGATCTGGCCAGCGGCGAGAGCAGCATTAGTGGGGCGATTCCTGAGAACGTTCAAACCTACGGGAGTATTGCCATGGAACGGCAGATCGCCGTCTACTGGTTGCAGGGCGATGAACGAACCTACTCGCACGTGAGCCCCAACACATTACTATCGGCGTGCTGACACAAGGTGTTCCCACTACGCAAGGTTGGTTCCCCAGCACGGCCACACTTGGCAAGGGACAAGTAAACACGAAAGGTGTTTCTCATGAACCGACGTGGCGCGCTGGTCGTGATGTTGGGTTTGCTGGAACTGTCTTTGCCGGCGGGCTGCAATACGAGACTCGATTGGGACGGTTCGCATTGCGGAATCTCCCGCTTGAGAGGGTGGTTGGTCTCCGAGTGCTGCGGTTACGGCATCTGCACACATCCTTGCCGCCTCGGCCAGGTCGCCGCATTCCCAGCAGTCGACGACCGCCTGGCACGCGGCCAGCAACCGCGGAACGGCGGCAATCATCTGGGCATAACGTTCGCCTTCGATGTCCCAGGTCGAAACCAGGGCGATTTGCCGCTCCAGTTCGGGATCGTCCGTGTCGGTCCGCACCAGCATGTAGATCAGATCGTCGTCGTAGCCGTGGAGCGTCGTAGGTCCGTCGACGATCCAGTCGGCGAGAATTGGTACTGTCACGGCGGTTCCTTTCTATGCGAGTTGCAGATGTAGCGTTCACGGCCCGGGTGCGAGGCAACATCAGTTGTTCGACGGATCGCCCCGTCGCACCCTGCGGCCGGGCTTGGGCTGCAAGCCGACACCGTTGCTGTAGATGCCCGGTTGATCGGCACTGAGGCACCGTCCTGACGCCCATGACCGCAGCCGCTCGACGCTTTCGGCAGCCGTGACCGCCACCGGCACAACGTTCTGGGCAGCCGCGGTGAGTGGCAGGTCGAGCAACGCCGCCAAACGACAGCAGGCACGGATTTCGGCACCCGTCCACTGGTCATCTTTCGGCCTGGCCTGTCCGGCATCCAACGCGAACAGCTTCAGGTAGATGTCCCAAATCTTCTGCTTCTGCTGGCGGTCGGGCAGGTCGAGGAAGAACACCCCGTCGAACCTCTCGGCACGCGAGAACTCGGGCGGTAGTTTGGAGATGTCGTTGCAGGTGGCAATGGTGAACACGTCGCTTTCGTGGTCGCTCATCGGCATCAGTTGGGCGAGTCTTCTCATGGGGTTTCCTCCAGTGGGCGAGCAGTCTACGCAGCAGCGATTGCCCGTGTGTTTCCGGGCGGCTTCCATGAGGCTCCCGCGGTGTTCAAGCACGCGAAGACGTATTACTTGATTACTTCCGGCTGCACGGGCTGGGCACCGAACGCGGCACGTCTGGCCGCGGCCGATTCGATTTGGGGACCGTGGAAGGCCCTGGGCAACCCGTGTGTCGGCAAGGATGCGGGTTCGACGTTCCAGGGGCAGAGCACGCACGTCTTGCCAGTGCCCGGTAAGACTGGGGCGTTCATCTTCATGGCGGATCGGTGGCGGCCAAAGAACGCGATCGACGGCCGGCATTTGTGGCTGCCGATCCAGTTCAAGGATGGCAAGCCGTTCGTCGCGTGGATGGACAAGTGGAACCTGGGCTTCTTCGATCGCTGAGCGGGAGAGTGGAATCGTGCCAAAGACCTACATCACCGATATCACGCATTTCCTGAACGACGCCGGAGAAATGGCAGACATGCCGGCCCCTGGCCCACCAAGTATGGCCGAAGGGTAGCAAGCGGAAATGGAAAAAGACCTTCTGCCAGCCGTTCGACGATATCGACTCGGCGGCCCTGGGTCTGCGGTTCACCCTGCACCTGCCCGTGTCGTCCACTTCCCGAAGCTCCCCAATCACGCCGTCGAGCCAGTGCGGAGGTCTCATAGGAAAACTCCTTGAGAAGAAGGCCAGACGCAGGACACCCCATCGTGATAGCAGGTGCGGGGGTGAAAGGCAACAGTTCGGAGCAACAACAAAGCCCCACCGAGCCAAGGGCTCGATGGGGCCTTCCGAGTCAAAATCCGTCTACCCCGCCACCACCACGCTGAGATGCACCGGCGACTCGTGAAGTGTCAGTGCCGAGGCGTGGACTTCCTCACCTCGCTGAGCCCGGTATTCGTCGCCTTCGCCAACGGGATCGGCCTTCTGCCACTCCAGGGCATTGGCCGCTCGCACCAATTGCTCAACTTCGCCGGCCTCGGCTTGGCCTACCTCCGTCTGGGCTTCCAGGGCATCGAGAACATAGCCCGACATCAGCCGGTCCCAGACCTTCCGGCATGTGGCGGGCTTGTCGAACAGATCCACGGCCACGATCTTCTTTCCAATCGCCACCGCCATCCCCGCTGCACCGTCGATGTACTTGAGCTTCTCCCGAAACTCGGCAACCCGGTCCTTGTAGGTGTCGAAGGTGTCGGACATCGCACTGGTGCCGGAAGAAGTACCGAGAGCTACCTGCTGCCGACTGACCTCCTCCCAGACCTTGCCCTGATCGGATCGGTGCCCCATCTTGGCCGAAAGCGAGCGGCTGACCGATGACTTGAGGAAGTACCGCAACTTCGACGGCGAGTGGCTGCCGCTGGAGCCGAAATGCCGGGAGCGGAATCGCCAGCGGCCCGCCTCAACACAACTGACGGGAATCTTGATCTTGCTCTTGCCCGCACTGTGCTGAGGTATCCTTCCAAGACAACGACGCCAACGGCCTGAGCTACTGTCCGAACTGCCACAAGCTCTTTCCGTCCGCCAAGCCAGTGCCACCTTGGATTCTGGGCGTGCTGACGGTTCTGATGGCGATCCTGGCCGTGAATGGGCTGATGTTGTCCCGTTGAGATCGCCCCGAAGGTCCCCTCGCACCTGGGGACGATTCGCCGACCGCCAATGATTCTGCCCCTTGTCGCCTACGCTGACCACTCACCGGAAGCGATCGGCATCATACTCCTCCATCATCTTGCAGGCCATCCGCTCGGCCCCGTCGCGATCAGCAGCCTGGGCGACGAACACACGATGCACGTCGTGGGCGTCGTAGGCGGCTAAGACCTGTGGCACGCTGCGGAGTGGGCGATCGCGGGCAAGGCGTCCATTTCCGCCGAGGGGAGACAGTATTATCCATACTGCCTTCGTTGGGCCGGGGTTCGTCGCAGGTGACCGAATGTGGCTCACCGCCGAAACTCCCCTCCATAGAGGCAATTTACCTGAAAATGTGTACGGGTTGGCCGTGATCTGACCAGGCACTTCGTTACCTTTGGTGGTTGTGCAGTGAACACCCCTTTGGTTCAAGGAGCCTGGAATGCCGACAGACGATCCCGAAGAGCGGAACACATTGCTGGGGGAAATCGAGAGCGAAATCGTCGGGATGCAGTACCACAAGGCCACACTGAGTCCTGGCGAGCAAGTCAACTTGGAACGGGAGAAGAACGCTCGCAACCGGCAGGCGATCCGTGTCGAGAACGGCCATTTCGAACCGGTGGGCTACCTGCCTCGCAAAACGGCTTCCTGGCTGGCCCCGCTGATCGATGCCGGGCAAATCCATGTGGACGGCTACGTGCCGCAGGACTTTGCCGACGCTGACGAAGAGTCGAACCGCTGGCCGGTCGTGTTGATGGTTTTCCAGTGCGAGAAGGGACTGCTCGACAAGACCGAGCCGCACAGCGAACCGGAAGTCCTCCACCAGACCGTTCTCCAGGCGTATCAGAACGCCCAGCATTACCACGATCCCGAGTTGATCCTCGGGCTGGCCAAGGGGCTGCAACCGCTGGAGAAGCAGGAGTTGCTGCCGAAGACCCGGTTGTTGCTGGCCCTCTTACCCAGCATGGCCCACGAAGTCCGCATGTCGCAAGGGATGCGGGCGGCGGTCAAGTTCCGGGAACTGCTCCGCACGCTGACCATCGGGAAACCCGCCCACCATCACAACCTGACGTTCTTCCCG
>Ga0233425_10002506_pt1 | contig 35862 bp, 28 predicted proteins | sample Watercolumn_Towu_2_FD_181712 | JGI IMG/M metagenome (GOLD analysis project Ga0233425, IMG submission 181712) | Freshwater microbial communities from Lake Towuti, South Sulawesi, Indonesia - Watercolumn_Towuti2014_140_MG | ecosystem: Environmental > Aquatic > Freshwater > Lake | place...
AGGATCGTCGCCTAATTGTTTTAAGCCTAAGGAAACCCGTTGTTTATCGTGATCATACTTCAATACCATTACTTCAATTTCATCACCCACATTTAGCATTTCGCTGGGGTGCTTGATACGTTTCCAAGACATGTCGGTAATATGGAGCAAGCCATCCACACCGCCTAAATCAATGAAGACACCATAATCTGTGAGATTTTTTACAACCCCTTTCACTACGGCACCTTCTGCAATATTTTCTAGAAGTGCTTGACGCTCGGTGCTACTTTCTTCTTCCACCACAGCGCGACGAGAAACCACAACGTTATTGCGTTTCGCATCCATTTTAATCACTTTGAAATCTAATTCCTTTCCTTCTAAATACGATAAATCTCGTACGGGACGAACATCCACCAAGGAACCGGGTAAAAAGGCGCGGACATTTTCAATTTCCACTGTGAAACCACCTTTCACTTTCCCACTAATAATACCTCGAATAGTATCTTTTGCTTCACAGGCTTTTTCTAAACGTGTCCATACTTCTGCACGTTTTGCTTTTTCTCGTGATAATCGGGTTTCACCAAAACCATCTTCAATGGCTTCTAAAACCACGTCCACCTTGTCTCCAACTTGAACTTCAAGTTCCCCAGATTCATTATAAAATTGCTCAATTGGAATAGCGGCTTCTGATTTAAAGCCCGCGTCCACAATCACATAACCGCTTTTTTCAACGCGGATCACCACGGCATTAATAATGGAACCAATGTCCATCTTAGAGTGGGTTAAACTTTCTTCCAATAATTTTGCAAAATTTTCTGTTGTCATCGTATTACCTCGTCCATTTTTAAAGGATAAAAATGGATGTTGTTAAGCTATGTTTTTCCCATGAAAGAAAAAGATAGCGGTTAATGATTTTTAAGCCCCAATTTCTGTGGCTTAAACCCCTTTAAAACGTGCTTTAACCCAGCCCATGATCTCTTCTAAAACCGCTTCCACTGATAAATCAGAAGTATTAATGATAATGGCATCTTCTGCGGGCCTTAAGGGCGCCACTTCACGATTCATATCTCTGTGATCACGAGCACGAAGCTCGGCTAAAACCTGCGCAAGACTAACACTTATTCCCTTTTCCTTCAACTGTTTGTAGCGTCTTTTTGCTCTTTCCTCGGGAGAAGCTTCCAAATATAGCTTCAACTGGGCTTCTGGAAACACTACAGTTCCCATATCACGCCCATCCGTCACCAATCCAGGGGGCTGTTTAAAAGCTCGTTGCCTCTCTAATAAGGCAATTCGAACCTCTGGAATGGCGGAAATTTTAGAAGCCACTCGCCCACAATCCTCCGTACGAATCAAATGAGTCACATCCCTTTCTTCTAATAAAACCCTTGCCTCCCCCTCTTCATCCCAACAAAATTGAAGGGGTAGTTGGAAAGCAAGCTGGGAAATAGCATCCCTCTCTTTTTCTTCGTTATGTTGCTCTAGCAACCAAAAAGCAAGGACTCGATAAATGGCGCCACTATCCAACATGTGCCAATGTAATTTCTTTGCTAGTAAATGCATGATGGTACCTTTGCCAGTACCGCTAGGACCATCAATAGTAATGACTGGAATTTGGGAAGCCGTCATGGAATTACTCCGTTAAGGTTTCTTCTTTAATGGAGGGAATGGATACTTCCGACTCCACTTCTTTTTCATAATCCACCCCTGGTATTCCAAATCCAAATAAGGCGTAAAAGTCTTTTCGATACCCTTCTAAATCGGTGGTTTCAAACACATTACTGGTGTTCACTGCATTCCATCCTTTTAAAACAGCTTCTTGAACATCAGGCGCCATTTCAAAATCATCAATTCGAACTCGACCCTCTGCATCTAAATATTCATATTCATCATGTTGCCCATAGAGACCATGGGAAAAGAGACGCCACATTTGCTCAATGCATCCTTCATGAACCCCTTTTTCCTTCATCACTTTATACAAGAGTGAAATGTAAAGAGGAACCACGGGGATAGCGGCGCTGGCTTGTGTTACCAGTCCTTTATTCACAGATACAAGAGCTCGTCCCCCTACTTTCTTTTGTAATTGAGCAGTAAGTAAGGTAGCAGTTTCTTCTAAATGATTCTTTGCCCTTCCAATGGTTCCATGACGATAAATAGGATAAGTCAGCTCAGGGCCAATGTAAGAATAAGCCACGGTGATGGCTTGGGGCGCTAGTAAATTTTCTTTTAATAAAGCCTCTATCCATAAGGCCCAATCATCTCCTCCCATCACCGCCACGGTTTGGCGAATTTCATCTTCTGTGGCAGGTTCAATGGCAATTTGACTAATTTCACCCGTCATCACATCAATGGTTTTATTTTCAAAAGACTTACCGATGGGTTTCAATACGGAGTGATACACCACACCGTTTTTAGGATCCGTTCGACGAGGAGAGGCAAGACTATAAATCACTAAGTCCACTTCGCCTTTCCAATCTTTTTTAATTAAATCTAAAGTTTCTTTTTTTACTTCATCAGAATAGGCATCCCCATTAATGCTTTTTGCATAAATTCCTAAACGAGCTGCCTCTTGTTCAAAGGCCGCTGTATTATACCAGCCTGCAGAAGCGGTTCGTTTTCCAGCAGCAGGACGTTCAAAGGAAACCCCAATGGTTTGAGCACCCATTCTTAAGGCGGCAATTCGGCTTGCTAAACCATAGCCTGTGGAAGCCCCTAGCACTAATACTTTTTTAGGACCTCCCTCAGAAAATTTTTGTTTTTTCACATAATCCAATTGAGCAGCCACATGGGAAGCACACCCCGTAGGATGAGCAGTGGTACAAATAAAACCTCGAACTTTGGGTTCAATCAACATGACGATTCTCCTCTGATAGACAAACCTAGTGTTTCACATATTTCTAAAAAATTAGGAAAGGATGTTTCAATGTTTTTACAATGATGAATATGGATGGGCTCTTTGGCTCTTAAGCTCGCCATGGCAAAAGACATGGCTACTCGATGATCTCCATGACTATCAATCACACCTCCCTTCATAGGGCCCCCTGTAATTTGAACGCCGGAGGTGCTTTCTTCCACTAAAATTCCTAAGGTTTTTAACCCCCGAGCCATGGTGGCAATGCGATCGCTTTCTTTGACTCTTAATTCTTCTCCGCCTTCTAAAATGGTTTTTCCCTCTGCAGAAGCCGCCGCAATAAAAATAATGGGAAATTCATCAATAGCCAAAGAAACCCATTCCTTAGCAATATGAATTCCTTTTAGGGAAGCGGGTAAAATTTTTAAATCTGCCACGGGTTCAGAACCTAAGTAACGCTCATTTAAAATTTCAATACGAGCGCCCATTTGTTTTAAAATATGAATCACGCCCCAACGAGTGGGATTCATACCCACTTTTCTTAAAAATACTTCCCCTTCTTTTGCTAAAGTGGCTCCCACCATAAAAAAAGCCGCGGAAGATAAATCTCCGGGAACTTCTATGTCACAGGCTTTTAAAGAGGGTGTTGGCTTTAAATGAATTTCTTTTTCTTTCTTAACCACATGGGCACCAAAAGTTAATAACATGCGTTCTGTGTGATCCCGCGTAGGTTCTGGCTCTATTAAAAAAGTGTCTTCTGAAGCGTAAAGACCCGCCAATAACAAAGCTGATTTCACTTGAGCACTGGCCACGGGCAATTCATAAGTTAAACCCCCCAAGGGTTCATGATGATTTAAAACAATGGGAGGTGTTTCCTCTTGAGTTAAAGTAATCTTTGATCCCATCTTACGTAAAGGTGCTACCACCCTCATCATGGGTCGTTTTTGAAGGGACTCATCTCCCGTCAATACAGCAGAAATTCCTGCCCCTGCTAAAAGACCTGTTAATAAACGAATACTGGTACCTGAATTTTGCAAATCCAAAGGAGAAGAAGGTGTTTTTAACCCTTTTAATCCCACACCCTCCACAGAAATTAAAGAACCTCCATGATTCACATGAATTTTAACACCCAATTGCTCCATGGCTTTTAAGGTGGCTAAACAATCTGCCCCCATTAAAGCACCCGTAATTTTCGTGTTTCCTGTGGCAATACTTCCCATCATTAAAGCACGATGGGTAATGGATTTATCTCCCGGCATCAGCACATCCCCTTTCATGGAGGAATTGGGAGGAACATATAATTGATTGGGAAAGGAATTAGCCATAACGTTTTTCAAAATCACTCATGAATTGAATTAAAGAATCCACTGCTTCTTCGGGCATTGCATTATATAAACTTGCCCTCAAACCACCGCGACTTCGATGCCCTTGTAATTGACATAAAGAAGCTTCTTTTGCTTCTTGCAAGAAAAGGGTTTCTAAAGATTTTGTGGGCACAGAAAAAATAACATTTTGGAAAGAACGATCTTCAACACGCACTGAATTTTCATAAAAATGAGTGGAGTCTATAAAATCATATAATTTTTTTGATTTGCGTTGATTCACTTCGCCTAATGCCTCTAGCCCCCCCTGCTCCAACATCCATTGGGCCATAAGACCCATCACGTAAATTGCAAAAGTAGGTGGCGTATTTAATAAAGAATCTTGTTGAGCTTGGGACAAGTAATGCAAAGTGGATGGCACTTTTGTATTATTTAATTTTAATAAATCATCTCGAATCACAAGAAGCGTTAATCCCGCAATCCCTAAATTTTTTTGAGCACTTGCGTAAATTAAACCAAAGCGACTTACCTCTAAAGGTTCCGAAAACACACAGGATGTCATATCAGAGATTAAAGGAACATTTTCTGGAACTTCTGGAATTTGATGAAACTGAACTCCATGGATGGTTTCGTTAGCCGTATAATGACAGTAGGCAGCTCTTGGAGAAAAAATCCATTCGGAAGGTTCTGGAATGAGGGTATATTCTTTTTCTTCGCTACTGGCCACCACATGAACTTCCCCATATCGCTTCGCTTCTTGAATGGCTTTTTCAGACCAGTTCCCCGTTTTAAAATAATCGGCGGTTTGTCCTGATTTTAAGAAATGCATAGGAATCAAAGAAAATTGAAGTGTAGCGCCACCGGGCAAAAATAATAATTTATAGTAATGGGGTAAATGAAGTAAACGAGAAAGAGTTTCTTGTGTTTTTTCTAAAATTTCTCTGAACTCGGGTGTACGATGGCCCATTTCTAAGATGGAACACCCCGTCCCCTCATAATCCAATAATTCTTCCTGAATTTGCATCAATACTGAAGAAGGCAACATAGCAGGGCCTGCATTAAAGTGATATGGACGCAATATGGATTTATTCTGTTTCATCAATACTCTCGTGAACCCCTTCTTCATCTTCTCCTTCCGGGAAAGAGTCATCAGAAAAAACTTCTTTAATGGGTTCCAACCCAATTAATTGTTCTCCTTCAATGAGACGAATTAAACGAACTCCTTGGGTATTACGCCCCACCATGGAAATTTCATCCACTTTAGTTCGCACCAAGGTTCCTTTATCACTAATCAACATCACTTCATCATTGGGAAGAACTTGGCAAGCTCCCACCACAGAACCATTTCGCTCACTCACTTGAATAGAAATCACCCCTTGGCCTCCACGACCCGTTAAGCGATATTCTTCCACAGAAGTTCGTTTTCCATATCCATTGGAGGTGGCCGTTAAAATAGCTCCTTCTTTTTGGGCAATCAAAAGAGAAATCACTTGTTGCCCTTCTTGTAATTTAATTCCTCGAACTCCTCGAGCGGTTCGACCCATGGGACGCACATCCTCTTCATTAAAACGAATCACTTTTCCTGCATTGGAAAATAACATCACATCTTGTTTTCCATCCGTAAGAGCCACACCAATTAAACGATCGCCCTCTTGTAAATCAAGAGCAATAATTCCTGAAGCTCTTGGACGAGAGAAAAGTTCCAAGCTGACTTTTTTAACGGTTCCTGAAGCAGTGGCCATAAACACATAATGCAAATCATCAAATTGTGAAATAGAAAGAATGGCATTCACCCGTTCCTCTGGGGCCAAGGGGAGAATGTTCACAATGGGTTTTCCTCGTGAAGTTCTGCCTGCTTGAGGAAATTCATAGGTTTTTAGCCAGTACACTTTTCCACGATCCGTGAAACACAAAATAAAATCATGGGTATTGGCAATTTGAAGAATATGAATGTAATCTTCTTCCTTCATGTTTGTTGCGGATTTCCCTCTTCCGCCCCGTCTTTGGGCATGATAATTATCTAAAGATTGAATCTTTGCATAGCCTTGGTAAGAAAGGGTTAACACCACATCTTCTTCCGTAATTAAATCTTCCGTGGTTAAATCTAACTGGCTATTTAAAATTTCTGTTCGTCGAGCATCACTATACTCTTCTTGCACCGCTAATAACTCTTTTCGAATTTCAGATTTTAAACGTTCTGGAGAATTTAAAATTTCTAATAAGTCTTTTATTTTTTCAATGAGTTCTTCATATTCACCGAAAATTTTTTCTTTTTCCAAACCGGTTAATCGATGTAACCGCAAATCTAAAATGGCCTGAGCCTGATCGGGAGAGAGGCGATAAAGATGATTAATTAAACCATAGGAAGCGTCTAATTCTGCGGGGCGAGTAATATTCTCTTCTGTTTTTTTCAGCATTTCTTCCACTACGCCGCAATTCCAAGAACGTTGAAGCAAGGCTTCTTTAGCTTCTTGGGGAGTAGCAGATGATTTAATCAGTTGAATCACTTCTTCAATGTTAGAAAGAGCAATGCCTAACCCTTCTAACAAGTGGGCCCGTTCCTTTGCTTTCCGAATATCAAAAATCGTTCGACGAGTCACCACCTCTCGGCGATGTCTCAAGAACGCTTCCAGCATTTGCTTTAAATTCAATAAGCGAGGTTGGCCATCCACTAAAGCCACCATGTTAATACCAAAAACGTTTTGAAGTTGTGTTTGGGAATACAGGTTATTCAGCACTACTTCTGCCATATCCCCTCGTTTTATTTCCACCACCACACGCATGCCATCTTTATCCGACTCATCTCGTAAGGCAGAAATTCCTTCCACTCGTTTTTCTTTTACTAATTCCGCAATTTTTTCAATGAGACGCGCTTTATTCACTTGATAGGGTAACTCCGTTACCACAATGGATTCTCGTCCTGTTTGCTCATCGGTTTCAATGTGGGTTTTTGCTCGAATATAAATGCGTCCTCGCCCCGTACGATAAGCAGACACGATTCCCGCTCGACCATTAATGATGCCGGCAGTGGGAAAATCGGGTCCTGGAATATAATTCATTAATTCATCTACAGTGATCTCTGGTTCTTCTAAAAGGGCAAGGCAACCCGTCACCACTTCTTTTAAATTATGAGGAGGAATATTGGTGGCCATTCCCACCGCAATTCCTGCGGAACCATTCACAAGCAAATTAGGTACTTTGGTGGGTAATACGCTAGGACAATGTTCCGTTTCATCATAGTTAGGAACAAAGTCCACGGTTTCTTTGTCTAAATCAGCCAGTAATTCATGAGCAAATTTTGACATCCGCACTTCCGTATAACGCATGGCAGCGGCAGAGTCTCCATCCACGGAACCAAAGTTCCCCTGACCATCCACTAACATATAGCGCATGGCAAAAGGTTGAGCCATTCTTACAATGGTGTCATAAACCGCAATTTCCCCATGAGGATGATATTTACCAATCACATCCCCCACCACCCGAGCGGATTTTTTATGGGGTTTATTCCAATCATTTCCCAGCTCACTCATGGCATAAAGCACACGGCGATGAACAGGCTTTAAACCATCCCGTACATCGGGTAAAGCCCTGCCAATAATAACGCTCATGGCATAATCCATGTAGGAACGCTTTAACTCTTCTTCGATGGTGACTGGTGTAATTTCTTTGGCTAAATCCGTCATTTCTTAATACTGCCCTTTCTGTAGTGAAATTCAGACAAATGAACAAAAGAGCCCACAGGCTCTTAAAAGCCTATTTAAACGGCTCCCTTTCATGTGGCTGTGAGAAAACCAGGGGGCAGTATATCATTGCCCAACCTCTAAAACGAGTATTTTTGTTCAATAATGGGTGGTTCTAGCGAAGGTTAAAAGATTAGAAGTGAGCTCTGGTTTTTCATGATAAGCCTTATAATACAGATAAATAGCTTGTTTAATAATGCGTCGCCAAAAATAACCATCTTCCTTCAATGCTCGACGCAGAGATTTTCCTTGATACAACTTAATAAACCGATACAAGTCTTTTTCTGTGAGTCCAAAATCCATCACGGAAAAATACAAAGCGGCAATATCTTTCATCACCCAACGCAAAGGAACCTTAGAGCGAATTTGCATTCGATGTAAATCAATTAAATAAATCTTCAAGTTTTCCGGACTCAAGGCTTCTTCTCCTTGGGAAATATCCACCAGCAAATGCGCTGCATAAAAATCTCGATGATTGAGACCATTGGCATGAAGATTCCTAGCCATCAGGGCAATCTTTTTAATAAAGGCCCGCTTTAATAAAAAGCTTATTCCCTGCTCCCTCCATCGTTTCCCATATTGTTCTAAACTCACGGTATTAGATAATTCATCGGTGACGATAAAGGATTTTAGAGTTGCAGGATTAAAACCTGCTTGAGCAAAAGCCACCACACTCAAAGTATCAATATTTAACTGATTTAAGCGAAGAATAGCCTTGTATTCGTTGATAGCTCCCAATACGGGCCATCGGCCTTGAATTAAATTTTTAAAAATTTCTCGGAAACCAACCCCCTGATGAATTTTAGCAAAATATCCCTTGCCATTTTCCTCAAAGCGTAAGGTGCGACGTCCCTCTAATTCCCGATAAACTTCCCCTTCCATTTTTATAATCTTTTTAAAATTTCTCTTATCCAATAAATAAGCTCTCAACTGACTCCTGGGATCTTTCTGATTGAAATAAATCTTTTGTTCTAATAAATCCACTACATTATTAGGCATATCGAACAATAAATGTTTCTTACAATATTCCAGAGCATTTTCACTGAGTTGTTTTCTATCTCTTTTGGTTAACAATTCATAAAGAGCTTGATTAAAAACCGTTTGCTGAAAAGGAGAAGGAATCACGATTCCCGCGTGAGCATGTTCCACATGGAACGCATAACCACACACATCGGTTATTAATAAAGGGAGACCTGCTGCAATGGCTTCCACCAGCACGGTTCCCGTGGTTTCAGAATAAGCGGGATGAATCAAAAGATCCGCTGCAAAAAGAAAGCGAGGCACATCATCACGCCCCGATAAAAACTTCAATTGTTTCGAAATGCCTAATCGTTTCCCTAAATTAATAAAAGAACGGGACTTATCTTGCCCAATGACGAAAAAATGAGTTTTTTCCTGAAGAGATAAGGGTAAAGAATGTAAGGCATGAAGGGCTCTATCCAATCCTTTTGTTCTAAATCCAGAACCAATTAACAAAAGTAAAAAATCATTTTCTGGAATGTTAAATTCTCTTCTCACTTCTTTACGAATTTCTTTCCAGTTTTCTGGACGTAAACGATCTCTGGTCACCTTGGGCAATAAAAGATGAAACTGCTCCATGGGCATTCCATAGTGAAATCGGTATTCAAGAATTTGCTGTTTCGTTAACGCAAGAATTTCCGTGTGGCTCACCAAACTAAATACATGGCCTTCTGCTTTTAAAAAATAGCGATGTCTTGAAGAAGCGCGGTAGAAAAAACGACGCCATCGCTCAGAATCTGCAACGTAGCATTGATCCCCCGCAAAATAAACATCTAAACCTTCTAGTTTATTAAATCCAAACACAATATCGTAAGAGTGATTTAAAAATTCTTTTTGAAGATACGCTGAAAACTTTTCACAGCGCACATGATTGGTGATCCCTCGAATAGGAACCAGAAACACTTGAAATCCCTTTGGAATAGGTCCTTGCCACTCTAAGGTATACACATGAATTTCATGTCCCCGCAAAAGAGCCGCCGTGGCAATGGCTAAAAAATCTCGCTGAAGCCCCCCATAAGGAAAATATTTAAACAAACAAAAAGCGATTTTCATCACATACTCACTCGATCTAACCAGGAAAACAGAGGTTCGCGCTGGGAACTCCTGCCGGGAAAGGACTCTAACAGAATGATCTTAAGAAAGCCACAAAGAGAACTTTTCATCATCATTTTGCTTTAACACAAAAGGAACTTTTCACAGATCCATCGGCGTCTTGCGGGAAGGTTTCCTCATTCTTATAAACCGCCCGAGCACCGCAGCAATCTTCAGGGTCATTTTGCCAGGAAGGCAAAATGAGCCCTTCGGAGCCAGGATGGCGACTGAAGGGCGGCCCAGAAGATTGCGAGGAGCGCAGGATCAGCGGTTTATAGAATGAGGAAACCTTCCCGCAAGACGTCCCCCCGCGATCTTTGAAATTTTCAAGAAAACCCTCTCTCTAATCCACCATATACAAAGTTTCGCTAGAAAATCCATTAAAATGGGTGGTCAGCGCAATGGAATAAGCTCCTAGGGTAGGAATCATCACCCAATCCCCCTCCATTAAATTATCTGGTAGAGAAAAAGTAGAATTTAATTTATCGATAGAATCACAGGTAGGGCCAAACACTCGATAGGGTTTTAACTTTTCGTGAAGAGAATGAGAAAGACTGAATGCACGAACTTTAGGATTTAATTGAATTTCATTCACTTCACTCAAGCCTCCATAAATACCATCGTTTAAATACAATTTATCTTTATTCACTGTCACCACTTGAGTCACCAAGGTTCCTGCATCCGCCACCAAGGCACGCCCTGGTTCACAAAGCAAAGACGGGAAAGACCATTTTTCTCGGGCTTGAGAAATCAAATTAAAAATTTCATTCATTTTTTCTATGGAAAAACCTTCGCCCCCACAGGGAAATCCTCCCCCCACATCAATGAAAGAAGGTTTCTCTTTCACTTCTTCAATGATTTTTTCGCATAATTCTAAAGCGTCTTTATAGGCTGTAATATCTTCCGATTGACTGCTCACGTGAAAGAACAAAGCCCAGGCTATTTTTCTTTTTTGGGTTTCGTGAATACAATGGATAGCTTCTTCCGGAGACATTCCAAATTTTTCTGAAAAATCAAAATAGCGAGAACCACTTCTCACCGAAAGTCTAAATTCAATGGTAATATCAGGCCCTGTCCCTTCCATGACTTTTTCCCATTCCGAAAGAGAATCCACCACAAAGTGTCTAAGCCCATAAATACTGTAACTTTCTTTAATGGCCCGTGAGTTTTTAATGGGGTGATTAAAATAGCAATGGGCTTTTTTTTCTAATAAAAAAATTTTTTTAATTTCATTCAGAGAAGCCACATCAAAAGAATGGATCCCCGCCCTATAAAGGGCTTTAATCACTTCGGGATGAGGATTTGCCTTCACCGCATATAACACTTCCCCAGGAAATCCTTGGATAAAGGTTTTCACGGCTTCTTTTAATTTAGACTCACTGATACATAGAACCGGTTCTTCGGGTCTTAATTTTTCAATTAAGTCTTCTGGAGAATTGTATAAATGAGTATTTTGCATCTTATTCTTCCAAAGTCCTCTATATTCAAAGTATTACACCTTATTTCTTCGTGTCAATTTGATAAAAATCTTATTTTTATCAAAAAGTTATCGCTTATGGAAACCTTGGCTATACTTAAGTCAAGATAAAGATATGATTGATGTAAGGCCTAAAGGCGGGATTTTTCATTCATAGGGGGAAACCATGGGATTATTTGAAGATATTCAAACACGCTACGATATCCATCATGAGGATGTGTTGAGTTTGGAAGAATACTTGAATCTTTGTAAAAAAGATCCCAAAGCCTATTCCAATGCAGCAGAACGACTTCTCCATGCCATTGGGGAACCCAAATTTATTGATACACGACCAGATCCTGTATTAAGCCGCCTCTTTGCCAATAAAATTATTCCTTATTATGAAAACTTCGCTGATTTTTATGGGATGGAGGAAACCATTGAGAAAATGGTTTCTTTCTTTAAGCATGCGGCTCAAGGGTTAGAAGAAAAAAAACAAATTCTCTATCTCCTAGGCCCCGTGGGTGGAGGAAAATCTTCTATTGCAGAACGTCTCAAACTATTAATGGAACGAACCCCCTTTTACGCCATTCTTGGATCTCCCGTTCATGAATCCCCATTGGCTTTATTCTCGCCGGAAGAAGATGGTGAAATTTTATTTGAAAAATATGGGATCCCTCGCCGGTATTTGGAAAGTATCATGTCTCCTTGGGCTGTAAAACGATTGGAAGAATTTAATGGGGATATTACTAAATTCAAAGTAGTGAAATTATATCCCTCTCGCCTAAACCAAATTGCCATTTCAAAAACCGAACCGGGGGATGAAAATAACCAGGATATTTCATCTCTGGTGGGAAAAGTAGATATTCGAAAACTTGAAGAATTTTCTCAAAATGATGCGGATGCTTATAGTTATTCAGGCAGTTTATGTCTATCCAATCGTGGGCTCATGGAGTTTGTGGAAATGTTTAAAGCTCCCATTAAAGTGCTTCATCCCTTATTGTCCGCCACTCAGGAAGGAAACTATAATGCCACGGAAGGACTTCCCTCCATTCCTTTTGATGGAATTATTTTAGCCCACTCTAATGAATCAGAATGGCTGAGTTTTAAAAATAACAAAAACAATGAAGCCTTTTTAGATAGAATTTATATTGTTAAAGTTCCCTACGTTTTACGATATTCAGAAGAAATTAAAATTTATCAAAAACTCATTATGAATAGTTCTTTGAATCAAGCGCCTTGCGCTCCTGACACTTTAAAAATAATGTCAGAGTTTTCTGTGCTTTCTCGATTAAAAGAACCAGAGAATTCCAGTATTTATTCAAAAATGAGAGTATACAATGGAGAAAATTTAAAAGACACGGATCCAAAAGCAAAATCCTATCAAGAGTATCGGGATACCGCAGGAGTGGATGAAGGAATGACGGGGCTTTCTACACGCTTTGCTTTTAAAATTTTATCTAAAGTATTTAATTTCGATCACACGGAAACTTCCGCAAACCCCGTGCATCTTTTTTACGTTCTAGAAAAACAAATTAATGAAGAGCAATTTCCTCAAGAGGAAACCAATCGATATCTTCAATATTTAAAAGAATATCTAATCCCTGAATACATTGAATTCATCGGAAAAGAAATTCAAACCGCTTATTTAGAATCTTATTCTGAATATGGTCAAAACATTTTTGATCGTTACATTATTTTTTCTGATTTTTGGATACAAGATCAAGATTATAGAGATCCAGACACGGGAGAGATTTACGATAGAAATGCTTTAAATGATGAATTAGAAAAAATAGAAAAACCCGCCGGAATTAGTAATCCAAAAGATTTTAGACATGAAGTGGTTAATTTTGTTTTAAGGGCTCGTGCTAATAACAAAGGTCGAAATCCTTCTTGGAATAGTTACGAAAAATTAAGAGTGGTCATTGAGAAAAAAATGTTTTCTAATACAGAAGATCTGCTCCCCGTTATTTCTTTCAATGCAAAATCTTCAGCAGAAGATACAAAAAAACATGATGAGTTTGTTAATCGAATGGTGGAAAAAGGATACACGCCTAAGCAAGTTCGACTCTTATGTGACTGGTACTTGCGAGTGAGAAAATCAAGTTAAGGTACATCATGACTCAATTTATTGACCGTCGGCAAAATAATAAAAACAAAAGCGCTGTAAATCGTCAACGTTTCATGCGACGTTTTAAGCATATTATCAAAGAAGCGGTTTCCAAAGCCATTGAAAAACGCAGCATTACGGATGTATATAAAGGTGAAAAAGTAGTAATTCCTAAAAAAGACTTATCAGAGCCCATGTTTCGATATGGGATTGGTGGAATTACTGAAAGAGTCTATACGGGAAATAAAGAATTTCTCCTGAATGACAAAATCAAACGCCCTACTTCCTCTGGTTTAGACAGTGGATCCAGTGCAAGCAACACAGGGATCGGAGAAGATGATTTTGTTTTTGAACTCACAAAGAAAGAATTCATTGATTTGTTTTTTGAAGATTTAGAATTGCCTGATCTCGTCAAATCAAAACTCATGGAAATAAAAACAAAAAAACCCGTGAAAGCTGGTTTTTCCACTGTGGGAACTCCTCCCAACGTGAGTATTATTCGTTCTTTAAAAAATGCCCTAGGCCGTCGTATTGCTTTTTCAACTCCCAGCAAGAAAAAGCTAGAGTCTCTTGAAAAGGAATTAAAAAGTTTATTAAAAAAAAAGGAGCCCAACAGCGAAGAAATATTAGAGGTAAAAAAACAAATAGAAATTTTAAAAAAGAAAATTGCCTCCATTCCTTTTATCGATCCCTTTGACTTTCGCTATTCTAATAAAGTATTAAGAGAAACCCCTAACACCCAGGCAGTGATGTTTTGTATCATGGATGTATCCGGTTCTATGGATGAAATAAAAAAAGACATTGCAAAACGTTTTTTTATTTTACTTTATTTATTTTTAACAAAAAACTACAAAAATATTCATCTTGTTTTTATTCGACATCATACTACTGCAAAATTAGTGGATGAGCATGAGTTTTTTTATTCTAGGGAAACGGGTGGTACTGTGGTATCAAGCGCCCTTGAACTCGCTCGGGAAATGATTATTGAAAAATACTCCCCGAATGATTGGAACATTTATTGTGCCCAGGCTTCTGATGGAGATAATTGGAATGCAGACTCTCCACGGTGTCAACATCTTTTATTAAAAGATATTATGCCCTATGTTCAATACTATGCATATGTGGAAATCCTTCCAAGACATCATCAAAGTTTATGGCGCTCCTATCAATTAGTAAAAGAAAATTTTGCTAACTTTAATATGAAAACCATTCATCATACCAATGAAATTTATCCTGTCTTTAGAAAATTATTTCAAAGGAAAGCCCATGTCTAGAAAGGAACCTTTATCACGTGCATCAGAGTGGAACCTAGAGTTGCTAGAAAAATATGACGTGGAAATTTCTAGAGTTGCAAAAGAGTATGGCTTATCCACTTATCCTAACCAAATAGAAATCATCAATGCAGAACAAATGATGGATGCTTATGCCAATGTTGGAATGCCCCTTGGATATCATCATTGGTCCTTTGGAAAACAATTTATTAACATTGAAAAAAACTATCGACGAGGTCACATGGGACTTGCCTATGAGATTGTGATTAACTCTAACCCCTGTATTTCCTATCTCTTAGAAGAAAACACCATGACCATGCAGGCCATGGTGATTGCCCACGCTTGTTATGGCCACAACTCATTTTTTAAAAATAATTATTTATTTAAAACCTGGACTTCTCCTGACTCCATTATTGACTATTTAGTGTTTTCTAAACTGTATCTCACGGAGTGTGAAGAAAAATATGGCGTTGACACCGTAGAACAATTCTTAGATGCTTGCCATACCCTTATGAACTATGGTGTGGATCGCTACAAACATCCCACAAAACTAACACTTCAAGAAGAAAAAGCAAGACAACGTGCCCGGGAAGATTACTTGCAAGCTCAAGTGAATGAGTTATGGAGAACCATCCCCAATTATAATCCCCTTCAATCTAAGAAATCAGAAAAAGAAATTTATCAATTTCCAAAAGAACCTCAAGAAAATATTCTTTACTTTATTGAAAAGCATGCACCCCTATTGGAACCATGGCAGCGAGAGATTATTCGTATCATCAGAAAGATCGCACAATATTATTATCCACAACGCCAAACTAAAATGATGAATGAAGGATGGGCCACCTTCTGGCATTACACCATCATTAATACTTTATATGACGAGGGATTATTGACGGATGAGTTTATGTTGGAGTTTTTAAAAAATCATACAAATCTCATTACCCAAGTTCCTTTTGATACCCCTCAATACCAGGGAATCAATCCCTATACCTTAGGCTTTAGTATTTATTCAGACATTCAAAGGATTTGTCAATCCCCCACGGAAGAAGATAAACGATGGTTCCCTGAATTAATTTCAAAAAATTGGTTGGATGCTTTACATGAAGCCATGCAATTTTTTAAAGATGAAAGTTTTATTTCACAATATCTATCCCCTAAAGTGATCCGAGATTTAAAATTATTCACGCTCCTGGACAATGAAAAAAATGATTATTTAAGCGTCTCAGCCATCCACGATGAAAAAGGATATCAACACATTCGAAATGTTTTATCAAAACAATACAACTTAGGAGAGCAAGAGCCTAATATTCAAGTTCACCAAGTAGATATTCGAGGAACTCGCACCATGACACTTCGTCAATATGAACACGAGGGAAGACCCCTGGCGAACAATGTAGATTCTATTTTATCTCAACTCTATTTTTTGTGGGGGTTCCCCATCACCTTAGAAGCCGTGAATACAGATGAAAAGATCCTCAAAACTTACCAATTTCCCACTTCAAAAGAAGAAGCTCCTAATTCCTGAAAATAAAATCCTGGAATTACACCCATAAAAATCAGTAAGACCTTTTAATTACTTTCTTCTTTCCATGCGCAACGACCTCCATTTTCTTTTTTCAAGCGCTCTAGATAATTCTGATGAGCTGCCCAGCCTGCTTCATCCACGGAAATCACAGTGAATCTTTCCCGAGCTTCTAATCCTTTTTGAGATTTTTCTGGTGTGAATACTTCCTTTTCTTCTTTCACTGAAGATTCAAATAAACTGTGTTGTCCACTGGTCATGGCTAAATAAACGGAAGCTAATAAGCGAGCATCTAACAATGCACCATGTAGAGTACGCTTTGAAGTATCCACATTATACCGTTTACACAGAGCATCTAAATTATTTCTTTGCCCGGGATGTTTTTCCCGTGCAAGAGTTAAGGTATCAATGATGGCATGTTTATTTTCTACAATTTTCATTGGATGTTGAAGACGTCGCAATTCTTCATTCAGAAATTTCAAATCAAAAGGCGCGTTATGAATAATCAACTCATCTCCATTTAAAAAATTTAAAAGATCATGGATCACCTTTGAGAAAGTGGGTTTGTCTTTTAAAAATTCCCGTGTGAGGCCATGAACTGCCATGGCGCCCTCATCAATGTCTCGTTCCGGATTGATATACACATGGAAATATTCTCCCGTCAGTCGACGATTTAATATTTCCACAGCGCCAATTTCAATAATTCGATGACCAAGACTTGGTTCAAGTCCCGTGGTTTCTGTATCTAACACCACTTGTCGCGCATTCATCAAGAGTTCCTCTTTTTCTCATCAATCGCTAAATTCGCATATTCATCCGCCAGCTCATTTTCCGGATGCCCCGTATGCCCTCGCACCCAACACCAAGTCACTTCGTGTTTTTCTACCATCTCATCTAAAGGCTCCCATAGATCTTTATTTTTAACAGGTTCTTTTTTTGAATTTTTCCACCCTTTCTTTTTCCATCCTTGAATCCACTGCGTCATTCCATGAGCCACATATTGAGAATCTGTGGTAATGGTGACATGACAAGATTGTTTCAAAGCACTTAATCCTTGAAGAACCGCCATGAGCTCCATGCGATTATTGGTGGTTTCTTCTTCGTAACCATAAAGAATTTTTTCTTGATTTTCATACCTTAAAATAGCAGCCCATCCCCCAGGGCCTGGATTTCCTCGACACGCGCCATCTGTATATAAATAAACTTTTTTCAATTTAAAAATTCCTAGTGGTGGGTTCCACCGCTTGTTTTTTTGAAAGAGGAACTCCCTGTCTTCGCCATGGAATTTGCACTGGTGTTAAGGTAGCAATTTCTTTACGTGCGATTAAGCAGTACACTGCTCCATTGGTGGGCCAGCATGTTTTTCCAATGGATTTGATTAAAGAAAAATTTTCTCTCATTTTTTGGTTTTCAATGGGCAAATCAAAAGAAAAGGTTTTGTAATCATCAATAATACAATGATTTTCTTTCAACCAGGATCTCAACTGACGAACACTTAAAAATTTTCCTTTCCAAGGCAAAGAGTGTCTTTTAAAAAGTTTTCCGTAAAAACTCCATAAACTATAAGGGTTAAATCCAAAAATAATAAGATACCCATTAGGAATTAAGGTATAAGTTATTTCTTTTAAAACAGCTTCTGGAGATTTTTCAAATTCCAACACATGGGAAAGAATTGCTAAATCAATACTTCCTTCCAAAAAAGGTAAATGATGAATGTTTGTTTTTACCATTCCTTTTAAAGGAGACACAGAGGATGGATGAAGTTCTAAATACACTTTATGTCGAATGGGACTCAGGGATAAACTTTCAGAATAATTTATCGCTCCCCCATGCAAAAGATGATAACCAAAATAATGAGTAATTATTTTAGAAAGTTCTGCTTCCTCATCCTGCAGCAAGAGTTGCCCCAAACTCGTCTTAAACCAATTTTCTAATTGTTTGCAATCATCTTGTGTCAAAGGAAACTCGCTTTTTTTTACATTCTTTTAATGTCTATATGATATACCAGCGTTCCTCTTCCAGCCAACGACTCTTTTTGCATATGAAAAGAACAAAAACACATGGAGAAAAAAAAACTAGACATTCCATTTAAAATCCTGTACAAACACTATCCATGATTAAAGTTGTTGCGGAAAAGTATGTTATTATCTTTGCAGTTGAGATGCTCACCTCGCTGTCATCCCCGCGCAGGCGGGGATCCATCCTGCGTGCCGCTGGGGGTTAGACAAAGCGTAAGGAAATAACATTGAAGAGAATTCTTGTTCCACTCGCTCATGAGGGGGAGTTGCAAAGGGATGAATGGATCCCCGCCTGCGCGGGGATGACAGCAGTGAGAGAAAAACTAAAAAGAAGGCATATCATATGGATTATTTAAAAAATACAATACGATACAGCACTATCCTCTTTTCCTTTTTTCTAGGAATGTTTTTTTTAGGAACAATTGGCTTTGCTGCAAGATCTCATTACGATGTCTACCCCTCTTACTTTGAAGCCCTTGAACAACAACCCACTTCCTATCATCGAGAAAATTCCATAGAAGACTTATGGGCTGCAGTGACACAACTTTTTTCCTTACCCCATTATGAAGCATCTCCCGCCGTCCAAGAGCAAATCTCTTGGTTCATGAACCACAAAGAATTTTTAGCGCGAGTTGCAAATCAAGCAGAACCTTATCTTTTCTACGTTTACCAACAAGTAAAAACTCAACGCTTACCAGGAGAATTAGCCTTACTACCCATGATAGAAAGTGCTTATGATCCCTTTGCATATTCCACCGTAGGCGCGGCAGGATTATGGCAACTCATGCCCAGCACCGCCACTGGCTTAGGATTGCATCAAGATTATTGGTTTGACGGACGAAAAGATATTATTAATTCCACCAAAGCAGCTCTTACTCATTTAAATTATTTAAAAAACTTTTTCCATGGAGATTGGCTCTTAGCCATTGCCTCTTATGATTCTGGGGAAGGAACCGTGGCCAATGCCATGAGACGTAATCAGCAGGAAGGATTAAGCACGAAATTTTGGTCTTTAAGTCTTCCCAGGGAAACCCAAGATTATGTACCTCGCTTACTCGCCCTTGCTGAAATCATTAGTAATCCCAAAAAATATCCTGTGGAATTACCTTCCATTCGTAATGAACCTTACTTTGGAACCGTGGATGTAGATCATCAAGTGATGCTTTCCAAAGTGGCTCACCAAGCCCATATTAAATTAGATGATTTATATCAACTAAATCCCGGTTATAATCATTGGGCCACGGATCCCGATCCAAAATCACCTTCCCGCATTGTGCTGCCCATTGAAAATATCGCAACTTATGAAAAAGCCCTTCATCGAAAATTAGTGATTCATATTGAAGGAGAAAAACCAAAACCTGTTATTGAATTAGCAACCCTCTCTCACTACCGAGTGAAATCGGGAGATACCTTATGGTCCATTGCTAAAAAACATCATGTGAGCCCTAATGAGTTAGAAACTTGGAATCATTTAAAAAGCCCCTCTGCTTTAAAAATTGGAAAGCTTCTTGTGGTATCTAAGACGGCAAAAACCATGGTGGCTAGCAAAGAGAAAAATGAACCTTCTGTATCACAAGAAGAAAAGGCCTCTTCTGATAATAAGGACACTACGGAAAACTATCGCATTCAGCCAGGAGATACCCTTCATAAAATTGCGAGAGAACATCACATTTCCTTAAATCAATTAATGGCAGAAAACCAAATCAATTCCCATGATGTGATACATCCTGGGCAATTGCTCATTGTTCCAAAAATTGCTTAAACATCTGCTTGAGAGGAAGAAGGGATCTTTTCCGGATTTGTTTCATAAAGATAGCAAGACACTTCGTGGCTCTGTGAAATGGAATACTCAGGAGGATATTGATCTTCACAAATCTTCATTTTATGGGCACAACGTTTTGCAAAATAACATCCTTTTGGAGGATGAATGGGAGAAGGTGGTTCCCCTCTGATGGAAACAATTTTTTTATTCATTTTTCCTAAGGTGGGAAGTGCTTTTAATAATCCTTGGGTGTAAGGGTGTCGAGGGGTTTCTAAAATTTCTCTCACGGTGCCCTGCTCTACAATGCGACCTAAATACATCACCGCCACATTTTCCGCCATATAACCCACCACTCCTAAATCATGAGTAATGAGCAGATAAGATAATTCATGTTTTTCTTGGAGCCCCTTTAATAAATTTAAGATTTTTGCTTGTACTGATAAATCGAGAGCGCTGGTGGGTTCATCACAAATGAGAATTTTTGGCTGAACACTTAAAGCCCGAGCAATACTCAAACGCTGCCGTTGGCCTCCAGAAAATTCATGGGGGTATTGAAACAAACTGTCTTCCGACAACCCCACTTGCAATAGCAAGTCTTTTAAAAATTCCTCTCTTTCTTTTTTATCCACGTACAAACGGCGAATGGATAAACCTTCACTCAATAATTCCATCACAGGGCTTCGTGGGTCTAAAGAAGAAAAAGGATCTTGAAAAATCATTTGCAAAGAATCTCTAAGGTATTTTAAATGAATTTCTTTTTCTGAAAACACTAACTGATCTTTAAGAAAGAGAGTTCCCTCTGTGGGCTTTAATAATAAAGATAAACTTTTTCCTAGGGTGGTTTTCCCGCATCCTGATTCCCCCACCAAAGCCAAGGTTTTTCCTTTGTTGAGCTGAAAACTCACCCCATCTACGGATTTTACAAAACCCACAGTTCTTTGAAAAAGCCCTTTTTTTATGGGGAAATAACATTTTAAAGATTGAACTTTTAAGGCAATTTCTTGAGGATCTCTTATGGCCAAAGTGTGAGGGGGAAGCTCTGATGCTGCTTTAAAAATAAAATTTTCTTTTTCATACAAATGGCACTTCACTTCATGATTCTTTTTAACTGTGTATACTGGAGGAACTTCTAAAGTGCATTTTTCCATGGCATAAGCACATCGGGGCTCAAAAGCACAAGGCATCTTTTTTTCTCTTAAGCTAGGAACGCGACCAGGGATCACTGCTAAGGAATATTCATTGAAACGGATGGAAGGCACCGCACCGAGTAATTGGCGAGTATAAGGATGACGAGGCTCAGAAATTAAATCTTCCATTTTTCCTTCTTCAATAAATTCTCCTCCATACATCACAGCAACCCTATGTGCCATTTGAGAAATTAATCCTAAATTGTGGCTAATTAAAAATATCGCCATTCCATGCTCTTCTTGTAATTGTTTTAGTAATTCTAAAATTTGTGCTTGAATGGTGACGTCTAAAGCTGTAGTGGGTTCATCTGCAATGAGCACTTCCGGTTTTAAAGCAATGGCCATGGCAATGACGATACGTTGTTTCATTCCCCCAGACAATTGATGAGGATATTGAAAATAAAAATGTTCTGGATTGGGGATCCCTACTTCTTTTAATAAGAGGAGCACTCGCTTTTTAATTTTTCTGTTGGATTCTTTTGTATGGTTTTTTAGGGTTTCAAAAATTTGATCCCCCACGGTTAATACGGGATTTAAAGCCGTCATGGGTTCTTGAAAAATCATCCCTATTCGACTTCCTCGAATTTTTTCCATTTCTAATTCAGAACAAGCTAATAGATTTTTTTCTCCTAAATAAATCTCACTGGCTTCACTATATTTTCCATATCCAGGCAGTAATCGATTCAAGGCAAAAGCCGTCATGGACTTCCCGCAACCAGATTCCCCCACAATGGCAAAAGTTTCTCCTCGTTTTAATTCAAAAGATACATTTTTTAAAACACCATAAGAATGACCATTTTGAACAAAACGAACGGTTAAATTTTTACATGACAAAACAATAGTCAAAATAAGAATTCCTTTCACAGATCAGCTAGAATATATAGACATACTATCCTTTTAAGACGTTTTATGAAATCTCCGCCCCACAATGATTCAGAATCTTCCGATTTATTTAAAAAGGCCATGAAAGAAGTTCAACCTTTTTCCCATGAAGAGGATAAACACTCCCTTAAAAAATCCACTTCCCTTGAAAAAGCATACCGCCGCCATGGAGCGGTTACGGAATCTGTAGAAAAAGAATTTTCCGTGGAAGTCCCTTCTATTTTTGCCGCCGAAGAATCCGTATGCTTTCTATCAAACCCCCTACAAAAAAAACAACTCCAACAATTTAAAAATGGAAAAATTCCCCCCGAGGCACGATTGGATTTACATGGTTTAACTTTGATGAAGGCTGAAAAGCGCTTAGCGTCTTTTATTGAAAGCTGTTATTTAAAAAATTTGCGTTCCTTACTCATTATTCATGGGAAAGGTTCCCGCGATAAAGAAGAAAAACCAGTGATGAAAAATATGACCATTCAATTTCTAAAGGAACATCCTCAAGTGCTCGCTTTATGCAGCGCCATTCCTTCCCAGGGAGGGGCTGGGGCTTTATATGTATTACTAAAAAAACCTAACACTTCAAGATGAAGCCTTCACATTTAATAAGGCTAAAAAATCAGCTTCATTTAAAATAGGGATCCCTAAGGTTTTTGCCTTTTCAAGCTTTGATCCTCCTGCTTCTCCTGCAATGAGTGCTGTAGTACTTTTTGAAACGGCGCTGGCGGTTTTAGCCCCTCTCTTTTCCAATTCTAATTTCGCTTCCTCCCGTGTCATGTGAGACAGAGTTCCCGTAATGACATAGGTATGATGCTGTAAGGGTAAGGACTCTTCTTGAGAAATCGGTGCAGGCCAGGTAATTCCTTTCTTTAGTAAGGCATCAATCACTTCTATATTATGTGCCTGATGAAAAAAACGATGAATATGCATGGCCACCACCGGACCAATGTCTTCTACTTTTTGTAAATCCTCTTCTGAGGTTTTTTCTAAAACCCTTAAAGACTTAAAAAACTTTGCCAATTGCTTTGCGGTGGCTTCCCCCACTTCTCGAATACCAAGGGCGTAAATGAATTTTGCTAAGGTTGTTTTTTTACTATGTTCAATGGCTTCTATTAAATTTTCCGCTGATTTTAAACCCATGCGCTCCAGGTTTGCTAATTGAAGCACATCCAAATCATATAAATCGGCAACAGTTTGGATCATTCCCACCTCCACCAATTGCTCCACCATTCGATCCCCTAATCCATCAATATTCATGGCTTTTCGTGAAGCAAAATGTTTAATGGCTTCTTTCCGTTGAGCTTTACAAAACAACCCCCCACTGCATCGAGCGGCTGCTTCTCCCTCCACCCTATCCACTTCCGCCCCACACACAGGACACTTTAAGGGTAAAATAATTTTTTTTGCATTGGGAGGTCTTTTTTTCAAAATGACGGAAACCACTTCAGGGATCACATCCCCCGCCCGACGTACAATCACCGTATCTCCAATTTTAATATCCTTACGAAGGATTTCATCCATATTATGAAGAGTGGCATTACTAACGGTGGCCCCACCCACAAACACGGGTTTTAATCGTGCCACAGGAGTAAGGGTGCCTGTTCTTCCCACTTGAAAATCAACCGCCAATAATTCCGTAGATTCTTCATGAGCAGGAAACTTATAAGCAATGGCCCAGCGAGGTGCTCTAGAAACGAAGCCTAAGATTTCTTGAAGTTTATAATCATTCACTTTAAAAACCACCCCATCCACTTCATATTTTAAAGAATCTCGTATTTTTAATATTTTTTCATAATAATCTTCGCAAGCCTGAATTCCTCGCACCAATTCATTTTTTTCATTAATGGGGATCCCCCAATTTTTCAATTGTTCCAAGGTTTCTCTATGGGTTTTTCCCGGAATAAACCCTTCTTTTACTTCTCCAATACCATAAGCATAAAAAGCCAGTTGGCGCTCTGCGGTGACTTGAGAATCCAATTGTCTTAAACTACCGGCTGCCGCATTTCGAGGGTTTGCAAATAATTTATCTCCTTCTTTTTTAGCACGCTCATTTAATTGGAGGAATGCTTTCTTAGGCATGTAAACTTCTCCTCTCACTTCTAACACGTGGGGATAATTTTCTCCTCGCAACTTCAATGGAATGCTTCGAACGGTTCGAATATTTTGAGTAATATTTTCTCCAACAAAACCATCTCCTCGGGTGGCGGCTTGTTTTAAATATCCATTTTCATAACGAAGGTTTACGGCTAAACCATCCAGTTTAGGTTCACAGGCGTACTCCATATCCCCCACTTGCTTTAAACGATCTAACACTCGTTTATTAAAGGCAATTAATTCTTCCTCATCAAAGGCATTATCTAAAGATAACATGGGAACTTTGTGAACGGCTTCAGAAAATTCAGGCAAGGGGGCTGCCCCCACTCGTTGAGTGGGAGAGTCTTCTGTTTTCCACTGGGGATATTTTTCTTCTAATTCTTGTAAATTTCTAAATAACTGATCGTATTCGTAATCACTGATGATGGGATCATCTAACACGTAGTAACGGTAATTATGATCATTAATCTTTTCTTTTAGCTCTCTTATTTTTTTTTCAATGTCCATGCTAGACTCCCTGGGCTATAAAATTTTTTGAATATTGATTCCTAAAAAAGAAGGATCCTCCAAATAAATAAAATGCCCCGAATCTTCTTGCTTTAAGTAATCCATCAAAGGCATTGCCACCACACGATTGCAAGTGGTGTAAGGTATTTTCTTGGGAGGTTTTTCTTTTTGACACACATATCCTTTGGAGGTTTTATAATAAAAATAATCTTTAGGATAAGCATCCGTTGCATGAGCAAACATTAAAGCAGAACAATTTTGTTTCTCACATTCCACGGGTATTACTTGACATAAAGGTTTTTCTGCGTCGGAGGTACAAAGAATTTTGTTATAAATCTTTTCCCCTTCTTTAAAATTCTTTCTATACAAAAATCCAAGGTGAGATACCAAGATCCCTGTTCCCATGATTTCTTTCACCTTCCCAGAGTCTGTTCCCCATGCATTATCATCTCTGACTATTTCTAAAATAGCGGGGGTTGGAATGAGATTTAGGAGGGAGGCCTTCGGTTGAAAAGTTCTTTTTTCAATTGAATCCTTTAAAAAAAACTGTTCCTTTGGAATATAGGGTAAAGAAATTTCTTCTCCTTTTAACTGAGGGCAATAGGTTTCTTCGTTATTTTTCGAAAGTGTTTTAAGAATTGCATTTCCTTTCTTTTTAGAGGTCACTCTAATGGTATTTCTTAATTGAATCTTGTCATCCATTTTAGCTTCAATCCAGGCTAAAGAATCGATGAAAGTTTCCTTTCTTTGAATATCCTCCTTTGGGGTTACAAAAAAAGTGGCTTCTTGGATCCGATGATTTTTTTGATTGATGGGATTAAAATCCTTACTGATAAAATGATTTCGATTGCAATAATGCAACGCATTTTCTTCCGGCAAGTCCCCAGCCCCATAAGAGATTTCAATCCAATTTTTTTTAAACTCAGGTAAATCTCTGGCATTTAACAGGGCCAAGCCCATTTCCACAAAGGTAGTGCAATTAAATCCATCGGTTCTGTATAAAGGATCTTCTTGGAGATGATTTCCCTCCATTCCTTCCCCTTGAGCCCCCACCATGACATAAGGACGATCTAAAAATTTTTCCACGATGTAGATTAATTTTTCTTCTTTCTGGGAGGAGAGAGGTTCTTCTTCTAATTGATGAAGCAAGGAGAAAAGTTCCCTATCAGAATCAATCATCGTAGATTGCAGAGCTTTTTCCTTTAAAAGAGTGAAAGAGGTCATTCTTCCATACCCATAAACATTACCATAGAGCGCGGTGGCTATAATAAAAACCCACACTCCCAGGAAAGCTCTTACTCTCTCTGTTGTCATCCCTGCGAAGGCAGGGATCCATTTATCCCTTTGCAACTCCCCCTCATGAGAGCGTGAAGCAAGAATTCTCTTCAATGTCATTCCCTCACATTTCATCTGACTCGTAGCGGTGCGCAAGATGGATCCCCGCCTGCGCGGGGATGACAGCGAAAAAATCAGCCTTGCTCTCTCTGCTATCACACCCTCTCTTTGTTATTATTCCCCTGCTTTTAGAAGCGGAGTTTAACACATGTAGCTAACGATGATACTGATATGCCCCTGATTCTGTCCAGGGCAAAGAAGTATATCCCATTCCTATAATGGGGTATTTCACAATTTCAAAAAAGGGAGAAAAATCAAAATCACAAGGAGCGAATAAACGAGGATGAATGGGTGTGAGTTTTAACTCGTTTTCTTTTTCCCCATTCAATAGGGGCAAAATGGGGAATTGAATAGACTGAAAGGCTTCCGCAATGGCACTAGAACAAATTTCTTTATTGGTATTACTGGGCAATACTCCCAACACTCGTTTTCTGTAAAGAAAAGGTGCCAACCACCAGGGAGCAAATAAACGGGCTAGCTCAAAAATATTAGAAATATCATAGCTTGAGCCAATACGCTGTATCACATGGGAAATCACTTGTTGTGCTCCTTGGTGAGAAATCCCTGCGGGGCGAGCAATGCGGAGATGATATTCTGAATATTTTTTAATGGAAGAAACAATGGTGCCTTGTCCTAAAACACTTTCTATCACCAAGGGATCTTCTTTAATTTCTTCCGAACAATGTTTTATTAAATGCTCTCGTAAAATAGGATCATCAATATCTTGAACATGGCCAATGTATAAGGCTGCATGAGTCCAAGGACTTGCTGTAAAACGGCGAATATATCGGCCCACACGGCTTCGCCCTTCCACCAGCAATACATCACAAGGATGGATCACATGACGTAATCGGTCGAAATCACTTAAGGTGCTTCGAGGAGCGGCTGTTTCCTTCATCAGCCATTGAATGATGCGTTCTTTCATGCTGTTTTTGGGCATTCCCTTCTGATCCTTCTCCATCAAATATGAAAGACCAGAAAGTACGGCCTAGACATACTAACACAATATCCCTAGGTCCGTACTTCTGGCCTATGTTTTACATGAGCATTCACTTTCCAACATCCCTGTAGGAGAGTACTAATGACGAAATAAGAATACTAAAGCTCAAAAAACATAAATATGGGACAATCTCTCTAGGACGTGTGAGAGATCTACTCTTGAAAACACTCTTTTAAAAAGGATGCGCAGGATTTCCAAGAACGTGCATCTGCCCTTGCATTATAAACGGTACCAAAAGCAGCATCGTGAGCTAAGGGGTTTGTAAAAGCATGGAGGGTATGTCCATAAATATGTAATTGCCAATCTGCTGCTTTTTCTGTCATTTCTTTTTCAAACTGAAGGACTTGATCCCTGGGCACCATGGGATCTTGATCTCCATGCAAGGCTAAAATAGAAGCTGAAATTTTTTTGTTGCTGTGAGAAGGTGCTGTTAACAAACCATGAAAACTCACCACGCCCCTCAGGGAAGCTCCTGAGCGCGCTAAATCTAAAACGCATAATCCACCAAAACAATATCCAATGGCTGCAACCCGAGAAGCATCTACTTCTGGCAAGTCTTGTACTGTTTCAAACGCTCCCAGCATTCTTTGTTGTAATAACAGCCTATCTTCCATAAGAGGTTTCATAAGATGTGCTTTTTCATCATTATTTTTTCCAAGAGCCGCTTTGCCATACAGATCCAAGGCAAAACCCACATATCCCATGGCTGCTAATTGTTCCGCCTTTTTACAAGCAAATTCATTTCGTCCTGTCCAATCATGGGAAATCATCACCGCTGGTGTTTTATCCCCTACGTTCTCAGGATATGCAACATATCCATGACATTCCAAACCATCCACAGAATAAATCACTGTATTTGTAGTCATATTAAAATTGCGCTCCTCTCTTTAATCGTTTTAAAAACTTTTTTTGGCAAAGATAACTTAAAAGATAAAGAATAATGGCGATTAATAAATCCGTTAATCCATACAGAAAAATATCTTCTCGGATGGGATAAGAAAAATTCACATACACTAAAGAAAAAAGAAATGTGCCGCTGGTCATGAGAAATAAGGCATAAGCCTTACAAAAAAGAAATAAATAATATCTGGTTTTTTTTGCCCACAATAAAAAATAGGTCAAAGAAGCAAAAATTAAAAAAGTACCATAGAGAAAAAATAAATGGCTATAAGCGCTTTCAGAAGGAATCATGAAATGATGGGGCCATATGGTTAATCTCAGCCCTAATAGCAAAGCAGTTAAGCCCACATTGGTCCAAGAGAAATAAAAAAATAAAAGTTCGTAAATATTTTTTTCTCTTTGAAATCGATGATGAACCATACCTAATAAAAAAGGTAAATAAAGAAAAACAATATTGATAAAAATAAAATAATCATCCATGTGATTCATCTCTCAAGGAATTGCAAAATGCCAATTCATTTCTTTGCTTAAGGATTCCAACATGATTTCACCCCGAATGCTAGTCCCTTTACTATCTAAACGGGGACTTGAAGCAGCAATACCTGCAATTCTCAAGGCGCTTGCAACAATTAACCCCGAAACACCGCTTTTTGCAGGTAATCCCGTACGAACTAAATGAGCCCCCGAAGAATCATATAAACCACAAGTGGCCATCACCGCAGTAATATATTTACAAGTATCTCGTTTTAAAACTTTTCTACCCTGGGGATCTTCTCCTCCAGTGCTTAATAAAAGAGGCAAATAAGAAGCCTGGATCACCGTGGCATCATAAGAACATAAGGTGAAATAAACTCGAAGGGTCTCTTCCACATCTCCGTGAATAATACCATTACTTTTCATTAAATAAGCGATAGCTCGGTTTCTATCTCCAGTTTTATATTCTGATTCATACACTTCATGGTTAATTTTTAAATTGTCATGAAATAATCGTTTGGTCCATCGATTTAACCATTCTATTTTTTCTGCTTCCTGTTTCCCTGGAATTCGATTGCATAAGGCAATGGCCCCTGAATTAACAAAAGGATTGGCGGGAACAGGGCCTGATTGTTCTAACTGACTAATGGAGGCAAAAGCTCGCCCTGTGGGCTCCATTCCTGTCCAGGAAATTACTCGTTCCGCTCCTTCTTCTTCTAACAAACCCGCAAGCACAATGATTTTTGCAACACTCTGCAAAGTAAAAACGTGTTTCTTTGCGTCTCCTGCAGAAAGAGTCCGTCCATTTTTTAAAGTCACTGCAATGCTAGTATTGTTAGGATCCACCGCGGCTAACTCAGGAATATAATTAGCAAGAGCACCTTCATGATTCAGTCGGGCTTTCATGACGGCTCGGTTTAAAGCTTCTTGCAAAGCATTCTCATCAACATCCATATCTTGCTCCGATGATTCCTTCCATCTTTGGGCATTCTGTCTATTTATCATAGTCGTTTAATCTGTAATTTCACTTAATAGGTTAAAAAGAAAACACTCCTCTCTAAAATGAAAGAGAGGAGTATAGGATACACTAAAAAAATAAATTTTCTTAACACAACACCGCTTCAGGAGGCGTGTAAGATTTATCCAAGGCAATAGCCACTTCTTCATAAGTGATTTTGCCACAACAAACGTTCAATCCCTTCATGAGATGAGGATCATCTAAGAGGGCTTGGCGATATCCCTTACGGGCAAGGGCTAAAATAAAGGGTAAGGTTGCATTATTGAGGGCAAAGGCAGCTGTTCGTGGTACTGCACCTGGCATGTTGGCCACACAATAATGAACAATCCCATCCACGATAAAAGTAGGTTCTGCATGGGTGGTGGGATGACTGGTTTCAAAACATCCCCCTTGATCAATAGCCACATCCACGATCACCGCACCAGGACGCATTTTAGAAAGCATATTTCGACGAACAATCTTAGGCGCAGCGCCTCCAGGCACTAATACAGCCCCTACCACTAAATCTGCTTCCAACAGATAATGCTCGATACTTTCTGCAGTGGCAAAAATAGTATTTAAAGTAGCACCAAATTGGAAATCTAATTCTTGTAATCGAGGTAAGGATTTATCAATCACTGTGACTCGTGCTTCTTGACCAATGGCCATACGAATGGCATTGGTTCCCACCACGCCACCACCAATCACCAGTACATTAGCAGGGCTCACACCAGGAACGCCTCCTAATAAAATACCTCGTCCTCCGCGGGCTTTTTCAAGAGAAGAAGCGCCTGCTTGAATGGACATACGACCCGCCACTTCACTCATGGGGGCTAATAAGGGTAATCGACCAAAGCGATCCGTTACGGTTTCATAAGCAATGGCCACACATCCTGATTTTTCTAACAATAAAGCTTGTTCGGGATCTGGAGCCAAATGTAAATAAGTAAAGAGAACTTGCCCTTCTCGCAACATGGCACATTCTTTGGGTTGGGGTTCTTTCACTTTTACAATCATGTCTGCTTTTTCAAAGATTTCTTCTGGGGTTTTTAAAACAACTGCACCCACCGCTTCATAATCTTTATCATAAATACCAATGCCTTCCCCTGCTTTTGACTCTACCAAGACGTGATGTCCTGATTGAACCAATTCATAAACACTTCCGGGAACCATCCCTACACGATATTCTTGACTTTTAATTTCTTTTGGAACACCGACAATCACATTCATCTCCTAAAATTTTTTAAAGTTACGAATTATTTCCTATCATGATCGTTTCACAACCTCGATAAATCTTGGAATAATCTCAAATAAATCTCCCACCAATCCATAATCTGCATAATGGAAAATAGGAGCATCCTCATCTTGGTTAATAGCAACAATCACTTTACTATCTTTCATCCCTGCCACATGCTGAATAGCACCGGAAATTCCAACGGCAATGTATAGCGTTGGAGCCACTACTTTCCCTGTTTGCCCCACTTGATAATCATTAGGAGCAAATCCTGCATCCACTGCTGCACGAGAAGCACCTACCGCTGCACCTAACGTATCCGCTAATTGCTCGATAAGTTGAAAATTTTCTCTGCTTTGAATCCCTCGCCCCGCTGCAACTACAATTTTTGCGGTGGCTAATTCAGGACGGGAAGATTTTGTGAGTTCTTGACGAATAAAACGAGTTTTATTCCATAAAATCTCTCGTTGAATTTCTTCAACGCCACTCATTTCTTCTGTTTTAGAAGCACTTTGAAAAGCGGTGGGACGTATGGTCATCACTTGAATGGAAGAATCATAGGAAATCACCTGCAATGCATTTCCTGCATAAATAGGACGAACAAACACATTGTTCTCCTGAATTTCCATCACTTCAGATAACTGCGGAACATCTAATAAAGCCGCCACACGGGGCATGAGACTTTTTCCAAATACACTGGCTGCTGCTAAAAATACAGAATAATCTTTTGAAAAGGTTACAAGAAGCTTAGACATGTTTTCAGGAAGATGATGATTATAACAAGCATCTTTTACCCAAAGAACTTTTTGGACCCCTTCAATGCTTCTTGCTTCTTTCACTGCCGCCTCGGCGCCCTCTCCTGTAAGTAAAATATGAATTTCAGGAGAAAGTTTTTTTGCGGCAGTGACTACATTGTAAAGATGAGGAGCGCATGCTTTTTCATCATGTTCTGCAACAATGAGTACTGCCATTTAAATCACCCGCGCTTCATTTTTTAATTTATCCACTAACACTTCCACACTCTCCACTCGAACTCCAGAAGAACGCTCCCGTGGAGGAAGTACTTGAAGAATACGAAAATGAGAAGAAACTTCTTGTGGAAATTCTGAAAGAGCTCTTACTTGTAATGGTTTGCTTTTTGCTTTCATTAAACTGGGGAGAGATGCATACCTTGGTTCATTTAAACGTAAATCCACGGTGAGCACTGCGGGTAAATCCAAGGTTAAGGTTTCCAGCCCTCCATCGATTTCTCGACACACGGTGGCCACACCTTCTTTGATAGTCAGTTGAGAAAGACAAGTGGCTTGGGGCCAATCCAATAAAGCGGCAAGCATTTGTCCTGTTTGATGGTGATCCCCATCAATGGATTGCTTTCCTAATAAAACAAGATCAGGAGATTCTTCTTCCACAATCCTCTTTAATAACTTTGAAATTTGAAGAGGTTGTAATTCCATGGGGTGCTCTTCATCAGATCCGGGGGTTTCAATATGAATAGCTCTATCTGCTCCCATGGCTAATCCTTTTCGCAAAGTTTCCTGTGCACTATGATCACCAATGGAAAGTAAAATAATTTCTTCTGCTGGATTTTTTTCTTTAAGACGGATGGCTTCTTCTAAGGCAATTTCATCGAAGGGGTTCATGGCCATTTTGGCATTTTTAGTAACGACCCCCTCACCATTCTCCGCTACTCGGACTCGTACATAGGGATCAATCACTCGTTTCACTGGCACTAAAATTTTCATCGCTTTTTTTTTTGCCTCTCCAAAACATTAGGTCGCGATCTTGACCTTAAATCCAATCGAGGTCAAGATGGTAAACCATAATATATTTCTATTTTTTGGGAGCTTTTTGTGCAAAGAGAAAGTGCACAGTATGATGTTATTATTGTGGGGGCAGGCCCTGCTGGATTGAGTGCCGCCATTCAATTAAAACAATTAGCAAAAAAACAAGGAAAAACCCTTGAAGTTTGTGTTTTAGAAAAAGCAGCAGAGGTGGGAGGTCATTTACTTTCTGGTGCCGTGTTAGAAACAAAAAGTCTTGATGAACTCATCCCTGATTGGAAAGCCCAAGGAGCTCCTTTAGAAACTCCCGTCACTAAAGATTACTTTCTTTATTTCACCTCAAAAAATGCCTACCCTCTTCCTGTCCCTCCCTCCATGAAAAATCATGGAAATTACATCATTAGTCTCGGACAATTTTGTAGATGGCTAGGAAAATATGCCCAAACCCTCGGCGTGGATATTTTCCCCGGTTTTTCTGGCTCTCATTTACTTTTTAATGAAAAAGATGAAGTGTGTGGAATCGGTACCGCAGATATGGGAATTGATAAAAAAGGAGAACCCAAATCCACTTACACCCCAGGCATGGACTTATATGCAAAATACGTCATGATTGCTGAGGGATGTCGTGGCTCTCTCACTCGGGAATTAGAAAATCGTTTTCAACTGCGCTCTCCCGAACAAATTCAAACCTATGGCATTGGGATTAAAGAAGTGTGGGAAATCACACCCACACAACATCAATCAGGAACGGTGGTACACACCATCGGATGGCCTTTAGATCAAAAAACCTATGGGGGTTCTTTCCTTTATCATTGGGGAAAAAATTTATTATCCATTGGCTTTGTAGTGGGTTTAGATTATGAAAATCCTTATATGGATCCCTTTGAAGAAATGCAACGCTTTAAATTACATCCCCATATACGGCCTTTACTAGAGGGTGCTACACGCATTGGTTATGGAGCTCGTGCTATTAGTGAAGGAGGATTTCAATCCATTCCCACTCTTGCTTTTCCAGGGGGGATCCTCATTGGCGATTGTGCAGGTTTCTTAAATGTTCCTAAAATTAAAGGCATTCATACAGCGATGAAATCTGGCATGGAGGGAGCGAAATCTGTTTTTCATGCGTTCATGGAAAATGGAACTTCCACCCTTCAAAGTTATGAAAACAATTTACAACATTCTTGGCTCTGGCCCGAATTAAAGAAAGTTCGAAATATTCGTCCTGGGTTTCAAAAAGGATTATGGGCGGGTTTATTATATGCAGCGGCAGACACTTATTTATTTCGAGGACACACCCCTTGGACCTTTAAACATCATGGGGATCATCAAGCGTTAAAACCTGCAAAAAATTATTCTCCCATTGCCTACCCAAAACCCGATAAAAAAATTACTTTTGATAAATCTTCTTCTGTTTATTTGTGTAACATTACCCAGGATGAAAACCAACCTTGTCATTTAGAAGTAAAAAACATGGACCAAATCATCTCCATTAATCATCGCCTTTACAAAAACCCTGAAACCCGCTACTGCCCTGCTCAAGTGTATGAAATTTTAAAAGATGCTTCTCAAAAACCTTACTTACACATCAATGCTCAAAATTGCATTCATTGCAAAACCTGCGACATTAAAGATCCCACCCAAAATATTCGCTGGAATCCACCAGAAGGAGGCAGCGGGCCGAATTACGGGGATATGTAGAATTCCATATGATTTATTTTATTTAAGAGGAACGCTTTATGAGAAAACTAGAAAAAACCATTACTATGTCTGAAATTATGACACCTAATATGGCTAATTTTACGGGGAATGTGCATGGGGGAGATATTTTAAATTTTTTAGATAAAGTTGCTTATGCCTGTGCGAGTCGTTATGCAGGAACCAATATTGTGACTTTATCCGTGGACAGTGTGTATTTTAAAAAACCCGTCCATGTGGGGGACTTAATTACTTGCTATGCCAGCATTAATTACGTGGGTACCACTTCTATGGAAGTGGGTGTGCGAGTAGAAGCAGAAAATTTAAAAACGGGAGAATGTCGCCATACAAACACTTGTTACTTCACTATGGTGGCTTTAGATGATGATCAAAAACCTACTCAACTGCCGCCCCTTCTCTTAGAAAATGACACGGAAAAAAGACGGCATCGAGAAGCCTTAGAGCGTCGGGAAGCACGCTTAAGGCTTTATCAAGAACATTCAAAAAAGAAAGGTTAATTCACAAGAATTAAGGTAGCACTCACTAGCCATACACTCCATAAAAATAATTGTATATGGGGTAACACTTTTCGTTGAATAATCCAATATACTGCCGCGGGCACACCCACCAATAAGGGAGGCAACAATAAAAGAGCCAAGGTTTTTTGCAATAACAATCCCGTGGATCCCGAAGATAAAATATTTCCTAAGAATCCCATCAATTCACTATGAAGACTTCTAATCCAGCCTAAAGGAATGGCCGCGTAATGAGCTCCAATAATTAATAACACACTGGCCAAAATAAAATAAATAATTTGACGAATCATAAAATTCTCCTCATCTTTATATTAGTTAACTGATCCCATTCCACCTCACTCCTCCCCAAGAAAGGCTGGAGAAGCAGATTCTTCCAGGGCCAATTCTACCTGTTCAATTTGAGAAAAACGAGTTGTAATTTTTTTTGCAGAAATATTCACTTGCTTCACATCCTCATGGGTTTGCTCAATATGCCTTCCTAAGGATTCCATGCGCTTTTCAAAACGCTCAAAATCTTTTGCTAAGGCCCCCAAATGGGCTTGAATCACATGAATTTGTTGACGAGTGGCTGCATCCTTAATCACTGCTCTCGCTGTGGTTAAAATTGCCATCATGGTGGTGGGAGAAACCAGCCAAACCCGCAAGCGATGAGACATTTCAATAATATCCGGAAATTGTCGATGAATATCAGAAAACACCGCTTCCGAAGGAATAAACATCACCGCTCCATCAGAGGTTTCCCCTGGAATAATATATTTCGAAGCAATGTCATTTAAATGATGTCGCAAATCCTGTCGAAATTGTTGTTCCGCCGTTTTTCTATCGGTGCTTGATAAATTAGTTTCATTCATCCATCGATAATTCTCTAAAGGAAACTTCGCATCAATGGCCACAACCCCCGTGGGTTCCGGTAAAAACAAAACGCAATCCGCTCGCTTCCCATTGCTAAAGGTATATTGAAATTCATAATTAGCAGTGGGCAACATATTTTGAATCAATGCAGATAATTGCACTTCTCCAAAAGCGCCCCTTGCTTTTTTATCCAT
>Ga0233425_10002507_pt1 | contig 35860 bp, 40 predicted proteins | sample Watercolumn_Towu_2_FD_181712 | JGI IMG/M metagenome (GOLD analysis project Ga0233425, IMG submission 181712) | Freshwater microbial communities from Lake Towuti, South Sulawesi, Indonesia - Watercolumn_Towuti2014_140_MG | ecosystem: Environmental > Aquatic > Freshwater > Lake | place...
AGTTCTGGAAGTATTTCTTGCATCAGCCCTGTTTCTTTTAGGTGAACAATTCCTATGTAGCTATTAGGACTTTTAAGAATTTTGAATAACTCATCTTTAATTCTTTCTTTTGCAATTTTATTAATTAGTTGTGTATTTATTTTGATTGCTTCAAATGTTTTTTCTTCAATTTTAAAGTTTAATTCTCCAGCAATTCTTACAGCCCGCATCATTCTAAGTGCGTCTTCGTTAAATCTTTCGTTTGGATCACCAACAGCTCTTAATATTTTATTATCCAAATCTTTTTGTCCACCATATAAATCAATTAAATTATCTTCATTTATTGCAAATGCATTGACTGTAAAATCTCTCCTCTTTAAATCATCTTCAAGTGTTTTACCCCACTCGATTTTGTCAGGGTGTCTTGAATCGGAGTAACCTTCCTCTTTCCTAAATGTTGTTATTTCAAAAGGTCTTTTTTTATCATCGCTGGGTGTAAATACTGTACCATACAGATTGTTGTACAAACCTCCGTCAACTATTTTTAAAATTTCTTCTGGTGTTGCGTTGGTTGTAAAATCCCAATCAACTGCAGTTTTGCCCATTAAAATATCTCTAACTGCACCACCTACGATATAAATTTCAAATTTATTGTCTTTGAAAGTCTTTATTATTTTTTTTACTCCATCAGGAAGATTAAATTTCATACTATGTTATTATATCTTATGTTGTGGAAGATTATATATACAAGTCAAATTACTAGCCAAGAAAAACTATTTCTCGAATTACTTAAAAATAGAGGCCTTAATACAAAAAAAGAGGTTGATGAATATATAAACCCCAAAAAATACCAAGATTTAGATTGGAAAGATATAGGTATTAAAAAAAGTGAGGTAAAAAAAGTAGTAACCAGAATTGAAAATGCAAAGTTAAAAAAAGAAAAAGTGGTCATTTTTGGTGATTATGATTGCGATGGGGTTTGTGCAACTGCAATCCTTTGGGAAACATTATATAAATATGGATTAAATGTAATGCCATATATACCTGATAGATTTAGTGAAGGGTATGGATTAAAACCTGAAAGTTTTGAAAATGAAAAATTTAAAAATTTAAATCCTAAATTAATAATTTGTGTTGATAATGGAATTGTTGCCTACGATGCTATTAAAAAAGCGAAAGAATTGGGAATTGATGTAGTAGTAATAGATCATCATAGAAAGGAAAAGAAAAAACTTCAGACAAGTTATGTACTACATTCTACAAGCGTTTGTGGAGCTGTTCTTGCATGGTTTGTTTCAAAAGAATTTTCTAAAAAAATAAATCTATCAAACTTTTTAGAACTAGCTTGTATTGGTACAGTTGCAGATCAAATGCCACTTTTGGGAGTTAATAGGTCAATTGTTAAATATGGGTTGTTGGCCCTAAACTCAACAAAAAGAATTGGTTTAAAAGAAACTATAAAAGTAGCAGGTATTAAACAAATTGGAATTTATGAAATTGGATTTTTAATTGCACCTAGAATAAATGCAGCAGGAAGGTTAAATCACGCAATTGATGCACTACGATTAATTTGTACAACTGACACAAAAAAAGCAGAAAAGTTAGCATATGATTTAAACAAAACTAATTTTGAAAGGCAAAAGGTAGTCGAGGAAGTGTTAGGTTTAGTTTTAAAAGAGAATCAAAGTGAAAATGTTGTAGTGGTAACAGGGAAATATCACGAAGGTGTAATAGGTCTTGCAAGTGGAAGGATAACCGAAAAAATATACAAGCCATCAATAATTATTAGTAGTGGTGAAAAAATTTCAAAAGCTTCAGCAAGGTCAATCGAAGGGTTTAATATAATCGAAGCAATTAAAGAAACAGAATTGATACTTGAAGGTGGTGGTCATCCAATGGCTGCAGGTTTTAGCATAGAAACAAGTAAGATAGAAAAATTTAGACAAAAAATAAATGAAATTTCACAAGCAAAACTGACAGAAGAAATTTTAGAAAGAAAATTAAAAATAGATTTAGAAATAGATTTCGATTTTATTGATAACGAACTTGTTAAGTTTTTAAAACAACTTGAACCATTTGGACAAGGTAACTATCCACCAATTTTTAAAACAGAAAATGTAGAAATCACAGAAACTAAAACAGTTGGCAGTGATGGAAAGCATCTAAAATTAAAGCTTAAACAAAATTCTAAAATATTAGATGCAATATGGTTTAATAGTCAATCAATAACAACTAATAGCCAATGTACAATAGCCTATACAATCGAAGAAAACATTTGGAACAACAAATCTACAATTCAGTTAAAAATTAAAGACTTATTTATTGGCTAGTTATTTGTGGATTCATACACAACTAATGTTTTACTTCCATTTGCATCATTACCTTCATTCATGTCACTACTATTGTGAGAATCTCTTTGTGTGTAATCAGCTAATCCACCCAGTGGGTTAGCAAATAAACCACCGCGAGGTTTGCTAAATACAGGTCTTCTGATTCTAGCATGGTTCATGCTTTCGTCGTATCCGTCTTCTCCGCGCCTTTCTCCTTTCATTATCTATCACCTCCTTTGTTTTTATTTTTTTGTTTATTCATATTTTTGTCAAAAAAATACCTCTTAATTTTTAAGAGGTTTGCTTGTTTAATTTTTTTTGTTTTTTAGAAAATCAAGACAAACCCCTAGATAAAGAGGTTGACAATCTTAATAAATCTAAAAGTATTCATATTTTAAATGTAGATGTTATTTTAAAAAAAAAGTTAGCTTCTTGTCAAGTGCTTATTTTAAATCTAAAATACAAAGGTATGCAAAGAACATTAGTAATTGAAACATTGAAAAAGTTAGATGAAGTGGTAACTCTAAAAGGTTGGGTTTCTACTGTCAGAAATCATGGAAAGATAACTTTTATAGATCTTCGAGATAGAACTGGCTTGATTCAATGTGTAGGAACTGTTGACGAAAAAATATCAGTTGAATCATCAATTGAGCTGACTGGAAAAGTTGTTAAAAGACCTGAAAAATTAATTAATAAAGATATTGAAACAGGAAGTATAGAGCTTCAATTAAGCGACTTTAAATTACTTAGTAGTTCAGTTGAATTACCTTTTGATATGGGCAAAAAAGATTTAGATTTATCATTACCAATTCTTTTAGATCATAGACCACTAACTTTAAAAAATTTAAAACAAAAAGCTATTTTTAAAGTCCAAGAAGCTGTTTCTGATTCTTTCCGTGAAGCTTCTAAGAAAATGAATTGTCAAGAAATTTTTGTACCAACAATCTCAGCATCTTCAACTGAAGGTGGATCAGAAGTTTTTAGAGTTGACTATTATGGTTTTAATGCTTATTTAACACAAAGTCCACAATTATATAAACAAATTGCAGTTGGTGTATTTGAGAGAGTATTTTTATTTTCTCACGCCTATAGAGCAGAACCATCTGTTACAACAAGACATTTATCAGAAGTTGTTCAAATGGATTGTGAAATAGGATTTATAGAAAATTTTGATGAACTACTAGATATTGCAGAATTTGTTGGAACAAACATAATAATAAACGCCTATGAAAAAACTACCAAAGAAATGGAAATGTTTGGAGTTACTAAACCACTTTTAAATGGTAAAGTACCAAGACTCACTTTAACAGAAGCACAAGAGATAATTGAGAAAAGAACTGGTAGGAAAGTTGTTGGCGAAAAAGACTTGGCACCTGATGATGAAATTGAGATTTGCAAATGGGCAGTAGAGGAGAAAAAATCAGACTTCGTCATGATTACACACTTCCCAACTAAAAAAAGAGCTTTTTATACAATGCCAGATCCAGCAAACCTAGAGTTTAGTTTATCTTTTGACATTTTGTTTAAAGGTCTTGAAATTTGTTCAGGTAGCCAACGTATAAATAAATATGATGATTTAGTTGAAGCAATTAAAGATAGAGGCATGGATCCTGCCAACTTTGAAAATTATCTCTATTGTTTTAAATATGGGATGCCACCAGAAGGTGGATTTTCATTTGGATTAGAGAGAATAACAATGAAACTTTTGGAACTTAAAAATGTTCGCGAGGCTTCACTATTTCCAAGAGATATGGAAAGAGTTGATGTAAGGCTTTCAACAATTGATAAAAAAGTAGAATCTGGAAATATATATGAAAGTATTGTTGAAGGATTAAAAGTAAAAGGTATAGAATTTGAAAAATATGAACACGAGCCAGTATTCACAAGTGAAGGTGCAGCAAAAGTTAGGGGTACAGATATTCATCAAGGGGCAAAGGCGCTAGTATTACAAGCTGATAAAGAATATGTTTTATTGGTACTACCTGCAGACCTAAAAGCTGATTTGGAAGCATTAAAGTTAAAGAAAGAATACAAAAAAATTGCGATGGCTTCAAAAGAAACTGTTAAAGCAAAAACTGGACTTGAAGTAGGATCAATTCCACCGCTTGGCTCGCTAATGGGGCTTAAAACAATTGTTGATGCTAGACTATCTGAAAATAAAGAAATTGTGTTTAATGCAGGAAGACATGATAGATCAATAAAGTTAAAATATGAAGATTATCTAAGATTTGAAAACCCTGAGATAATTAATTTTAATGAAAAGTAAGCAAGATAAATTAAATGATTTATTGGTAGGGTTTTTATCTAATATTGCAGTTGCTTGGTTTGCGGCAGGTGTTGTAGGTGCATTTTTTAACCAAAATTTGGATATAAAACAAATTTTATTTTCTGTTGGCTGGGGTTTGGTTTTTAGTTTTTTAAGTTTATTGTTTGCATCCAGTATGATAAGATACTCTAGAGGAGGAAAAAGAATATGAACTTTTCATACGATGATTTAATTCGTTTTTTTTCAATAGCAACAATAGCTACAGCAGGAATGTTTTTGTTTATTTATTATATTCATAAATATGCCAATAAGTGACATACCTGTATCAATACTAGCCTTATTTTCACTTACTGTTTTCTTCTTAATTTACATATATGTAATGAAAAGTTTGAAAAAATAATTCATGAAAAATAAATCTCTTTTTTTTAACAAAGACAGACTTGTTTATCTACTTGTTTTGACTTTTTTGTTAGTTTCAACAACCGCAATCTCGCTTTCTACTCCCAAATTTGAAGAGATTACTAAACTTGTAAATGTCAAAACTGAAAAGAAATATACAGATCTACCTGTGCTTTCTGAAACAGCTAAATTTCCAATTCTTTCAGCTCAGTCAGTGATGGCGGTAGATTTGATTTCTGGCGTTACATTATATGAAAAAGATCCAAATAAAACATTACTTCCTGCTTCAACTACAAAAATAGTTACAGCACTTGTAGCGCTTGATACCTATAATTTAGATCAAATTTTAAAAGTAGGAAAGATTAATGTAGAGGGTCAAAAAATGGGGCTAGTCTGGGGAGAAAACATCAAATTTATAGATGTTTTGTATGGCCTCCTTGTATATTCGGGAAATGATGCTGCGGAAGTCTTAGCCTTAAATCACCCTGCGGGTAGAGATGTTTTTATAGGTTTAATGAATAAAAAAGCAAAAGATCTAGGACTTACAGATACACATTTTAGTAATCCCACGGGGCTAGATAACGGAGCACAATACTCAACAACAAGAGATTTAGTAGTTGTTAGTAAAGTGGCAATGAAAAATCCAATTTTTGCAGAAATTGTAGGAACAAAAGAAATAATAGTAAAAAGTGTTGATAATAGAATTGCCCATAGGCTAACAAATATAAACAAACTACTTGACGAAGTACCTGGAGTATTGGGAGTTAAAACTGGTTGGACTGAAAATGCCAGAGAAAATTTAGTTACTTATATTGAAAGAGATGGTAGAAAAATAATGGTTGTAGTCCTTGGTAGTAGTGATAGATTTGGAGAAACCAAAGAGCTAATTACTTGGATTTTTGAAAACTACAAATGGCAAGAGGTTAAACACTGATTTATTCGGAGTATTCTGATGTAACCGCAGGTATATACCCTACAAAATCTTTATCTCCTTCAAAAACATATACGGGTTGGAAAAATTCTGTATAAACTCCTGAGTCATAATAGGCAAGATATACTTTTCTAATTTTTATATTATCACCTTCGATTGTTGTTCCAAGAGAGGCAGGATAATAGTTGTTAGCGATAAGTTCTTGCCAAGCTCGATCCCCAGTTTTAATTGGGTAAGTTGAAGATTTTGTTTCATCAATAGGGAAATAGTAATATTCGCCAGCCAAAACTTCTTTTCCTCTATCTTTAATTCCACTTACCATAAACCAGATATTACCTTCCATTGGTGTTGCGGTAACAACTGGAAGATCTGAATATTTTTTTCTAAACAAATCAATTCTAACCAAATTCGCATCAGATTGTGAAAGTGCAGATACGAACCCACCTCCTTGTATTTTTAAATATTTGCTTTCAATCGTTCCATCTTCGAGATCTTTGGGATAGAGTGTTGCAGCTGATAGGTATGTTTTGATGCTATTTCTAGCAAGTTCAGGTAGGGGAGGTTTGACAGATATTGGCGTTGGGTCTGCATTTAAATCGTAACTTAGCGAAAATGATCCGGTAATGATATTTGTTGTAAGTGATGAAGGTACGTTTTTGTTTCCAAACTTGTAAAGAGATTCTGTTGTTTGTTCAGGTGTTGTATCAAATCCAAGTCTTCCCGCTTTGTCAATTGCATAGTCAAGGGAAAGTAAGTTGGACGTAGTTTTTGGCATAAAATAAACATTTGCTGTTAATGGAAAAGTTGGAAGCCCACCCTCTGGGGTTTCTAGAGAAAAATTAATTGTATGTTTTGTTTTTTCTGGGAATTGAACTTTAGATAATTTTCCAAAAGCAACGGTTGGTGGCGGTGGAGGAGCTGGAAATACTTTTTTATAGATTGAAATAGCTGTTAAAAGCATACCTCTTAAAATTACAATTGCAATTATTCCATAAATGAAATATCGGATAGACTTTCTAGCTATGATTGAAGCTTCAGTGAGTGTTGCCATAATGATATAATTCATTTTAGCATGAATAAAAGTAAAATTAGAACAAGGTTTGCTCCAAGCCCAACTGGAACACCAGAAAGCGTACATTTAGGATTTGTAATTAGAGCATTATGGAGTTATGCATATGCTAAAAAAAACAATGGTCAATTTGTGCTAAGGATTGAAGATACTGATGTAAAAAGATCAAGAAAAGACACAGAAGATGCAATTTATTCTGTACTTCATAAGTTTGGTATTAACTGGGATGAAGGCCCTGATGTAGGTGGAAAATATGGACCGTATAGGCAATCAGAAAGACTAGAAAAATATAAAATTGCTGCTGAAAAATTAGTTACATCTGGCTATGCATATTATGATTTTGATGCAGTTAAAAGAGAGAAAGAAGAAATTAAAGCAAGTTATTTAGACTCAGAAAAAATAAAGAGTTTAAAGGTTAGACCAAAGGCAAGAAATAATGATATTAAGGAATCATTGGAGAGGATTAAAAATGGTGAACCGTATGTTGTTCGAGTAAAAATGCCAGAGGATAGAAGTTTTGAATATTACGACTGGATTCTCAAAAAGAAAATTAAATTTTTTGGTAAAGAAGTCTCAGATATGATACTTTTAAAATCTGACGGTTATCCAACATATCATCTCGCAGTTGTTGTAGACGATGTAGATATGCAAATTAGTCATGTTTTTAGAGGCCAAGAGTGGATTTCTTCTACACCCATTCATCTATATTTATACGAAGGACTAAATAAGCAGATACCTGAGATTGGTCATTTTAGCGTTATATTAGATCCAAGAACAGGAAAGAAATTTTCTAAAAGAGATATGAGTGCAATGTTTGGAGTAAAAACTTGGTTAGACGATGGTTATCTACCAGAAGCAATATTAAATTATTTGATGCTTTTAGGTTGGGCTCCTAAAGACAATACTGAAATGTTTACTTTAGATCAATTTGTTGGTGCTTTTGACCAAGATGGTGTTCAGAAATCAAACCCAATTTTTAATAGAGAAAAACTTGATTGGTTTAATGGACAGTATATTCGACAGCTTTCTACCGAAAGCCTAAATGCCAAATTACAAATGCTAAATGCTAAATTTAATAAATTAAATAAAGACAAACAATTAAAAATTACAGAACTGCTCAAAGATAGAATTAAAAAACTAACTGATATAAATGATTTAGCAAAGTTTTTCTGGGAAAGACCAGAAGTAGATGCTAGTTTATTGGGTGAAAATTACAAAGAACATTTAAAAACTGCAATTGATATCATAGAAAATGAGAAAGATTTTATTGAAGTTATAAAAGAGAAGGGTTATAAAACTGGAGATTTTTTCATGGACCTTCGAATTGCAATTACAGGTATGAAATTTACACCCCCTATTAACGAATCTATAGAAATTCTTGGGAAAAATGAAACAATTGATAGGCTTAAATATGTCTTAGCAAAAGATGAAAACAAAAATTAAAAATATCTTTGGTGAAAATCTAGATTTACTAATAGAAGGAAATAGCAATTCAAATGATGTTATAGTATTTGTCCATGGTTATGGTACTGATAAAAATGAAGGCTTCGCGTCATTTTTGGATTTATCGAACTTTTTAAAAAGAAAATTTATCACGATTAGGTTTGATCTTTCAGGATATGGTTTAAGTGATGGTAAAGAAGAAGAATTCCAATTTCAAAAGGCTGCTGGCGATGTTGACTCAGTAATAAGATACGCAAGAAAAAAGTATCCAAGTAAAAAAATTAATATAATTGCTCATTCACTTGGAACATTTATTGTCACATTGTTGTCTCCTTTTGAAATAAATAAAACTGTTTTTACCTCAATACCAAATTCAGATCCAAAATTTGTACTTTTACAACTTCAAAAACGAATAGTTAAGAACGGTGGAAAAATCAATGAAGATGGTGTAACTATATACAAAAGAACAAGCGGAGCCATTCAAAAAATCGGCAAGGATTTTTGGAGAACATACCGCAACTTCAATATGATAGAGTATTTACAAGATCTTGCTCGTAAAACAGATTTAGTAATATACAAACCACTTCAGGATGAAGTGTTAGAATACAAATATTTTGATGAATACAAGAATTTGGCTAACATTCAATATGTGGAAGTACCAGGAGATCACAATTTTAAAAAAACGAATGAACGAAATGATTTATTTTTACTCATACAAAAATTCTTAGAAAATAATATATGAAAAAAACTGCCCTAACCCAAACCAATTTTCGTGATTTGTTGAAACTTAAAAGTTTAGAAGCAAAAACAAATTTTCAAAAAAACTTTCCTAAGGCCCATCAATTTTTACTTGAAAAAGGATTAGAGATGAATAAATTACGAGCACATAGCGCCAAAATATTAGCTTCTGGTGCCTTAACTGGAACTCTTTTAATAGCTCCACCAACTGGTGTTGGAGAGTTACCTTCACCATCAGAAATCGTAAAAAGCATCGATGATTTAAATAAGGATGAAAATAGGTTGCCTCAAAAAGAATTTATTGATTCTTTAAAACAAATGTTACCAAATGAAGTTAGACCTCTTTCAAGAGATGAAGAAAAAAGGATTGAGGTTGTTATTAAAAATATTACCAGCATTGATGCTAGAGGCTCGCTGGAAGGAGAACATTTAAATACAATATATGGATATATTGGTGCAGAACAACATTTAAAAAGATATCCAGGGGATGTCTTGGAAAACCATGGGCCATATTATAAAGAAGGGATGGCACCTGGTCTTGGCGCTTGGGGTTACTTTGCAAAATCAAAGGCAGATCTGACAGAAGATTTAATTAAAAAAGAAAAATGGTATGCAGTTGTCCAAACACTTTATTTACCTGATTGGGGTAGTCGTCAACCATATTTAAAAAATTGGTATAAGCATAGAAAAGTTTTGGTTGTTAACACAAAAAATGGAAATTCTGTAGTTGCGGCGGTAGCAGATTCTGGTCCAGCTGCATTTACTGGCAAACAGTTTGGTGGTAGTCCAGAGGTAATGGAATACCTCGGTGGAGCTCGGTATAAAAAAGGGTCAGTCTTGGTTTTTTTTGTTGATGATCCGGAAAATAAAGTTCCACTTGGCCCAGTAGATTATAATAATTTAAGTGTTAGTAAAGAAAGTTTAATAGAAATATGATGTCAAATACTAAAATATTGTAAAAATATGTCAGTACTATTTTTCGACCATTTAACCATAATTACAGGATTAGATAGAAAAATTAAAAATTTGTCATCTTCAAATGATGAAGAACAGGAATTATGGGGATTAATAGAGGAAATAATACATCACAAAGTTTTTGATTGTTGTTTAAGCCATTTGCCAGAAGAACACCATAGTGAATTTATAGAACTATTTCACAAAAAGCCACATGATAAAGAATTGATTAAATACCTAAACGAAAGAATTGGTGATGATATAGAAAAATTAATTTCAAAGGAAATGAAAAAATTATCCAAGGAACTCCTCTTTTTTGACTCTAACAAAGTGTAACCACTGCTCAAATATTTCAAGAAATGTTTTTAGTGGAGCTTCGATTATAAAATCAAAAATAAAACTTAAAATATTAATTTTAGAGACCTGGATCGAAAGCCATTGCCCAACTTTAATAACAGGTAGAAATAAGTAGTCTGTTAGAGTTTCTAAAAAAGACTCATATCTTGATTCAGAAAGTAAATAATCTTTAGAGATCTCTCTTACTCTGAATGCAAAAAACGAAACTACGCTTAAAAAGAAAAAGAAAATGAGTTGACTTATAAAATTAAATCCTAGGATACTTAGAAAATAAATTATTCCTAATACAAAAACAGCAGAAGTTAATAAAAATATGTAGTAGAAGACTTGTTCTATTTTACTTTGTTTATTTTTGAATATTATTTCTTCTTTTTCAAAACTATCTTCGCTATCTTGTAAATAACTTACTATTTTACCTATTAATATTTGTGTGTTGTTTGCATTAGGTAGTGTTACCTTTGAGTTAAAAAGAATCATTAAAGTTGGCGGAAATAATATATTTATAGCAAGGACTACATAATTAATGCTACCTATTAGGATGTCAAACGGAACTTCAATGAGTATTGCAAATACCATTTTGGTCAAAAAGATATAAATAATACTTCTCTTGGAAGCTCTTAGTAGTTTATTTTTTGTTTCCCTGTATTTTTGTTCCAATGTTTCTTTTAGTTTCTTCATTAATGTTTCGCTACCATTTTTCTCAAAGTAATTTTGAATATCATTTTGATTTTCAACTATAAAATCTCTAGCTAAATTAAAAGCCGGTGAAAGTTCTACAACTTTTCTTCTAATAAAATCCCTGTTTTCGTAGTTTAAATACTTTTCTATAATTTCTAATGTATTTAGTAATTTTGCACTATCTTCCCAGTTTGGAAGAAGCACTTTAAGTAGCTTATATCTTATTAGCATTTCGCTGTTTTTGGCAAAACCCCTTTCAACTGCAATATATGTTTGAATATCTTTATTTGTTTTATCAGCAATATCTATAATTAACTTTTTGTTTAATATCTGCGTTACATAATTAATAATGATTTGATTAATTGGGTCAAAATTTAAAAATTCATCTATCTCACATGCGCAAAGACCTGTTAAAATTTGAGAAGTGTTACTATTTGGGACCAAAAGACCAGCACTTCTGTATTTATTTATTATTTTCTTTAATTTCTCTTGTCTTTTTTTATCAAACTGTGAACTTTCAATATATTTAGCCCAAGTAAGCTCTTTGAGAAGTAGGTTTGCAATTTTTTCGTTAGATTGGTTTAAAAATAATCTTCTTCTCAATATTCTTTCTATTGCAGCTTGGCGAATTAAATGCTCGTCTCTATATTCAACTGCATTTCTGGCTTTTTCGTAGGCCAGAGCAAGTGTTGAACTGCTACTTCTAACTAATGATTTGTTTTTAAGTTGATTTTTCTTAAACGTAGAAGCTAATTTAACCTCCTCAATTAGATTTTTGCTTACTTTGTTTAAATCAGCCATTTTGTGCTACAGTATACTAGTAAATATGGATAAAAACTATAGAGGTCTGATATGGACAAATCATGCGTTAGAAAGATTAAGACAAAGAGGCATATCACAAGGCGATGCGTGGGCAACATGGAATAGGCCTGAGCAAAGCAGGAAAGGAAGTGGAGATAAAAAAACATGGGTATATTACCGAACATGGGATGATACAAAAATTGAGGTAGTAGCAAAACAAAACGAGAAAAAAGAGTGGATAATTTTATCTGTCTGGTCAAATAAAGTTGATGGAAGTCGAAAGTATAAACATGAATCTCTACTATCAAAACTCGTAAAAATAATTTTTAGAAAACTATAATGATTCAGTTTATATCAAAATTATTTAACTCGTTAATTGCACTTTTTATTGTATCTAGTCCGGTTGCTACTATGACACCAACTCCGTTTATTGCTCAGACAGCTACTCCAATGCCGAGTCCAGTTGAAACTACTACCCCAACTCCTACAATAACACCTAATGCAACTCCTGTTGTGACCCCAACAATTATTGCAACAAAAGTTCCAGTTATTACCAACAACACACCACCCAATACGGGCTTTTCAAAACAGAATGTAAATACAGAATTTGGAACATTTACTGTCAACATTGTGGTTGCCGATATAAGCTCAACAACTGTAATTGTGGATAGTGCCTCTGACTCTGATTGTAATAATAATTGTCCAGTTTTCTCGCTTGGTGAATATGTAACAAGGAATGGTGGGTGGGCAGGGATAAATGGAAGTTATTTTTGTCCAAAAGATTACCCAAATTGTAGTGGTAAAGAAAATACTTTTGATTTATTAGTTATGAATAAAAATAAAAAATATTTAAATTCAGATAATAATGTTTATAGTACTAATCCATTAGTCGTTTTTGGATCTGGTTATGTTAGATTTATTTCTCAAGGTAGCGGTTGGGGAAGGGATACTTCACCGAATGGGGTATTAATGAATTATCCACTGCTTGTGTCTGGTGGAAACATAACTTTTTCTGGTGATGGAGATCCAAAAAAAGGAAGTAGAGGTTTCAGAAGTTTTGTTGCTACCAAAGGTTCAAAAGTTTATATTGGTGTAACTCAAAATGTTACTGTTGCTGAAAATGCATATGTATTAAAAGCTCTCGGAATGGAAAATGCAATGAATTTAGATAGTGGAGGATCAACTGCACTATGGCATGGTGGGTATAAAATAGGACCTGGTCGAAATATTCCAAATGCAATTGTTTTTAAATGATTTTATGTCCTTGACAATATTTACAATGAGAATATATAGTTAACTATGGCAAAAGTATATAAGACTAAAAATTCTAATTTTTTGATTATTCTTGCAATAAGTGTTTTACTTCTGAGTTTTGGAATTACAAATTTACCAAAATTTTTATCAAGCGTGAACACACAAAGTGTTTTAAGTGACTCTGATGAAAAAGAAGAAGTTAAAGACGAAGAGAAAAAAGAAGAAGATGAGGAGAAGAAGGAAGTAGATAATAATAAGGCTGAGGAGAAGAAGGAAGAATCAAAAAAAGATAAAGTTGAAACCAAAAGTGTTACTGTGAGTCCAAAGACAAAGGTTGAGGCCAAAAAAGAAGTTAAAGAGATAGAAAAAGATGACGATTCTAATGATGATAAAGATGATGACGTTGATGACGATAAAGATGATGATAAAGATGATGATGTTAATGACGATAAAGATGATGATAAAGATGATGATGAAACAGAATCTGAATCCGAGTTTGAGGCTGAAACAGAAACTGTTTCTGCAAATGGAGTTGTTACAAAATTTAAATTGAAGACAAAGATGAAAGTTGTTAATGGTAAAACAATTGTTGAAACAAAATCTGGAGAAGTTGAAGTAGAAAAGGATCCTGAGGATTCGGTAAACGACTTAATAGATTTGGGTATAATTGATACACCTATTAATTTTGAGATAAAGTCCGAGGGAGATAAAGTAGAGTATAAATTTGAAGGAACTGATGCCCAAAAGTTATTTGGAATATTCGATTTAAATTTGAAGAAAGAAATTATAGTTGATGCTGATTCAGGAGAATTACTGCAAGTAAATCAGAACATCTGGAATAAAATCTTAGACTTATTATCAATTTAAATTAAACAAAAGTAATTGCAACCCCCTTTTTTTCTGCTCGGCCTGTTCTTCCTATTCGATGAATGTATGTATCATAACTTTCTGGTGCATCAAAATTTATGACATGGCTTACATTTGGGATATCAAGTCCTCTAGCTGCCACATCAGTTGCAACAAGAATGTTAATAATATTTTTCTTAAATTTGTCTAATACCCTAATTCTTTGACTTTGTCTTTTATTTCCATGAATTGCGTCTGCTTTAAAATTTCTTTGATATAGTTCATCTGAAATTTTTTGAACTCCATGTTTTGTTCTTGCAAAAATAAGAACTTTATTTAATTCTTTGTTTTCTAGAAGTTTATATAAAGTTTCCATTTTTTTGTTTTGGCCTTCAACTTTAATAACTTCTTGTTTCACATTAATTGAAGTGTCTCTTTTTTTAACAGAAATTGTTATTGGGTTATGTACGAAGTTATTCAAAACTTCTTTTACTTTTCCATCAATTGTTGCAGAAAAAAATAAGGATTGTCTTTTGTTTGGTAGAAGTGAAATTATATATTTAACGTCTTTTAAGAAACCAATATCCACCATGTGGTCGGCTTCATCAAGTACCACATTATCACATTCTCCTAAGTTTAAATATTTTTGATCCACTAAATCAAGTATTCTACCGGGGGTACCTATTATAAAATTTGGATTTCTTCTAAGCTCTTGTTTTTGTCTGTTTATGTTTTCTCCGCCTATACAAAGTGCAGAATAAATATTTAAGCCCCTAGAAAACAAATAAAATTCTTCTCTGATTTGATTTGCAAGTTCCCTCGTAGGTGCAATAATTAATACTTTTTTGTGCCTCTGTTTAATAACTTTATCTATTAATGGGATTAAAAAAGCCGCAGTTTTCCCTGTGCCTGTATTTGCAATTCCAATTATATCTTTTCCATTTAGTATTTCTACAATTGATTGATCCTGAATTGGGGTAGGTGACCCATAATTTCTATTTAGAACATTCTGTTTTAGTTTTAAGTCAATCTTAAAATCTGAAAAGCTATATTTTGGAATATATTCTTCAACTGTTTCAACAATTTTATTGTTTTGATTATTAATAATATTCGTTGGATCAAATGATTTTACTGTTCTAAATCTATTACTCCCAAATCTTTTTCCTAAGGCAGCAAGTTTTCTACTTGAGCGAAAATTATATCGCCTGCCTGCATGAGAGCTTTTGCTAAAATTTTTATACATAACTAATTTCTTTCTTGAGGAAAAACCGAAGTTCTAGTCTTTCGAATCAATAATCGAATTATACCATTGCTTAAATAATTCGTCAATAATACTATGAGATATATAAATATCTATTTTTTCTTGGATTTTTTAACGACTTCTACTTGTTCTCTATTTAAAACTAAGTAAATTAAAGGTAATATTCCAGCTGAATTAACAATTAGAAGTGCTATAAACCAAATATTTTGGTTATTTTTTGCAGCTCTCCAAAGTGCAAAACCTCGAAGAACTAAATCAAAAATTACAAGTGGAATTAAAAAAAGATTCAATAAACCAAATCCAAAGTCATTTGTGTAGTATTCACTTATTCCCCAACCCATATACAATATTATATTAAAGTAATTTCAAAGCCTCGTCAACGCTTTTGGTTTGCATAAGTTGGTTCCTAAGTTTGGATGCTCCATCAAAACCATTTATCAAATTCTGATTTGGCCAAGACCCTCTTATGTACATTTTAAAAAATTTTTTCAGTACGTTATAACTTTTGTTACTTTCCTCTGTTTTTCTATATAAGTTTAAATGTTTAGTTAAGATTTTCTTGTTATCTTCCAAACTACTCTTTTTATCGCTTTTATCAAATGCCCAGGGGTTACTAAGTATACCTGTTGCGATCATTGCTCCATCAAGATTATATTTTTTTGTCCAATCAATTCCATTGTTGTAATTTTTAACTCCACCGTTACCAACTAATAAAGTATTGGGAGATATTGTATCTCGAAGTCCCACACTCTGTTGTATTTTGTCCCAATTGGCTGGAGTATCTGACGATTGTTTTGCTGTTCTTCCGTGTATAGTAATTGCGTCAAGATTGTGTTCGAGTAAAAATGTAATCCACTTACGAGTAATATCATCCTTTAATCCCAATCTGGTTTTTACGCTAACTGGTAAATTATTTGCACCTTCTTTTGTGGCGAGAATTATTTCATTCGCCAGTGTAGGATTGTTTATTAGAGCAGAGCACGCACCTATTTTAACAACTGCTTTGTCAGGACATCCCATATTGATGTCAATTCCATCAAAGCCAAGATTGTTTATTAATTTTGCAGTTTTGTAATAGTTTTCAGGTTTTAGCCCCCAAATTTGGGCAACAATAGGTCTTTGTTTTTTGCTAAATTTAAATCTATAAATTGTTTTTTCAAATCCTTCTGAGTTTAGGGCTTCCACGTTTGTAAATTCAGTAAATATAATATCAGGCTTTGGCAAATATCTTGCTACAATTTCTCTAAAAACATAATCAGTAACGTCTTCCATTGGCGCAAGTGCTACAAACGGTCTAGGTAGTTTTTTCCAAAAGTTTGTCATATTTTGATGTTAGTTTAAGTATTTTTTATTGTAGATACAATCCTATGTTTTCTTTGTGTTCTTCATAAGTACTACTACAGTGAATTTGCCTTTTTTCATCATGAAGGTAGTATAAACAATCAGTTTCTTCTGGGTTTAGAGCTGCTTCAATGAAGTTTATATTGGGGCTACAAATTGGAGTTGGTGGTAAACCTGGAAACCTATAAGTATTATAGGTAGAATCGCTTTGTTTTTCTTCTAAGCTAATTGGCCCCCACCATTTTCCATTTTCGTTTTTGCCTAGTGTATATTGCATGGTTGCGTCAATTTGAAGTTTCATGCCCTTATCTAGTCGATTCCATATAACAGAAGAAACAATTTTACTATCTTCAGTCCCACCCGCTTCTTTTCCAATTAACGATGCAATTTTAAGTCCAGTTGTCCATTTTATATTTTTTTCTAAAAATTTGTTTTGATAGATTGCAAATTTTTCGTTAAATCTGTTTATAAACCTACTAGCAACATTTTCTGGTTTTTCGTTAACTGGAATTAAATATGTATCAGGGTAATATACACCTTCAAAGTAATCAGTTTCTTTATAAAGACTATTCCAGATATTTAAATCTGACTCGGTCCAATTTAAATTATTTTTTAATATTTCTCCAATTTGTTCTTTTCTTGGACAAAAATTGATGTTTATCCAAACCAAATCAGGTTTTTTGAGTTCCAACTTTTTAAATATGTCCCAAGTAAAACTAGCAGATGATAGATAATATCCGCCATCTTGAATTTCAAAACCATTAAAAATAAAAGTGTATAAAAATTGACTTGCCTTTTTGTTTTTAATAAATCCTTCTTTATATAAATTTTCAATTAAATTGAATCCAATTTTATTTTGTGGAATGATAAACGTATTAGCTGTTCTATTTTTTGAAACAGATCCAAAAAAATACCAAGCAAAAAAAAGAATAGTAATTAAACAAATCAATAACAAACTCCCAATTTTAAGGAAAATCTTCATGTGCTACGGGTCAGAGATTCGAACTCCGATAAACAGATCCAGATTCTGTTGTCCTACCGTTAGACGAACCCGTAATATGGTATGATTATATCATGTACAGCTTACCTGATCTTAATTATAAATATAATGCATTAGAACCTTATATTGATGCAGAGACGATGGAAATTCACTATACTAAACATCACCAAGCTTATATAGATAAACTGAACGCTATTTTAGATAAAAATACTAATCTTAAAGATAAACCTTTAGAAGAATTAGCTGTTTTACCTGAAACTAAAGATTTTGCAGGTGGCCATTTAAATCATTCCTTCTTTTGGAAAATATTGAATCCAATAGCTCCAAAATTTAATTCTAGTATTTTCAAAACCTATAAAGATGAATTCGTCCAAAAATCAACTACATTTTTTGGCAGTGGTTGGGTTTGGTTAGTTGAAAAAGGAAGCGAATACGAAGTGATAACGACACAAAATCAAGACTCACCAATTGCACAAAAAAGGGTGCCTGTGTTAGGGATTGATCTTTGGGAACATGCGTATTATTTAAAATATCAAAATAGACGAGTTGATTATATTAATGCATGGATAAATTTAGTAATTAAATAAAAGTGAAAAGACTATTTTTGGTCATTCTCATAATATCAATTTTTTTTGGAATATATTTTATAGTGAATAACTATTTTCCCTATTTAGTTTCAAATACAATTCCTGTAAGCAAAAATATTGTACAGTATCTACCAGCGAGTAATAAAACAACTTCTCCATTTAATCTTCTCAATGGTTATAAAATTGATGTTTTTGCAGATTTAAAAAATGATTTACCTAGAGCTATGACGTTTGATGACAATCAGAATATGATTGTATCACTTCCTTCAAAAGGGAAAGTTACTGTTTTGAGCGATTTGAACAATGATTTAAAAATAGACAAAAGAAAAGATATTTTATTTAAGTTGAATAAACCTCATGGCTTGGAATATAAAGATGGTTATTTATATGTTGCCGAAACAAATATGGTTTCCAGATATATGTATAATTTCAATACTCAGGAAATAGGACAGAAAGAAATACTTTTTGAATTACCTGCTGATGGGCGACATTTTACAAGGACAATTAAAATTAATGGAAATAAATTATATACGTCAATTGGATCTTCATGTAATGTTTGTATTGAAAAAAATATATTTCGGGCTTCGATTTTAGTTTCAGAACTGGACGGAAGTAATCTTGAGGTATTTGCTAAGGGTTTAAGAAATACAGTCTTTTTCGATTTTGATAAATTTGGAAAGATGTGGGGTGCGGATATAGGTAGAGATAATTTAGGTGATAATTTACCACCCGATGAAATCAATATTATAGAAAGAGGAAACGATTATGGATGGCCTTATTGTTACTCAAATAATATCAAAGATTTAAAATATGATTCAGACGAGAAAAACCAATGTAATAATAAAGTAGGTTCGATATATGATTTACCCGCACATTCTTCTCCATTAGGATTAACGTTTGACTCTGCCAATAATATATATGTAGCTTTACATGGCTCAAAAAATTCATCTTTTTCAGTAGGTTATAAAATTATTAAATTGACTACATTTGCGGATAGAATTTCGGATGTTGAGGACTTTGTAACTGGATTTTTAAGCGATTCGGGGAATGTCCTAGGTAGACCAAGTGGACTTATTTTTGATAAAGATGGAAATTTATATATTTCTGATGATAAAAGCGGTTTAATTTATGTAGTCTCAGATTAATTTTGGTAAGAATAAAAATAAAGCAACTATTGTTGAACAAATTGCTCCAAGCAAAACAATCGCAGCTGAAATATCTTTAATTTGCCTTGCCTCTTCGGAAATTTTTAGTGAATGTAGATCAACGATCTTTTCAACCACTGTATTAATCAGCTCTAAAGTTATTACAGCAAAGATTATTATAATGAAAATCATAAATTCATTATTTGTAAGTTTCATAAAATAAGCAAAAATTAAAGCAATAACGGCAAATAGTAAATGAACAGAAAGATTTGGTTCAGAATTAATAGCATCTTTTATGCCATTTATAGCGTATTTAAAACTATTTAGAGTGTCTTTCATTGCTCATTTAGTATATCATTAAAATATCAATATGGTTACTTTTTTAGCAAGTGTTTTAATTTGGTTAATGTTTTTTGGACTAATAATTTTATGGGTGATAGATGGAAAGATTAAAAAAGAAACAGTTGTTCATGCGCTTTTTGCTTGTCTTGTCGCTTATGCAATTACTGAACTGATTAAAACATTTTTTCCAACGATTAGGCCGTTTCAATCAGATGGTGGTAATCCATTAACTTTAACAATACCTAATGATGGGACTTTTCCATCAAGCCATAGTGCGGTTGCATTTGCTCTTAGCGTAACAATAATTAAACACGACAAAAAAATTGGAGTATTGTATTTAGTTATGGCGGGACTTGTTGGAATAGCTAGAATTATGGCCCATGTTCATTATCCACTAGATATCATGGTAGGTGCTGTAATTGGAACAGCTATTTCATTGTTGACTTCTAGCAAACACTTTGTTAGACTGCTAAAATGATTAGAAGTGTACCTATTATTGCAATCCGCGGAGCTGTTGTTTTTCCACATACTGATACTTTACTTTCGTTTTCAAGAGACTCGGCTGTTTCAGCTGCCGACAGTGCTTTTGAGAAAGATAGATTAGTCGCAATATTTACACAAAAAGATTCAAGAATAAATAATCCAAATAAAGAAGATTTGTATGAGGTTGGAACTTTGGCAACAATTACTCAAATGATGAGTGTTGAAGATGGGATTCATGCACTTGTTAAAGGTCAAGCCAGGGTAAAACTTGTTGATATTGTTTCAAGTCAGCCATATATATATGGCAATGTAGAAGAAATGCCAGAAGTTATTGATAATTCACCTGAAGTTTTGGCCCTAGCGAATTCATTAAGTGAAAAATTTAAAAAAGCATTAACACTTGGAAAAATGATTGAAGTATCCTCAATAATTAAGTTGATTACCGATTCTTCAAATCCAGTAGAGCTTACAGATCAGATTGCATCGACTTTAGATTTAAAGCAAGTAGAAAAACAAGAAATCTTATCAATTCCGTATCTACTTGAAAGAATGAAAAAGGTTTACGAATTATTAAATAAGGAAATTAAAGTTTTAGAAATCGAAAAAACACTATCAAGTAAAACTCAAAAACAGTTTGATGAAATAATGAAAAAAAATATTCTTCGAGAAAAGAAAAAAGCAATTGATAAAGAACTTGGTGAACTAGATTCTGATATTGAAGGTGGGCCGATGGCAAACGAAGAAGTAAAAGAATACAAGAAGAAAATTAGTGACGCTAAAATGCCAAAGGATGTGGAAGAAAAGGCATTAAAAGAATTGACTAAACTTTCTAAAATGAGTTCGTATAATCCTGAATCAGGATTTTTAAGGAATTATCTTGACTGGCTTTGTGAAGTTCCATGGAGTATTTCAACACCAAATAATGTAAAAATAAAAAACGCTGGCAAAGTAATGGAAAAAAGACATTATGGCTTGAAGAAAACTAAAGAAAGAATTTTAGAATATCTTTCTGTAATGAAACTTTTAGAAGAAAGAAAGAAAAAAGGAAAGGAAAACCAACACCAGCCAACAATACTTTGTTTCATTGGCCCTCCTGGCGTTGGTAAAACTTCTATAGGAAGAGCAATAGCTGAAGCTATGGGGAGAAAATTTGTTAGGATGTCACTTGGTGGTATTCGAGATGAAGCAGAAATAAGAGGCCATAGAAGAACTTATGTTGGAGCATTACCTGGAAGAATTATTCAAGGTATTAAACAGGCAGGAACAAAAAACCCTGTTTTTATGTTAGATGAAATAGATAAAGTAGGTTCAGATTTTCGAGGTGATCCAAGTTCGGCTCTTTTAGAAGCACTTGATCCTGAGCAAAACAAAGAATTTTCAGATCACTACCTAGAAGTTGCTTTTGATCTATCTGAAGTGTTTTTTATAGCAACAGGAAATATTGTTGATACTATCCCATCGGCTCTTAGGGATAGAATGGAAATAATCCAGTTTGCGGGTTATACAGAAGAGGAAAAATTTGAGATTGGAACTAGATTTATATGGCCGAAACAACTTAAAAATCATGGTTTAGAAGATATAAAAATATCTGATAGGGCGCTCAAAGAAATTATCAATAAATATACAAGAGAATCAGGTGTTAGAAATTTGGAAAGAAATATTGCTACAATTCTAAGAAAAGTAGCAAGGCTAGTTGCAGAAAAGAAAAAATATCCAAAAGTTATAACAACAAAACATACGTTAGATTATCTAGGGCCACACAAATATGCATCCATAATTGCTGAAAAGAAAAACGAAGTTGGTATGGCAACTGGGCTTGCCTTTACAACAGCAGGAGGCGAAATATTATTTATTGAAGTTTCCCTAATGCCAGGAAGAGGAAGACTAACGTTAACAGGACAACTGGGGGATGTTATGAAAGAATCAGCACAAGCTGCTTTTACTTGGACAAGATCAAATTATAAACTTTTAGGACTTAAGCCAGATTTTGCAAGCAAACTTGATGTCCATATTCATGTACCAGAAGGTGCAGTTCCAAAAGATGGACCAAGTGCAGGAACTTCCATTACGACAGCACTTGTTTCCGCCCTAACAAAAATAGCAACCAGAAGAGATACAGGCATGACAGGTGAAATATCACTTCGTGGAAATGTAATGGAAATAGGAGGGGTTAAAGAAAAAACAATTGCAGGACATAGGGCAGGACTTAAAACAATAGTGCTACCTAAAGAAAATGCTAAGGACATGATAGATGTTCCAGAAAGAGTAAAGAAAGAAATTAATTTTGTCTATGCAACTAAAATTGAAGATGTTTTAAAAACTGCACTCACCAAATGGCCAGTAGTGTAATTTGATATGAGTTTCAACATCTACGATGTTATAATACATTCATTGGCGCTTTCATCTAACGGTTAGGATACTTGGTTCTCATCCAAGCAATATGGGTTCGATTCCCGTAAGCGTCACAAAGTAAAAATATGAAAACGGCAATAATTACAGGAACGAGTTATGGTTTAGGTTTTTCTTTGATACAAAAGTTACTTGATACTGGATATAAAGTGTATGGGATTTCAAGAACTGAAACAAAAATTAAAAATAGCAATTTTGTCTGGTTAAAGTGTGATTTATATAGCGAAAAAGAAATAAAAGATGCAGTTTGTAAAATAACTGAAGAAAAAATTGATTTAATAATTAATAATGCAGGTGTTGTTTTTGCTGAAGATGGTTTAGATATTAATATTGATACCTTTGAAAAAACTTTTAAAATTAATCTTTTGGCTCCAATTTTAATTACTGGAGAATTAAAAAATAAAATTAATGGTGCATTGATCGTAAATATATCTTCAACTTCTGATAGATTTGCAGAAGAAAAAATAGGCATATATTGCGCATCAAAATCTGCACTAGGAATTTATTTTCAATCGGTAGCGTTAGAATATCCAGAAATTAAGTTTTTAACAATTCTTCCTGTTTATATAGATACGCCAATGTTAAAAGATATTTCAAGTAAACTAAATTTTTCAGTTGATAAGCCAACCAAGCCAGAGATACTAGCTGAGTCAGTATCCGAAATAATTTTATCCAAAAACAGGTTTGAATCGGGTGCAAAAATAATGTTATTGCAAGAAAATGAAATAGAATCAGAAACGGGGGAACATGAGAATTTATATTACTATAATTTAGATAAAAAAGAAATTAAAAAAGTAAAATGATTGGAATTGCAGATATTCATAAAAAGATTAATGAAAATGGAAAGTATTGGATTGCCTTTGTTGGGGACTCAATAACTTCTTGTGAATGGGTACACCCAAATTGGCGAGAAATTGTCCAATATATTCTAAATGATAAATTGAAAGGAGATTGGGGTTTTAGATGTTTTAACTTTGGATATGACGGATCAACTACAAAAGATATTTTAGAAAAAGTTGATTATATAAAATCTGTTAATCCTGATTTAGTAATAATGATGATAGGTGGCAATGACCCATTTCTGAATGTTAGTGTTGAAGATCATATTAAAAATATTAATGAAATAAAAAATAAACTCGATACAAATTTTATTCTCTCAACTGATAATAAACCATGGAATGATATTGCAGTTTCAAGATATCTACCATATATAGAAGCAGATAAAAAGTTAGGACTTGATAATTTTATAAATCTTTTTGAAATTTCAGATACTTTTCCAAAAGAAAGAATTTATACGTTTATTTCAGAAGAAAATCCTGTTGAAAATATAAAAGCTGGGGATTTAGATTATTGGCATCCAAACCAACTTGGTAATGCATATATTGCAAAAGTATTATTAAGGGAAATATTTGATATTGAATTTGATCCCGAAAAATATATGGAAGATACTATAAATGGTGAAAAAATGCCAAGGTATTAATAATTTCCTATAGTCTTTTTGATATCTTCTGTTCTCTTGACAGTGGTAAATACAGGGTATAGAATGCCATCTGATGACTAATTTGTCCAACACAATGACCGCTAATAGCCTTATTATTAAGGCTTGGTAATTTGTTGGAGGGAAGCTATTATATATCTCTCCAAAGTAAGGAGAGATTATTTTTTTGACACGAAGTGATGAAATAAAACATATGAAAAAACAAGTACAACTAACACAAAAAGGACTCGATGCTCTTAAAAAAGAGTTGAGTGAACTAGTAAATTTAAAAAGGCCAAGTCTTGTAGATAGACTTTCTAATGCTAGAAGCCAAGGTGATTTATCTGAAAACTCAGATTATCAAAATGCAAAAGAAGAACTTGAATTTTTAGATGGCAGAATTGAAGAACTTGAAACTGTTATCAAAAGCGCAGTTGTGGTCTCAGATGATAATAACGGTGGGGCAGGAGTAGGTGCGAAAGTAACAGTTCGTGTTAATGGAGTAAAAACAACATTTGAAATAGTTGGAGAGTGGGAAGCTGATCTTGCGAAGAAAAAAATCAGTCATACTTCACCACTTGGTTCTGCTCTTGTTGGCAAAAAGCTAGGAGATAAATTTGAAGTAGAAGCACCTGTTGGAAAAGTTTTATATGAAATTGTTTCAGTAGAATAATATGGCTATTAAATTACTAGTTGAATTGAAAAAAAAGACTAACTCCTAGGGGGTTTGTCTTTCATTTTTTAAAGATAACCTCCTAAAAGGAGGTTTTTTAGTATCTAAAAATAAAAATATGGAAAAATTAAGAGAATTAAGACCAGGTGAGTTAACTTTTGCACAGGCTGAAATTATTTCTGGTGGAATAAACAACTATATAGCTGAAGTTGGGCTTGAGATGCTTCCAAAAACTGCTGAACAAATAATTCAGCAATATTGTACTGGACAGTCAGTTGTATTGATTCGTGGAGACGAAGTTGTCTTTCATTCCACTGGTTATGAAGTCCTTGATGAAAAACAATTATCAAAGGTTCGAATTCAAGTCGTCGAACTTGGTTCTTGGATTGCTATTCTTCGAGGTCAAGGGATCGGTAAAATGGGAGCGGTCAGGCTACTGGAACAGAATAGAGAAATTTTTGGTCAAAATGCAATATTTTTAGCAACACATAAAAGGATGAATGCATTGAATATTAGTGAACATGATTTAAAATTTCATAAAGTTTTATATAAAGATTTTCCGTATTTAACATTTTTAACTTGTACCTGCGAAAATTGTTCAGAAAATTTTACAAGTGAACATGGAATAATGTCTTGTCCTTTTAGAGCAACATTCACAGAAGTATATCCTGATGTAACAGGAAAAATAGATTGCACACTTGTAATATCAGATATTGAATTGGCTCAAGAGTTTGAACGTAGATGTAGAGAGGAAAGTCAAAGACTAGGATTGCCTATTTTAGAACAAGGTGAAACAATTACAACAGAACGAATGAAAACTGCAAGAGACTTGTTTGATAGAATGGGATCATAAATACATGAATAGGTTAACAACAAACTTTTTAAAACTAGTGCAGATTGATAGTCCAACTGGATTTGAAAATGAAATTTCTGATTTTGTTTTTCAAAAAATGGAAAAGTTAGGTTTAGACACCACTAAAGATAGTTATGGAAATATTATAGCTAAATTAACCAATGAAGGCGAACCCATATTGCTAACTGCACATCTTGACACAGTAGAGCCTGGAAGAGGGATTAAACCAGTAGTTGAGAACGGAATTATTAAATCAAGTGGAGACACGATATTGGGGGCCGATAATAAAGTTGCACTTGCAATAATAATCGAGACTATTGAAAAATTAATTGAAGAAAAAACTTCTGTTAATATAGAAGCAGTCTTTACACTTTCAGAGGAAGTAGGAAATTATGGTGCAGTTAACCTTGACTACTCATTTTTAAATGCAAAAAAAGGATATTCGTTTGATAGCGAGGGAAAAATTGGGACAATTATTACTGCTTCACCTTACTATGATAGGTTTGATATTAAAGTTATAGGTAAATCTGCACACGCATCTCAACCTGAAGATGGGATTAATGCATTAGCTATATTAAACAATGTATTAAACAGGATAAATTTGGGTAAAGTTGATGGTGACACTTTGGTCAATATTGGAGTTATCCATGGTGGTAGTGTTAGGAATACAATTCTCGGAGAATTAGAAATAAAAGGAGAAGTCAGAAGTTTTATAGAAAAAAATATTAATTTAAATACACAAAAAATTGTAGAAACATTTGAAGAAGAGGTAAAAAAAATGAATGCCAAAGCTATAATTGATGTGGTTCGAGAAAATCCGGGCTTTAAATTTGATAAAGATGAAGAAATTATAAAAAACGCTGTTAAAGTTTTTGAAAAAATGAAAATAAAACCAATTTTTAACGAATCGTATGGTTGTTATGACGGAAATATTTTTATAGGAAAAGGGATAAAAGTATTAAATATGTGCGATGGTTCAAAATACTCACATACTGTAAATGAACAAATAAGTGTAGAGAACCTAGAAAAAATAGCAGATGTAGCATATAATTTGGTTTTAGAAGGATAAATATGAATAATATTACTAACACAACACGAGAAGAGCGTATGGAAAAATTAAACAAAATGAAAAGCTTGGGTATAAATCCATATCCATCAAAAATCAGTTTGAGAGGAGACAAAATCAATATTGTAGATGCTAGAGAATTAATGGAATCAGAGGTTCAAGTTGCAGGTAGAATAATGTCGATTAGATCTCATGGAGGTATCTCGTTTGCAGATCTAAAAGATTACACGTCAAATATACAGCTCCTTTTCCAAAAAAAGATTTTAGAAGAAAGATATAATTTATTAAAATTAGTAGATATAGGTGATTTTATTGTAGTTAACGGAAAAGTATCTAAAACTCGGGCTGGAGAGATATCAGTATTTGTATCAGATTTACAAATACTGACAAAATCTATTAGACAGTTACCAAGTATTTGGCATGGACTAAAAGATACAGAAGAAAGATATAGACAAAGATATGTAGATTTATTATTAAATGATGAATTAAAAGAGTTGTTTAGAAAAAAGTCAGTTTTTTGGAATAGCTTTAGAGCATTCTTATCCGAAAAAGGATTTTTAGAAGTTGAGACCCCAGTTTTAGAAAACACTGCAGGTGGAGCAGATGCGAAAGCTTTTGTTACACATCACGAAGCATTAGATATTGATTTGTTTTTACGGATATCAATGGGAGAGTTGTGGCAGAAACGTCTTATGGTTGCGGGGTTTGATAAAACATTTGAGATAGGAAGACAATTTAGAAATGAAGGGTTAAGTAGGGAGCATCTTCAAGATTACACGCAAATGGAGTTTTATTGGTCATACGCGAATTACGAAGATTCGATGAAATTAGTTGAGGAGATGTATAAATTTGTTGCAGAAAAGACATTTGACAAATTGAAATTTAAGATCAATGGAAAAGTCGTTGACTTGTCACAGAAATGGAAAAGGATTGACTATACACAAACAATTAAAGAAAAAACTGGGATAGATATCACAACTGCTGACAATAAAACGATTGAAGATAAATTAAAGTCATTGTTTGTTAAATTTGATGAAAACTTAGATAAGGCAAGACTTATTGATATACTTTGGAAGTTTGTAAGGAAAGAAATCGTTGGTCCAGTTTTTCTAGTTGGTCACCCAGTAGAAGTTTCACCACTTGCTAAAAGAATGGATGATCGGCCAGACAATGTTGAAAGATATCAAGTAATAATTGCGGGTAGTGAAATGGGTAATGGGTATTCAGAATTAAATGATCCTATTGATCAATTAGAAAGATTTAAAGTCCAACAAAAATTAAGGGATGAAGGAGACACAGAAGCACAAATGAATGATTGGGATTTTGTTAGAGCTCTTGAATATGGTATGCCACCAGTTTCTGGTTTTGGTGTGTCTGAGAGGTTATTTTCATTTCTAGCAGATAAGCCTATTAAAGAAACAGTTTTATTTCCGTTATTAAGACCAGAAAATTAGCTATTTACTTTTTGAAAAATAGGTAGTAAATTACATCCATGGCAGGTAAAGCAAAAAAGAAAACAGTTAAAAGAACTTCGTTTGCAGTCAAAACTGTAAAAGTTAGTAGTATTTTAGAAGCAGTTAACACAGAAATGATTAAAGACCAAATAATGGAACTTAGAACAGAAATGACGCATTATGTAGTTGAATCAACTGCAGTGTCTATGCTTTCGTTGTTATTGTTTATTGGAGCACCATCAGTTTTTCCGGAAATAATTAATCCATATTTGCCATCATCTCTTAAAATAATGCAGGCTTTTATAGCAGTTCCTACAGTATTTTGGCTTGTTACAATTGTATCTAATATGTTTAGATACTTTAAAATTCTTAGACTTCAGGACTTACTTAAAAAGTAAATGATTACTAGGCAAGACGCTTTTGATTTAGTTACTACTTGGATAGAAAACAAAAATTTAGTTAAACATATGCTTGCAGTTGAAGCTGCAATGGGATCATTGGCAAAACATTTTGGAGAAGACGAAGAATATTGGAAGATAATTGGCTTGATTCACGATGCAGATTATGAAAAATACCCAGATAAACATCCACTTTATTTAATTGATTATTTAGAAAAGTTGTTTGAAAACAAAAAAGGTTTTAAAGAACAAGGTTTAATTGATGCAATTAGAGCTCACGCATATAACTACAATGGATTAACAACAGAACCAAAATCAAAACTAGAATGGAGTTTATACTGCTGTGATGAGTTAACAGGATTAATCATTGCAGTTACACTAGTTAGACCTGAAAAAAGGTTAGAACTAGTAACAGTTGAAAATGTGCTTTCAAAATGGGAAAAGAAAGATTTTGCAAAAGGAGTTTCACGATCTCAAATTGCACTTTGTGAAGAAAAACTAGGAATAAAACTACCAGATTTTATTGAAATAGTTTTAAAAAGTATGCAATGCATTGCAAATGATTTAGAATTGTAATAAACTCACACAAATGGCAGAAAGAGGATCAAAATTCAGAGTAATAGTGGCTGATACGCATGATTTTATTCGCAAAGTTCCAATAGAAGTTCCTACTTTTGTGAAGATGCTATTTAGAAATGGTAATTGGGAACCTTGGAACGATCAAACGTTTGATACCTATGAAGAAGCAAAACAGTATAAAGATTCAATTGGTTTTATGGGTACTGTTGATACTAAAAATTCACATGTTAAAGACGTTGAAGAGATATTAGTTTAAGATAATAATATTCTGTAGTATACTAACCTCATGTTAGACATTAAATTCATTAGAGATAATGTTGACTTTGTAAAAAAGGCAACTAAAGACAAAGGTTTTGATGAAGCAATTGTTGATAAACTACTTGTTGTTGACGCGAAAAGGAGAAAACTAATTGGCCAAACTGAAGAGTTAAGAGCCGAAAGGAATAAATTATCCCAAGAAGGTAAACCCCACGTCGCTGAAGTTGTGCGGGGCAAGGAAATTAAAAATGAATTGAAAGATTTAGAAGAAGATTTAAAAAATGTTGAAATAGAGTTTGAAGAATTAATTCATCAAGTTCCAAATCCATCATCAACTAATACTCCAGTTGGAAAAGATGAAAAAGAAAATGTAGAAATTAAAAAATGGGGAGAAATTAGAAAATTTGATTTCTCTGTAAAAGATCATTTGGAAATTGGAAAAAATTTAGGAATTATAGATTTTGAAACAGGAGCTAAAGTTACAGGTACCCAGTTTTACTTTTTGTATGGTGATGGGGCAAGACTTGAACTAGCGCTTACAATGTATGCTTTGGATAAATTACAACAAAAAGGTTTTCTACCTGTAATAACACCAGACCTTGCCAAATCTAGATATTATTTAGGTACAGGATATGCACCAAGAGGTAAAGAAGCACAAACCTATACATTAGAAAATGAAGATTTAGGACTAATTGCAACTGCAGAAGTTACTTTGGCAGGAAAACATGCTGATGAAATTATTCCAGAAGATAAATTACCACTTAAATATGTAGGTTATTCACATTGTTTTAGACAAGAGGCTGGTGCATATGGTAAATATTCAAAAGGTCTTTATAGAGTTCACCAGTTTAGTAAAGTAGAAATGTTTGTATATTGCACTCCTTCAGATTCAGAAAAAATTCATTTGGAGCTTTTAGCAATAGAAGAAGAAATATATCAAGAACTTGGAATTCCTTATAGAGTTTTAGATATGTGTTCAGGTGATTTAGGTGCAATGGCGGTTAGGAAATTTGATGTAGAAGCCTGGATGCCTGGTAGAAATGATTATGGTGAAATAACTTCAACTTCAAATTGTACAGATTATCAAGCTAGGAACTTGAATATAAAATACAAGAAAAAGGATGGTACAAACGAATACCTACATATGTTAAATGGAACAGCAATAGTAATGACTAGAGTTCCAATTGCAATTTTGGAAAATTTTCAAAATGAAGACGGAAGTGTAAATATTCCAGAAGTTCTTCAAAAGTGGATGGGTAAAGAAAAGATAACAAAAAATTAAATGGATTTTTTAAAAACTGAATTTAAAAGATTTTTTTCTGTGACCAAGTGGGTTTTATCTTTATATTTCAAAACTTTTCCTGTTTATACAACAATATATGTAGTTTGTAGAATATTAGTTTCTTTTTCAAATTTATTTAATGCATATGTAATTGCACTTGTGACAGATGAAGCAATTAAACTCATAGGTACTGGGCAGATATCATCGTCTATATATAAAATATTGGCGCTTTTTCTTGGTACCGCATTCTTTTTTACATTGGTTGATATAGTAAATTCTTATGTCTGGAGAATGATTTCGTATCAGGAATGGTGGAAATTTAGAAAGATTCTTTCTGAACGATTATTAAAACTTGGAATAAACCAGCTTGAAAAACCAGAACTAACCAATAAAATTCAGAGATTTAATGAATCATCGTCACTTCTTTCTGAACAACTTCAAATTACAGTGAACACAATAGCAGTATTTATAACGTTCGTAGGAAGTGGGTTTGTTATTTTTAGTAGTATACCATTAGTAGCAGTTATATATTTAGGTGTTGTAATTATTGAATCGTTTTCAAACCAAAAATTCATTCGTCTACTTTGGCTTTTAAATCGTAATAGCACAGAGGAAAGAAGAAAAGCAGCAACGATGTCTAATATTTTAATTGAACCTGCACCATTAAAGGAATTGGTTTTGTCAGGTGGAACAATTTATCTTCAAAATAAAATAGATGTGTTTATTGATGCAGTTACAGATAAGTTTAAGAAAATTAGAACGGATTGGAATAAAGCAAAAATAATAAATAAATTACTTGATTCTACAATCTTTGGCTATGGAATATATCAGATACTACTTCGAGTTATAAATAAAGTTATTTCAGTTGGGCAATTTACATTTGAGGTCCGATCGCTTCGTATTTTTGCAGATAATTTATCACAGGTTGCAAGTAATATTGTTGATTTAAGGGAATCTGCAGTGAAAATATCTGATATATATGACATATTTTCAACATATGGACAAGACATAGACGGTAAGATAAAAATTAAAACAAGTGATAATGATATTTTATTTGAAAATGTTGATTTTAAATATGAAAACTCAACAAGAAAAGTATTTAATAACTTAAATCTTAAAATAAAAGCGGGAGAAAAAATTGCTATAGTAGGAGAAAATGGAGCAGGTAAAACAACACTGATTAAATTACTTTGTCGGTTATATCGACCAATAAATGGGAAGATATTAATTGGAACATTGGATATTAATGATATTGAAATAAGTAGTTGGTATAAAAATATGGGCATTCTTTTTCAAGATTACAATGCGTATACAAGTTTGACTGTTAAAGAGAATGTAGAAATAGATACAGAGATAAATAAGGTAACAGATGAGTCTATTACAAATGCTCTTAAAAAGGCAAATGCTCTAGACTTTGTTCTAGAGTATAAAAATGGAGTTGATCAAATTCTTTCTGAAAGATATAAAGGTGGAATTAGGCCATCTACTGGGCAATGGCAAAAGATTGCAATAGCTAGAGTTTTCCATAGAAATGCACCTGTACTTATTTTAGATGAACCAACTGCTTCAATTGATGCAGTAGCAGAAGCACAAATTTTTGATAATATCTATAAATTTTCAAAAGATAAAACTGTAATTATTATTTCTCATAGATTTTCAACAGTAAGAAACGCGGATAGAATTATAGTTTTAGATAAAGGTAAAATAATTGAAGAAGGAAGTCATGAAGAGTTGCTAAAAATAAATGGCAAATATGCCAAAGCCTTTAAACTGCAAGCAAAGGGATATCAATAATAACAAAAAAACATGAACCAACTTAAAAAATTTTTTTACACTTACAAAAAAACTTTTGCACTAGCATATAGAGTTAGTCCTAAACTTTTAATACTTATAGTTGTTAGTAATTCGATTTGGGGATTAACTAATTTACCTGTTTTATATATAAACAAAACACTAATTGATTTAGTAGTTAATAATATTGGAAATAGTAATGTAATTGAGCCTCTAAAATTAATTGTTTTACTTGCACTCGGAAGAGCACTTCTAGAATTAGTTAGATCAGTTTTTTCAGGGTTTAATTGGTCTTTATCACAAAGTTTAATTGAACGAATTCAAGCAAAATTAGATTTAATTTCAAGTGAAAAAATAAATAACTTAGATATGCAAACTGTTGAATCATCTGATTTTCAGGATAGATACAAAAAAATTGAGAGAGAAGCAAACAATAGAGTTTGGGGAATGATAAATCCACTTTCTGATTTTCCAAATGCTATTTTTACTATAATCTCTGGACTTATTCCTATATTTCAATTCCAACCATGGATTGCGTTTGTTGTAGTTATTATTAGTATTCCAGATATTTTCATAAGTACAAGAATTGTTAAAAAAGATTACGAGGAAGGTGAGATTTTAAATCCAAAATGGAGGGTTTGGGGCTGGATTAAGTGGCATTTAACAGATGTAAAAAACTTATATGAGAATAGAATATTAGGTGGAACAAATTATCTAATAAACAAACTCTCGACTCTCCAAAATGAAATATTAGATTTTCGTTACAAACGAAGAATAAACAGGTCAAAACTAAGATTAATAGGTTCATTGCCTGAATTTGTTTTGTCAACAATTCTAAATATTTATTATTTTGTATTGGCAATACTTGGAAAAATTACACTGGGTAGTGCTCAACTTCTTTACAATGCTTCAAGTACTTTAACTAATGGTTTTGGAATGCTTATTAATGATGGTTTAAGTATTTATGAAAATTATTTATTTGTCAGTGAATTGACGTGGTTATTAGATCTTGAAACGAAAGAAAATGTAAATGGTACTATGCCAAAAGAAAGACTTACAAAAGGCATTGAATTTAAAAATGTTTGGTTCAGATATCCAAACAATAAACAATCTACATTAAAAGGTGTTAGTTTTACTGTAGAGCCAAATCAAAATGTTGCGTTAGTGGGTGAAAATGGTGCAGGTAAAACAACGTTAATTAAACTACTTTGTGGTTTTTATAAACCAACAAAAGGTGAAATATTATTTAATGGAGTAAATATTAATGAATATAATTTACATGAATATTGGAAAAATTTAGCTGTTTTGTTTCAAGATTTTAGTCAGTATCCATTTACTGCAAAAGAGAGTATCGGAATTGGTAATTCACAGAAAATAAGCGATATTAAGAATATTAAAAACGCTGCGAAATTAACAGATATTGATGATTTTATAAATAATTTATCAAAAGGTTATGATACTCCTTTAACTAAAGAATTTGAAAGTGGAGTTGATCCATCAAAAGGTCAATGGCAAAGAATCGCCCTAGCAAGAACGATATTTAGAGATGCGAATGTTCTAATATTAGATGAACCAACTAGTAATGTAGATCCAAAAGCAGAAGAAGAAATATTTGACAAGATTATTGATCTTTCCAAAAACAAAGTGTTATTTTTGATATCTCATAGATTTTCGACTGTTAGAAAAGCAGATAAAATTGTGAATTTAGATAATGGTGTTGTAACGGAACAGGGGAGCCATGATGAGCTTTTAAAGAAAAATGGAGAATATGCAAAACTTTTTAAACTACAAGCAAAGGGGTATCAATAAAGATGATTAGAAAAATATTTAAAAATGAATACTTTATAGAACTTGGTTTACTTCTAATATTCTTTATTTTTGAAACTTATACTCAAAATGAATACCTATTGTCTAGCCTTGTGGTTCTATTTGGTATTTCTTTTTGGGTTTTTCCAAGAGATAGAAAAGTAAAAATTTGGCTTTGGGTAATCGGAATGATGTTAGGATTTATAATCGAGGTTTTTATGGGATTTGTTTCAAGAAGTCAATATTGGAACTATGGTAGTTTTTTTGGAGTTCCACTTTGGTTACCTTTTGTTTGGGGTTTAGGTTTTGAATCAATTTATCTCCTTGGAAAGTTTATTAAACAAAAAATATAAAACTACTTCTTTTTGGATTTTTTATTCTTTCTTAATTTTTCTAGCCTTTTTTCATTCCAGTTGATAAAAACAAAAGCAAAAGCAATCATTGTCATTGCCATGTAAAATAATGGTGGTATTTCTCCTAGTTTCATGTATTACTTCTTACGTAAAAATAAATCGATAAGCCTAATAATATACTTACGATGGCTGAAATAGACATTGTGTTTATATAGTTTAAATCCATATTTACCTTTCTTTAATCATTGTAACAGACAAAAACAAGAAAAATATAGTCATGCATACACCAAAGATTATACTTAAAATAAATACGCCTGAGTTTATTGGAGTAGTAAAAAATGGAGCGATAACACCTGCTGAGAACCAAGCTACAGACGTTGTGGTTAAAAAATTTGCAATTTCTTTTGTTTGCCGTTGGTCTAAGAACCCCATCTATTTAGTATAATATATTTTATGTTGGGGACTAAAGTTTTAGAAGAGAGAAACTCAAAATATAATGGGCATTTAAGGGTGCTTCATACATGGGGAATGGGAAACTATATACAATCAAATGGACTAACACAATCTGGTGGAATAGTTGAAACGATTTGGAAATCAACGCTTCGCCAAATTCCAAATCCTAAATTCCAAATTCAAAACTGCTTAATTCTTGGGCTTGGGGGTGGCACACTTGCAAAACTACTTCGAAAAAAATATCCAAACGCAACAATTACGGGAGTTGAAATAGACCCAATAATGATAGAACTTGGAAAAAAATATTTAAGTTTGGATAAATATAATATTGATATAAAAATAGAAGATACGAATAAATTTAAATTTGGCAAATATGATTTAGTAGTTGTTGATATGTATTCAGGTGATAATTTTCCGAAAGAATTTGAAAGTCATAGTTTTTTAGAAAAAATATCTAAATTCCCACTAGTTATAATAAACAGGTTATATTATGGTGAAAAAAGACCCGATACGGTTAGATTTGGTAAAAAATTAGAAAAATATTTCAAAAAAGTTGACTGGTTTTACCCCGAAGCAAACCTGATGTTTATATGTCAGCCGTAACCTGCTAGAATAGGTAGGCATAAATTATGTTTAAAAATTTATTTGGTTTTTTGGATTTAAATAAAAAAGAGATTGATAGGCTTTCTAAAACTGTTGAAGAGATAAACAAACTTTCAGGAAAATATGAAAAGTTTAAATTAGAAGACTTCAAAAGAGAAACTGAAAAGTTTAAGAAGCAGATTGAAAAAGGTAGAAATTTGG
>Ga0233425_10002508_pt1 | contig 35849 bp, 23 predicted proteins | sample Watercolumn_Towu_2_FD_181712 | JGI IMG/M metagenome (GOLD analysis project Ga0233425, IMG submission 181712) | Freshwater microbial communities from Lake Towuti, South Sulawesi, Indonesia - Watercolumn_Towuti2014_140_MG | ecosystem: Environmental > Aquatic > Freshwater > Lake | place...
ACTATGCCACCTTTGCCGAGTTCACCGCCGCCATCGAGAAGGTCTTGGATCACCTAGATCAATATGCTGACCGGCTCGCCAAGCTCATGACGGAGAAGTTTGAAATTTTAGCGTGCGCTTAGTATAGAAGGCGCGTTGGCCCACCATGCGCCGCTCGTGCACCCACACGCCCGGCGCGGCCCCGCCATCGGCCGCGGTGATCTGGACGCTCGCGGGGATCAGCCGGTCAAGCTCGGCGCCCAGCGCCTCCGACGTGTCCGCCGCGACCTTGACTCCGGCCAGAAGATCCCGAAGGACAGGATCGTCCGCCGCGCCGTCTATGCGGGTCGGCAGCTCACCGCAAGCAAGCACGGCCCCGCCGGCGGCCATGAAGCGCGCCAGCAGGTCTACCGTCGTCTTGCGGAGGGTGTACAGCGACGGCAGCACGACAGCCTGATAGCGCATCTCGCCCATCACCAGCTCGCCGCCTTCGACCCGTCCATGCCGGGCCAGGAGGGTCTCATCGCCGTAGTCGAACCCCCGGTGCAGCTTGAGCAGGCTGTCGCTCACGCGCGTCAGCGATTCGGTCAGCGCGCGGATCGCCGGCGGCTCGTTGATGCGGTCGTGCGGCGCCTTCTTGAAGGTCGGGTCATAGACGGCGAAGCCCGACTCCACCGGATGCAGCACCAGCACGTCGGCCTGATATTGCCCCTGGCGCAGGATGTACGACACGCGTGCGGCGTAGTCGGCCACCAGGCGATTGTCGGGCCACCACGGCTGCTGATAGCCGATGTGCGGCACGTAGATGCGCTTGCGCACCCCGCGCATCGAGTAGAAGGAGCCATGGTAACAGCGGTAGGTGATCCCCAGCAGCGCCATCCAGTCGGCGATGCGCTTGCGCTCAGCGAAACTGATGCGCGAGGAGCTGACCCCATACATCTCGGCCAGCGCCTCCGGCTGGCCGAGTTGGTGCGCCGCGCTGGAGATCTGCTTGGGCGTGAGATAGAACGGCAGTTCCGACGGCCAGGTCAGACTCATGGTCAGGTGGTCAATGCCGGGAAGCTGCATGTACTCGTAGCACGGCATACACGCGGCGGTCCAGCCGATCTGCGCGTTGACCGTGTCCTCGCCCATCAGGTGGCCGCCGAACTTCACCCCGTGCGCCGCGCACCACTCGCTCACCGGCTTGAAGTAGCCTTCCAGGAACATATCGAGCACGACCCGCCAGTACTGATGCCGCACCTTGCGCCAGTCGCCGACTTCGGCGAAGAGGGACGGCAGGTGATCGCTGATGGCGTAGCCCCAGCGTTCCCGGAAGATGCCGGGCAACTGCTCGCTCCACGGCAGATCGGGCGGCCGCAGGTGCGGCTCGTCCACCCACACCGTCTCGATGGTCTTGCCGAACTCCGCCTGGAAGCGGCTCCACCAGGGGACCTCGTAGGCTTTGACCAGGTAGTCGGCCACCGCGACGGGGTTGAGCAGGTCGAGGGTGTAGTCGAGCGGTCTGGCAGCGTAGACATACTCGCCGGCCTCGGCCAGCGCGACCTGTCCGGGCGCAGCGGCTTCTCCGCGGCCCTGACGCACCAACACGCGATGCTGCCATTCGGGAGCCAAATCCGGGATGCCGGAGGGCATGAAGCCGGCCTGCAGCCACACCTTGAGGCCCTCCTGCCTGGCCTCCTGGATGATCAGGCCGATCATGTCCATCCACTCGTCGCTGAGGTATTTGGTGCGCAGCCCGACGAAGGTGCGGCCGATCAGCGCGCCCCAGCCGACCGCTCGAAAGCCGCGCAACTGGCGCACGATCTCGTCGCGCTCCAGCTTGTCGTTGAGCATCCACAATGTGACGCCGCGGTACGCGGCGCCAGGATTACGGAATTCGGTCTGGTTCATACTCATCGCTCCTTACTGGTCAGACCCCGAAACGAAGGCCGCTGATCAACGCGGATGGACACTGATGACCTGCGCCAAGCCGGCTCAGTCATTGCGAGCGAAGCACCGCATGGTTTTTGCGGTGCGGAGCGAAGCAATCCCCGCGCATGGAGGAGATTGCTTCGGCCCAAACGACGGGCCTCGCAATGACTTCGCTTACCACCCAAACATCACAGCGCCCGTGAAACCTTCGAGATAGACGAACTCCCCCGTTGCATCGGCGCCGTGCTTCAACGGCAGGCGCACATTGAACGGCTGCGCGCCGGTCTCCGGGTCAGGCGTCTTCAGGAAGGCGGTGGGCGGGAAGCCCGGCTCAGGGTAAAAGCGCACCGTGGCGTCCACCAGCCCCTTCACCAACATCCGGCGCTTCAGCCCCTTGCGCTCCAGCGGACAGACTTCGGCGCAGGAGAGCTGGCTGTCGGCCCGCTGTTGGACGAAGACGCGGCACTCCCGATGCCACGCCCGCGGGAAGGCGTAGGCGCTGTAGCCGCCGACCAGCTCGGTCTCGTAGCCGGTGAGCAGCGGCGCGCCCCGCGGGAAGCGGAAACGCTGCACGACGGTCGTGTTCGGGCAGTAGCCGGAGAAGTAGTAGGCGTTCCGGCTCCGGTGCACGGTCGTGACCGGGTCGCGCGTCGCAGCGTCGCGCTTGGTCGTCCGTAGCTCCAGCCCCAACGCCGCCAGCGTCCACCGCATCAGCAGCTCGCCCCGGAAGTAGAGCGCCGGGTCGTCGGGCGTCAGCAGCCGCTCGCCCTTCCGGTAGGTGTTGCTGAGGGTGCCGCGCAGCCAGGCCAGCCGCCCCGCGCCGCACGGCCGGATCAGCCCCGCGACACGTGTCTCGCCATCCCGGCTGACCTGCGCCGTGACACGCGTCGCGCCATCGCTCGCATCGGCCAGCGCCTCAACGATCCCGCCGGCGGACATGATCTCGCGATGGTTCACGAGCGTGCGAAACGCGCCATGCGTCAGCGCATCGGTTGGCGCGCCGAGGGTGATGTCCAGCTCGCCGGCGAGCGGCGCGGCGTGCGCTAGGTTGAGCGCGGCCAGGAGCCGCTGGCTGGCGTGGTCGGTCGGCCCGTAGAGGAGCACATCGCCGCCCGCCACAGCAAAGTCGAGCAGCGCGGCCTCGACGGCCGAATCGGCCAGGGGAACCGGCGTCACGAGCACGGAGCCGTCCAGGCGAGCGGGCTGCGCCGCGAGCGCGGTCAGCAGGTTGCGCGTCGAGACCACCGTGTTGAGCGGGAAACCCATATTGATAGCCCCGCGCATGAACCAATCGCCCAGGAAGACCTCGCCCAGCCGCGGATTCGGGCCAAAGGTCAGGTCGTGGTACTCGTCGAACGGATAAACCCAGACGAGCGGGCCGGGCCGGTCGGGCGCTTCATCCCAGGCGGCCAGCAGGTGTGGCGTGACCTCGTTTGGGTACTTCACCGGGATTTCGCCCCAGGTGTTGTCCACCGTCAGGAACTGGAGGTGCGACGCGGTCTCGACGCGGCCCAGGGCGTCCAGCCGGCAGACCGCCAGCGGGATGTAGATGTCGTGCGGCTGGCTCTCGTAGCGATCGGTCCACGGGCTGTTCTGCCACCACGGGTCGTGGAGATAAAAGCGGAACGGGAAGTTGTGGTCGCCCGGCAGCTCGGAGATGCGCGCCAGGTAGCCGGCCAACTCCAGGCCAAAATCGCCGTCAATCGCGGCCCACGGCGAGTTGGGCGGGGGCAGCATGTTGAAATCGCCGCGGTAGATGTCGCGCCAGGGCGAAGCGTCGCTCGCCAGATCGGTGCTGATGCTCAGGTTGGAGCCGCGCGTCTCGATGCGAAACTGCGGGCATTCCTGGCGGAAGGTGCGCCAGAAGTTAAGGATCGTCTCCCGCCCTTCGGCCGCACGGCGCGGATCGAAGGTCTGACCGTCGAACAGGATGCCGGTCGTGGCCCACGTCTCGCTGCCGAAGCCGAAGCCGTTGGAGAACCAGATGTAATCGTAGCCCAGGTCGCTGAGGAAGTGCTGGCACTGCCGGCCGAAGAACGTCCCGAACGGGGTCCCTTCCGGGATGCCGTTCGGGAAGCCGGCGTAGGGATGGTCGTCGCCGTGGAGGGTGGCGAAGCAGCACACCCAGGTGGCCTTCCCGCGCGTATCGCTCAGGCAGATTTCGCTGTGGCGCACATACTTGAAGGTGGAAATCGCGAACTCATCGCCCGGATCGAAGGTCGCGCCCACGCGGATCGGCTTGCCGGTCATCTCCCGGCCCACGCGCTTGAGGGTGGCGATGATCTTCTTGAGCGTGCCGTAGGTCAGGATCGGCGGGTCGTCCATGTAGACGATGATGCCGTTGTGGAGCGCCATGTTCTCCGGGTCGTCGTGCTGCACCGTGGTCGTCTTGCCCCGGAACGGGTTCGCCATGCCCGCGTAGCGCGCCCACTCGATCTGCTCGGCCATGTCCCCGCGGTAGTCCAGGATCTCGGAGCCGTCGGCCGTCCACAGCAGCACCGAGATCATGTCCGCGTGGCGCGTGAGCGCGTCCCACTGGCGGAACAGCTCGGCCGCGGTCGCCTCGATGCCCGCGTCGTCCATGATCTTGAACGGCTTGGGGCTGATTTCTAGTGTTACGTTACGAAGTCGAGATGTCATAACGAATCCCTCTTGTCCGGCCCCACGTCAGGTGCCTGCCGGAACAACTTCCCGACACAGTTCCTCGCGAATAATGTGCCGCAGCCTGCTTCCGGATCGTCACGTTCCATGGCTTGTCGCCCTTGCAAGTGGTCCGATCGTCCAAGCCGCCGCAGTGCTACTCCCCGTGGTTATGCAGCATCAAGGGTAGGCGGATGCGCTTGCATTCCGAGTCGGTGATAAGTTCATCTGCACCGATGTCAAAGGACCGCCCGGCTGGGCGGACATCACCGTCTATGTCCTCTTTTACTCCCGCGTCCACCCCCATGTCAACCGCCGCGCTGCAGAGACCGATGTGATAGTCTCCTGCACCGGGAGCCGCAAAGACTGGGTCGCCCCGAATATTGACAGTACCGGTGTGAACGGCACCTGTGCCACCCCAGTCAGTACCGTTGGCCCATTTGCCGCTACCCCACAGCGTAGCCTCTAGGTTAACGATGTTGCCGTTGGAGACCATGACGCCGACCGTGTGGCTGGCTACAACAGTGTTGGTCAGCGTCACAGTGCTGTAAGTACGGTTTCCATCACCAAGGACATCAGCATCAGTGGTGAAAACTCCGCTGCCGTCGCCGCCGTAGTTGCGGGCGATGGTGGTATGCAGCATTCGCACTGACGATGCCATAATCCCTAATCCGCTGCCGACGGTGTTGGACCAATTGTCGACGACGACGTCGTTAGTCAGCAAGGCACTACTGGAATATAGGAACAGCCCGCCGCCTGAGCCTGGGGCACAGTTAGAGGAGACCATATTGTTACTGAGTGTGATATTGCTGAAGTGAAGGGCCAGCCCACCACCCGCGCCGTAGCCCGTCACACAGCTCAGCACAAAACTGGCAGTGTTAGAAAACACGAAGTTGCCGCGCAACGTAGCATTGCTGGTAGATAGGAACAACCCGCCGCCTCCGCTCCAAGCGGTGTTGGAGGCAACAGCGTTGCCACTAACGGTGGCATCGCTGGACCTAAGGAACAACCCGCCACCGGAAGACGCCCAGTTATCGGAGATGAGATTATCACTCAGTGTGACAGGACTCATCTCCAGGTACAACCCACCGCCAGCGGAGGTGACCGAGTTCGAAAAGACACTGTTATTGCTCACCATGGCCGCACTCTCGTGGAAGCCCAGTCCACCACCATGGGCAGCGGTATTGCTGAAGACCCGGTTGTTTGCGATGTTGACCGTCGCCGTGATCACATACACGCCACCACCTGTGCCGTTTCCGTATGGGGAGCTACCAGGGGCCGTGTTGCCGAAAACCCGGCAGTTTGTGATGATGGCTGTCGCAGTGATGACGTACACCCCCCCACCGGCATCGTTTTCGAATGGACCGCCACGTAGACCGGTTGCATCACCGCCAGTGATGTGCAAGCCTTCTATCGTCGGACTGATGTTTCCAGTAATGTAGAGCACACGCCCGTGCCGCTGGGCGTCTAGCGTGCTGGGATTGGCGTCAGGGTTGGCGGGCTCGGCAAAGTCGTTGGTCGTGGTGTAGCCGCCCCGGATGGTGACTGTCTTGCTGATATAGACGACCTGGGCCAGTCCACCGCGGTTGTTGATGCCCGTGTACGTCCCGGCTGCCACCTTTATCACATCATCCGAGTGATCAACGGCATCCACGGCGGCCTGAACCGAGTTGTAGCACGGACTGGGGACACCGGTGCAGGATAGGGCCACATAGTAGGTGTCGTGGCCGTCCGCCCCCTGAGCGCGAGCCGCATTGGATGCGCAAGCGCCCGTCAACCACAGCAAGACTAAGGTTAGGATCAGGCCGACGACAAGGGCAATGATGCATTGTTTGCCTTTCATCTTTCTGCCTCCTCGGACGTATGTCACGCAACTAACGGCTACATTGCGCCCTGCGATACCCCGGCGCGGTCACATTGACGCATTCGATCCCCCAGCACCGGGCGAAATCCTCCACCATCTGCCCGATGTGGCCCACGCCCAGCGCGAAGTGGTGCGTCGGCCCTTCCAGGCTCCAGTTGGCGATGAAGGAGCGGAGGTCGGGTGGGAAGCGGCAGCGGGTATTGGTGTTACCGGTCGGCGGGATGGGGCCGGGCAGCGACTCCCCTTCGGCCACCACGAACTTGAACTTGCCGCCGTAGGTCTGCGTCAGCCCCACGCACGTGATCGGGCCGTTGCGGATCTGGAACTCGACGCCGATGCCCGCGCCCCGCTTGCCGTGGAAGACGCTCAGCCCGCGCAGCACCGGCCGGCCCTGCGCCACCCCCACGTGATGCGGCCCGTCATGGCCCACCAGTACGATGTCATACTCGAAGTCGCACGGGTGGATCTCGGCGAAGCTGCCGCCCGCCTCCAGCCGATCCACGATCAGCATCGCCAGGCAGTTCTTGATGTCCAGCTCGCCCGCCACCGGGAACCCCTGCCCGGTGAGGAGTGACGCGCCCACCCACAGCGACGCGCCCAACCGCTCGTTGGCGTTGTTGTTCAGCCCGCGGTAGTAGTAGGCCAGCCCGCTCAGCTTGAACTGGCGGAACAGCCGATCCAGCCCGCACGCCGTCCTGGCCGACCAGGCCACATCCTCCGGCCGGGCGGGACCGGCGATCGGGTCGCTGCCCGGCTCCGGGAAGTCGAAGAGCGCGTGGATCTCCTCGATCTTGGCCGCCGCCTCCGCGTCCGTCACTTCCTCGACGCAGGCGGCCAGGTCGTCCAGCTCGATGTGCTCGCAGTGCATCCCGAAGTGTGCGTCGAACATGGTGGGGTCGGAGTTCATGTCGAGCATCCCCTCGTACACATGCCCCATTACGCCGATGCGGGCGTTGCGCACCGCGGCGACCGCCCGCGCCACCTTGCACCAGTCGAAGATGCGCCGCCAGGCGATCTCGTCGTCGTAGAGGGTTCCCACCACCATGCCGGCGACCTCGATGTTGGCCCGGCGCAGCGCGCAGCACACCTCCGGCAGGCTGGTCTGGTTGTCGTGTTCGAGCTGCTTGAAGGTGGTGCCATGCGCGTAATCCATCGCCTTCGTGGGCTGGAGCGAGGCGATGAGGAGCGGCGCGCCGGCCCGCTGCACGACGGGGAGCACTGTGCTGCTGAGCGCGTAGGTGCTCATGTAACAGATCAGGAAGTCCACCTGCTCGCGGCAGAACATGTCGCCGGTCTGCACGGCCACGTCGGGGTGATCCACCAGCCCGCCGGAGACGACGGTCATCCCGGCCGATCGCAGACGCTCCTCGAAGTAGGTCTGATGCGCGATCAGCCGCTCCTTCAGGCCGGGGAACTGCTGCCAGTAGAACCAGCAGCCGCAGCCGAAGACGCCGATCCGGGCGCTGCCGTAGTTGCGCGTAAAGAGATCGTCGAATGTTATTGGGCGGTCGCCCATGCTGCCTCCTGAGGCTGGGCACGGTCGGAGACCGGCCCGAGCGGGTCTGTTGGCGAATTTTGGTCGCCGCGCGGGATGAAGACATGGTTAATGTAGACGGCCGGCGGCACGCGCTCACCGCGCAAGATGCGGAGGGCAAGGGCGACGAGCTGGGCGCCGTACTTCTCTGGGTAGTAGGCCGTACCGCCGATGATCGCCGAATCGGGCCGGGCCATCTCTGCGCACGCCTCACGGTCGAGGCCCTGGCTCACAACCGCCATCTGAGTCTGGCGACCGAGGGCGCGGCTGGTTTCGGCGGCCGCCAGCGCCAGCGTGTCGCTGTGCGGGATCACCGCCAGACGCCAGTCCGCGGGCAGGCTGTGCAGCAACCCCATGACCTGCGCTTCGGTCTCAGCGCGGTTCTCGCTGCAATCCATGCTGATGAGCGCGGCGTCGGGGATCGGGCCGAGCACGCTCGCCAGGCCGTCGGCCTGGCCGCGCATTCGGGCGGCCGCCAGCGGGCCGGCGAGCCGGCGCTCCAGGACGATCAGCCGGTCATAGCGGCCATCCCAATGCGCGGCGATCCATTGCCCAAGCGCCACACCGGCCATGTGCCCGGCGCGGTAGTTGTCCACGCCGTAATAGGTTGCGCCGACCATCGGGATGTCCACGGCGATCACCGGGATGCCGGCATCCTGGAACTTCGCCATGATGATATCGCCCGCCTGATAATCGAGCTGGTATTCGATCGCGAGATCCACGCGCTCGGCAATCAAGGCATCGGCGACCGCCAGCGCGACGCGGCTGTCCAACCGATTATCGGCGAGCACGAGATCAATGTCGCCGGCCACCTGGGCGGCGCGTTCGAGGCTCCGGCGCACATCGGCGGCATAGGCCAGTTGCTCGCCCAGGTTGGCGAAGCCGATCTTGAAGCGGGTCGAACGGCCGTTTTGCGCGCTGAACCCCGTGACGCGCGCTTCGCCGCAGAGGCTCACCGCCACGGCTGTGGTTCGCAGCCGCTCGATCCAGGTCGGGTCGAGCTGGTCATCCGTGAAGATGTGGCGCACCTGGTCGAACCGGGCGAAAGGCGCCAGGTCTGCCCGGCCAAACTTGCTGGAATCCACGAGCACGACCACGCGGCCGGCGCGTCCCACCATCTTGCGCTTAAGCTCGGCCTGCCGGATGTCGGTCTCGGTGAAGCCGGCCTCTGGCGTGAAACCTGTACACGACATGAACGCGGTCTTGATGTGGAGGTCAGCCAGGAATTGATCGCTCGCCAGGCCGGTCACGGACGTGCCGGCTGGGTTGAGCACGCCGCCCAACAGGATCACGGTGTTGGTCAGATCGGCGGCCAGCATCCGGGCCACATCCAGGCCGCTCGTGACGACCGTCAGGTTGCGGCGATCCTGCAAAAACTTGCCGAGGTGATAGGCGGTCGTGCTGGCATCGAGGAGGATGGAATCGCCGTCTTCGACCAGATTGGCGGCCCAGCGCGCGATCTGCTCTTTGGCCGACCGGTTCATCTGCGCCTGGGCGGCAAAGGGCACGCGCGGCGCAACAGGTTCATCGGTGCGCACCGCGCCGCCGCGCACCCGCGTCAATTGCCCCGCTTGCGAGAGCACATTGAGATCGTTGCGGATCGTTCCTTCGGAGACTTCGAGGAGCGCGGCCAATTCGACGACCCGGATCCCGGGCTGGTCGTGGATCAACTGAAGAAGACGTTGCCGGCGTTCGTAAGTGGTCAAGGCATTACTGTCTTCTGGCGAGGCGCCAATCAACAAAAACCACTTGATTACCTGTTGAAATTCGATGATTTGATTCTACTCCCCTGTTGAAAATTGTCAAATGCGGACGAAGCGCCGCGAGTTTGCCAGAGACCTCAAACTGGCATACAATATCGCTTGCAAGGAGGCGACATGACCATCAACCGTTATCCCCCCATCAACCCGCGTTTCCCGCACATGCTCCACGGCGGCGACTATAACCCCGACCAGTGGCCCGAAGCGGTGTGGGACGAAGACATGCGCCTGATGAAGCTGGCGCACTGCAACACCATGGCCGTGGCGATCTTCGCCTGGACGAAGCTGGAGCCGGCCGAGGGCCAGTTCGAGTTCGGCTGGCTGGATCGCGTCATGGATCTGCTGGCCGAGAACGGCGGCTATGCCGTGCTGGCGACGCCGTCGGGCGCGCGGCCGGCCTGGCTGGCCGCGAAGTATCCCGAAGTGCTGCGCGTCCGGCCCGACCGCGGTCGCAACCTCTTCGGCGTGCGCCACAACCACTGCTTCACGTCGCCGATCTACCGGGAGAAGGTGGCGTTGATCAACGGCAAGATGGCCGAACGTTACGCCAGCCACCCGGCGCTGCTCGCCTGGCACCTCTCCAACGAGTACAACGGCGAGTGTCACTGCGACCTGTGCCGCGCCGCGTTCCGGGAGTGGGTCCAACGCAAGTATGGCACACTCGACGCGGTCAACCACGCCTGGTGGACCGCCTTCTGGAGCCATACGATCACCGACTGGACGCAGATCGAGCCGCCGTCGCCCATCGGCGAGACCTCGGTGCACGGGCTGAACCTGGACTGGAAGCGCTTCGTCACCGACCAGACGACCGATTTCATGCGCGTCGAGATCGCCGCGCTGCGCCAGTTCACGCCCGACACGCCGGTCACCACTAACATGATGGGCACCTTCCCCGGCCTGAACTATTGGCGGATGGCGCCGCACCTCGACGTGCTCGCGTGGGATTCCTACCCGCGCTGGCATAGCGGCGACGACATCAGCCTGGCGTCCGACATCGCGTTCGTCCACGACATCAACCGTTGCATGAAGGGCGGCAAGCCGTTCATGCTGATGGAGAGCGTGCCGAGCGCCACCAACTGGATGCCGTCGGCCAAGGTCAAGCGACCGGCCATGCACGCGCTCTCATCGCTGCAAGCGGTGGCGCACGGCTCCGACACGGTGCAATACTTCCAATGGCGCAAGAGCCGCGGCTCGGCCGAGAAGTTCCATGGCGCGGTGGTGGATCACGTGGGGCACGAGAACACGCGCGTCTTCGGCGAAGTGGCCGACCTGGGCCGCAAGTTGGAGCGGCTCGATGGGGTGATCGGCACGACCGTCCGCCCCGATGTGGCGCTCATCTACGACTGGGAGAACAACTGGGCGCTGACCGACGCGCAGGGGCCACGCCGCGGGGAGAAGGGCTACCTGGACGACTGCAAGCGTCACTACCGGGCGTTCTGGCAGCGGGGCATCCCGGTGGATGTGATTGACATGGCGCAGCCGTTCGACTCCTACAAGCTGCTCGTCGCGCCGATGCTCTACATGGTGCGGCCCGGCGTGGCCGAGCGGATCGCCGCGTTCGTGCGGGCGGGCGGGACATTCGTCGCCACGTTCCTCAGCGGCATCGTGGACGAGAACGACCTCTGCTTCCTGGGCGGCTGGCCGGGGCCATTGCGCGAGACGCTCGGCGTCTGGGCTGAGGAAATCGACGCGTTGTACGAGCACGACGCGAACGCCGTGCTGCCGGCTGCGGACAACAGGCTGGGGCTGCGCGGCGAGTATGGCGCGCGGGAGTTCTGCGACCTGATCCACGCCGAGACCGCGACCGTGCTGGCGACCTACAAGAGCGATTTCTACGCGGGCCGGCCGGCGCTGACGGTCAACGCGTTCGGCAAGGGCCGGGCGTACTACATCGCGTCGCGCAACGACGCCCGCTTCCTGGACGACTTCTACGCGGGGCTGGATCGGCAGCTCGGCCTGCTGCGGGCCGTGGATGCGGAGTTGCCGACCGGCGTCTCCGCGCAACTGCGCAGCGACGGCGCGCGCCGCTTCGTCTTCCTGATGAACTTCAACCCAACGCCGGTCGCCGTGAAGCTCGGCCGCGCGGCGGCTACCGATCTCTTGACCGGCGCGGCGGTCGGCGGCCAGGCCGAGCTGTCAGGCTATGGTGTGATGGTGTTGGAGACGGCGGCCTGATTTCGGTCAGGGCTGGGCGGGGGAAAATGTTTCCTGATAGGAGCGCGCGCCGTTCCTATCGGGAAACAGTAGCTTTCCTGATAGGAACGCGGCACACGCCTGAGCAAGGTCATCCTTTCGCGGTTAATGGTGTTGCAGATCTTCTACTTTTCAAGCAGATGCTCTGGCGTGTGGACGTAAAGCATCGTGATTTCGTGTTTGTTGGTGTACCCAAGCTTATAAGCCAGCCGTTCGGAAGGTTCATTATCATCTCCGCAGCCCCATTCTGGATAGATCCCGTTTTGCAGGCAGTGATCAATATAGGCGCAACACAGGGCGGTAGCGAGGCCCTTCCTGCGGTAGGCTGCGCGCGTTTCAACGCCCGTTTCAGCGTGGTGGTCGCCCACGAAGACCGTCTGTACGCTGGCGGCGAACGCTAGATGTGCATCGGATTGCGATTCGTCGAGCATGCAGAAGCCAAAGCCATGCGCCAGGAAGTTCTCAACCGAGCCCCAGATAGCGGCCATGGCATCCGCATCCAGCGCAGTCTGGGCATTCAGGCGATGCAGGGCGAAACCGGCGGGGATATGCTTCTGCCAGCCGGTGTGCAATTCACGGTAGCGTTGGATGTCCAGGTCGAACTTCCTGAGCACGTAGCGCTGCACTCCGTAAGCTGGCAATATGGTTTGTAGCGCCGCTTCCCAGGGTTCGGTGAGGCAAACGATCGGTGTATATTCTCTATGGTGCAAGACCTCAGCTTCTAACCATTTCACCGCGTCTGCCTGGAGATCGGAGCTGCCAGGATTGCTGGTGAGGTAGCAGAAATCGGAGATCATCACGGCTGTGTTTGGATTGGCGATCTGATCGGCCCAGACGCGCCCGGCTTGATGGCCTTCAAGCACAGTGAAGACAGCCGCGTGCAGCCCACGGACGTGATGAAACAAGGGTTTTACTCTTTCAAAGGCGGAAAGTGATAATTCTTGCATGTTGTCCTCTTGTCAATGATCGCCGACAGGCTGCTATCGGATCGGCCACCCGCCGTGATCCTCGATGGCCGCGTCAATTTCCCCCATGATGCGGATCGTTTCGTTGAGCGCGACCACCACGCGTTGGTAGTGTTCGATATCCGCCGCTGATAACGTGCGTCCTTTGCGATCCTTCAGCCATTTCTCGCACACCTGGTAGCCGCCGATGTGGAAGGCCCAGACCGCCTCCGGCACGCCGCGGAAGCCGGCGGTCTGGGCTTTGTCGACCCACACCGCGCCGTCCGCATACGTGACCTTTTCGACCGTGGGGGCCGCGGGGCCGGCGTAGGTCGTGATGGGCCGCCGTAGGGGCGATCCTGCGTGATCGCCCCCATGATCGCCCACGTTCCACGACGCGCCGGGATAATCGTCCTCCAGCAGGTGCAGCGCGACGAGATCGCCGCCCAGGGCCGCCAGCGCGCGAAACAGATCGCGGCTGCCGGTGAGGGGGACGCGGGGGAAGTCAATCTTCAGGAATTCGGCGTAGCGGGCGCGGTAGGTGGGGGCATGGAAGATGGCGTAGATGTAGTGGAAGATGTCTTCGGGGGTGAGGCATTTGGGGAAATCGTATGCGCCTGTTTCTAGCAACTGTAACGTGCTCGCGAGTGTTTTGAGAAAGCTGACGCTGAAATTGGAGCGCCGGTTTACCGAATGGGTAACGCCACTTTCCATGCCATCCAGATCAAAACCCACTCTTTCGTCATAAAGCCACAGAGGAAAAACAGTACCAATATCAAACAGCGAAACTGCATCTTTGTTGATAAGATTTCGACTGACGAGAAATGTGCCTTCTTCGCTTCGTCGGGTCTGGCGCAAGCAAATTAAGGCTATGTTCCCGCCAGCCAATTGATGTCGCATGACTTTAGTAGCGGGTCTACTCGTTAGGTTTGGATCGTAGTAGAGCCAGCGAGAATCAAAAGGTCGGTAGAGGCACGGGTAGATTGCATCTATGGAGAAGCGCGTTTGATCGCGGCGAGACTCGATATCGTAGCTCGACGACGGATGAATTCCGTACCGCCCTACAAACTCAGCGTCATAGTTCTGGGAATAGAACGTGCGAATGCGTCGTTCCAATTCGCCACGATTGAAATCAAAGAAAAGCTCATCCCGGTCAGTCTTGAGTCCGTTCTGAAACACAACAAATACTTCAGCCAAACTTGGAGTCACCTCATACTCAGATCCACCCGAAAAGTCCTTCGGGACAAAGAAAAAGTGAGGGGCTGCAGGCTTGAGCTGGCACCAAGCTGTAGTGGAAACCCTTCCGGAATCCAACGCGCGATATTTCGCCTCACGAGTTCCCCATAAGTCAGCATGTGCAGTGACTGGCGGAACGGCCGCGGGAAATTTCAAGAAGACGCCAACAGCAACGCCTTGTTGAATATCGAAAACATTCTCTTCTTTCCCGCTGTCCCGTGATGTCTCCAACTTCTTCGCACTGCCGTGAAGGTCAAGAATCCAGGTACACGAAAATGTCCCCATTAATGACTGACGCATCCGACGGTGAGTCATTCCGTCCAGGTATACATTGTTTGTAATGAAGCCGAGAACTCCCGCACCTGTTTTGTCGAGCAAGGCCTGAGAAAAGCGCACGAACTTGATGAAGTCATCATCAAGGTTGATCTTCTTCTCATCCAGGTCATGCTTGTAGTCCTCCAATAGATTAAGGACGAACGGAATCCGATTCATCTGCCCGAAATTAGAATACGGCGGGTTCCCGATCACCACCGTGAACCGCTGCCAGCGCTTGATGGCTTTCACCGCCTGCGCCTCGTGCGCCAGCGCGGGCGTCCAGCCGGCGAAGGCCAACTGCCCGCGCGCATCGTCCGGCGGCTCCAGCGCGTTGGTCAGATAGACGCGCACCCGCTCGATGCTGCCGAAGCGGTAGCCGGTCTCGTGCAGCTTCAGGCCGATCTTCATGTGCGCGATGGCGTAGGGGGCCATCATCAGCTCGTAGCCGTGCAGCCGCGGCAGCAGATGCTGCGGCACGTATGCATTCCAGAAATCCTCGAAGGTGCGCATGGGCGAATCAGCGGATGGCGAATCAGCGGATGGCGAATCAGCGGATGAGCGAATCAGCGCGCCATCGCGCAGCTCACCGCGTTGCCACCTGGCGCGAAGATGCTTGTGGATCACGTCAATCACTTCCACCAGGAAGGTCGCGGTGCCGGTCGCCGGGTCCAGGATCGTCACGAACGGCGCCGCGGGGTCCGTGCCTTCAGGGATGGCGAAGACCTTCGAGGTTTCGGAAACCTCGAAGGTCTGACGCGCGAAGGTCCGGCGCATCTCCCCCCACGTGACCGTGGACGCCAATCCGTCCGCCAGCCCGAACTCGGTCTGCAACAGCTCGTGGACGCTGCGCACGATGTAGGAGACGACCGGCTGCGGGGTGTAGAAGATGCCGCGCTGCACCTTCAGCTTCTTATCGTAGGCGGCCAGGAAGTGCTCGTAGAAATGGATGACCGGGTCTTCGCCGCGCGTTCGGTTGCCGAAGTCGCGCAGGATGGCGGGCAGGTCGGTCTCGTCCCCGCGCAGCAGATCCACCACGTCCTGCACGCCCAATTCATCGAAATTGATCCCGCCCCGTTGCCCGCCGATGTGCAGGAAGGTCTGGAGCATCTCGCGCAGGAATGGGTTGGTGATCGGCACCACTTCGGCCAGCATGTTGGGGTAGAGGGTCGTGTCATGGCGGCCCCCCTGCGGGTCGGTGCGCTGGATGGCCGCGGTCAGCAGGCCGTAGGTGACGGTCTGCGCGTAGGTATCGGCGAACTGGTCTTCGGTCAGATCGTGGATCAGGGCGGTCTGGAACGCCTTGTGCAGTTGGCGCAGCGGGCCGCGCTCCGACTCGTGGCGCATCAGGGTGATTGCGGCCGCGCGGATGCCGCGCGCCAGCTCGGCCAGCCGCTCGGCCAGCGCGTCCGCGGTGCGGATCACGTGGCCCAGGAGGTGGCGGAACGCGGCCGACCATTGGTCACGCCAGGCGTCCGCGTCAGCCGGGTCATCGGGCCAACACAGCCGCGCGTGCAGCACGTCGGCCACGTAGTCCAGCTTCAGGCCGGTATCCGCGCCGTCCCAGCCCAAGACGCGCAACGTGGGCAGGTCGCCGGCCTCCTGGCGGAAGTGCGCGAACGCGATCTCGCGCTGGTCGCTCGCCGCGTCGCCGAACGCGGAGATAAAGAGCAGGTCATCGAGGTTCCAGGCCGTGATGTCCGCCCGGTTAGCCGTGGCCCGTTTCTTCAAAACCAGGTGGCTCAAGATGCGACGCAGCACCACCACCGGCATCCGCCTGCTCTCGAACTCGATGAAGAAGATGCCGAATGGCTGGCCATGAACGACCGGCCGCAATTGGTGGATCGTCTTGATCTTGGCCGCGTCTTCGTCCCGCAATCCCAGCTCGGCCGGCGAGTACTCGAAGGTCAGCTCGTCGAAGCCGTATTCCTGCAGCGGCCAGTCGAGTTCGTCTTCCAGGTAGCGCACCAGGTCGGGGAAGGTCTTGATGGCGCGAAGATTGTCGGCGGCAGTGGGCATGATAGACTCTCCAAGTCTAATTATGCAGCAACCTGCTGCACGATTAACTCAAGACGTTCGAGACCGAAGATCATTGTCGTTAAGTACAATACCTTGACGGGCTATTGTACTTTTGATCCAAAAACAACAACGGCTCATTGCTTCAGATCGTGGTGATCTCCACGATTGCGTGGGCGATAAACGACTTGCCCGATGGCTGATCGGCGCCCGGAATCAAAATGCCCGCCTGCAACAACCTAGCCACGTGGCGTTGGGCGCTGTGATAGGTCACATTCAACAATTTTGCGACCTGGGGAATCGTGATCACCGGTGATTGGAACAAATCGTCAATCAAACTCAGAGTCAATGCGGGCGCTCGCTCGCGTGCGATGCGTGCTCGCCACTCGGCCTGCAAATCCTGCAATCGCTTCGCCCGTGCGCCGGCATCTTGCGCTTGCTCCGCGACCCCACGCAGAAAGAACAGCACCCAAGATCGCCAATCGCCGCAGGCATTCACTGCCCACAGCAAGTCGTAATAGGTCTGTCGCTGCCGCTCGAAATATGCGCTCAGATAGAGCAGGGGCAAGGGCAACAACCCCCACTCCACCAACAGCAGCGAGAGCAACAGGCGGCCGATGCGGCCGTTGCCATCCAGGAAGGGATGGATGGCTTCGAACTGCTGGTGGATGAACGCCAACCGCACGAGTCGCGGCTGTGGATCCTCGCGATGCAGGTACTTCTCGAAAGCGTCCAATGCCGCCAGCATCTCATCCGGCGGCGGCGGCACGTACTCCGCCCCATTCAGGCTGCATCCGGGCCGGCCGATCCAGTTCTGGCTGCGCCGAAATTCGCCGGGCGTGGCATGTTCCCCGCGCACGCCGTGCATCAACCGCTCGTGCAGCTCGCGGATCAGACGCAGGCTGACGGGAAGCGACTGTAACCGCGTCAAGCCGTACTCCAGCGCGGCCACATAATTCGCCACCTCCCGGACATCATCCACCGCATGGGCGGCTGCCCCTTGTGGAAACACCATCTGTCCCGCTTCGTATGCGTACAGATCGGCAATATCCGCCTGTGTGCCCTCGATGCGCGAAGAGAGCACCGCCTCTCGCCGCACGAACGGTCCGATCAGCAGATGCGGATTGGCGATCGTCCGCCCCAGCGCGGCCAATTCGCCCAGGGCATAGGCCGCATCGGCCGACGCCAACATGAGTTCTGCATCCGGCGGCAGGTCGGGCGGCAGCGGATGGGGCACGAAAGCCCAGTACGCTGCATCACCAGGTCCGGCGCGCACCAACCGGCCTGTGGACTGTTACGGAAACGCTCGATGTCCATTCAGTTCAACTCCATCCAGCACTTCAAGATCGGCGTCACCCCAGGGGGCGCTTGCAGCGGCCGGAGGTAGTCGGTGACGACCTGCTTCTCGACCTTCTTGCGCAGCTCGGATAGCTCAACCCGGTCAATAGCGCAGCGTCGCGGCGTGTCCGGCTCGCAGCGGATCAACGCCGCAATGGCGCCCGGCTCGGTCAGGACGCGCTCCCCGGCCAGGTCGTAGCACAACCAGACCGTGAAACCGGCCGCATCGCTCCAGCGCGGCTGGCCCGGCTCCGCCTCGACCAGGTCGGGATCGGGCCGCGGGATGCGGTAGCAGAAGAAGACGGCTCGCGTATCCGGCCGCGGCCCGGCGCGGCCAGAAAAGACCTTCAGCGGCAGCGCGCCCACGGCCGCGGCCAGCTCGGGGTGCGCCCCCACCAGCGCGGTGTACTCCAGCCGCAACCGCTCCGCCTCCGACAGCGTGCCGTCGCACTGCTCGTTCAGCTCCTTGATCGGATCGAAACGGTCGTCGGGGGTCAGCAGCGTGCGGCCTTCGATCCCCAGGGTGCGCGAGATCACCAACGTCTTGCTGGTGACGCGCTGGAAGAGGTGCAGCAGCTCGTCCAACTCATCCGGCGGCAGAAAGTTCCAGAACGCCACCCGCCCGCGCAGCAGCTTCAGCTCCGGGTGATCGGCCGCCAGGCGCGCCTCCACCGCGGGGTTCATGCGGCGATCCACGCGACCGATGCGCTGCATCAGCCGGACAGGGTTCCAGTGGAGATCATAGTTGATTAACCGGGTCGCGTCCTGCAGGTTCAGGCCCTCGGAGAGCACGTCGGTACTGATGAGCACGCGAATCGGCGATTTGCCCTGGGCGGCCAGTTCAGCGGAGCTCAGGCCGTTGTAGTAGGGCGCAAAACGGTGGATCACGTCGCTGCGCTGGCGCTGGTTGCTGCCGCCATCAATGCGCTGCAAACCGGTGATGCCGGCGGCCGCCAGCTCCCGCTCCAGGTAGCGCGCCGTGTCGGCGAATTCGGTGAAGATGATGACCTTCTGCGTTTTGAGCACCGGATCGGTCTTGAGGAGCTTGATCAGCGCCTTGAGCTTGTCGTCGCGGTCCGGCGTCACCCGCCCGACCTCGCGCAGAAAGTCCACGAGCTGATCCAAATCGTCGAAGGTGTCGTCCAGGATGGCATCCACATCGAACTGCGCCGGATCGAGCCGCGCGACCGCGCCGAGCACGTCTTCGTCCAAAAATTCCTCGACCTCGTCTTCGTCAGCCTCTGCGGGCCACAGCTCCAACTGGTGCGCCTGGGCATAGCCGATCAGTTCCCCGTTCTTGATCCGCCAGCGTTCCAGGCGGCGCTGATCGTGCTCGGACGTCACATGCACTGTGACCCAGGCCAACAGCTTTCTCAACAGCCGCCAACATGACCCTTCGAACGCCCGCGCTGAGCTTTCAAAGCGTTTCAAAAACAGGGTGCGGATCAGCATGACGACCTGGCGCTGGCGGTTCTCGTCGAACGACTTATAGGTGACGCTCTCTTTGTCTCCCCGCCAATAGGCCAGGGGATAGTAGATGCCCAGCACGAAGAGCGGTCGCTCCTTGCGGAAAGCCGTGCGCACGCTTTCCAGGAGCGCGCCGTAAGTGGACTTGATGCTGTAGGGCATGACTTTCGGCGGTTCGCGCTCCGGGAAGAGCGCGCCGTTGCCGCCGTTGAGGCGCTGGCTTTCCTTGACGTAGGCCCGGCTGCGCTGCACGACCAGGGCGTCGAAGACCGGGTCGCTACGCAGCGTGCGTTCCGCTTCTCTGATGTCCGCTTCGACCACCAGGCTCATCTGCTCGGATGCCGGCAGCTTGCCCAGGATCTTCCGCTCCAGGTCAATGAAGTGCCGGCGCAGGCTGTGGATGCCCAGGGTAGGCGCAAAGCGCCGCTCGTCTCCGCCGGTGTATAGCTCAATCATGTGGCGAAAATCATGCACCGAGTTGTTGACCGGCGTCGCCGTGAGGCAAAAAACCTGCTTGGGCCGGTCGCTGCCCTGCAGGTAGCCCTGCAACAGGCGATAGCGCGACGGCGTCTTGGCTCCTTCGCCGGCGATGCCGGGATTGCGGAAGTGGTGCGCCTCGTCAATGATGACGGCGTCGGCGTCCCGCACGGTCATCTCGATCTCTCGACGCATCCCCTGCCGTTGTAGATCGGTGTGGTTGTAGATGACCAGGTTGACGAAGCCGCTGAAGACCCGTTCCAGGTATTGGCGGAGCGCCGGCTCCCAGACGTCCTCGCGGGCCGCTTTCGGCGCAAAGAGGACGACCTGCTTGCCTTCTTTGAACACCAGCCGCTCGATCAGCATCAACCCGACATACGTCTTGCCCAGGCCGACGCCGTCGCACAGAAACGCGCCGCCGAAGCGGTCGGCAATCGCCATCAGATTACGATAAGCATCGCGCTGGTATTTGTCCAACAGCTTGAAGACGACCGAACGCTCCGCATCCCAGGCGTCCGGTTCCAGCTCGCGGCCCTGGAAAAACTCATGCAGCGCCTTGAACCAGATCTCGAAGGGCGTGCGTGGCCGGGTGTGCCGCTCTACCGTGCGCAGGATATCGGGCGTGATGTCCTCGGCTTCTTCCCAATACCGCTCGTACCACTCCTGCAGCAGCCCCACCTCCGGCCCCTTGATTTGCACATTCAGCTCGGCGTTTTCCACCAGCCCCGGATAGGTGAAATTGGACGATCCCACCAGCGCAAACGACCCCAAGACCGCCAGCCGGCCATGCGTGATATACGCCTTGGCGTGGAATTTTTCCCGGCGATAGACCCGGCACTGGATCTTGCCCGACCGGATCGCCTCGACGATGGCCGGGACGCCCTCGAGAAAGTCGTTTTGGGCCTTTTCGCCTTCCAGGCTTTGCTCTAGCTGCCCCTGAATCCGTTCCAGCCCGCGCGCAAACGCCCGCTTCGTGCGATAGGATACCGCGTCGCCCATCAGGATGCGGATGCGGTCCACCGCCTGCCACTTCTCGGCCAAGCTCAGCAGCGCGCCGATCTCGAAGTAGCCGGTCGCAATGTCAATGGAGGAGGATAGCTCGCACCAGTCGGAAAGATAAGATCGCACCTTCCAATTGATGTCACTGTTGTCAACGATAAAAAGATCGCCGCCCTGCGTTGTAGGCTTTGGGGGACCGCTTGATGTATCTCGGCGTTGCGGGGAAACAGATCGGCCAGAAGAGTCGCCCATGGATACGATCCCTTCGGAATGAAGCAAGTGTTCTGTCCGAGATTCTTATCACAATCGCACCGATTCGAGTGCGTCTTGTGCAGTGTTGGCAAATCTTACGCGGCCGCCCACGCCACAACAAACGCCAGCGCCAGCCCCCCATCGTGCGACAGGCTGATGGCCCAGTGGTGGAGGCCGCGCGCCTGGGCCAGATCGGCGGCCTGGCCGTGCAACTGCACGTGCGGGCAGCCGCTTTCGTCGCGCGTGACCTCAATTTCCAGATGATTGATCGGCCCGAAGCCAGTGCCCAGGGCCTTCGCTACCGCTTCTTTGGCCGCCCAGCGCGCGGCCAGCGAGTTCATCCGCGTTTCTTCGCTGCCCCGGCTGCAATCGGCCCGCTCGCGCGCGGTGAAGACCCGCTGCGTGAACCGCTCGCCGTACTCTACGGCAAGCTGCGCCACGCGACGCACCGCGACCAGGTCGGTCCCCACGGCGAGATTGCAGAATGCGGAATGCGGAATGCGGAGTGCGTCTATCGTCACGTCAACTTGCCTCGCTCCAGAAGCCCGTGCAGCCCCCAATCAATTCCGCATTCTGCATTCCGAGTTCCACATTCCGTCACGGTCCCGCCACCGCCAGCGCGTATTTCCCGGTCGCCAGATATCGCTGCGCCGCCTCCTGGACATCGTCCGCGGTCAGGCTATTGATGATTTCGACATAACGCTGCACGTAATCCAGACCCAGGCCGTGCCACTCGATATCCACCAGGATGCTGGCGACGCCGTCGTTGGTCTCCATTTGCAGCGGCAAGGAGCCGGTCAGGTAACGCTTGCAGTCGCTCAGCTCTTCTTCCGGCACGCGCTCGTCGGCCAGGCGGCGCACTTCCTGGAGCATCGCGCCGATGGCGCGTTCCACGTTGGCCGGGTTGACGCCAGCGATCGCCAGCCACAGCCCGGTCTGCTTGTTGGTGGCAAGCTGGCTGTAGGCGTAGTAGGCCATCCCCTGGCGCTCGCGCACGTTGGCCCCCAGCCGTCCCATCATGCCGAAAACGCCGAGCACGGTGTTCGCCAGCCGGGCCTTGTCGAAGTCGGGGTGCAACCGCGGCATCGCCGGCCAGCCGAGGATGATGTCCGACTGGCTCTTGTCGGGCATCGCCACGCGGCGCTCGCGGACGCTGTCCAGCGCGGGAACCGGCGGCAGCGCGGCGCGAGCCGGCCGGTCGCCGGTCCAATCGCCGAACGCCGCGCCGACCTTCGTCACCGCATCCTCGGCCGGGAGCGCGCCGACGACGGCGATCACCATCCCCTGTGGCCGATAGAACGTTTCGTAGAATTCAGCCAGGGTCTCGCGCTGGATCGCCGCGTTGGTCTGCCGCGTGCCGAGCAGGTTGCGGCCCAGCGGGTGTGCCCCGAACATCAGCTCGCGGAACGCCAGGCTCGCCATCTGCCTGGTGTCGTTTTCGCGTTCGGCGATGGCGGTCATGCGCAGCCCGCGCACCTTCTCGACGTGGTCGAGGGGGAAAGCTGGGGCGCGCAGCTCATCGGCCAGGACATCGAGCACCAGGTCCACGTCTTCGGCCAGCGACTTCGTCGAGAAGTTGGTCGTGTGGCGATCTGCGCCGAAGCCGATGGACGCGCCGACCGCTTCGATCGTCTCGCTGATCTCGGCGAAGGAGCGGCGCCGCGTGCCCCGGCTCAACATACTGGAGGTGTAGGAGGTCAGGCCGGTGAGATGCTCCGGCTCGTCCAGGTTGCCGACGTGCAGATAGCCTTCCAACACGACGGACGGCGCGCTCCAGTTCTCCCGCGCCAGCACGGTGATGCCGTTCGGCAAGGTGCGCCGCAGGATGTCGTGAGGGCCGGGCAAAGTCGGGCGGGGAGCAGCGGCCACCGGCGCCGATGGGTTGAGAGCCAGTCGTCGTAGGTTATTCATTCTCTGCCTCCTCGCCTTCCGAATCTGTCGCCGCGCCGTTGCCTGTTGGTGCATACCAGCCAACTGTGCGCAGCTTGGGTTGGAGTCGGGCGCGGGCCACCCGCTGGACATCGGCGACGGTCACCGCGGCCAACCGGTCCAGGAAGCTCTCGAACCAGCCCACATCGGCCACGACTTCGCTGAAACCGAGCCAGTAGCCCTGGTCGGTGACGCTCTCGCTCGAATAGGCGAACTGGGCGCGCGTCTGTTTGATGGCCTTCGCCAGTTCGGCCTCGCTCACCGGCTCGGCCATCACCCGCTCGATCTCGGCCAGCAGCGCCGCCTCGACCTCCTGGATGGTGCGGCCCTGACGTACCGTGGCCGAGAAGCTGAAGAGGTAGGGATCAATGGTCGAGCTTATGGAACAGTCGGCGTCGGCGGCCAGCTCCGTTTCGACCAGCGCCTTGTAGAGCCGCGAGCTGCGGTTGGCCGTCCCGCCGCCCCACAACGACATCCCCTTGGCCCCGCCCAGGATGCTGTCCAGGACGACCAGGGCATGATAGTCGGGGTCGGTGGCGGCCGGCCCGCGGAACGCGACCTCCAGGTAGGCGGTCGTGCCCGGCCCCTCGACCGTCACACGGCGCTCGCCGCGCTGCGGCGGCTCCTGCGCGGTGAAGAGGGGCAGCGCCGGCCCGGCCGGGATCGCCCCAAACAACTCGTTGATGCGCGCCAGCAGCGCATCGCTCTCGAAGTCGCCTGCCACCGCCAGGATCGCGTTGTTCGGCGCGTAGAAGGTGCGGTAATGCGCATAGAGCTGGTCGCGCGTCATCGTCTCCAGATCGCACTGCCAGCCGATCACCGAGTGATGGTAGGAATGCGCCTGGAACGCCGCGGCTTGCAACGCCTCACCCAACAGGAAATTCGGGTTATTCTCGTTCCCCTGCCGTTCCGAGATGATGACCGTGCGCTCCAGGTCGGTCTCGGCCGGGTCGAAGATGGCGTTTGCCATCCGGTCCGACTCGACGCGCAGCGCCAGGTCAATCCGGTCCGATGGCAGCGTCTCGAAGTAGGTCGTGAAGTCAATCCACGTCATACCGTTGAACATGCCGCCCTCGCGGGCCACCGCCTTGTCGAACTCCCCCGGGGGATAGGTCGGCGTGCCCTTGAAGAGCATGTGTTCGACCCAGTGCGAGATGCCGGTGATCCCCGCGTGTTCGTTGCGGCTCCCCACGCGATACCACACCCAAAAGCTGGCGACCGGCGCGTGATGCATCTCGCGCAGCACGACCGTCAGGCCATTGTCAAGCGTTGTTTTACGGATTGGATTCAGTTGGCTCACTCAATGCTCCATGTTACGTGAAACGTGAAACGTGAAACGTCAAACGTGATACGTGATTTGCCGATTTGCAATTTGCTACTCGCCACTCGTCGCATTATACCCCCGCCCCATCCCGCGATACAGGAAGCCGGCTTCCCGCATGGCATCGGGGTCATGGACATTTCGGCCATCAATGAAGATCGGCGTCTTCATCGCCACGCGGATGCGCGGCAGGTCGAGGTGCTTGAACTCGTTCCATTCTGTCAACAGGACGAGCGCGTCGCACCCCTCGGCCAGTTCGTAGGGATTCTTCGCCAGGGGCAGGTCGGGGATGACGCGCGACGCGACGCTGTAGGCTACCGGGTCATAGCCGGCCACCGTCGCGCCCTCGCGCAACAGCATGTGGGCGATGTCAACGCTCGGCGCGTCGCGCATGTCGTCGGTATTGGGCTTGAACGCCAGGCCCAGCAACCCGATCTTGCGCCCGCGCAGCACGCCCAGGATCTCTCGCAGCTTGTGGATCACCTGGCGGCGCTGATCGCGGTTGATCTCCATCACGGCGCGCAAGAGCGCGGGATGCGCCCCGTGTAGCAGGCCCATGTATTCGAGGGCCTTCACGTCTTTGGCAAAACAGCTTCCCCCATAGCCCACCCCGGCGTCCAGGAATGCGCGGCCGATGCGTTTGTCATAACCCATGCCGGCGGCAACCTCTTTGACATCCGCGCCCAGCTTCTCGCAGATGTTGGCGATCTCATTGATGAACGAGATGCGCGTCGCCAGGAAGGCGTTGGACGCATACTTGATCATCTCGGCGGTGCGCAGGTCAGTGACAACGATCGGCGCGCGCAGAGGAAGATGGAGCTGGGCGACCTTCTCGGCGGCTTCCTTGTCCAGCGAGCCGAGGACGACCCGATCGGGGGCCATGAAATCGGCCAGGGCCGAGCCTTCCCGCAGAAATTCCGGGCACGAGACGACGGCGAAGTCAATCGGCGCGGGTTGGTGCTTGCGGACGATGTCGGCCACCCAATCGCCCGTGCCCACCGGGACGGTGCTCTTGTTGATGATGACCAGCGGGTGATCCATCGTCTGGGCGATGGATTCGGCCGCCATGCGCACGTATTGCAGATCCGCCTCGCCATCCACGCCCGACGGCGTGCCGACCGCGATGAAAGCGAAATCCGCGCCGGCCAGCCCCTCGGGGTAGGAGGTAGTGAATGCGAGCCGGTCCGCGGCCACGTTGCGTTGGATCACCTCTTGCAGGCCCGGCTCATAGATCGGCACGCCGCCGGCGCGGAGCACCTGGATCTTGTGCTCGTCAATGTCAATGCAGGTGACTTTGTTGCCCAGGTCGGCGAAACAGGTCCCGGTAACCAGGCCGACGTAGCCGGTGCCAACCACTGCGATGTTTTTCATGGCATTGCTTTCCTCCTTGCGGGGGGGATTGCTTCGCTCCGCACCGCGAAAACCATGCGGTGCTCCGCTCGCAATGACGAACCTGACACAGTTAAGGTTCGTCGCGCGTCACGGTCGCGGCATCCCGCCAGCGGATTCCCGCCTGCAGCATGTAGAAGCCGCCCAGCGCCGTGATGGGGAACCAGAGCGCGACGTGTAGGACGATCGTGTAGCCGAAGGCCAGGCTGTAGGGCACATCCAACGCCTCGAGCACGCGCGCGCCCACCTCGAAGGTGCCGATGTAGCCCGGCGCCGACGGCAGGGTGGTCGTCAGGTTGACCACGCCGTTCATCAGCATCAATCCGATGAAGGGCACGACGAAGGCGAAGGCGTGCATCACGAACCAGTATTTGACTGTCTCCAGCAGCCAGATCACAACCGAGGTGACGAAGACCATCAGCACGTCGCGGCCGCTGCGCAGAAATGACAGGCCGGCCATGAAGCGCGCATAGAATCCCTCGATCGGGGGGCGCAGGCGGACCGGCAGGAGGCGATCGGCGAAGAAGTGATAGAGGATGTCGGCGCGCCGCGGATTCATCGCTGCCGCCAAGAAGATCACCAGCGCGCCGAAAAAGAGGACGCTGGCGGCGACGACGACCCCGCGATAGATGGCCGGGATGTGTTCTGGCCCAACGAAGGGCAGCGCCAGGAACACGAACAGCAGCATCACCAGGCCGTCGAACACTCGCTCGATGATGATGGGGGCCAGCGACGTGCTGATCGGCACATCGGCGTCGCGGCGCAGCACGTAGGCGCGCAGGAGTTCGCCCAGCCGCGCCGGGAAGACATTGTTGCCGAAATAGCCGATGCAGACGATAGGAAAGAGCCGGCGAATCGCCAGGACTTTGACCGGCCGCAGGAGGTAATACCAGCGCCAGGTGCGCGCCCAGACCGCGACGAAATAGACCCCCACACCCGGTAGCAGCCACCAGTAGTTGGCGGCGCGCAGGTAGCCCCACATCTCCTGGAGGTGCAAACCCTGCACCGCCAGCCACAGGAATAACAGGCTGACCAACACGCCGAGCAGCAACTGCCAACGCTTTTTCAAGCCACTCCTCCAAGCACGAGCCTGAAATAAAGCAGTAGGCGGGCTGACACCCGTCGCCCCAAATCTGGGCGCCACCAGGCGAGCCCGCCCCAACCATGCCGAAAACTGATACTGAGATCAGGCGGGCACAGCGCTACGCGAGCTCAACATGACACCGAGCACGCGTTCCATGGCCATCGTGTGGCTGCACACGCCGCGTTGTTCAAAGAAATCACATTCGCAGTGCCAGTTACCGTTGTCAAAAGTGATCGTGTAGGCTTGATGCTTGCCGTTGAATTCGACCTTGAAGCTCTTGAAACTGATGCGTTCCGGCTCTTGCGCGTACTCGCGCGCCTTGCTGATCTTGGCGATCATCGCCGAATCCATAAGTAGGCCTCCTCGTGATAGATTTGGAAACCGCTTCCTATCTTACCCCGCTGCGGGTAGATGTCAAACAGCCTTGCTGCGCAGTTGCCCTACGTTTGCCCTACAATCACAGGGTCGAGCTACTTCGCTGGCGCGCGGCGGGTGTCCGCGCCGGCGAGCAGGTAGAAGCGCCGCCCCTGCACTTCTTGCACCGAGTTGACCAGCCCCACACTGCCCTGGCGCGTCCACAGCTCGCGCGACGCATCACTCAACTGTTCGCTCAGGGTCCTCTCCGCGTCGAGGTCGGGGAATAGTCCGAGCCGCACCGCCAATAGCCCCTGGCGCAACAACTCGACGCGCGCCTGGCTGGCATCGGCCGGCGCCAACCCATCGAGCTGCCGGCCGTAGCCGTTGATTAAGTTTGTGTGCGCTTCCACAAGTTCCTGGCGCGTCGCGGCGATCTCGGCCGCCCAATCTGGGACGAGGCTGGCGCCGAACCCATCGTTCGCGGCGCGGTACTTCCCGGTCAGCCAGGCAACCCGATCGTGCAACAGCGCCAGCCGATCCGCATCCGGGAGTTCGGCGGCCGATTGATAGAACTCGGCGCGCGCGACGTCTTCGGCCACCAGGGCTTGGCCCAACGCCTCGGCCAGGGCTTTGCGGGCGTTGGGGCTGGCGGAAAGCCAACGGGAAGCCATTTGCGCGGCCGCCTGTTGGCGGGCGGCGACGGCGGCGACCACGGCCGGCGGCAACGTGACGGCGCCGCGCAGTCCCGGCAGCAGCGCGGGCGGGGGTTCGATCTTCACGCCGGGGCCGGCGCTGGCCGAGTCCAGATCCTTGCGGACGGCGCTTGCCAACGTCGCCTCGCCCGCGGCGCGGTACGCCGCTTCGACGCGTTCCAGGATCGCGCGGCGTTGGGCGGGCAAGAGCAGCGGGCTGTAGCGGCCGATGTTTTCCGCCTGGGCCAACGCCAACCGTGCGTCGGGCGCTTGCTTCAAGGCCATAAAACGTGTCGCGGCCTGCAGCGAGATGTCAGCGCGCGCCATGTCGCCCAGCATCGGGCTGAGCGCGGCCACATCCAGCGCGGCCTGGATCGCCAGGATGGCGCGTGCTGGCTCTGATTTCTGATAGCGATCGGCCAGCAAGAGCCAGTGGCCGCTGCGCAGACTATCCGGCAGGAGGACGCTGGTAGCCAGCCCGGCATACGCGGTCTCGACCTCGCCCGCATCCAGCGCGGCCCGGATCACCCGATCATCAGGCTCGCCGGCGAGCGAGAGCACCGCCAGGTCGGGCGCGATCGTCTTGGGCCGGATGGCGCTGAACGGGCTGACCCAGGCCACCTGGCCGTTGGCCTGACGCGAAAAGTAGAAGTAGGCGCCCAAAAGGCCCAGCCCGGCCAGGGTCAGGAGCACGACGCCGCCGATCAGGGCCGCTAAGAACCATTTCGATTTGTGGAGCTGTCTCATGCTCCCACCATGTTATCCCCGTACTTTTCGATGTCCTGCTGTCATGGACGAGTGCAGTATACCATACGGTTCCATAGTTGACACAAACGCGGCCCCCGATGATAATCTACCATAGTGTTGTAGGGATGGTCTTGCTCTGGGGGTCACATGAAAAAAGTGCTTATCACTGGCGCCTACGGCCTGGTGGGAAACGTCGCCTACCGCTGGCTGACCGCCGCCCCGGATCGCTACGAGGTATATGGCCTGGTGCGCCGCCGCGCCGCCTCGGCGCGCCTCCCCGACGCCGACCTGCGCCCGATCCCCGACGCCCGGCTGCGGGTCGCCGATCTGACCGACTTCGCCGCCGTGCAAAAGGCGGTCTCGGGCATGGATGTCGTCGTGCACCTGGCCGCCACGCCCGACCCAAGCGGCCCGTGGGAGAGCATCCACGCCAACAACGTCATGGGGAGTTATCACGTCTTCGAGGCGTGCCGGCTGGCGGGCGTGGCGCGCGTCGTCTACGCCAGCACCGTCATGGTCATCTTCGGCTACGATAGCGAAGAGCCGTACCGCTCGCTGCTGGCGGGGCGTTTCGAGGCGGTTCCCTTGCCCGACCTCCGGCCGATCCGGCCCGACCAATCCACGCGGCCGCGTGAGTTGTATGCGGTCAGCAAGGTCTGGGGTGAGGGACTGGCGTATATGTATGCGCGCACGCACGGCCTGTCATGCCTGGCGTTGCGCATCGGCTGGGTGCTGGCCGCGGATCGCGTGCCGGCGCGCTGGGGCGAGTCGGTCTATTGCAGCCAGCGCGACATTGCCCAGATCATCGAGCGCTGCGTCGCCGCCCCCGCCAGCCTCCGTTTCGGCGTTTTCTTCGGCCTGTCCGACAACCGATATAACCTGGCCGACATCTCCAATGCGCGCGAGCTGTTGGGCTACGCGCCGCAGGATGGGTATCGCTAACATGACACACAAACCCTGGCGCGGCAGCTTCGCCATCCCCATGACGCCGTTCGACGATCAGGATCGCATTGACGAGGCGGTCTTGGCCGCCGAGATCGAGTTTTGCATCCAATCGCACGTCGGCGGCATCGTCGTCCCGGTGATGGTCAGCGAATTCCAGGCGCTTTCCGAGGCGGAGCGCCGGCTGATGATCCGCATCCCGGTGGAGGTCGCGGCCAGGCGCGTGCCGGTCGTCGCCAACTGCGCCGCGATCAACGCGCCGCTGGCCGTCAGCTACGCGACCTACGCCGAGCAGATCGGCGCGGCCGCGGTGATCGCGATGCCGCCCTATGGCCTGGCGCCCGACTTCGACCGCGTCTACGCGTACTTCAAGGCGATCTCCGACGCGGTCAGCATCCCGGTCTGGATCCAGAACGCCGGCTTGGCCCCGCTCTCGCTCGACCAGGTCGTCCGCCTCTGCACCGAGATCGAGCAGGTGAGTTGGGTGAAGGAAGAAGTGCACCCCGGCCCGCAGCGGATCGGCCAACTGCTCGACCGCAAATGTCCGGCGATCCATGGGGTGATGGGCGGCTACGGCGGCCGCTACATGCTCACCGAGTGGGCGCGCGGCGCGGCCGGCGTGATCCACGCGTGCCAGTTCTGCGATGTGGTGCAGCGCGTCTGGGAGCTGTTGGACGGTAGCCAGGAGGAGTGGGCGCGCGATCTCTTCGAACGCCTCCTGCCCGGCCTCACGCTGGAAGGGCTGATGGGGATGGCCTTCGCCAAGGAGATCATGGTGCGCCGTGGCGTCTTCAAGAATCACCGGATGCGCAGTCAGGCGCGGCCGCTCGACGCTCACGACCTGCGCGAGATTGATCGCGTGTGGGAACGGATCCAGCCGTATTTGACCTGGGGTAAGTGACAGGGCTTACGCAGTGCAATCGGGGAGCACCCTGAGCGGAGCCTCGCTGTCGTTTAGCGAGGCGTAGTCGAAGGGTGCGGCACTCCGGCGTCCTTCGACTGCGGCCACAAACGACGTGGCCTCCGCTCAGGATGCCTTCGACTTACTGCGAAACTTCTGGGGTGACAGGAGGCTATGTGAGCAAGGCATTCCGCGTCCATGCCGTTCATTGCGACTATCGCGCCAGCGATGAAGAGATCTATCAGGCGCTCAAGCGGGCCACGACGCCGCTGCGACGCTCCTGGAGCAAACTACGTGCAGCTAAACGCATCGGCATCAAGTTCAACCATCACTGGGCGGCCGGCCGGGTCGTGATGCACGAAGGCCACCGCCAGCAGTTGGTCAGCGACCCGGTGGCGCGCGCCACGCTGCGCTTGCTGCGCGAGCGGACGACCGCCGAGCTGTTCGTCGTGGATGTCGGCGTCGAGCGCCCCCTGCCGGGCGACCCGCCAGAGTCCCTCGTCCAGCTTATGCCCGTGCTGCGCGAGTTCGACGTGCCGTTCATTGATGGGACTACCCACCCGGTCGCCTGGGTGGATGTGCCGGGCGGCGGCCAGATGTTCCGCAAGTACCCCGTCCCCCGCTGCACCGCCGAGGCGGACGCCATGGTCTCGGTGCAGAAGCTCAAGAACCACCTCTTCGCCGGCGTCACCCTCTGCCTGAAGAACCTGTTCGGCCTGATGCCGATCCAGCCGCATGGCCGGCCGCGCGGCTACTACCATCATCTCGTGCGGATGCCCTACGTCTTCGCCGACCTGGGCCGCTTCTTCGACCCGGCGCTCAACATCCTGGATGGGCTGGTGTGCCAGGCGGGCGAGGAGTGGGGCAAGGGCGAGAACCCGCGCATCTGCAACACTCTCATCGTCGGCGATCAGGTGATCGCGACCGACGCGTGCGCCGCGCACCTGATGGGCCACGCCCCGGGGGCCGACTGGCTGACCCCGCCCTTCTACCGGGATCGCAACACGCTGCTGGTGGCGGCGCAGGGCGGCTTTGGCACGGTGGACCTCGAGAAGATCGACTTCGAGTCCGAAGTGATGGCCCCCGTCGGCGAGTTCTTTGCCAAGGTGCTGGATTCGCAGGAGACGATCGTGAGCTGGCGGCGCACGATGGCCGAGCAGGCGCTCTACTATCTCGACCACCAGGCGGAGATCGTCAAGGAGTACGCCGGCCGGTATGTGCTGCTCCAGATGGGACGGGTGGCCTGGGCCAGCGAGACCGGCAACATCACCGCCAGCCGTCGCGAGCTGGCCGGCATGTTCCCCGCTCAGGCGATGTGGCTGAAGTATGTAGATCCCGACGAGGCCGAGGGGGAGCACTACGAGGTGTATGAGGAAACATTGAAGCGAATGACAGAAGCTCGTTGAGTCCAACCGCAGGAGGTGGTTTGCCATGCCCCCCCGTATCCGATTGATCGCAACCGTAGCCCCTGATAGCGAAAGCATCCGGTTTGCCGCGTTGTTCGCGGCCCCAAGCGCCGGCGATGCGGAGATTTGCGCGCCCGCGACCCTGGAGACCGGCGATGGTGAAAGCATCGCGCTGGGTGTGCTCTGCTCGCCCACCGCCTACACCTGGCGCGCCCAGGCGCGTGTTTTTCTGGCGGATCACCGCTACCGTGATGCCGGGCCGCACACGGCCACTCTGCGCTGGAGCGATGTGGCCGTCGAGGCGGCGACGCCGGTCCTGGCCGCGCCGCGCGCGTTGGATGAGGCTGCGCCCTCCGCCAGCCTGCGCAGCGTGGAGAGCGCCCACGGCCTCGCGGTGACCCTATTCGCGGTGAGCGCCGTATCCGACGAGCCGAACCGCCGGCGGATCAAGCTTCAGGTGACGGGCCTGGCGGCCACCCAGCGCGTCCGGCTGGATGGTGGGATCGGCCAGGCGGAGTGGCTTGCGGGGACCGACAGCCCCGATCCGAGCGGCGAGTGGCTGTTCGACTATCCCAAGCCGGGCCGCTACACGATTGCGGTGGATCTGATTGACGGTGAGGGCTTTTGGTTGGGCGCCTTGGCCGAGACGCCGATCGAGATCGTCCCGCCGCTCGACGCGGCCTATCCTGGCCCCGCGCGACCGGCGTTGCGCGCGGCGCCCGCCGCCGCGGAAGAGCCGGCCGTCGCGGCGCAAGCGGCCAGCACGGATCGGCCCTGGCTGCCCTATCGCAACTACCGGCCCACCTGGGGCTGGACGTACCTCTACACGCAACCCGGCGGCACGGTCATCTCGCGCACGGCCTGGGCGGGCACCTACCTGACCGCCCGCGCCGAGACGATGGTCGGCACCGAGCGGTGGTTCCGTACCGCGGCGGGCGATTGGGTCGCGGCCAGCAACGTGACGCTGATGGAGCCATCGGAATTGCGCGGTGTGGAACTGGGCGGTTCGGCGCCGCCCCCGCCGCCCCCTCCTCCTCCGCCCCCACCGCCCGCTACCTCGAAGCGTGGCGTCGTCACTGCCGACGTGTTGAACGTGCGTGGCCAGCCCGGCGTCCGGTCCGACAACCCGCCGATTGATCGTTTGCTGGCCGGCGCCGAGGTCAGCATCTACGAGGAAGCGACCGCCGGAGACGCCATCTGGTATCGGATCGGTGAAGGGCGGTGGGTACACAGCGGCTGGGTGCGACTGATCGAGACGACCCCGACCCCCACGCCGGAGCCGACCCCGGAGCCAACGCCTGAACCAACGCCGCCGCCAGTCGCCACCCGTCGCGGCATCGTCACGGCCGACGCGCTCAACGTGCGGGCACAACCCGGCGTGCGCGCCGACAACCCGCCCATCGCGGTCTTGTACAACGGCGCGGAGGTGACGATCTACGAGGAGACGGCGGTGGCGGGCGCGGCCTGGTATCGCGTTGGGGATGGGCGTTGGGTGCACAGTGGATGGGTGCGCGTCATTGCGACGCGTGCCTTGCGTGCGGCGGCTGTCGAGAGTTCCCTCAGTCTGCCCATCGGTTGGGTCGTCGCCGACGCGTTGAACGTGCGCGCCCGCCCCGGCGCGGCTGCAGACAACCCGCCGCTCTACCAGGTGCGTCACAACCAGGCTGTGCCGGTGCTGGAAGAGGCGACCGTGGGGGGTGGCCGCTGGTATCGGATCGGCGACAACCAGTGGGTGGATGCCGGCTGGGTGGGCGTGGCCCGGCCGAAGGCCCGGCCCGCGTCCATCGGCCCGACCGAGCGGTGGGTGGCGGTCAACCTGAGCGAGCAGACGGCCATCGCCTACGAAGGGGATCGGCCGGTGTACGCCGCGCTCGTCGCGACTGGCCTGCCGGGCACGCCGACCGTCCAGGGCATCTTCCGCACCTGGGCGCGGCTGGAGACGGGCGTGATGGCCGGCCCCGGCTACTACATCGAGGATGTGACCTGGACGTGCTACTTCTATTCCGGCTATGGGTTGCACACCGCGTACTGGCACGACGCGTTCGGCCGATCGCGCAGCCACGGCTGCGTCAACTTCAGCCCGTATGACGCCTGGTGGATCTATCAGTGGAGCGCCCCCGGCGGGCCAAACAGCCCGGCGGTGTATGTGTATTGGAGTTGATGTGACATGATGACCCATCGCGAACGCATCCTTGCCGTCCTCGACCGCCGGTCGCCCGACTACGTCCCGTGGGCGCCGCGGTTGCAACTGTGGTACAATGCCCGCGTCGCCGAGGGCAATCTGCCCGCCCGTTACCGCGGCCTGACCCTGCGCCAGGTCGAACAGGCGATGGGCGTCGCCTCTCCCGCCCGTGACGGACGCGTGTTCCGCACCCGCTACGAGGGCCTGGAAATCCGGCGGACCGAAAAGGGCGGCGAGATCCTCACCGAGTTCATCACGCCAGTCGGGACGATCTCGCAGCTCGATGTCAAGACCGACACGCTGGAAGGCTACGCCGACAGCGGCCTCCCGAAGGAGCACCTCATCAAGCGCGTCGCGGACTACGCGGTGATGGAGTACATCTACGAGCACACTTACTTTGACGCCGCCTACGACGAATACCTGGCCTACGAGCGGGAGATCGGCGACGACGGCTACCCGATGGTGAGCATCGGGGACTGTCCGTTCCACCATTTTCTGCTGCGGTTGTCGGGCTACGACGCCGCGTACTACGAACTGGCCGACCACCTGCCCCAGGTCGAACACCTGGTCAGGGTGATGGAGCAGGTGGAGCTGGAACGCATGTGGCCGGTGGCGCTCGATTCGCCCGCCCGGTTGCTCCTCCACGGCATCCATTTCGACACGCAGATGACCCCGCCGCGGCTGTTCGAGCGATACATCACGCCCTACTACCGGCAGATCACTCCACGGCTGCACGCCCGCGGCAAGGTGCTGACCTATCACGCCGACGACGACTCGAAGCTGATCCTGAAGCAGGTGCGCGACGCGGGCTTCGACATGGCCGAATGCTTCGCCACCGCGCCGCTGGTCAGCGTGACGCTGGCCGAAGCGCGGCAGGCGTGGGGCAACGACGTGATCATCTTCGGCGGCGTCCCGTCCATCATCCTGGAGGAGCAGGTGATGAGCGACGCCGAGTTCGAGGCGACCATGCGGGACGTCTTCCGCACGATCGCGCCCGGCGACGCCATCATCCTCGGCGTCTCCGACAACGTGATGCCGCGGGCGAAGATCGAGCGCGTCGAGCGCATCACGCAGATGGTGCAGGAGTACGGGCGGTATCCTGTCCAGCATTCTGCTCAGACTGAAGAACGTTAAGAATTCATTCCGGTAACGGCCCGCCGCGTGCGACCGCCGTGCCAGCGGTTGAAACCGCAGGCTGCTACGCCAAACCGGCTCAAGCCGGTTGCGCGGCCGCCCGCCGGAGCCGTGCCAGCGGTTGAAACCGCAGGCTGCTACTACAACACGCGCGGCGGCACGATCATCGTCGGCGTGGACGATCAACGGCAGCCGGTGGGCGTGGGCCGACCGCAGAGTGTGGAGATCGGCATCGTCAACATCATCCGTGACCGTTTGGACCTGGACGTGCTGCCGGCCATCGAGATCGTGTCGTATCAGGAGCGGGAGTTCGTGGTGGTGACGTGTCCGCGCGGGCGTTATCCGCCGTACTTCGTGCGCGGAGAGCCCAGGCCATACGTGCGCGTCGGCTCGACCAACCGGCCGGCGACCCACGCCGAAATCCGCCAGCTCTACCTGTTCTCCGGCGAGACCAGTTACGAGACGCTGCCCTGCCGCAGTGCTGCAGTGACCGATCTCTTCCCCCGGCTGATCGCCCGTTACCGCGACCGACGCAGCCGGCACACGGCCGGCGCGCTCGACCTCAGCGACGAAGAGCTGCTGCGCAATCTGGGCTGCACTGTCGAGGAAGAAGGCCGCCTCGTTCCCACCAACGCGGGCGGTAGTGTACCGCTTTCGGTTGAAATCATGTCGCGGGCTTGTGAAGCCGTGTACGACCTGGGCGGAAGGCTTGGTCAGCTTCTTGGGCGAGCATGGCGAGGACGTCGTCGTCGGAGTGGTAGGCGTTGGCGGCGCGGAAGCGGCGGTTGAGGTGTTCGAGATAGCTGGTGGTGCGCCGGCACGGGCGCGGCCAGGTGGGGT
>Ga0233425_10002509_pt1 | contig 35827 bp, 34 predicted proteins | sample Watercolumn_Towu_2_FD_181712 | JGI IMG/M metagenome (GOLD analysis project Ga0233425, IMG submission 181712) | Freshwater microbial communities from Lake Towuti, South Sulawesi, Indonesia - Watercolumn_Towuti2014_140_MG | ecosystem: Environmental > Aquatic > Freshwater > Lake | place...
GGCACCGCACCTCGTGTCCTGGTTCAAGCCAGCCAAGCCATCGATCGACTCATCGAGGCGGCAACACTGGCCGCCTGAAAACTTGACTCACCTGTACAGATCAAGCCTGCTCAAGGCCCCTAGGGCTTTTATGCTCACCTAAATAATTTGCGACGATCAGAGTTGCATTCTTCGATGGTTTTGCGCGTTCTACAATGTCACGCACTTCGTCGACACTTGCACTTCGAAACCAGGCTACCTGAGCAAAACCTAATATGACACTTAGCACAAGAACTAGCATGATCTTATCCATCGTTTCCATGGGTTTCTCCTGTTTTACAGTTTTACATTCCCCGGAATCTGTCCCGGTCCTTTCAAAACGCTGCCAGCCTTACCGACTGTCTGGCGCGTGTTGAGGCGACATACCAAACATTGATTTCTTCCCGGAGTTTCACCGGATTGAGGGTATCGGACTCTGAGGCCAGCAGGTTGGCCAGTTGGCTCCGTGTGGTGAAATCGTCCTCGACCATTTCCACCGTGTCGTACTCTTGGCCTTTGGCCCTGTGGGTCGTGGTGAAGAGGACATCGGCCTTTTCCTTCTCCACCAACCGCGCTTTGATCAGTCTGTCGAAGTCGTACAGCTTGGTGCCATAGCGCTTGACCAGCTCGATCAGCGTTCGCAGGGCGTTGTTCTGCGTGTCCTCGGCATAGCCCTCCGCTTCCTGGATCGTTTGGAATTTCCGGATCAGGGGGTCGTTGATCTTCTCCTTCCTCCCGTCAAGGAGGTAGAGCAGGCCTGCGACGCGGGCATTCATGAACGAGTAGGCGCCATAGCCGCCCTCGAACTGCAGGCTTCGTTCGCCGTTGAACAGGTGGCCCAGCACGGCTTCGAGCAGCGCCAGGTTGCTACGGGCGATGATCGTCAGCGGGTACTGGTTCTCGACCGCTCGGGTGCCAAAGCGGGTGTCGCGGTCTGTCCCGCGCATGACGAAACCGGGCTGTTGCCCAAGAAGGGCATATCCCTCGTTGACCCGCTGCGAAATATGCTTGGCCAGTCCGTCGCCGAACCGGAAGGTCTGGCTGAGGTGCAAGCTTCTGCCACTCACCCTGTCCAGGGAATTGACGGCGTGGCGGAATGCGTAGATCTGCTGGTACGAATCCCCGACGAAGACGCGCTGGGCGTGTTCCTGCCGTTGCACGATCGTGAGCATGACGCCGGAAGTATCCTGCGCTTCGTCGACCAGGATGATGTCGTAGGGCAGCTTGACCTTGGCAAACTGGAACATCTTCAGGTAGAAATCGTGGAGCGCGGGTATCCGGCGGTTTTTCATGTCCGCCAGGATTTCCCGGACGATGGACACCAGTTCCTCGCCCCGAATCTCCAAGTGGTTTCGCACTTGCTCCGTCGGTACCGTTGCTGCTTCGTAGAACGCCAGCAAATCGGCGTCGAGATGAACCAGGTCGCTGTTGAGGTAGTAGTTGATCAGGTCCTTCAGTGTCCAAGCCAGCAGCATGCCGCGTTCGGTGTCCCGATCGGATGCCGGAACGTAGTGTTCCAGCAGGCGCAGTTCGCTTAGGTCGCCTTCCAGCTGATAGGTCTTGCCGTTGGCATAGCGGTACGCCAGCCCGTGGATGGTGTGGACGTGGAGGTTGCCCAAACCCTGCGCCTGGGCTTTTGTTTTGACCTCTTCGGCCACCGAGCGGTTGTAGGCCAGATAGAGAATCTGCGACTTGGGCCGCCTGGCCGCGAATGCCAGCAGCGTGGTGGTCTTCCCGCTGCCGGCGACGGCGTTGACCTTGAGGATCGGATCGGCGGCGGTGACGACCGCGGTTTGTTCGTCGGTTAGTGACACGTTTCTTTGATTCCTTCCAGTGAGTCGGGATTCTTACTCTTCAATCCTCTCACGGAACGGCGAAGACGCAAGTAGCCGTTTTCTCTGGAATTCCCTATCCAGGGACAATGTCCCCGTACCTGCGCGCATCAGCGCCCGCGCGTTTGTCGATTGTCGGCGTGATGGCACCAATTCGAAGCGCCTCCCGAATGGCCTCCGGTATTGGCCTCGAATCCGATCGAAGAGCTGGACATACATGGCTGACCTTGGCTTAGCCGGAAGGCGCGTCTTGTAGGTAGAATTCATGGAGCTTGGCTTGCAACAGCGCCTTGTCCGGTAACTGGGTCTGGTATTCGGCGATCAACGCCGGCGACAGGCTGCGGCTAAGGGCATATTCCACGACTTCGTCGTCCTTGCTGGCACAAAGGAGGACGCCTATGGCGGGATGCTCGTGGGGCTTCTTGACGTCGCGGTCCAGGGCTTCGAGGTAGAACTCCAGCTTGCCCAGATATTCCGGCTCAAACCGTCCGACCTTCAATTCAATGGCTACAAGACAATTCAGGCCGCGATGGAAGAACAGCAAGTCCAACGCGAAGTCTCGCCCGCCAACTTGCAACGGATATTGGCTGCCGACAAAGCAGAAGTCGCGACCTAGCTCGATCAAGAAGTCCTTCAGTTTGTGCAGCAAGCCCCTGTGCAAGTCCGCCTCGGCATGACCTTGCGGCAGGTCCAGAAATTCCACCAAATAGCTGTCTTTGAAGACCCCCAAGGCTTCAGGGTGCGTTTGTCTCACCACCGCTGAGACTTTTACCGGATGGAGGACGGTACGCTCGAAGAGCGCAGCTTTGAATTGGCGTTCCAGCTCGCGGCTACTCCACTGTTCACGAATGGCTTGCCGCAGGTAAAACTCCCGCTCTTCCGACCGCTTGCCCTGGCTGAGGATGATGAGATTATGGGTCCAGGGCAATTGTCTCAGCAGTGCCGAGACTTTCTCATCGTCCCGATAGGCCTCATAGAACTGCCGCATCCGGAACAGGTTCGGTCGCGTGAAGCCCCTTAATCCCGGCTGGGTCCGAGCGATGTGTTCCGCCAGCTGCTCCACCACGCCATCACCCCATTCCGAGGCCTCGATCTTACGGCTGATGATTTGCCCCACTTGCCAGTAAAGATCGATCAGCGTGGTATTCACCGCCTTGACTGCGTGCCGCTTAGCCGCAGCAATTAACTGCGAAATTTCTGCGAATTCATCGTGGAGCTTGAGCTTCGGATCCATTGTTTCTATTCAGTTTTACTTTTTCATTCGAACCGAGACCACCCGGAATTGTGGCTTCATTGCTTATGCAGCTTCTTCCTTTTTCGGTCTCTGATTTCCAGCTGGAAGAAACTCCCCCACCAGCATGGCCGCCGTGACCGGCTTCCCGCTGACATGGCTCGCGTATTCGGCCAGTGCGTTCCGAATTTCCGCCAACAGCATCTGCTTCTTGCGAATCTCCGAGAACACTTGCTCGCTGCTTCGGACCAGGTCCCCGAGCCATTCGGGCTCACGGGTCAGCATGTGGTCCACCGAATACATGTGCGCCCTGCCCTTCCGGAATCCCCGGGTGGCGATCCCCTTGCCATTTCCCAGCTTCCCCATCCGGAACCACTCGATGCTGAATGAACCCGTCTCGCGCGAACGCAGGCGAACGCCGATCCTCCCGATCTCGTAAGCCTTCTTACCAGCCCGCTTGTTCTTCAGCTGAGCCCAGTAGTCATCCACCAAGACCTGCGCCTCGGTCTGTAGAGACGCCAGTGATCCCCCGATCCAGGCTCGCACCTCGCCCGGAATCCATGGTTCAGCGGTCAATTTTACGTCAATCTCACTTTGTAGGAATTTTGTCATATACATCCCAATGTATTATCTCTCGGCTTTTACAAGATAATTACCAGCTCATGGCTGAATTGTGTCATTTGCCGCACTTTCATATCAAAAAACCAATCTCACTTTGCGCGGCAGATTCCCAGATATCTCGGGAAATGGTGCGAAATTTCCGGAGTGGGAAATGGCGGGCGTTTCCCAAATGCTGGGAAACGTACCCCCAATGTCCGGCCTCGATTTGCGCGTCGTCGCCCTATCTTGGAATTTGCACTGCATTTCCACAGATGTATCGGTAATACACTCTTCCCTTTTTGCATTGGGAATTTGCAACCAAAATTGCGGGGTGGCTTTTCCATGGTTTTAGAATTTAACCATTTCAGTTGGAGTCTTCCAATACGCCTTTTTATGAGCATTTACCAATCCCATCGATTGCGACGACATCGCAAATATTTCTCGGCATTTTCTTCGCAAATCCTGGATCGGCATTCGCCGGTCGAACTTCTGGATTGGAATACGTGACCCAATTCCCGAGAAACGATGACCGAAAATCACCGTATCACGATTCCCGTCATTTGTGACCCCCGAATAGATGCCCAAAAATGGCCTCATTTCGGGGGTTGCGTCGGACGAAATCCGGTGTACAGTCGAAGTGCCCGGTTGATGACCGGGAGAGAACCCGAGTATTGAAGGGAGGCCAGATCTTGAGTCGCTGAGTAACGTTAAGTAACCTTCAGAATACTCTGTCCGTTACGGACGGAGAAAGGTGAGGTTACCTGACGCTGAATTGATTTGATACGAGAGAAAGACATGTTCATCTTGGGAATGGATATCGGATACTCCAATCTAAAGCTGGCGATGGGAACCGCAGACGCCGCCCCTGCGGTGTCTCTGGCACCTGCCGGCGCCGCGCCGATCAATCGCCTCCCGGCCTCCATTGGTGGCGGTGACCGCGAAGCGCTACGGGTCGCTCTCGACGGCGACCTCTGGGCTGCATGCGTTTCTCCGGGTAAGTTCACCTCCTGGAATCGCGCCCTCCATGAGGACTACGCCCAGACACCGTCCTATCGGGCACTGTTTCACGCGGCCTTACTGTTGTCGGAGCGGGAAGACATTGATCTTCTCGTCACTGGACTGCCGGTCTCCCACTGGCTGGACAAAGCTCGGCGCGCTGCAGTGGTTGCACGTCTCGAGGGGCTCCATCAGGTCACATCGAAGCGCAGCATCGCCGTACGTCGGGCACTGGTCGTTCCGCAACCGATCGGCGGATATTTGGACCAGGCCTGGACCCGCAAGGGAGATCGCGTCCTGCAGGAAGGCCGGGTGCTCATCATTGACCCAGGATTCTTTTCGGTTGATTGGGTCTTGGTGGACGAGGGCGAGATCCGAACCGCCTCCAGCGGTACCAGTCTCGAAGCGATGTCGGTCTTGCTGGAGGAAGCCGGGAATCGGATCGGCGACGATCACGGAGGGTCCGTTCCTGTGGAGCGGATCGAAGAAGCGCTTCGGTCAGGCAAAGACTCAGTGCTTCTGCTGGGCCGAGAAGTTCCCATTGGTCCCTATCTGCAACGGGCTGCCGAAACGGTCGCCCCCATTGCCATCGAAGCGCTGCGCCGATCGCTTCGAAAGGAAAACGGTAGCGTCGACGCCATTGTCCTCACCGGCGGAGGGGCTCAACTGTATCAACCGGTGGCTGCCGGGATCTTTCCTTCGAACCCGATCTTCGTCCCGGATCAGTCAGCGCTGGCGAACGCACGCGGATTTTTTTACTTCGGAGTCGAGTGATGTCGGCGCTCCGGATCGTACTAAAGATTCCTGGCGCCGCTTACGCTGAGCTGGTTAAGGAGCTCAAACAGGTTCCGCCCCGCGAACGCGCCGAGCGGGTGCGGTTTCTGGCTGGCGTAGGGATGGCCTTTCTGAAACCAACGGAGGGACCCAGCCAGCCTGCCTGCCAAGCACCCATAGCACCCGCTCAGGATGTCGGATTTAACCGGCTTCGAAGCAAACTGAGGGAAGGGTTGGAGTGAACCATGTCGCGCTTGGAATCTCTTCGACAGACAAGCCTCGGCATCCGTCGAGCCTCCCGTTTTTTCGCGATAGCGCTCGTCCTAGCCACTCCAATTCTCGAGGCCAAGGGCCGGAACACGATTGCAAGTCCGGATGGGATTCTCAACACGAGTCAGACGCTAACCAGCCTTCGAAATACGGTGTGGTGGTCCGCGGCCCAGGAACGACGTCTGGATCCCTACATTCTCTACGCCGTGGCGCTGGTCGAGTCAGCCCAACTCCGTCAGCGTGCGGTGGTGGCGCCCTGGCCGTGGGCCCTGAATCGGGAGGGCCAGGCCATCATCCCGGGCACGCAAGCAGAAGCCGGGGACATTCTGAGAGCATCAATCGACCAAGGCATCCGCTCGATCGATGTCGGACTCATGCAGGTCAATCTCCGCTGGAATGGTCACCGAGTTGCCCGGCCGGAACAGCTCCTGAATCCGGCAACGAACATCCGGATCGGGGCGGATATCCTGGCCGAGGCCATGGCGTCGGCGCCCAACGATGAAGCATTAGGTATTGGTCGATACCACGCCGGTTTCCGCAACGAAGCAAATGCCTACCGCTACGGCCGACTCGTCCTTGCGGTCGCCGGAAGGTTACGCGAGATCTTCAATAGCTAAAGTAGCGAAGCGAAGGGAATTCGCATGGATCGCGGAAAAAACGAGGAAACCGGGCCACGGGAAGAACCCCGGATTAGGACGACGATGAGGGTATGACTTGCCGCCCTTTGGCGGTTGTTCAATTGTCAAATGTAAGAGGACCACCATGACGACCGATCACGACCAGGATCTGACCGACCTGAACCTCATGTACTTGATGAAGGTCCGGGAAATAACGGCCCGGAAATCACCGCAAACGGCATCGGTGCTGTTGGGCCTTACGCCAGAACTGGCCAGCATCTTGGCCAGGGCCGATTTACTACGGGTTCAAGAAGTCGCTCGATCACGGGTGACGTGTTTCCAAATGCGAATCTCGGAACGAAATCTCCTGAGTTGCATGGAGGAGTCTCCAGGACAGGACTTGATCACTGCCAGGACGCTCTTATCCGCGAAAGCCCAGCTTGATGGCGGCGACACACGTCCAGCTCACGACTGAGCAGCGAATCCTCACCATCCCGGTCCACACTGCGAAATCAAATTTTGGAGGTGCGGGAGGGCCCGCCAGCATCGATCGGAAATCCCCCGCAAAATCTGATGACTCACCGCCACCGTATCGAACAACGCCAATTGGCTTATGACCTCTTGGCGAATCGTCTCCGGCCTCAAATTGTCCACCTGCACACTCGAATTCGAGTGCCAATCCTCCGAGAGATGTACAAAGAGTTGCATGACACCTCGCCGCCGTCGGGTCAGTTGCCGTCTATCAAGTTGTTGTTGGGACGGAACATCGAGCATATTTACTGCTCGCTGTTCACCAAGATCTACATGCGGCACGTCAACGAAGATTCCTCGGCCGAAATCGATGTCATCAAATTGCTCTACGCCTGGCTGGACTTCCGTACCGTCGCCCCGAACGCTGAAATTCCGCGGGATCTGACCGATGCCTGGGTGATCGTTCGCAACGTTCGGCTGGGAACCATCGTATTCAAGCAATGCCCGGCCTGTTCGTCGAACTACCTCATCCTGGCGAAGACGGAACCACCAAAATCCTGCCCATTCTGCCGGACGCGGGAAGTCAGCTGTTCACGTCGCCGTCGGGGCTCTGGGAGGGGTCTTGATGGTGATGGACCCTGCCTCCCCGATATTTTGCCTGATACCCTACTGCACCCTGAGAGCACCCTACCCCCTGAGGAGGAACTGTCGTTTGGCTAAATTGGGGCCTTTGGCGGTACGCTAGCGAGTACCTCACCGTTCGATGCTCGTCAACGACCCCTCCCTGAAGGGAGAGGCTTGGAGAGGGAAACCAAACCGAGCTTGCGTTGACCAGGGGGCTAGCCATGGCAGCCGCGCTGGAACAGGCACAAACCCACCGCCGGATGCTTCCTCAGTTCGGCGCTCTGGAAGTCCCGTCAGCAGACAAGCCCAGGGTTTCGGCACGAAACGGGGCGGGACAGGCCGCAAGGCCAAGCCGGTTCCTCGCAACCCCGAGGGGAGATGGGTGCAAGCCCGCGTCACCAGGGGCCGTAAGGCCCGATCTACAGAAGAGGAGATCACGTTGAGCGTGTTCGTATTGGACAAACGAAAGAAGCCGCTGATGCCGTGCTCGGAGAAACGGGCGCGGCGGATGTTGGAGCGCGGCCGGGCACGGGTGCATCGGCTGGTTCCGTTCACCATCCGGCTGGTGGATCGGACACAGGCGGAAAGCGTGGTGCAGCCGGTCGTGGTCAAGCTCGATCCCGGCGCGACGACGACCGGCATGGCGTTGGCGCGGGTGGAGGAGGGCAACGCCGAACCGACGCATCACGTCCTGCACCTCGCGGAACTGACGCACCGAGGCCGGGCGATCCGGGCGGCGATGCGCCAGCGGGCCGCGTTCCGGCGGCGGCGACGAGGCAAGAACCTCCGGTATCGCCCGGCGCGGTTCGACAACCGCAGGAAGCCGAAAGGCTGGCTCGCGCCGTCACTGCGGCACCGGGTCGAGACGGTGGTCTCGTGGGTTGCGCGCTACCGCCGGTTCGTGCCGGTGTCTCAAGTCGCAATGGAACGGGTGCGGTTCGACACGCACGCGCTCGCGGCGCCGGAAGTCGCGGCGAAGGGCGGCATCGCCTATCAGCAAGGCACCCTCGCCGGGTTCGAGATTCGCGAATATCTGCTGGAGAAATGGGGGCGGAGCTGCGCCTACTGCGACGCGCGGGACGTGCCGCTCCAGATCGAGCACATCGTCGCCCGGTCGCGCGGCGGCTCGGACCGCGTGTCGAACCTGACGCTGGCCTGCGAGCCGTGCAACCGACGCAAGGGCGCGCAGGCCGTTGAGACGTTCCTGGCCCACGATCCGAAGCGGCTGGCGCGGATCCAGGCGAACCTGAAGAAGCCGCTTGACGCTGCCGCCGCGATGAACGCGACGCGCTGGGCGCTCTGGCGGACGCTGTGTGCAACCGGCCTGCCGGTCGAATGCGCGACCGGCGGGCGCACGAAATGGAACCGCAGCCGGATCGACATCCCCAAGACCCACGCGCTCGACGCCGCTTGCGTCGGCGTGGTCGGGCGCGTTGCGGACTGGCAGCGTCCGACGCTGGCAATCCGCTGCACCGGGCGCGGCGCGTACTCACGCACGCGGCTGACCGCGCACGGATTCCCCCGCGGCCACCTGACTCGGCAATAGCGGCATTTTGGCTTTCAGACCGGGGATCTGGTCCGCGCAATCGTCGCCAAAGGGGCCCATGCCGGGACATGGATCGGCCGCGTCGCCGTGCGTGCGACCGGCTCCTTCAACATCCGGATTGGAACCCAGACGCGCCAGGGAATCTGCTGGCGAAAATGTACCGTCCTGCAACACGGAGATGGCTATGCCTACGAGACGAGTTCGCCGCGCTGACGCCCGGCCCGCTATCCCTCCCCGGCCTGAAGGGCGGGGTTTCTCGCGGAGTCAACGATAAACCACGACCACAGCTACAAGCTGCTCTTTTCCCATCCCGAGATGGTAGCGGACCTGATCCGAGGGTTCGTCCGGGTGGCGTTAGCCGTTCGCAAAGAGAGTGAGCCTGGGGATGTTGGCGCCGGCGCAAATTCGACCATCTTTTCGGCACAATTCCGGAAATCGACAGACCAGGGAAGAACCACGACTCCCTAATAAAGTCCGTACGTTATATTCCCTTCAGGCGGTCCGCCGGATTCCGGAACTGGTGATCAAGTATCAACCGCCGCCAACAGCCCTTGTGTCCCTTCCCCAACCATCGGCCGGACGAGGCGGTGTCTGGCGTCGGCTCGCTCGGCCCCCGGAAACTCCGGGCTTATGGGCGATGAGAACTCGGTGGCATGGCATTTTTCAGTCCACCGGCGTCATTTTGTGACAGTTGACAGATACATCTTTGGTGTCTATAAATCCATCCATGGACGCCAACGACACCCCCCGCTATGCCCTCGACGATCTCGCAGCGTTGACCGAGTTGCCGCGCCGCACCGTGCGCTATTACATCCAGCAGGGGCTGATCGACCGTCCTGTCGGCGAGAAGCGTGCCGCTTACTACACTGCGGCCCATCTCGATCAATTGCTCACCATCCGTAAATGGCAGCAGGCCGGGCTTTCCCTGGAACGCATCCGGGACATCCTGGCCGGCGGGCGGAACGGCTTGCCGCCGCCGCGCCCCCGCGGGCCGGGGACCGTTGAAGTTTGGAGCCACCTGGTGGTGGCCGACGGCCTTGAACTGACCCTGGAACCCGGCCGCGCCGGTCTGAGCCCCGCCGAGGTGCGCGCTTTGTTCCAGGGGGTGACCGCGCTCTATGAACGGATCAAACAACAAGGAATCGACCATGAACAATCCTGAATTACCCCCCGCGCTGCTGCGCGACCGCTTCGACCAACCGGTACCGCTGCTGGGCGTCACTGCCTTCGCCCGCCTGCGCGGTCCGATGGCCGAGGTCAGCGTTGAACAGCGCTACCGCAATGCCGGCGATACCAACATCGAAGCGGTCTACACCTTCCCGCTCCCGCTGGATGCTGTGCTGCTGAGCCTGGAACTGGAAATCGGCGGGCGCCGGCTTGTTGGCACCATCATCGAACGCAAGCAGGCCGAACGAGCCTACGAAGATGCGGTAACCGACGGCGACAGCGCGGCGATGTTGGAGGAAGCCGGCCCCGGTCTCTATACCGTCAGCCTCGGCAATCTGCTGGCCGGCGAGACGGCGGCGATCCGTTACCGCTACGGGGCCTTGCTCAACTGGCGCGGCGATGAGTTGCGCTTCTTCCTGCCGACTACCATCGCGCCCCGCTACGGCGATGCCGAAGCGGCCGGCCTGCAACCGCATCAAGTTCCGACGGCGTCCTTGCAGGTCAACTATCCGCTGGATCTGACGATCCACCTCGAGGGCGAACTAGCGGATGCGACCGTCGCCAGCCCCTCCCACCGGCTGGCGATTACCCGTTCCGAGGCCGGACTGGAGGTGCGGCCGGCAGAACTTGCCGCGCTGGACCGGGATTTCGTGCTGACGCTGGAAAGCACTACGGCGGATACCCGGGCGTCCTCCTGTGTGGCGACTCCCGACGGGTCGGGGTTCGTGACCCTGGCCTCGCTGCGGGTGCCGGCCCGGGCCGAAGACTCCGCAAGGCCACTGGCGATCAAGATCGTCATCGACTGCTCCGGCTCCATGGCCGGCGTCAGCATGCATCAGGCGCGCAAGGCCGCCTTGGAGATCCTCGATCAACTGCTCCCTGGCGACCTCTTCAATGTGACGCTGTTCGGCAGCACACATCGCTCGCTGTTTCGCCGGCTGATGCCGGCCACCGCGGCCAATCTCGCCAAGGCCTGCGAAGTCCTGGCTACATTGCAGGCCGACATGGGCGGCACCGAGATGGAACAGGCACTGGCAGCGGCTTTCGATCTGCGTGGTGGAGCGGGCGAAGCCAACGTGCTGCTGATCACCGACGGCGAGATTTATGAACACGAGCGCCTGGTGCGCCGCGCCGCCCAATCCGGCCATCGGGTGTTCACGGTGGGCGTCGGCCATGCGGTGGCTGAAGCGTTCTTGACCCGCCTCGCAGCGAAAACCGGCGGCGCATGCGAATTGGTGGCACCCCAGGAAGGCATGAGCGAGCGCGTTCTCCAACAGTTTCAGCGGATGAGGCAACCGAAGCTCGATGCAGTGTCCTTGAACTGGCCGGCGCCTCCGGTCTGGACGACCCCCTTACCGGTGGCGGTGTTTGCCGGAGATACGGTGCAGGTTTTCGCGGGATTCACCGACCCGGTGGACGGCCACGTGAACCTTCACTGGCACGGGACCGGCCTGCCAACGGTGTCGGCAGCCATCCAGATGTCTCCCGAAGCCGAACTGCCCCGTCTGGCGGCCGCCCGGCGGTTGACGCTGGTGGATGCGGCCACGGCCCGGTCGCTGGCTCTGCAATATCAGCTGGTTTCGCTCTGGACCAACTGCCTCGTGGTGGCCGAACGCGCCGCGAAAGCCGAAGATCTGCCGTTACTGACGAGCGTTCCGCAGATGTTGGCTGCCGGTTGGGGTGGCGTGGGAGTCCAAGACTTATCACACATGCGGAGTTGCATGCCCAGGGCTTCCGTTCGGGCGCAAAGCGCCCCGGCTGCCGCGCCTTATTTCGACATGCTGGACACTTCGGGTGTCTGCTACGACATCGAACCGGCGGACAACCTCCTTGACCTAGCAGCAGTCACTAAGCTGGCGAAACCCCGGATACCCGGCGGGGCCGGGCCGGGCCACTCACCGCAGGAATTCCTGCACGCCATGAAGGCAGATCTTAAGACGCTTTTCCGGATCCCCGCACTGCCGGACCGTATCGATGGACTGGAGGCGTGGGGCTTAGACGGGAGCCTTGCGGCCGAACTCCGCCGTCTGGTCGCAGAGGGACACGATGAGGCTGCGGTGGTGGCTGCGTTCCTCTATGCCTTCGCCCATTCAGGCGAGTTTGCGGGGCTCATCGATCGCCAGGTTCTGCGAGCCATCCTCAAGGGTTGGAAGCTGGCAGCTCCAACGCCCCAACTGCAATCGGAGCTTACAACTGGTCTGGCTGGTTGCAGCCTATCGGCCTGGCACTGGGCCGAAACCTGTGGGACGTGATGTATCGTGTTACCGCCGGTTAATTTGTGATCAACTGTTCGGAATTTGACTGACCGCATGCAGGAGAGCTGGTATCACCGAAAGCGATGCGCGGGAACGGTTGATCGACAAGGTGGAATTCTGGTAACGACCCCTTGCGGTCAGTCACGTTTCTCCAAACCGGCCAATCAGCCAATCCAGATTCTGCGAACTAGAGGTCTACAAAGCGGTCACTGACGACCTCACCCAACCAGCCATCACCGGCCATTGGCGATGCCGGCGAAATTTTCCATCCCTAAGTTCAGCGAATGGCAGCTTTTCGGCAAGCAACCTTGAGTCCTCTTTGGCTCGACCCGGCCATAAACAGCCACTCCGACGACTTGCGGATCGGACATACGAACGGCTGCAGCACCCAAGCAGCTGACGTTCAACCCTCTTTCGGGGCCGTCAAATCAACGGCGATACCGGCCATTAGCAGGTGCTCCCCGATATCCTCTGAACAGCTGCATTCCCGATCCCTGCCCGATGGCGAGGGCCGGTACAAGGCAGGAAAGAATTTTCCGACGGTTTTGATGGTGACAGGGCCAAGTGGCGGTTCTCGCGTCTGAATTCTTGGTGATGCGTCTGGCCGGTAAGGTAGACTGTGGCTATGGACCACGACCACAGCTACAAGCTGCTCTTTTCCCATCCCGAGATGGTGGCCGACCTGATTCGTGGCTTCGTCCGGGAAGAATGGGTTGAGCATCTGGATTTCAGCAGCCTGGAAAAAGTCAGTGGCACCTATATCGCCGATGACCTCCGGGAACGCGAAGACGATGTGATTTGGCGGGTTCAGTGGGGCAAGGAATGGCTTTACGTCTATCTGCTCATCGAATTCCAATCCACGGTCGACCGGTTCATGGCGGTACGCATCCTGGTTTACCTGGGGCTGCTTTATCAGGATCTGGTCCGGTCCAGCCAACTGGCTGTGGACGGTCGGCTGCCGCCGGTTCTGCCGATCGTCCTCTACAACGGCAATCGGCGGTGGGATGCCCCGGTCGAGATGGCTGATCTGATCGTGCCGGCTCCGAAAGGACTGGATGCCTACTCACCGCGCCTGAAGTACCTGCTGATTGATGAGGGTAGCTTTGGGGATGGCGAGTTGGAACCGTTGAGAAATCTGGTGGCGGTGCTTTTCCGGCTGGAAAATAGCCTGGTGATCGACGACGTGAAACGGGTGTTGCCGGTGTTGGTGTCTTGGTTGGAAGCACCGGAGCAAACGTCTCTCCGTCGAGCCTTCACGGTCTGGCTGAAGCGGGTGTTCTTGCCTGGCAGAATGCCGGGAGTAGAATTTGGCAGCATCAACGACTTGCAGGAGGTTCAGAGTATGTTGGCAGAGCGAGTAACCGAATGGACAACGCAGTGGAAACATGAGGGTGAAGCGAGTTTCCTTATACAGTTGCTCGAGAACCGTTTCGGACCGTTGAACGAATTCAATCGTGACCGGATTCTTCATGCGGACTCGGAGACTCTCCTCCGTTGGGGTGGACGAATCTATACTGCCACGACAATCGACGCCGTTTTTACCGATTGATAGGAGTAGAATTCGATAGCATCAACGACTTGCAGGAGGTTCAGAGCATGTTGGCGGAACGAGTAACCGAATGGACAACGCAGTGGAAACGCGAGGGGCACCAGGAAGGCATTGTTGAAGGCGAGGCCATCTTCTTAATGCGCATGCTGCAGAGCCGTTTCGGGCCGCTTAGCGAGAGCTACCGAGACCGCATCGCTCATGCGAATTCGAATACCCTACTTATGTGGGGTGACCGTTTTCATAACGCTGGATCAATAGAGGAAATCTTCAGAGAATAACGCGATCCCGGTAGCCGCCACGAGAGCACCACCGAACCATCCAACACAAATTCCGGCATGGCCTAGCGCCGTCTTTCATCGCGATAGCCCTTCCACTTGTTCCAATCGAAGGAGCCCGGTTTCATCGCTTGGGCCAATACCTGCCGCCGGTCGGCCGCCGCCCGTGCCGCGGCCGCGTCATGACCGGTATGGGCAGGGACTAGGCGCGCCACTTGCTTACGCCGGCGCGTGATCAGAATTTCCTCGCCGTGTTCGACCCGTTCCAACAGATTGGCAAAGTGGGTCTTGGCTTCGAAGGAACCGATGGTGGTAGTCATGGGCGCAGCCGGTTGATTCTTGATCTCCAGTTTGTGCGGTCGCCTCGATTCGTCTGGCGAGCACTTGCATCTTTTCAAAACTGTGGAGAATTGGAGGCATGGAATCGCAATCCATCCTCCGATCTTACAAGTTCCGCATCTACCCCAACGCGACGCAGCGGTATCAATTCGCTGTCAACATGGGCTTTGCCCGGTTTGTTTGGCGTTGTGTTTATCGCTATCGGCGGGAAACCAGGTTGATGCATGATGATGGGCGAACTCCAAACTAAAATACCGACAAACCAGGTACAAGTTGAGCGAGTTTCACCCTTCAGATCTAAAAAGTATCCTGCACTCTAAGCGGGCGAATCTCTATTACCTGGAGCACTGCCGCGTTCTGGTCAACGGCGGTCGGGTCGAATTCGTGACCGACGAAGGCAGGCGTTCGCTGTACTGGAACATCCCCATCGCCAACACCACCTCGCTGCTGCTGGGTACGGGTACCTCTATCACCCAGGCGGCCATGCGCGAACTGGCCAAGGCGGGCGTGATCGTAGGCTTTTGCGGTGGCGGCGGCAGCCCCTTGTACAGCGCCAACGAAATGGATGTGGAGGTCTCCTGGTTTTCCCCGCAGAGCGAGTACCGCCCGACCGAATACCTGCAGGCCTGGGTTCATTTCTGGTTCGACGACGGCCTCCGCTTGAAAGCGGCGAAGGCTTTTCAGAGAGCTAGGTTGGAACGCATCGCCGGACACTGGGGCAACAGCCGGCAACTCGCCGAGGCGGGTTTCGAGATTTCTCGCGAAGCCTTGCAGACCTCGCTGGAAGAGTCCCGGCAAACGCTCGATCAGGCCGTGGATAACAACGCTCTGCTCGCTGCGGAAGCCCGCCTGACCAAAAAGCTGTTCAAGTTGGCAGCGCGTGGGGTCGGCTACGGCGAGTTCGTGCGGGTCAAGCGCGGCGGTGGTAACGACCCCGCCAACCGTTTTCTCGACCATGGCAATTACCTGGCCTACGGCCTGGGCGCCACGGCTGCCTGGGTACTCGGCCTGCCCCACGGCCTGACCGTGCTGCATGGCAAGACCCGACGCGGCGGGCTGGTGTTCGATATCGCGGATCTGGTCAAGGATGCCGTCATCCTACCTCAGGCCTTCGTTTCCGCAATGGCCGGGGATGACGAACAGGCTTTCCGACAAAGCTGCATTGAGCACTTCGCTCGTACGGAAGCGCTGGATTTCATGATCGACACCGTCAAGGCCGTCGCCCTGGACCTGGGCGTGCCATGAACATCCTGCTGATCTCCCAGTGCAGCAAGAACGCACTGACAGAAACCCGCCGCATCCTCGACCAGTTCGCCGAGCGGCGCGGCGACCGCACCTGGCAGACGCCGATCACCCGGCAGGGCCTGGAAACCCTGCATCGCCTCCTGCGCCAGACCGCGCGCAAGAACACCGCGGTGGCCTGCCATTGGATACGGGGCAAGGACCACAGCGAACTGCTGTGGATCGTCGGCGATGCCCGCCAGTTCAACGAGCGCGGCGCCTCGCCCACCAATATGACGGCTCGCGACGTGCTGCGGGCGGGCGATGAAAACGATTGGCACAGTCTGGAAGACATCCGCCTGCTGGCGAGGATGGCGGCCCTGTTCCACGACTTCGGCAAGGCCAGCGAGGCTTTTCAGAAAAAGCTGAGATCGAGCACGCCGGAAAGCGATGGCTATCGTCACGAATGGGTGTCCCTGCGGCTATTCGAGGCTTTTGTGAGGGCGAGCGGCGCCGCGGACCGGGATTGGTTGACCCGTCTGAGCGATGCCGGTGTGGAGATCACAGCCTCCTGTCTGTCCCGCCTGACGCGGGACGTCGGGGCGATGAGAGTGCCGGTTCTGCCGCCCTTTCGGGAATTGCCGTCTTTGGCCTCCATCGTCGGCTGGCTGATCGTGAGCCATCACCGGCTGCCCACTCCGATGCAACGCAACACCATGAAACGCGATCTGCTTGTTCTCCTGCCTGGCCCGATAGCCCACTCCTGGTGCGGCAGCCAGCCCGATCAGCCCAATGCAAAAGCCTGTTGGAACTTCAAGAGTGGCTTGCCCATGGATAGCCGTCATTGGCGCGAACACGCCGCGAAATTGGCGTCCGCCATCCTGCAGCGTCCGGGGCTCATCGGCGATGGCGCGGCCGAACGCTTGCTGAACAGCCCTTACCCGATCCATATCGCCCGTCTGGCCTTGATGCTGGCTGACCATCATTACTCGGCTCAACCCAGCCACAGCCGCTACGGCGACCAGGTCTCCAAACCCGCAGCGGCGCTCTACGCCAATACCGAGTTCCGGGACGGCAAGCGAGCGCTCAAACAACGGCTCGACGAACACCTTATCGGCGTCGAGGTCAATGCCAGCCGCATCCTACGCAGTTTGCCCGGGCTGGCCGACTCGATGCCGCGAATCACCCGCCACAAGGCTTTTCGCGAACGCAGCCAGGGCCGCTTCCGCTGGCAGAACCAAGCTTACGATTGCGCAGCCGCCCTACAGGCCCAATCCGCCAGCCAGGGCTTTTTCGGTATCAACATGGCGTCCACCGGTTGCGGCAAAACCCTGGCCAACGGCCGCATCCTCTACGCTTTGGCCGATCCGCGCCTGGGGGCGCGCTTCACCGTGGCCCTCGGACTGCGCACCCTGACCCTGCAAACCGGCGATGCCTTCCGCCAACGCCTGCGCCTGGGCGAAGCGGACCTGGCAGTTCTGGTCGGCGGTAGCGCCACTCGGATCTTGCACGAATACGGCCACAGCCAGGCCGAAGCGGAACGGTCGCGGAGCGGTTGCGATTCCGGCGAGGCGCTGCTGTCGGAGTTCAATCATGTGCACTACGAAGGCAGTCTCGAAGACGGGCCGCTGAAGCAATGGCTCGGCGATTCGGGTGCCCTGCGCCTGCTGGATGCACCGGTACTGGCCTGCACCATCGACCATCTCATTCCAGCCACCGAAAGCACCCGCGGCGGGCACCAGATCGCCCCCATGCTCCGACTGATGACCTCCGACCTGATCCTGGACGAGCCGGACGACTTCGCGGTGGAAGACCTGCCCGCCCTGGCGCGGCTGGTTCATTGGAGTGGCGTGCTGGGCAGCCGTGTGCTGCTGTCGTCGGCAACCCTGCCGCCGGCCCTGGTTCAAGGGCTGTTCCAGGCCTACCTTGCCGGGCGTGAGGAGTTTCAGCGGCATCGAGGCATGCCCGGCTTGCCGGTCCATGTCTGCTGTGCCTGGTTCGACGAATTCGGTGTGGAAGCGAGCGACCATGCCGAGAAAAAGGGCTATGTCGAAGTCCATCGGCGCTTCGTCGACCGACGCCTCGCTAAGTTGGCTGATGCCGCCTCCCAGGAAGTACGCCGCCGCGCCGCAATCCAGCCCTCGCCGATCAGGCCCGGATTGCCTCGCCTGGAGATTTGCAGGGAGTTGGCCACGAACCTGCGCGAACACCTGTCCATCTTGCACCGCCATCATCACGGCACTGACCCCAAGACCGGCAAGCGGGTCAGCTTCGGCCTTATCCGCATGGCTAACATCGATCCCTTGTTCGACGTGGCTTTATCCCTGTTCAAGATCGGCGCCCTGGAAGGCTGCCGCATCCATCTGTGTGTCTACCACGCCCGCCATCCCCTGCTAGTGAGGGCCGCCATCGAACGGGAACTGGATGCCGCACTGAACCGCACAATCCCCGACGCCGTGTTCGGCCTGACCAGCGTCCGGCAACGCCTGGATGGCGGATCGGAAGCGGACCATATCTTCGTGGTATTGGCCACGGCGGTAGCCGAGGTCGGACGCGACCACGATTACGACTGGGCCATCGTCGAGCCCTCGTCCATGCGCTCCATCATCCAACTGGCCGGCCGCGTTCGCCGCCACCGGGAAGGAAGCTGTCCGGACGACCGGCCAAACGTCTGCCTATTGGACACCAATGTCCGTCATCTGGAGCACGGGGATCGGGTGCCGGCCTTCTGCCGGCCAGGATTTGAAAGCGACAGCTTCCCGCTACAAAGCCACCGCTTGAGCGATCTACTCACCCCGGAGCAATGGGGCATCCTGGATGCCTCGCCGCGTATCCGGCCGCGGGAACCACTGGCACCACAGCACAATCTGGCCGATCTGGAACATGCCCGATTGGCGGATCTGCTACTGGGAAGCGAAGAAGGGAGCAGCCAGAAAGCCCTGCCGGTAAGCCTTTGGTGGGAGACGCGTGCAACCCTGAGCGGCGAGCTACAGCGTGCGACGCCCTTCCGCTATGACCCGGTCAAGACACAGCCCTACGCGCTGCTTACCGACGAGGACGGAAAGCTGGATCTGTTTCGCCTGGAAGAAAATGGCGGTGAAACGTCGGTTGGATTATCGACCCGCGGACTGGCCTGCGAACTCGAAGTCCCCCGCTATGGTCCGCGAATCGCGCCGTGGGCGGTGCCAGCCTATCTGGATGAGTTGGAGGCACTAGCCGAAGCCCATGGCTTGGAATTGCGAGATGGCGCCAGAAGATTCGGAATGATCGAGCTGCCGGAGAAGAATGGCGGACAGCGCTGGCGTTACCACTGGGCGCTGGGTTTTAGTCGCTTGCGCACCGCTTTGGACTAAAGCCACGGTCTCCTGCAGTCCGTGGCTACTGCCTCGTGAATTGAGGAGCGCTACAAACCCGTTGAATAAAGTGGCGTCCAGGAAATGCGGTGCTTCCTCTGGTTCAGAAGGAAGCGGGGCTTCCTGCCCCATCGATGGCTGCCTATCCGGCAGTGAGGTCACGGTCAAACGCTGATATTTCTAAGCTGCCTTTCCGGCAGAGCTGTATTGTGCCACAAAACCGCGTTTACGGTTAAACACTGATAGGTTATTGACACGATAGCGAGCGCTTGCTAAGGTTCAAAACATAATCTTACGGACGATGCACACTTGACCGTCCAGCCCAAATGTCTTCGGAAAAGGAGTTTCTGCCTGTGAGTCAACTTACCAAAACACCGCCTCTCATCCGGGAAGCCATCACCGCTTTCCTACAGGAGCGCCTCCAGTCCAAACTGGAAAAGCTCAAGGACGGGCAGGACGATGAGCGCCGCCAGTTACAGGAAATCTTTCGCCCGGAAAATTGGATCGCCGATGCGGCCCGGCGCGTCGGGCAAATCCAGCAGGTCACCCATGCCTTGAAATACAGCCACCCTGACGCTCGCGGTACCAGCCTCGGTTCGGCCGGCAATCCGCAGGCGGTTGCCACCACGGTGGGCACCCACAGCGTCGGCGCCCGGCTGCCCACCGACGTGGTGGGCAACGCAGCGGCACTGGACGTACACAAGTTCCTGTCGCGGGACGCCGAGGGAGTCAGCCTGCTGCAGCGCTGCCTCGAAGCCGACCCCACCGTTGTCTCTGCCTTCTCCGACGATCCCGAGACCGCCCAAGCCTGGATGACTGCCTTTGCCGGCGTGGTCCTACCGAAGGGTAAGCCCGCCTCGCACACCCTGGCCAAGCAGGTCTACTGGCCACTGGAGCAGGGGCAATATCACCTGCTGGCGCCGTTGTTCCCCACTTCGCTGGTTCATGCCGTCTGGGCGCGACTGAGGGAAGACCGATTTTCCGAGGAAGCCAAATCCGCCCGGCAGGCGCGCAGGGAACAGCGCCCGCATCCCCGGGGGTTTTGCGAGTACCCGGACCTGACGATCCAGAAATACGGCGGGACCAAGCCACAAAACATCAGCCAGCTCAACAGCGAACGCCGCGGCGAGAACTGGCTGCTGCCCTCGGTGCCGCCCCAGTGGCACTCCGATCCGGTTCGCGCCCCGCTGGGCATGACGAGCATCTTTCCGCGCCTTTTCGGCCGTCGCCGTGCGGTTCGGGAAGGCTGCGAAGCGCTGAAACGCTTCTTCGAAAGCGTCGCGGGCCAGGACAGGAACAATCTGGCGATCCGCGGCCGGCGGGAGGAACTGGTTCGCGACATCCTCGGCGAACTGCTGCAGTTCGCCGCCGAAATCCGGGAGCTAGACGGCGGCTGGAGCCTGGACGAACGCTGCCGGCTCAACGCTGCGGAATGCTGCTGGCTGGACCCCGGGCGGGCCGAAACCGACCCGGAGTTCGCCGCACGCTGCCTGCACGGCGATTGGCGGAACAATATTTGCGTGAGCTTCGGCCTGTGGCTCAACGATCGGCTGCGCAGCGACACGCTGCCCGTGGGGCAGCCGGAGGCGCGGGAATGGCAAAACCTGCTGGAAGAGGAGCTGCGCCATGACTGAACGCCTGATCGAAGCCGGCGGGCTGATGGTCTTGCCGCGCCTGCGGGTGCAGAACGCCAATGCCGTGTCCGGCCCATTGACCTGGGGCTTTCCTTCCCCGACCGCCTTCACCGGTTTCGTCCATGCCCTGGAACGCCGTTTGTCCTTGCCGCCGGAGCGGGGTTTCGGCGGCGTGGGTATCGTCTGCCACGGCTTCGAGGCGCAGACATCCAGGCCGGCAGGACGGCAGACCCGCGTTTTCCACCTCAACCGCAATCCGGTGGGCAAGGAGGGGGGATCGTCATCGTTGGTCGAAGAGGGTCGCGCCCATCTGGAAGTCACCCTGGTCATCGCCGTGCGCGAGGTGCTCGATGAATACGACGGCGCCTTACTGGTTCGGTCGGCGTTCGAGGCAACCCATGGCATGCGGCTGGCAGGCGGCAGCCTGCTGCCGCCCCGCTGTGGCCAGCACTACCAGCCCCAATGGATCGTTCTGCCGGACGATCTTGAAGGCCAGCAGGAAGTCTTCCGGCTGCTGCGCCGCAGTCTGCTCCCCGGTTTCGCCCTGGTGCAACGCAACGACCTGCTGGAACAACGGCTGGCGGAACTGCAGGCAATGCCGTCGTCCTATCGGCTCCGGCCGGACACGCCGGCTTCCGCCCTGGATGCGCTGCTGGACCTGTGCCGGCTGAACATCGAACCTGGCGCAGCCTCTGCGGGCGACCCGGACCAAGCCGAGTGGGCAGTCAGCAAACACCCCGGCTGGCTGGTCCCCCTGCCTATCGGTTATGCCGGCATTTCCGAACTTTACCCGCCTGGCGAAGTGGCCAACGCCCGCGACGGGGAAACGCCGTTCCGCTTCGTCGAGAGTCTCTATTCCCTCGGTGAATGGGTCGGCCCGCACCGGCTGCAGCGCTTGCAGCAACTGCTGTGGCAAACCGAGTCCGACGCCGAAAGGGGCATCTACCGCTGCGTCAACCGCTATGGGGAGACGCTGCCCCATCCGAACTGAACATCCCACACCACTGCCATTAACCATCGTCGTTGAACGGAGAACACACCATGGCAAAACCCGACCTCAAAACCGCTTCGGTCCTGGCTTTCGAACGCAAACTGGACCCCTCCGACGCGCTGTTCGCCGCCGGGCGCTGGGAAAACCGCGCCGATGGCCACCACTGGCCCGCGGTGGAAGTGCGGGAAAAATCCGTGCGCGGCACCATCTCCAACCGCCTGAAAACAAAGGAGCAGGATCCGGCCAAACTGGACGCGTCCATTCAGGCGCCCAACTTGCAAACTGTGGACGTCGCTGCCCTACCCGCGGGCGCAGACACCCTGCGGGTACGCTTCACCCTGCGGGTGCTGGGCGGCGCCGGTATTCCCTCCGCGTGCAACAATGCCGACTACAAGGCCAAGTTGAAAGCGACTGTCGACGACTATCGCGATCGGACCGGCTACGGTGAGCTAGGCCGGCGCTACGCCGTCAACCTGGCCAACGGGCGTTTCCTCTGGCGAAACCGGGTCGGAGCGGAACAGGTGGAAGTCCACATTTGTCCGCTCGTTCAGGGAAACGCCGCCCCGCCCTGGGTCTTTGACGCGACGGCCTTTAGCCTTCGCGACTTCGCTGTTCCGCCGTCTGCCGAATCCGATTTGGGCCAATTGGCGCAAACGATGGCAAACGGTCTGACCGGCACGGCTTACGTCCTACTCGACGTGGTCGCCTACGCTCGAATCGGCGACGGGCAGGAGGTTTATCCCTCGCAAGAACTTATCCTCGATAAAGGCGACAAGAAAGGCGGTAAGAGCAAGACGCTCTACACCGTGCGTGGTGTGGCCGGCATCCACAGCCAGAAGATCGGCAACGCCCTGCGTACCGTCGACACCTGGTATCCGGACGACGAAGGTGCGGAACTGGGACCCATTGCTGTTGAGCCGTACGGGTCGGTGACTTCACAAGGTAAGGCATATCGCCAGCCCAAGGCGCAGGCGGATTTCTACACCTTGCTCGACAACTGGGTGCTGAAAGACAAGGCACCGGCCAATGCGGGCGACCGCCACTACGTCATCGCCAACCTCATCCGCGGCGGCGTGTTCGGCGAGAGCGAAAAGGATTGACTCATGGACAGTTATCTCGAAATCCGACTGTTGTCCGATCCAGAGTTTGCCTCCAGCGTTCTGCTCAATACGTTGTTCGGCAAACTGCATCGCGGCCTGGCTGAGTACGGAGCAAGCAACATCGGAGTCTGCTTCCCAGACGTGACAAAACGTCCGCTGTCTCTGGGCCAGCGCTTGCGCTTGCACAGCTCCGCCGCGGATCTGGTATCGCTCATGAGCCAGGGCTGGCTGACCGGTATGCGTGACCACGTTGCGGTCAGCGAGATCGCGACAGTTCCCGCCTGCGTCGGCTATCGGGTGGTGCGGCGGGTGCAGGCTAAAAGCAGCCCGGAACGGTTACGGCGACGCCTGATCGCACGCAAAGACTTGACCGCCGAACAGGCGGTCCTGGCCATCCCCGACAGCGCGGCGGAAACCCTTCGGCTGCCCTTTTTAACGCTGAAGAGCCTGAGCACCGGCCAGCGATTCCGCTTGTTTATCGAGCATCTCCCGGTACAGGACCAAGCATCCCCGGGTAGCTTCAGCGCCTACGGGCTCAGCGCCAGCGCCACGGTCCCCTGGTTCTGACCCTTTTTTTAGACGACCGCAAAGGATCTTTAAAATCAGCTGGTTCGATCAATCGCGAATTTTGGGGTCGGATCGTTTAATTCGGCCTGGCTCTTTAACAAACAAATGTTTACCAAGTTTTATCTCTCATTCACTGCCGGATAGGCAGCTTAGAAAATCCTGGGCCACAACGGGCGTGAGACTGACCAATTCACTGCCGGATAGGCAGCTTAGAAATACCAGAAAAACGCATTCGCCCAATCCGACCCATTCACTGCCGGATAGGCAGCTTAGAAAGTTGGAGCTGGTCGCGTCAGGTGTACGGGCACATTCACTGCCGGATAGGCAGCTTAGAAAAGTATGGGAGAGGAAATTGGGAATATCTTGCAATTCACTGCCGGATAGGCAGCTTAGAAAGTACCGTTAAACGGTGGCAATTTCGGTACGGATATTCACTGCCGGATAGGCAGCTTAGAAAACGTCATACTCCATCTCCGCAGCCGACTGCCCATTCACTGCCGGATAGGCAGCTTAGAAATTTACGGTCGTCTAAAAAAAGGGCTATGTCTGATTCACTGCCGGATAGGCAGCTCAGAAAGCAACGATCCCGCCGCAAAACGAGCAAACAGAATTCACTGCCGTATAGGCAGCTCAGAAAATCCCGGCGGTCACCGACAGCACCACGATGTCGATTCACTGCCGGATAGGCAGCGGAGAAAATCCCCGTACCGGTCAGCAGGAGCGCCTTCCGCTTCGCTGCCGGAGCCGAGACTTCACGGTTTGGCTGAAGCGCGTGTTCTTGCCTGGCAGAATGCCGGGAGTAGAATTTGGCAGCATCTACGACTTGCAGGAGGTTCAGAGCATGTTGGCAGAACGCGTAACCGAATGGACTGAGAAGTGGAAGCAGGAGGGTGAAGCGGTTTTCCTCATACGATTGCTCGAGAGCCGTTTCGGACCGTTGAACGAATTCAACCGCAACCGTATTCTCCACGCGGATTCGGAGACTCTCCTCCGTTGGGGGGGGGCGAATCTATACTGCCACGAAGATCGACGAAGTTTTCTCCGAGTAGAGGCCTCGGGATGAGGGTTGATAATGGAAATCACTAAGGGAACGATTGACTGCTTTTTCAATGAAAAAGGCTACGGATTCCTAAGCGACGAAGCCGGAATCCGCAGATTCTTTCATATCAAAGACACGACGCCTGGGTTCCGGCCGGAATCGGGGTGCCCGGTGCTGTTCGAAGCCAAAAATGGCAAGAAAGGTCCATCTGCGGCTCATGTCCGCGAGGACCCTGAAGCGGTGCGTCCAGCGCATCCGAAGGGGCGATGCTTTTGTCCACATTGCGGCACTTCGATTATTCCGCGTCTTGTACTTAATATCGGAACCCCGGTTTATTCTGTTTGCTCGTTTTGCGGCGGGATCGTTGCTGATTTTCGAAAACCGAGGGAAGACCCTCGTACCAAGCATATTTCAACGAAGCTTTCACTTCTTGTGATTCTGATAGCTATTCTGCTTCCGCTCTCGAAGTCGTCAACTTTGGCTATTATTTTAGAAATCACGATATTGTTCATGCTTATATCATGCTATGCGATTCCATGGGCTTTTAAGATGCTCTTAAATAGATAAATATTCATATTTATAATTGCTTATCTATTATCCGGAAGCACCCTGCGGACATACTCAATCGTTTCTCCAAATGGTGGAACACCATTATAGTCATCAACATTTCCCTCACCCGCATTATATCCTGCAACGGCTTTAACAACATTTCCGTGATACCGGTCTAGTAACCATCGCATGTACTTGCCGGCTCCCTCAATTGCTTGATGAGGATCCTTGGGATCTTCAACACCGAATCGTTCAGCAGTCGTTGGCATAAGCTGCATTATGCCCTCGGCACCCTTCTTTGATACTGCTTCACTAGAGAAGGCACTTTCGACCATAGCCATGCGCTCCAAAAGCCCTACTGGCAGGTCATATTTTTGTTCAATAATCGAGAATATCGGCGCCAGACTTTCCGGAGTTGCAGGCAATCCATGGGAATAGGAGGCATCGCCTCCAGCTATTGGATCGCTGTGTGTCGAGTCAGTGTGCTTTTTTTACGGACCCATTGTAGCTTTCGACAAGATCAATAAAATCCGGTCTATTTTGCCCAGCCGCTCGTTGTAACAGTTCGCCGATTTCTGCACCCATTGCAGGGTCGCTGTTCATTAAGTTGGCTTTCGCATCTACAAGTGGGGCCGCTAGATATTGCGACAAAGGGCCGCCGTCATGTCCCCCAATTCCCCAAATCAATCCATTCTTATAAACCTCCTTTTGCTCAGCAGTAAGTCCATTGAGCTTGTTATGCGTTTCATTTTCTAACCAGGTATCAATTGCTGCAAGTCCGCCTTCAGGGGCCGCTTCCATGCCGATTTTTATTGCATCAATCCAACCTTTTCCTGTTTCTCTTGCGTGATCTACGGCAGCAAAGAATGTTCCAATCGTTGATCCTGCGGTATTAGAAAGATGGGAAGCATGCTTGGAAATGTGATACATCGCCCCCCCAACAACATCATACTCAATCTCCGCGGCCGACTGCCCCCCCGTGGCGGCTTTATGAATTTCTTCCCGAAAGTAATTCGCCTTATCTCCATGAATGTCGTCGTAGCCGCCGGCGGCCGCATCAGTCAGGTCTGCAGAATGTAGGTCGTGGTGTCGATTAACGTCCCCTACCCCATCGTGAAGTGATTGTTCGGTACCGTAAATCGACGTTGCAGCCCGGGCTGACAATCCGCTAACCTCCCCACGCGGATCGTGGAGACCCCCTTCTTCGACATCCGTTCTGACGTTACCAAATGCGTGCCCGAACCCGGCAATTCCAGCGTTGTCGGCCGCGCCGGCATGGGGGCCAGGGCCGGCAGTATTCCAGGCATCTGAAACCAGGCTGTATCCTGCGATTTTCGCCGCTTGGGTTTCCGATTCTGACATGTCCCGGTAAACCGGGTTGGAATAGCCGGTCAGCAGGGCAACTCCCGCGGCTGCATAGGACTGATCGCGGTCAGTAATCAGGCCGGAACTTCGCCATACAGAACTCAGCCGCTGTACATCGCCGGCGAGACCGTAATTGGTAATCTCATTATGCAGCCGTTCGCTGAGCTGTGGATTCATCGCAATCTGTCGGCCAGTCTCGAGCGATCCGTAATTCGCCGATGAGCCGAATTTCGATTGCGCTGTTGCCGTTTCGTTGTAGGTCCTCGATTTCGAGATCAAATCCGCCGCGCTGTGTTGCAGCGAAGAGAGATCCTGATTTTGAATTCCGAGCGACGCGATGTCCCGATTTCCCTTTGTAACGTCTCGACTCACACTCTCTGCGAGGTCGTTCTGCCAGCCGTGGTCCTGCGTCACCCGCTGAGCGATGTCCGAGGCAATCTCGTTGGCGCGGCTTTCGCCGACGTGGAATTGATTCTGCAGTTGTGTCGAGAGCGCCCCTTTCAATCCGTGCCCCTTCGTTTCTCGGTCCATCCCCCCGGGTGCGGAAGGTTTGGTATCTGGCCCTTGGGTGTTCTGGAACCCAGAGTGCGCACCGAACGAAGCCGCACCACCGATCAGGGCCGCATAGTCATCGCCGGAGATTCCCGTATCCCGGTAGCGTTGCGCGAAATCTTCCCCGGTCTGACGCATGAACTTATCGGTTTGACTGTAGCTGCTGGCGATTCGGCTACCAATATTGTGAGCATCAGACCCTTCGTGGTTCATAAGCGCCGTATTGGAAGCCGCGCTCGAAAGGTTGCTCATAAAGCTGTCGCTCGACGTTTCAAGCGCTGAGGACGCGGAACTGTACGATTGTGCGATATCGCGCCCGATCTGGAAGGTTGGCAACACCGCGCCTGCTCCACTCATGGCGGTGCCGGCAAGCGGCGCGTGCTGATAGGCCGGTTGCATCGTGAGATACGGTGCTGGGTTTTCAATCGTCGGCGAGGTGATCTTCTCGTCGACGAAGTCGCCGCCTTGCATGCGCCCCAGGAAGTGGGTCGCGGTGATCGATCCGCCGTAGATCAGCATCAACGAGATCGCGGGCGTTGAAGATGCCAACATTCCGCCGATGGACACCCAGTCCTGCAAGACCATGTCCATGTGGTACAGGCCATCCATCGAAGGCAAGTTGAAGCGGGCAGCTTGCAAAGCGGTGAACTTCGCCGACGCGCCCATGTTGATGTAGAGGTTGATGATGGCCAGGATCGGCATCCAAAGCTGGATCCACAACAGCATCAGAAAGTACTGGCCGGTGATCGCGATACCCCGGGCTCCCAGCATCACCGCGAACGCCATGATGGGCGTGATCGCGTAGGTGAACCCCTCGATCCACGTCATCATGGGCCGGACCATACGCTGGAACAGCGACTGTTCGGTGGCCCACTGGCTGTTCCGTTGTGCGATCGCCTGTTCGACGGTTGCAGCCTTGGTCCATTTCCGGCCGTCCTCGTAGCGCCCGACGATCCCTTTCTCATACATGGGTGTCAGCAGGGCCGAGATCATATAGTTCTGGGCGCTGACCGATCCGTGCGTTAATCCGTCCAACGCCGTTTCGATGCGAGGCTGCACGTCGGCGGCGGTCGCCACGTTCAGCGCGTGCCTCAGGATCTCTTCGACGCCGGGAATGACCTGTGTGCGAATGTAGGTGTCCAGGGCAATCCATGCGTCGGTGCATTCCAAAATTTCAGGCTGTCCCCTGATGTAAATCTCCGTCGTGTAAATGCGGGAGTCCCAGCGAATGGCATTCAGCACATCGGGATTGCGCATGATGCTGTCCACGCTGCTCAGATTGAGGTCGATCCCGGTCAGGGTGCATTCCTTGACGAAATTGATGACGCTGCTTTCCAGGTCAGCTCCGTGTGTTGGCGCGTTGGCGGCCCCCAACTGGATTCGGGACAACATGTTTTTCCGCACCAAGGTGAGCACTTCCAGGGAGTCCGCATACCCATGCCCGGTCATGGTGGGCGTTTGGAATGCCTGCTCGAACAACCGCGTCAGTCGGTACCCGATTTGCGACATGGCAGAGCCGGCGGCCGCCGGCCCGAAAGGGACATTGTCGACCACGCGGACCTGGCCGGTATAGGCGTCCTCGATGGTGACCGTCACGCCTGGGGCGAACAATCCCATGTAGATCAGGAAGGAGGCGAGAATATCCTGGTACCGTATTCCCCGTGCATCGAACTGAGTCAGCCCGCGCAACAGGGTGAAGAGCACTCCGAAAAGTGCGCCGACACCGGCGGCCATCGAATAGTGCCGGGTTCCGGCAACCGATGCGACCGCGTTCAGAATGGCTTCAAGAAAGGCTGAATCGCCGATGGAATAGATCTCAAACATGGGAAATCACTCGTTCATTCCAGTGGATCAGGGAGTCGGCTGAGGAACCTCGTTGCCGGCGGTTTGCTGGCCGGTCCCATAGGCGCGTGCCTTGGTGCTGTCGATGAAGTTCGCGTAGAAGGCCAGCAACTCCTTGGTGTTGCCGTAACGGCCGGATAGCTGGATGGATTCCGCTTCGAGGTCGCCGCGAGCCTTGTCGATGACTTCCCCGAGCTTTGACGCATAGGCATGGTCCTGAAGAGAACTCGCCTGCCGAACCGCGTCGAGCATGCCCTGGACCATGAGCTGGGCCATTTCCAGGGCGATGACGGGGGAGCCCTCGTCAGCGAACAACCTGGCCGCGCCATAGTCTTCACGGGCGAGGTTGTGGACCATGGCGCCCACCGCGGTGGGGACCAATTCCATGAACGCCCGCTCGTCGTTGGTCAGCGTGCCGCTGTTGGTGGCGAACTTGTAGATCAAGCCCGTGCTTGTCCCATTGCCGACCAGGGTGTCGCGGACTCGCCGCTTCAATCCGACGAGGGTGAGGTTGATCACCTGGGGATGAAGGCAGCCATCGACATCGTGGGTATCGCAGCTGTAGATCTTCACAGTCTGGTAGTTGGACGTACCATTGCCGTTGAGCAAATCCTTGATGCTGAGAATGTTGGGGAGACTGGCGATTGGATTGCTCTCCCCTTTCCCGTCAGGTGCCTTTTCCGGGGCGCCGACGATCACGGTTCCGGTGACGCTCATGGCCGCTTCCAGAAACGCGTTGCCGCCAAAGCGGAACCAGGCTCCCGCGTTGTACTTGTTGAGCGCACGCCACACCAGATTGCCCTGTATCACTTTCTGCATCACATCCGGCGCGTTGGCCTTCACCATGGCCGTCGGATCGCCCTGCTTGCTGCTCCCCGTCATGGCGCCGAAGACATCGGTAACCCCGCTGCTAAACGAGGCCTCGGACATCTTCATGCGCGATTGGACGTCGTTCGGAAGCAGGCTGGCAGCGTCGTTGACGAGGCCCTGGGCGAGCTGGCAGGAATTTGAAAAGAGCTGATTCAGGGCCTGCATCTTCTTCTGCAGGTCAGTCATGATGTCGCCGCAATCCGGACACATGGCATTGATGGCGAGCTGGAAGGCATAGCCTGCGGCGTTGGCCCCGACGGCACGCATCATCTCGACAAATTGATCGGCGTTGATGAACGAGAAGGAGCCTGAAAAGAGATCGATACCCCCGCATCCAGCGCTAAAGCTGGGCGGAACAAAGGAGACCAAATTGGTGTTGGCAATCCGGTTACGGGACACCAACGAGCCGCCGGTGATAACGCCACGGCGTTGACCCAGATGTGCGGTTGGCGCCGTCACGTTGGTCATGGTGCCGAACATGGCGTCCATTTCCTGTTGCAGGTCGGCGTGAGCGACGAGGGGGAAGCCAAGGGTCACGGCAATGACTAGAGGAGTTCGCTGAGACATGACTAAGGGTTCTCGTCGGCTGGAAAAGCTTGGGGTATCGATGACTGCCGGAGGGCTTCGATCAGCGTCCTGGAATCACGCAAGGTTTCCGGAGTCAGTGCTGTCGCGGCGATTGACATCCGTAATGGAGCCTGGCGCTGGCCCCGCGTGCTCTCATAAAGGCCGTCATCAATGATCCCCGACTCTTTGCCCGCCAGAATGATGCGACCAGTCAGATCATCGAAGGACAACACGCCTTGGGAGAGCGGACGCAGATCATCGGGCGGTTGCATCAGGAACAGCGCCGGCGTCGCCTGAATGCCGAGGGACCGCGCTTGCCCCCGGTCGGTATGGAAATTCCGGTAAAGCGGGCCAGGCATAGGCTGGCCGTCCAGCGAAACCGGATAGATCTTGAAACCGAACCGCTCCTCCAGGAGCGCGAGCAAGGGCGCTTGAATGTGGCAGTAGCGGCAGTCGGAGCGAAAGAAAAAGAGAATGCCGGCGCTTTGGGCAATGGTTGTAAGGGCCTGCTCGGTTGCAGAGACGCTGCGCTGATCGGCCTCGTGAACCGCGAAGGTCGCCAAGGGCCTTCGGGTATTCGCGTCCAGCAGCGGGTCGGACTGAACCACCTGGCGGGCCACGTCGGTGAAGCGGCTGGCCTTGTCCATCATCACGCGTTGCAGGTAGTAGTAGGCTGCGACGTTTTCCGGAGACGGATTGTCGATGGCCTTGTCCCGATAGGTTTCCAGGTTCTTTCGGAACCATTCGGCAGAAAGAGCGGGCGGCTCAGGTTTGACGGCTGGGGCTGGGATCGGATTTGGCAGGGGGGACGGTGCCGGCGGCAGGGACTGCTGCGACACTGGGGACGGTTCCGGGGAAGGCCGCGGAGTGAGGTCCTGGGGCAGAGGTTCTGGCTGAATTTCATGCCAGAACCAGCCACGGGCTTTGTCCTCGTAAAAAGGTGGCTCAGGAGGCGTATTTGAATCCGCCCCCCGGGCCAAGAGGGGCGCCACCAGCAGGTAACCAAATAGAGCTTTTCGTCGGTCCATGACAATTAGTATTCCTTATATTTCAACGCTTTTGTTATCGGTTAGGTCACCAATTTTCAGCGTTTATTCGGTGAGACATGGAATCGAATTTGTGATAATTGGAACCGACACGTGAGGAAATCACACTATGCTGGACTAGAATTTTCCTACTCAAATCGATCTCGATGAAAAAGCCAACTCGTAACGATCCTTGCCCCTGCGGCAGCGGCAAGAAATACAAGAAATGCTGTTTGCCAGCAGAACAGACGCAAACCGTCGAACACGCGGGCGACCGCTCCGAAGCCGTACCGCGAGCCATCGCCTGGCTGCAGTTGAAACACGGCGCCGTAGTACGCGACGCGCTTGACGAGGGTTTCTTCGGCGGTATCGAGGATGACGATTACGATTGTCTCCCGGATCAGGACGACGCTGCCTATACGATGATCATGATCAACGCCATGGAGTGGCTGATAGCGGACGGAATGATCTCTCTGCGGGGCCGACCGCGGCGCGTTGCGGATGTCCTGCTCGACCAGGGTGGTCCTTTGTTTTCGGTGGCGCAGCGACAATGGATCGAAATACTAACCTCGAAATCCATTGGGTTGTATGAGGTACTCGAGGTGAAACCCGGCCAAAGCCTTTTGCTAAAAGACGTGTTGTTTTCTGGCCAGCCCCCGGTCCTGGTCATGGAAAAAGCCGGTTCGCAAAACGCCTTAAAATTCGACTTGATGGCAGCACGGATATTGCCCATTGATAATCACCATGAACTGTCGGGCGCCGTGTATCCGATTCCAAGGCATCACAGCTTCGAACTAATTGAAGTGCTTCGGCATGAACTGGACGGACTGGAACATGGGTCGCAGGACGCCCGGGATGTCATCGCGACGATTATTCCGGAATTTTGGCTGTCATTCTTCACAAAGCCTTTTGACATTCCACAAATCCTGGATCATGAATCCGGAGAACCAATACTCTTAGTGACCGATCATTATCGCGTGATCGACGAGAATGCCCTTACACAAGCTATGAGCCAACAGGCGGAAGTGAACGGTAGCCGTGCCGCTGGCTGGTCAAGTCTTTACGAAGCAGAGAATGGCACTACGCGCAGTCGTTTGTCGGTGGAACCAGGCAACAAATCGGATCGTATTCAGGTCACCTATCGGACCCAAAAACTGGCCGACGAAGGACGGCTCTGGTTCGAAGATGTGGCAGGCAATTCCGTCACCTGGCTCACGCGTGAGATAGTGGATCCCAAAGGCCTCCTTTCCAAGATGCCGCCCGGAGGTGCTCCCGAACCATCGACACCGATCGACATTCCGCCCGAGGTTATCGCCGAACTCCTCGCGAAGCGAATCCACCAACTTTATGCGGACTGGGCGGACGAACCGCTACCTGCGCTCAACGATAAGACTCCTCGGGAAGCGATCGAGACTCCGGAAGGATTGGAACAAGTTAAGTTCCTCTTGCACACCTATGAACATGGCGAAGCCCAACAAGCCAGAGATCAACGACGCCCTCCGGTATCGTTTGATTTTCTCAGGGAAAAGCTTGGGTTGGCACGCTAGGTGCGTCGGGTACAAAAAAGCGCCCCCGATTCCGAAGATCCGGGGGCGCTTTTTAGGCTTTGTAGCGTCTGTCGCAGGCTCGGCACTGTCCGTCTTGCACAGCATAAGCCTTGCAGGCCGGACACCGGACGGCTTTGCGCCATCCGGCTTGGAACCACGCCAAGTTCCAGAGATTGATCGGCGGCACAAACATCGCCGGTTTTCGTAGGTACGCCTGGACGGTCTCGCTATCCATGGCTAGCCTCCTCGTCCGCACGATTGAGCGCCTTGATCTTGTTGATGACCGAGGCAACCACTCGGTCAATCTCTCTCTGCCAGGGGCCGATCACGGTGTACTGATGACCCTGCGGGACGCGCAAAGCCAGAATTCCCAGCCACTGGCGCAGCCAGGGATCGTGTCCGAAGCGTTCGCGCAGGAGCTGCACGTAGGCGTCTCCATCGCCCTCCCAATCCGCCGGCGGCGAAAAGGGATTGTCGTTTGCCAGTCCTGACCGGGTATCGATGGTGAATACATCAACGGTAGCCATGTTCCACCTCCCGTTCAGGCTGCGGCCGAGCATGAATCACGCAGAATCGGAAAGCCGGAATAACCAAACCGGTTCCAGACATCCAACCAATCCATACCCACAACAGGCGGTGTGAGAACCACGCTCCGTCGGCCTTGTTGATCCAAACTCTCTTTCAGCGATTCCGCAGCCCCTTGGCCGGCACCATTCCGGTCATGATCGGACCAGATGGCGATCTGCTCGACCCCTGCCGGTGGTTGGAAGCGCATCATCAACGTGTTGCTCACGGTCGCCCACACGGTCAATCCTGTGGCGTGGTGGATCGCAAGGGCTGTCTCAATACCCTCTGCCACGCCGATACATCGGCTGGCAGGCCCCAAGCGGATAGCGCCACCCACTACCGGGTGAATCGTTTCGTGAGGCATCAGCTTCTTGGGTGACGGAACCGGTGCCTTCCTCGCATCCAAGCCCAGATAGGTCCTGTGGATAGTGACTGGCTTCCCGTCAGAACCAGTCACCAGGGCCAGCATCGCCGGGAACTGCCCCAGATGTCGCCCATCTTCATCAAAATACGGCAACGCTGAGTGAAATCGAAGCGGCATTTGTCGCGGAAGTCGCAGTGAATCCACGCCTCGGTGACGAAGATAGGCCCTCACCAGTGAGGCCGCCGGACGATCCCAAGGGATTGCCCGGTTCCAGGTCGTTTGCAACAACTCCCGGATCCGCGGATCGCTCATCATCCGTTTCGAGGAGGAGAGGACCCGACGGACAGGTGTCCGTTCAGGTGAACCTCCGCCCAGAACATCCACCACCGATTTCAGCGCGGACGGGAAATCCCAGCCTTTTAGCCACATCAACAGGGCGAAACCATCCGGTTTGGCGCCACAGGTATTGCAGATTCCACCCCCGCTGACGGCAACGTCGTGGAACAGACGGAAGCCATCATGGCCTCCGTGAACCGGGCATGCACCGTGGCGGCCGGGACGGGCTAAGTGGCGCTCCAATTCCGGACACAACGCTCCGAGAATACCTATCCATTGCCCCATAGCCGTCGCACGAACGCGGCCGGACTCCAGATTACGTTTGTCGTTCATTGTCGTCTCCATCAAAAAAGCCCCGCCATCGAGGCTCTCCAAAACGCCCGCTGGGGCGCTTCGGGGAGCCCCGGTGGACGGGGCGAGTTGAAGTCAACCCACCCGATGAAGACGCACGCCCCCTTTCGGGGAATGTCTTCCCCGGGTGGGAGATATCTTGCCTATTTGCTCTACCCTACGCGCCGAGGCGCAGGATTCCCTTCGTATCGATCATTTCGCTCCGGAATATGGTTTTGAGCTCCGGTCCGGTTTATGTCTATCGAGGAGTACTAATATCCATCGCCCTTGCACACCGATATTCCTTAATCTCCTTCAGTAGGGAAACTGTCGCAATCTCCAACAGAAGGGTGATTGATGCCTCACCGTAAACGATCGAAGTGCAGTGCCCCTCCTTTACGATTTGCCAAAGTATTCGGCATACCGCGTCTTTTTGATCAATCACACGAATCAGAGTGGTTGCTAAACCATCCGAATTGGTGCGCTCTCGTCGAAGGGTTTCCTTTAGTTGATCGACACTAAGCTGGTCGATCCAGTCTATCTCAGGTTCGTTTCGAACGGCTTGAACTATGCCACGCGATATTTCCCTGGAGACATTTGCGGGCTCATCAGAAATCGACGGATTCAGGGAGGACTTATCGTCCATGGTTATCTCCGAAATAGAACCGGAAACACCTCCCCCCAGGGATGATGTCCCCAGTAGGGTTGAAGATTGTGCCGAGATCGTGACCCCGGCTGCTCGGTCATTTACGCGGCCCGTCTGAGCGGCCGAATCTCCGGCCTGGCAAGCAACATATCTCGAAGCTCATCAGGATCGATGCCCGTATCGAGACAGCAAACGGTGAACGAAAATGGCGCGATTTCATCGGCCGTAACCCACGCGAGCAATTCAGCTCGGGTCTGGGCGCCGCGGCGACGATCAGCTACGCCGTCAATGGCATCCAGAAGCAGCCGGTCCCGGAGATCCTGGATTTCCAGGTCTGTCCAAGACAACGCGTCTTCGATGGATTGTGGGTGGTCGGCGAGCTCAAAGATGTCCGTAAACAAGTCGAGCTGCACCGGGTAGATGCCCGGTCCCGTCTCCGACGGAGAGCGGTGGTACTTGCGGATCATGGTGACTCCCTCCAAAAAAATCGGAGGGAACCCCCGAGTCGGGGAGGTTCCCCCCGATCGGGTTGAGGCATAGCCGCGCCCGCCGAAGCGGTCACGGTTCTTTCATAGGCTGTTTGTTTTGCGAGGCCAGCTACCTCATCAGGTTCCGAAAGGCCGGAACGCAGATTGAGTTACCAATACCATAACGCCTTTAGAGAGGGAAATCTATCTAACGAGGCTACGCCTCAGACCGACAAGGCATGTGTGGGAGGGCTCCGCGGTGCCGGTGTGGTAAGGTAACCACGCCGGCGTTGGATCGCCGTGCGATCGGACCTTGAAGGTCAAATGAAAG